>Ga0207873_1003909_pt1 | contig 10341 bp, 5 predicted proteins | sample BGWIniCompost_FD_187373 | JGI IMG/M metagenome (GOLD analysis project Ga0207873, IMG submission 187373) | Cellulose adapted compost microbial communities from Newby Island Compost Facility, Milpitas, CA, USA - BGW Initial Compost (SPAdes)... ... | reverse complement strand
AGTAGTAGAGGTTATTAGCGCCTTCTGCACGTTTCGGTGAGCCAAGGAAAGGATCGGGATGACCGTTAATTCCCTTGAACTCAACCTTGACCGGCAGCGTGCCCGTAACACCCTGCTCTCTTACTGAAATCTTCACGCTGGTCCTGGGCGCCAGCGTAATGGGAACCGGCGATGCTTTTTTGGCTACGGAAAAATTGGATGAAACCGAATCGTGTCCAACCTTAAAGGCGTAGTACTTATAGTCTCCCGGAGTCAAAGGTATTTCTGTTGTCCCGTCCTCACGCGTGATTGCAAAAGACACCGGCTCTTCGTTGAGATTGTAAACATCGACAAAGGCACCAGCAACAGGCCGGTTATTGGCATCTGCTACACGGATGGTTGTCAGCGGTACCTTACTCTTTTCCATTACACGCACGGCCCGTTGGATTTCCGCGACATCTCTTCCGTAGAGCAACAGCCGATTTGTTTCGAGCGTTTGCCCTGGCTTTAGTGTAACATCAGGTCCGGCCTTCTGAAATCCTACCAGCAGTCCTGTAGCGGGATCAACTGCGAGTTTGGGCTTTTCAGTGATCAGCAGACCTTCTTTGCTGTAGACCGCATATGCAGCGCCGAACCACTTGTTGTACATGAACGCAAGGTTCGTCTTGCCCAGGGGTGACGCCTCCTTCTCGATGTCCATGTCGATACGCAGCTTGTCGCCAAAGATGAAGGCCACTTCGCGATCGCTGGTGTTAGTGAATCTGGTGTGCACACGAACGAAACTCTCACCGTCTCTCAGGGTATACGTCGTCACCGATTCATACGGCACCTTATCTGTAGCATTTCGCACAGCTCGCAAAACGATCTCGCGTCCCTGGCCTTTAACCACTTCGATCTTGTGGGCAAATTGTGCCGGATTCCGACGACTATCCGGCGCAGGGAAACCCTGTGGAAAGAACGCAGCCAGGTAGTCGCGGTTATCACTCAGTGTCGTAAAGTCGATGACTGCACCTTGAATACTTTGCACGCGCATGTTGGCTTCGCGGCCGAAGAATGCGTCACCAATGACAAGGATAACCTTGTCATTCTTCATAATCCAATCGCCGTCAATGGCATCAATCGACTTCCCCTTGGGCACTAAATGCCTTGTGGAAGGTGAGACGCGAAGTATTTCTCCGGCCCGCAAGTGCAGCGGCACCCATGACACCGCTGCAGCAAGCAGGAAGATCGAGACGATTGATCTTGGTCTCATCATTTTCAAGTTCTAGTTATTCGTTGTAGCCAGGGTTCTGTTCCAGAACCGCCGCAAAGTTCGCATCGATAGCCGACTGCGGAATTGGGAAAAAGGCGTGATGCTCCTGCACAGATTCCCGACCCTCAATAAGAATGTCATACTTCCTCACCCGTTCCACCAACTTCCCGGTACGGATCAGTGTACGGCGACGAGGTTCTTCCACCAGCAATTCACGAATCCTTTCGTCGAGGATGTAGTCCATGTCCACGTCGGCCGGATCGACTGGCTGAGCCTGGGCACGAGCACGAACGACGTTAATGTCGGCTGCGGCCAGGTCAGGGTCGCCGTTCTTCAAGTGCGCCTCAGCGCGCAACAAGTACGTTTCTGCAAGTCGAAATACCATGATATCCTTTGCGGTTCTTCCCGAGGTGTTGTTGCCGTTGAGCGGCTTGCCATCGACCTTGGTTGAATAGGGATAGATGTTTCGCATGGTATCCTCCCGTGTCGTTTTGGGCTCGATCTCCTGGAGGAAGTATGCCGAAGCAGGATTATTGTAATAGAACTTGCGGCGCATGTTGTACTTCGAGTTTCTCATGTCCGTGGGCCCATTCACGGACTCTAACCAGACCGTGTAAGCGGCATGAACTGAGAGCCTGCTACGACCCACACCTCTGCCAAGGCTGTCGGTAACAAGTTGAGGCACACCATTGGGATCGCGGATATTGGCAAGGTGTGGTGCCCAGTTGCGCAGGTTGCTGTTACCCACGGCGCCACCACCGCCCAATGTATTTTCTTCTATTTGCCAGACGTAAATAGACTCGAGATTGCCTGAACTTCTGTTCTGGTTACCTTCCTTGAAAAGGTCGGAGAACACATCGCCCGGGCTGTCCTTGAATGCGCCGAACCGTTCCGTCATGAGCTGGTACAATCCGCTTTCGATGACGGCAGTAGCGCTCGCGATGGCGTTGTTGTATTGACCAAGGCTGATATACACTTCGGCCAACAAGTGATCAGCAGCAGCCTTCACGATTCTTCCTTCCTGCGCCGTCGTGGCCGGAAGCCATTGTGAAGCAAACACCAGGTCGTTCTTGGCGAACTCATATACCTGCTCACGGGATGCGCGAACAAAGTCAAACTTCGGTGAAGCATATACCTGGTCGACAATAGGAACGCCACCGTACAGGTTCGCGAGAGAGTTGTAGGTATATGCGCGGAAGAAGCGGGCTTCCGCAATGATGGCGTTCTTATCGGCTTCGGATGCCCAGATACCTTCGAGCTCGGGCTTCTGCGCGTACTCGATGATGGTATTGGCCCGCAGGATCATTTCCTGGTATGCCCAATCCCAGAAGTACCGTACAAATCCCGTTGTGGGTGTGATCTGGTTGTTCCAGTTGTAAGTTCCGGCGTACTCGGCCCCTGCTGATGACGCAACGTCGGTATTGTTGATGTGTCGATACCAGTTGTCGCCATTAGTCAACTCATTGCGTGCCGAGAGCACAAGCGCGTTGATGTAATTCTCAAATCCGCTCCGTGTGCTGAGAACGGCGTCCGTATTCAGGTCTGATAGCGGCGTTTCATCGAGTATACTGTCGTCGCAGGCAGCCATACCCAGGGTAAGCAACCCTGCAAGCATCGCGATGCGTGTCACTCGCGCGAATCGCGTCAGCGGTTTCGGGTTGACACTATTTGTGAAATATCTGTTGAGGTTCATCGTCAGTGGAGATTTACAGTCCGACATTCAATCCTACAGTGAAAGTGCGTGGCATAGGAAACAGATCGCCACTGCCCTGGAGTGATGAGTAGTCTCCTCCCCCTTCAGGATCAGCACCAAGCCAGTCGGTGAACGTGTGAATGTTCTTACCGCTCACATAGACTTTCAGATTGGAGAGTTTCAAGCGTTCAAGCACTGGCTTGGGGAACTGGTAGGACAGTGAGATATCCTGGATGCGCACGAAATCGCGGCTCACATACCAGCTTACACCAAGAGGATTCGCATACACAAGCGACGGCCGTGTATTGGATCGGTTTTCCGGCGTCCACCAACCTGCATCAAACTGACCGAGCGCACGTCCCGGCACGAGCGGGTTGATCAGGTTGAAGGGCGAAATCCATCCTTGCATGGCGTTGATTGCCAAGGAAAGAGTGAAGTTACCGTAGGTAAAGTTGTTCCTGATGTTGAAACGGAATTTGGGATTTACACCCGACCCGACAATCGTTCTGTCGTCCGTCGTGATGACACCGTCGTTGTTGACGTCTTTCACCCGAACATCACCGGGTTTCATGGATGCGGGAATGTCGTCACCCTCCTGGTAGATACCGTCAAAGACGTAGTCGTAGTAAGAGTGGATCGGATGCCCGACGAACCAGCTGTTGGCCACGACATCATCTTCCTTACCATCGTTGTCAAGATCCGTTTCGAACAAGTGAACGATGGTGTTCTTGTTGTAAGAGAATGCGGCGTTGGTACTCCATTCGAAGCGGTTTCTCCGTATGTTGATTGAATTCAAAGCAACCTCGATTCCTTTATTGTTGACCTGACCGATATTGGTGAGAATATTATTATATCCCGTCATTGTTGGTATCGTGCGATTCACGAGCAGGTCATGCGTGTTGCTATTGTACGCCTCAATGGTTCCACCCAGGCGATTGTTCAAGATTTCGAAATCCAAAGCGATGTTGGCAGTGTAGGTCGTTTCCCATTTCAGATCGTTGTTACCTATCGTCGAGGGGTACACGCCGATAGCCGGACTACCACCGTCTCCATAAACGTAGTGCGTTATAGCCGCCAGGCTCAGCGATTGATAAGGACCGATGGCCTGGTTACCGGCAGCGCCGTATGAAACTCTGAGTTTGAGCATGTTTATGAAGCCTAACTTGTGGATGAAGTTTTCATCGGAAACGAGCCACGCGGCACCCACCGAGGGGAACGTTGCAAACTTGTTGTTAGCAGCGAATACGGAGCTACCGTCGCGACGTGCGGTCAGTGTTACCATATATCGATCCTTAAATCGGTAGTTCAGGCGCGCCATGGACGAAATACCTTCCGTAGCCTGGGCGGTGGATGACACAGTTAGAATATCACCAAGACTCAGGTCGTTGTATCCAAGCGCGTCCACACTCAGGAAAGAAGCATTGGCTGTGGTGGATTCAAAGTCGGAGTGGTTGCGACCATACATCAATGTTATGTCGAAGAAGTGATCCTGTCCGATGTTGCGTTCATACTTGAGAATGTTTTCCATCACCCACTGGTAGGTCTTACGGTCGTACTTGCTTGCATTGGTGCTGTTGAAGCTTACGTGCTTGTCCTGACGGAAGAAGTTGTAGTCATGATACCACCGATAGTTGGGTGAATAGTTGATCCGGTAGGACAAACCCGGTATAAAGGGCAACTCGACGATTCCGTAAAAGTTGCTAAACAGGTTATCGACGATTTCTTCGTTTGTGGTAAGCATGGCATTCCGCATCGGGTTACCACCTGCTGTTTCCTCAGGAACGGGGAATTGCGTGGGTTCACCATCCGGATGATAGAAAGTCCCGAAGGGACTACTGCGGTACGCGTCGCGAAGGTCAGCTTCAACTCCCGAAAGATCGCGATGCGAGAACGTTGCGTTCATGCCGATAGTCAGCCATGTTGCAATCTTGGTCTCAAGGTTGGATCGCAACGTCACCCGTTTCTGGTTGTCATTGAAGATGAGTCCCTTCTCATCGGTGAGGGCGGCGGACAAGTAGTAATTGACGCTTTCAGCCATCCCTGAAACGCTGACGTCCGCGGAGAAAATATTCGCATCCTGGTAAATCACATCCCAGGGATTGTGTGATATTCCGTTCGTATAGTTTTGTGCCTCAGTGAGGGCGAGGTAGTCGGTAATTTTTGTAGGGTCTGCTTCAAGTCCTGATTGTTCACGCCAGTCGAGGCGCCGTTGAATATAACGTTCGGGTGTCAGCAGTTTCAGTTCTTTGGCAACATCGGATATACCATAAAAAGTATTGACGCGAACGTTCGGCTTTTGTGTTATCCCCCGCTTTGAGGTGATAAGGATGACACCGTTTGCCGCACGTGACCCATATATACTTGAGGACGCTGCATCCTTCAGCACTTCGATTGACTGAATGTCTTCGGGGTTGATATCCAACAGGTCGCCATTGAAGATAATACCGTCGAGGACGATGAGCGGATCATTCGCCGCACTCAGGGAACTTTGGCCGCGTATCAACAGCGTGCCGTTTGCACCTGGTCGTCCCGTGTTCGTAAACTGAACGCCTGGTACGCTGAGCATCGACTGGGCGATGTTGACGTTGGCAACATCTTTTGCTTTTGTCATGTCAATGCTGGACACAGATCCGGTAACGAACCGTTTGCTTTCGGTTCCGTATCCCACCACGACCACTTCATCAAGCGCACGCACATCTTCCGTAAGCAGCACGTTAACCACCGACTCACCATTGAGTGTCCTTTCCTGCGTCGTGTATCCGATTGCTGAAAAGACGAGGACCACCCCCGGCTCGTCGGGAACGGAGATGCTGTAGTTGCCCTCCGCGTCCGTGACTGTTCCCAGGGTACTTCCCTTAATGATGATGTTCACCCCGGGAATCCCAAGCCCGTCGGTTTGCGACGTCACCTTTCCTGACACAACCCTATCGGCGGCGGATTCGAAATTCGCCAGAGCCACCACAGGGATCATGAACAGGGCAGTGATAACGCTCAACAGGCTGTTACCAACTCGTATTGTTCCATTCATATGTTGTGGGTTGTTGATTTTTCATTATTCAATTGCGGGCCTCTCTACAAAGATGCCTTAACATTCAGGGCGTCAATTGTCAGTTTTTGCCAAAACATTGTACTTTATTACCATGTTTGGATGTGTTGATATGCCGCAGAAAAGTCAATCCCATAACCGCTTTACGCCTGGTGCTCAGAATGCGGTTTTCTACTGTTTGAGTATATGCTTGATGGTATGTGAGGCCTAGGCCAGATCGATGGACAGACCTTGAGAAATGGTGTTAATAGGAAAGTGAGCGGATGCCGATGTCTTCCCGCAATTTCATACAATCGTTGAACAGCTTGTCGATGTTTTCGCGGACCGTAGCATCGACGACTTCTTTGGTAGTTCGGCAGTATGTAGAAATTTTCATTCCCCTTTTTTGAAGATAATATTTTGCAACGGGAGGATAGACGGCGTGCATGACGTCCATATTCTCGATCAGAAACTGCTGGACAGCATTTACTTCATCGGTCAGGTCGGGATCATTAAAGTGTTCGCACAGCCAGACAATGATTTCCGGAAAAAAATTACCCTGAATGCAGGAAAGACCGTCGGACCCCGCCGCCAGTGACGCCACGGCATGACCGAGATACGCATCGTATAGGGCAAAGTCATACCCGCGCGCCACCGCGATCTTCTCTCTTACCTGCTCGATGTCAAGGCAGGTGTCTTTATGATAGATTACCCGATTTGTCTCCAGCAACTGGCTCAGCTGGCTTGCCTTCAGGATTCGCTTGTACGGAAGTGGGCATTCATAAAATCCAACCGGAATGCCTGCGGTGCGGTCCATAAGGGTGAAAGCATTTTCGAGAAACACCTCGTCGGATTCATCCTCGCCTGCGAGCAACCCGGTAACCAGGATGACTGCGGCAACGCCTGTGTCCCCCATACGCTTTACAAAATCCGCCTGTTCCTGCAGGGTACGGCCAAAATTTCCGGTGGCGACCACCGGCACTTGCCCCTCGACAACACGTAAGACATGTCGCGTAGTCAACAACCGTTCATCGGGCGTGAGTTCGTACATTTCACTTGACAGACAATTCGCGAACAGGCCTACCGCTCCAGATTCAAGATAAAACTCGGTAATACGGGACAAGCCGTCATAGTCTACGGTACCTGTGGAACTATACGGCGTCAGCATAACAGGAATGAATCCCTTCTTGTTGCTTTTCATGCGGAAGGATCGGCTATTACAAGGAAAGCTTTATTCGCGAAAATATCGCACATGGCACCAAACATACCATCCGTGCGTTGTCGAAGATTATATAATATTATCAAGAAGATGTGCAAAATTGCCATAGACCGCTATGCTAATCCCACCTTTACCACAATCTTCCTTACACGCGTGCAAGCCCCGTCGATCATACACGGGCGGTGCGCATCTTCCGGAAAGAAAATAAAGAAATTGTCCCGCGAGGCGCGATAGACCTGTTCGTCACGTGCGTGCAAAAACACAATGTCATTCTTGATGTCATACGGTTGTACTACGCGCGCATACTTCAGGTCAGCGATACCAATCTTTTCCGTCCCTTCAGCCACGTACTGTATGTCTGCAAACTTTTGGTGCGCTTCGAAGCGTGTCTCCGCAGACTCCCGGGTGTAATACTCTTGCACAAGTATTATTAGCCTGTTGACGTCCAGAGTGTAGACGCCCGGGTCCAGCGTCAAGAGATCTGTGTTCTTTAGGAATGTAAAAGCATTTTCCCAACGATCGGGATCACGGTCATAGTATTCGCTGAACATCTGCCAATTAATTGTTGGATGCGGTTCCGGGTCCCAGCCATCCCATAGTCTCTCAAATCGTTGCCTCTTCATCGACTGGCCTTTTTCCCGAATAGCGTGCTTGCCATGAAGCCGACCACAAAAATGGCGATGGTTCCTATTACGATTGCCAGGTTCGTGTGTAGTGTACTCCGAAATGATACCCACCCATCTGATGTAAAGTAAGTAGGAGAAAGGCTCATCCAACAGATGACCAATATCCCGACAACAACACCAAGCTTGGCATGAACGTTACGGGCCGTTCGCGCAAAATATCCCAACAGCAACAGACCCAGCATACCACCGCTGAAGATGGATGATAACGCCCACCAGGCGTCCAACGCGCTCTTCACCCTAATCATGGCCAGGGCAACTCCAATACCGATTATGCCGATCGCCCCTGATGCGATGTAGAGAACAAGCATGGATGCTTTTTCAGAGGCATCCTTGCGTACAAATCGCTTGTAGAAATCCGTGAGTATGATCGTCGCACCACTGTTAAGACTCGTAGATACCGTACTCATACCCGCAGCTAAGATGGCGGCAATCAACAGGCCGGTAAACCCAGCGGGCAAACCGTCGACAATAAAATAAGGGAACACACGGTCCGCCATTTCAGGGTTATGAAGTTCCACCGAAAGCCGATCGGGGTACACCTTGTAGTAGGCGTACAGCGATGTTCCGATCAGGAAGAACAGCAAAGATACAGGAAGGTACATCAGCGAGCCGAACCATGTAGAAAACACGGCGTCTCTTGTAGACTTTGCTGTGATGTATCGTTGCACGTAGTTTTGGTCGATACCAAAGTTCTGAAGGTTGATGAAAAATCCATAGATCAAAATGACCCAGAAGGTTGACTCGGTGAAATTAAAGTCGAAGCTTCCTAAACTGAATTTATGATCAGCGGCGCCGATCGAAAACATCTGTGTCGGGCCTTCAGGCAGTGAGAACAAAAGAATCAACAGGCAGGACAAGGCACCACCGATCAGAATGATACCCTGCACGGCGTCTGTCCACACCACCGCCTGAATCCCACCCATCATGGAGTAGACCATGACCAACAAACCCGTACCGATGATAGTCAGGGCAATATCCCATCCCAACAAAGCATTTAGCGGCAGGGCCAGGAGAAATAGGATCGAGCCACATCGGGCGAATTGGGTCAACAAGTAGCAAGATGATGCATAAACACGTGCCCACGATCCAAAGCGTGTTTCCAGGTATGCGTAGGCTGAAATGCTGTTGAGACTGCGGTAGAGCGGTACAAAGAACTTCACAGCAACCAACGCCCCGAAGGGTATCGATAGACTGAACACAAAGCTGTTCCAATCGGATTGATATGCTTTACCGGGAAGTGCAAGGAAGCTGATACTGCTGACGAAGGTTGCAAAGATGGACATACCAAGCACCCATGCAGGGATTCTGCCTCCACCTGTAGTGAAGTCGCCAGCCGATTTGCTTCGGAAATAAAACGATGCCCCGAATCCTACGGTACCGACCATGTACAGTATAATAACAATGATATCAAGTACCGGTAGGGTCATCACGTCATTTACTTTCCATCCTTACTTCGCCACAGAAGTTTGTTACAATGCCCAGTTCATTCATTGCAGCAGCCTTGATGCGACAGGCGCGATGCGCCGTTGATTCATCGCCGGCATACACCACCTGAATATGATTGGCTTGGTGTCGCGCCATCAACTGATCGCGGGTAACGCCGCGCAATACAGCGTGCATCACCGGCCATTGTGGTGTGGTAAGCGACCAACGTCTTTGCGTCTCTTCTTCCGGCAGGTGCACCACTTCACCCACACCCAGGTCACAATGAAGCTTGTCGTCCTGAACAAAGATCCGGCTCCACACAATAAAGCCTGGTTTACTCACACCTTTCAGGGTACCACCGCCCCGATGAAAATACATCGGGGGCTGACGCTCACTCGAAGCCCCTGCATATCCACCAATGAAGTGAGCAGGAGGAGCGGCACCGGAGATCAGGAATACCCACACAAAGTCGTCTACGTTTTCGTTCTGATACCATTCGCCCCATCGAATATCGTGTAAAGTATTTTCCGGGTCGAGTCCCAGTTCACTCCATAGTCGATAAGTGATCAGCGCGTCGAGTCCTGCGCATTCATCCACCTCATTAAAGTGCGGCAATGCTTCTCCGGGAAATAACTCCTGACCACCTTTTGCGTAAACCGGTGGCCGATCCCTGTTGTTCAGCAGGCCTTCCGCAAGATCGCTCGCTGCGACCAGGTCCATCAGACCCTGTTGATACTGAATGCCAATAGTATCACATCCGAAACGATCTGCAAGGCGGAGGGCGGCAATATACATCTTACACTGCTCCAGGCTTTGCCCCCGTGTCAGTTCGGAGGCGGGCTCGGTCCCCCAACTGAACCTAACCCCCCTATCAACCAGCCATCGCAGTACGCCCTCCGCCTCACCATCGTCGGTATTACGCATCTCGGCATACAGAGCAGACTGACTCAATCGCTCTTTAAATACGCCGGTACGATGAAGAAGCTTATCAGGAATAATCGCGTTAAACATGCCCATGCATCCCTCGTCGAAGACGCCCATTATCGCCTTTCTGTCGCGAAA
>Ga0207873_1003908_pt1 | contig 10342 bp, 9 predicted proteins | sample BGWIniCompost_FD_187373 | JGI IMG/M metagenome (GOLD analysis project Ga0207873, IMG submission 187373) | Cellulose adapted compost microbial communities from Newby Island Compost Facility, Milpitas, CA, USA - BGW Initial Compost (SPAdes)... ... | reverse complement strand
ATCTCATTGAAATGAACCGAACCTTGTCCAACCTCTGGTTCGACCTCACCGCCTGGAGCATCCTCGGCCTGTGCGCCTTGGATCGCGGGGCGGTCGAGGAGGCGCGGAGGTGTCGGGAGGAAGTATTGCGGCGCTACGAAGGGAAGGATTTCTGGATCTCGGACGTGTCGTATGCGGAGATCTTCCTTGCGCGGCTGTCCAGCCTCGAGGGTAACGTCGAGCGTGCGGTGGAGCGATTGGAACAGGCGATCGCTGCTTACGAGGATCGGGACGTTCTCTGCAGGTCGCGTATGCAGCTCGAGCGCGCTCGCCTCCTGCGGGAGTTGGATCCCGCGGAGTCGCGGCGGGAGGCCGAGGCGGTGCTGGAACGCGCGCGGGAAATGGGCGCTCGGCCGCTCATGGAAAAGGCTGAGGCGATCCTGGCGTGGGCGGGGGGGATGGAACAGACCCCGGGCGCCGTTACTACGAGATAGGGGACCGAATGGACCCGACGCACATGTATTCCGGCCCCGGGTCGAAAATATTCCGGCCACAGGTCATAGCATTCAGCGTGGGTACCACGTCGGATCGGATCGCCTGAGGACGGCGGGAAATCCCTGTCGAGGCGATCCGAAGATCGACTTCGTGAGGAGCACCGAGTGGATTGCCACCGCTCGGCTCCGACGATTCTGACCCCACTTGCGCTACATTTCCTCGATCCCGATTCGCCGATGATGGTTGATTCCGGTGGGTTCCTGGACTCGTCAGGTGCGCCGGACGGCGTGCCTGGTTCGACAGTCGTGCGTTCCGATGGACGCGCGTCGCTACAGGGTGACATGAAGGCTGCCGCGCACCAGTTGACCGACTCGACCGGCCGCACGTATGCGGTCCGGCCGTACGCAGCCACCGATCGGGAGGGCCTCCAGGCGATGTACGAGGCGTTCGAGCCGAAGCGGGTGGCGCAGGGGCTCCCGCCTGCGGAACCGGCCGGGATCCGTCACTGGCTGGACCGGGTGCTGGCGCGCGGCGAGCACGTCGTCGTCGAGGAGGACGGGCGCATCGTGGGGCATGCGATGTTGATCCCGATGGAAGATGGGGGCGCGGAGCTCGCGAATTTCCTGCACCAGTCGATTCGGGGGCGCGGGCTGGGAACGGCGTTGAACCGTGTCATGGTGGAGCTGGCCGGGGAGGTCGGGTACCGGCGGGTCTGGTTGTGCGTCGAGCCGTGGAACCGCGCCGCGGTGCGATCCTACTTGAAGGCGGGATTCCGGATCCTGCCAGGCACGCTCACGGCGTCTGAAGTCGAGATGGAGGCCATACCGCGGTCACCGGCACGCGAGTGAACTCCCGAGTCCGCCAGCCCTCCCCCTCCGTCGCACTGCAGCTCCCCCGCGCCTGCGCAGCGGCCCCCAGCGCGGTCCAGCGGCCGCCTCCGCACCACTGCAACCCTCCCGCGCCCTGGCATTGCGGCTTCCCCTGTCTGCGCGATGGCGTCTCCCTCGCTCCCACGGCAGCTTCTCCCTCGCTCCCACGGCAGCGTCTCCCTCGGTCGCACGGCGGCTCTCCCCCCTCGGTTGCGCTGCAACCCTCCTCTGCTGCACCGCCCTCGGTTGCACGGCATCTCTTCCCCCTCCGCGGCACAAGGCAGCCCTCGCCGTCGCGGGCACACCGGAGCCCTTCCCCTCTCCGGCACGGGGAGTGCAGCCCGGCAAGAGAGCGAGCGAGCGAGTGAGTTCCCGGGCCGGGAGGAGTCAGTGATCCACGTCGAATGCGCGGTTCCGATCCGAGCGAAGCGGGCCGACGCGTGGCGGCGGCTGCGGGCGAAGATCGAGGCGCCGCAGCGGTTCATGCCGAGCGTCGTCGCCTGCGAGATCGTGGAGCGGCGGGAGGACGAAGTGGTGCGGCGCGTGACGTTCGACGACGGTGTCACCGTTCTGGAGCGGGTGATCTTCGTCCCGGAGGAAGCCGTCGTCTTTCGACTGGTCGACCATCCGAAGTTCGATGGCGAGATCCGCAACGTCCTGTTCGAGGCGGGCGGGACGTTGTGGCTGTCGTTCTACTTCCAGGGGACGGGCAAGCCGGGAGTGGAGCTGGGCCGGGCGGAGCACGAGCAGTTGCGGGACGGCTTCGCACGCGCGGTGCTCACTGCCGCGCGCCAGATCGAGCAGGGCGAGCCGGCGCTGGAGACGACCTGAGGCGCGGCCCGGGCCGTGGGCGACGGCGCAGCCCTGGCCGTGGACCGCGTCCGGCTCTCATTCGCCCGACCGGACGGCGCCCAAGACCCCGTCGATTAGGTCGGCCTCGACCGCGCTCTCGAGCAGCAGGTGCATAACCGGGCGCTGGACCGAGCGCACCGGCGGGCGGATGTCGGGGATCACGTCGAAGGTTCCCTTTTCCCACTGGAGCATCGACCTGAGCGCCTGATCGCCGCCGGTCTCGGCGGTGTGGGCGTGGACCGGGGTTCCGTTCTCGACGTAGACGGTTCCCTGCAGCTCGCCGCCGCGGACCACGATCGCGGCGGTCCTCGAGTCGAAGTGCAGCGCCTGGAGCAGCCAGGCGAGGGGGAATTCGGCCAGGTCCCCGCGGAGCGCGAAGGGGAGTTTCGGGGCATCGTCGCGGTCCGGCACCGGATCATGCGCCCAGCCCGGCATCGGACCATGCGCCCGATCCGGAACCGGCTCCTGCGCGCGGTCCCGCACCGTATCATGCGCCTGAACCGGTGCCGGATCGCCCACCCGACCCGGTTCAGGGCGCTGCACGCGACCCACCTGCGAATCGTGTGCTTGCCCCGGTACCAGCTCATGCGCGCGCGCCGGCACGGACTCGGTCGCGTGCTCCACAGCGAACGCGTGGCGTTTGAGGAGCGCGCGGATCGCGGCTCGCAACTCGTCGCAGGCGACGCCGCTCGCGAAGCACACGTCGGCTCCTCGCTCGAGTAATTCGATCCTCCGCTCGACGGTGTCTGCGTAGATCGCGACGATTGCGACGCCGGCGCAAGCCACGTCGGCGCGGACCGCCTCCAGGAGCTCGACCGTGGCTCCGCCAGGCAGGTCCGCCGCGACGACGAGGACGTCGGCGGGGCAGCGTCGCATGCGGTCCAATGCGTCCTTCGGATCGGCTACGGTCTGGGCAAGGAACCCGCGGTTGCCGAGGGGCGTGGCGATAGCGGCGGCGCGGGAGCGGTCCGCGTCGACGACGATGACGTGGTGCCGGAGTCCGAGCCCGACGGCGCGCCGGCGCAGCCTGTGGGGGAGGGTGCGGATCAGCGCGTCGACGACCGCGGGGTCGAATCGCTTGCCGGCGTCGCTCTGGATCTCGGCGACCGCCGCCGCGAGCCCGCGAAGCGGTCGGTCGGGCCGCGGCGATATCTTGGCGGCGAGGGAGTCGGCCACGGCGAGGATGCGAGCGGCGAGGGGGATCGCGGCGCCGGCGAGGCGGTCGGGGTACCCGTCGCCGTCCCAGCGCTCGTGCTGGTGCCGGATCGCCGCAGGCACGCCTGCCGGGAGCGCGATGCTGTCGAGCAGCTTGAGTGTGAGCTCGGCACGCGCCGCTATCCGACGTCGCTCTTCCGATACTGGCCCGTCGTGGGTTTCCTCCACCGTTGGATCGGCATGCGCGAGCCTCCCCAGGTCCCGGAGGAGCGCGGCGAGGGCGAGTTCGTCGAGCGCGCGGGGGTTCATCCCGAATTCGCGTCCGATCGCGGTGGCGATCAGGCGAGTCAGGCTGCTCTGGCCGTGGCGCTCCGGGTCGCGAGACTCGAGGAGCCGGACGAGGAGGTCGGTCAATGCGACGATGTCGATGGCCGCGTCGGCGCTCGCCGTGTCCGCGTCGGATCGGGCGTCGCCAGTCGTCTCTGCGGCAATGGCGTGCGCGGGGCGGAAGGCAAGGAGCTTGTCGAGATAGGCGCGGATCGGCGAGGACGCGGCGGTCTGTGACGTCCGTGATGGGGGAGTCGGTGGTGGGGGTGCCGGCGACGCTGGCAGTGGGGCTGGAGGCGCCGCCGGCCGTCGGGTGGCGTGCACGCCGCGGGGGCCCGGGTCGTGATAATCCGCGACGAGGAGTCGCCGCGGGCCGGCCGGCCCCGGGCCGAACGCCGCCGCTTTCCGCCCGTTGCCGCTGCCGCCGTTCGAGCCGGGGTCGGCGCCCTGGGCCAGGCCTGTGTGCCCGGCCGGGGGTGGTGGCGGCGGGCTCGAGGGCCCGGGAGGCGACGTCGCCGCCGCCTGTGCCGGGCTCGTAGGGGCTGTGCTTGCGGGGGCCTCGCTCCCCGGGGCCGTGTTCGCCGGGTTGAGTGCGCCGGTCGCCGGCAGGTGCGCGAGCCACTCCCGCGCAATCCGGTTCTCGGGATCCAGCTCGAGCGCCCTGCGGAACGCCCGCTCGGCGCCCTGCCTGTCGCCCATCTCCCACAGCACCCGCCCGAGAACGACGTGGGCGTTCGGGTACTCGGCGTGGCGGGCGATCCCCCGCTCCACGGTTTCCCGCGCGCGGACCAGATCGCCCGCCTTCCTGTACGCCTCCGCCAGGTGCGTCAGGATGCGAACGTTGGGGTGCGCGGCCGAGAGGAGCCTCAGCCGCATGATCTCGTCCTCGTACGGGCCGCTCATGTCGTGTGGTATCCGGGGAGGAGCGGGCCGGAGCGACCGGCCACGGAGCCGGTGCGCTCGCGCGAGTCCGCGTGCAATATGCGCGCCGGGACCTCTCTGTCAACGAAGTCGTGGCGCGCCGGACCGGGAGCGAACCGATCGTCCGTGGCCGGCTGTTCAACGCTCTCGGCGCGCCGCATCTGCCGGCCGCTCGTACACGGCCGCAAGCCGGCACCGCTGATCAATAGATGTACACCGGCGTTCCCACCTTCACCCGCTTGTACAGGCGCTCCAGGTCCTCGTTGCGCATCCGGATGCACCCGTGACTCACGGCGCGGCCGATCGAGTCACGGTTGTAACGGTGCGTGCCGTGGATCAGGTATCCGTCTCCCAGATCGAGCTTGTAGGGCCCGAGGGCGTCCGGGACTTTGCGCTGTCTCGTGTCCAGCGGCGGGATGAAGATGGTGTCGTCGAAGATGATCTCCTTTCCGGGGGTGAACGGCCAGAAGTTGCCGAAGCGATTCACCCGGCCCACGTCCTCCCCACGGATCTCGATGTACGTGCTGTCCCGGAGCATGTACCGCTTGCCCCGCTCCACCCGGACCACCTCGAGCTTGCGGTACGCCGCCTTCTCGAAGTAGTGCCAGTCGGGCGGCACCCAGATCGGGTTCTCCTCCTTCTTGATGACTTTCCGCCGCCCGCGCGGCGTGTGGAATCGGAAGGTCTGTCCCTTGAAGGTGAACGTCTCGTTGCGCCCGACGGCGATGGGCGCGGAGAGGATCGTGTCCGAGCCTTCCAGCAGCCACAGCCGACGATTCTCCAGGGAAACGACGATCCTCGGATCGTCCGACGCCAGCGCGGCGCGCCAGATGGAATAGCCGGGAGCGCCCACGGGCGGCCCTGCGTCCGCGGGGTGTGGCGGCGGCGGGTTCAGGAACCCCAAGGCACTGCACCCGACGAGAACGAGCGATGCACCCACGCCGAGTGCCCCGTGCCTCACGCGGCGACCATGCATCGATCGATCCACTCCTTCCCTGCTCCACATATGTTTCCAAGAGCAGGGATGCACGGAGCGGGCCAGTCCCGGGCTCAGGCGTTCAGCTCGATGCCGAGTGCGGTGTCGATCGCGATGCCGCGCGTGGAGAGGATCCGTTCGATCGCTTGCCCGATCTTGTTGTTGGGCGTCGAGGCACCGGCGGTGATCCCGATCGAGATGGGGCCGGCCGGGAGCCAGTCGGCGGTAGTCACCTCGGGTGCATCGGGGGCGAGCTCCGGCTTGTGACGGATGGTGCCGGCCGCCGGGTCGATGCACGAGGCGTCGGCGATGTGGAACGTCGTCGTGTGCTCGCGGCAGAGGTGCGCGAGGTGGTTGGTATTGGACGAGTTGTAGCCGCCGATGACGACCATGACGTCCGGCGGGTCTTGCATCATCCTGAGGACGGCGTCCTGCCGCTCCTGCGTCGCCGAGCAGATGGTGTCGAACGAGCGGAAGTGCTCGGCCAGCCGCTCCTCACCGTAGCGCCGGGCGAGGCTCTTGCCGATCTCGGCGGCGATGGCGAGAGACTCGGAGGCGAGCATCGTCGTCTGGTTCGCGACGCCGATGCGGACCAGATCGGCGTCCGGGTCGAAGCCCTCGGTCGCCTTCTTCCGGAAGTGCTCCTGGAACGCTTCGCGAGAGAGGGCGTTCTCGTTCTGCTCGATGTAGTCGCAGACGAGGCGGGCCTCCGCCATGTCCCGGACGATGATGTACTTGCCGCCGGGGTGGAGGAGGACCTGCGACGCCGTCGCCCGCGATTCCTCGTGGGTGTACTTCCCGTGGATCAGCGCGGTGAAGCCGTCGCGCGCATAGGACTCGACGCGCTTCCACACGTTGAGGACCGAGCCGCAGGTCGTGTCGACCAGGATGCAGCCGATCTCGCGGAGGCGCCGGAAGTCGTGGATCGTGACCCCGAAGGCGGGGAGGATGACGACGTCATCCGGCGTGATGACGCTGAAGTCGAAGCGACCCTCCCCGTCGGGGTAGAGGAAGGTGATCCCCATCTCCCGCATGCGCTGGTTCACGTGCGGGTTGTGGATGATCTCGCCGACCAGGAAGATCCGCTTGTCCGGGAACTTGTGTGCGGTCTCGTAGGCGTAGTCGACGGCGCGATCGACGCCGTAGCAGAAGCCGAACTGCTCGGCGAGGCGGATGGTGACGTCGCCGAACTGCGCGGTGTAGCCGCGTGCGCGCAGCTCGTCGACGATCGCGCTGTGGTATTCGGCCGCGACGATCGGCTCGATCACCTTCTTCAGGCCGAAGCCGCGCCGAAAGTAGGTCTCCTCCATGGCACCGCCTATGATCACGCCGCCAGGGGCGTCCGTTCTCGAGAGTGGCCTGACGGCTGCAACGTCGCCGGCCGGGCGCGATGGATGCCGTCGCCCGGCCCAATGGTAGGCAAAACGGAGGGTCGGATCAAGGCGGCGCGGCCGGCGCGTCCGCGGGTCGGTGTCGGCAAACGCCCGGGATGGGCTCGGGAAAGGGCGCGGCCGGCGTGCCCGCGGTGGTGTGTCCGTGGAACCGAAAGGAGGCGCCTCATGGCGCGATACTATCCCGGCTGGGGCCTCGCCGTGCTGCGGCTGGTCCTGGGGCTGATCATGATCGTGCACGGTTGGGACAAGCTCTTCGGCGAGGCCGGCGTGGCCGGGTTCGCCGGGGCATTGGCGGCAATGGGCATCCCCGCCCCGGGCGTCATGGCCTGGGTCGTCACGCTCGTCGAGTTCCTCGGCGGCTTGCTCCTCCTCGTGGGCTGGCTGACCCGGTGGGTCGCGGCGGTCGTCTTCGTGGAGCTGCTCGTTGCTACGTTCACCTCCCACGTCCAGCACGGCTTCTTCGTGTTCCGTCCCGAAGGCGAGTGGGGGTACGAGTACAACCTGCTCCTCCTGGCCGGACTGGCCACGCTGATTCTTTCGGGCTCGGGTAAGCTCGCGCTGGACGACTGGCTGGTGCGGCGAGCGGCGGGTTGAGCCCACGGGCGGTCGGACCGGACGCCGCAGCTTGCCGGCGCGTATGCAGCCGCGGCGCGTTTCCGCGCCCGAACTGGTCTGCCGCACGTCCGCGCCGTATATTGAGCGGTCTTGCGACGATCAGCCCCGGAGGACGTGAAAGTGCCATCGGTCGATTTCCTGAAGCGGCTCCTCGACACACCCGGCCCGAGCGGGTTCGAGGCGGCGGCCGCGCGCGTCTGGAGAGAGGAGGCCGAGCGGTTCGCCGAGCGGGTGGAGGTGGACGTGAGCGGCAACTCGTACGCGACGGTGGGCGTGGGCGGGTCGCCGCGGGTCATGCTGGCCGGTCACGTGGATGAGATCGGCCTCATGGTCACGCACATCGACGACGACGGCTACCTGTACTTCGACGGGATCGGCGGCTGGGACCCGCAGGTCCTGGTCGGGCAGCGGGTGAGGCTGCTGACGAAGTCGGGCGATGTGCTGGGCGTGATCGGGAAGAAGCCGATCCATCTGATCAAGGGCGAAGAGCGGGAGAAGGCGTCGAAGATCCAGGACCTCTGGATCGACATCGGCGCGAAGGACCGCGCGGCGGCGCAGGCGAAAGGGGTCCGGGTCGGCGACCCGGCGGTGATCGACGCGCGGTTGATCGAGCTGGGCGATGGGCTCATCGTGAGCCGCTCGATCGACAACCGCATCGGCGCGTACGTGGTGCTGGAGGCGCTGCGGCTGCTCGCGGAGGAAAGGCCGCGCGCGGAGGTCACGGCGGTCGCGACGGTGCAGGAGGAGATCGGCTACAGCGGCGGCGGCGCGCGGACGGGCGCGTTCAAGCTCGAGCCGCACATCGCCCTCGTCGTCGATGTCACGTTCGCGACGGATTCGCCCGGTGTGGAGAAGAAGGAGCTGGGCGAGCACAAGATCGGCGGCGGGCCGGTCCTCACCCGCGGCTCGGCGGCGCACCCGCTGGTGTTCGAGAAGCTGTGCGAGGTGGCGGAGAAGAACGGGATCCCCTACACCATCACCGCCTCGCCGCGCTACACGTCCACCGACGCGGACGCGATCTACCTGACGCGAGCGGGTGTGGCGACAGGGCTGATCTCGGTGCCGAACCGCTACATGCACTCGCCGAACGAGTTGGTCAGCCTGGAGGACCTGGACCGGGCCGCGCGGCTGATCGCGGCGTTCGTGCGGGAGCTCGGGCCCGACACCGATTTCGTGCCGCGCTGACGGACGTTAGATTCGTGGCCGCCCCCCGAGCCGGGGGGGCGCCGTGCCCCGAGCAGGCGGGGCGACTCCGCCCCGAGCCGGCGGCGTGGTTGCGCGCGGATCCGCGGGCGATGCCGGTCGAAATCGGGGATCGCCCGCATCGGATTCCGGGGCGGGACAGATCGTGAGACAGATCGAGAACGCGCTCCGGCGCGGGTCGCTGGCGTGGACCGCGCCGGCGGAGACCATTGAACCCTACGACCCGAGGTGAGACCGGGATGCTGGAAGCTGGCACGCTGGTGAAGCGACTTCAGGAGATGCGGGAGGAGGGATACCTCTCCGACGCGATCTTGCGCGAGGCGGTCAAGGCGATCGCCGCCGCGGACGACCGTTACGACTGGGTCGGCATCTACCTGCTGAACCCCGAGGAGAACGTGCTCTGGCTCCACAACTACATCGGCGAGTCGACGGAGCACGCCCGCATCCCGGTGGGCCAGGGCGTGTGCGGGACGGCGGTCGCGGAGCGGAAGAACCAGAACGTGCCGGACGTCACCGCGATCGAGAACTACCTGGCCTGCAGCCCGAAGACGAAGTCCGAGCTGGTCGTCCTGATCCGCGCCGGCGATGAGATCCTCGGCCAGATCGACATCGACAGCCACCAGCAGGGCGCCTTCACGGAGCAGGACGAGGAGGCGATCCAGGCGGTGGCCGACAAGCTGGCCGAAGTCCTGATGGCGGAGCGGCGGTAGCCGCCGGGCCCGGGTCCGCCGTCCGGAGCCCGGGCGCCGGTCGGACGCACGCGGCCGCGCCCCGGGTCCATGCCGCGGCGGCAAGGGTGCGCCGTCCACCTCTCTGAGCACGTGATCCGGAGCGTTCTCGCCCCCAACCCGTCGCCGATGACGCTGGACGGCACGCGCACGTACCTCGTGGGCCGTCGCCGGCTCGTCGTGATCGACCCGGGACCGGACATGGACACGCACCTCGACGCCGTCGCCGATGCAGTAGGCGACGGCGTCGTCGTCGCGGTCCTCCTCACGCACACGCACCCCGACCACGCCGCCGGCGCGGAACGTCTGGCGGAGCGTCTCGGCGCGCCGCTCCACGCCGCCGCCCACGGCAGGCTCCGCGATGGCGACACGTTCGAGAGCGACGCCGGCGACGTCGTCGCCGTCGCGACGCCGGGGCACACCCCCGACCACTTCTCCTTCCACTTTCCCGTCGCCGACGCCGTGTTCTGCGGCGATCTCATGACGGGCGGGATGGACACGGCGCTGGTCGCGAAGCCCGAAGGCGACCTGACGGAGTACCTGGCTTCGCTGGAGCGGATCCGGGCGCTGGCGCCGCGGGTGATCCACCCGGCGCACGGCCCGGCGTTCGTCGGAGATGTCGGCGCCGCGATCGACGCGTACATCCGTCACCGACAGGAGCGGGAAGCGCAGGTCCTCGCCGCGCTCGAGGCCGGCGCGGCGTCGCTCGACGACATCGCTCGCCACGTGTACGGCCGGAAGCTGCATCTCACGCTGCGAGAGTTCACGCGCGGGACGACCGCCGCGTACCTCGAGCATCTCGAGCGGGCGGGGAAGGTCCGGCGAACG
>Ga0207873_1003906_pt1 | contig 10350 bp, 6 predicted proteins | sample BGWIniCompost_FD_187373 | JGI IMG/M metagenome (GOLD analysis project Ga0207873, IMG submission 187373) | Cellulose adapted compost microbial communities from Newby Island Compost Facility, Milpitas, CA, USA - BGW Initial Compost (SPAdes)... ... | reverse complement strand
GAGGGGGTAACAAAAGGTCGGCTGATCGAGGCCATCGGCGAAGGATGTGAAACCTTCGATGCCTTGAAAACCTGTACCAAAGCAGGGACCGGTTGCAGCGGGTGTGTACCCCTGGTGAAGGACATCCTGGCGGACACCATGAAAAAACAGGGAAAATACATTCGCAAATCGGTGTGTGAGCATTTCCCCTATAGCCGGCAGGAATTGTACGATCTGATCAAGATCCATGAGATCAAAAGTTACGATGAGGTACTGGATTCCTTCGGGAAAGGCGAGGGCTGCGAAATATGCAAACCGATAATCGCCTCGATCCTGGCCAGCTTATGGAACGAAATGGTGCTGCAGCGTGGCAACGACATCGCCCAGGACAGCAATGACCGCTTTTTGGCCAATATCCAACGGGGCGGCACCTATTCGGTTGTGCCGCGCATTCCGGGAGGGGAAATCACCCCGGAAAAATTGATCGTCATCGGAAAAATCGCCCGAAAATACGATCTGTACACCAAAATAACCGGAGCCCAGCGCATTGACCTGTTCGGGGCGCACCTGAATGACCTTCCCCTGATCTGGGAAGAGCTGATCGCCGCCGGATTCGAAAGCGGACACGCTTACGGAAAGGCCCTCCGCACGGTAAAAAGCTGCGTGGGCAGTACCTGGTGCCGTTTCGGATTGCAGGACAGCGTGAGCTTCGCGCTGGAAGTGGAAAACCGATACAAGGGACTGAGGGCGCCGCATAAAATAAAATCGGCAGTCAGCGGCTGCGCGCGTGAATGTGCCGAAGCCCAGAGCAAAGATTTCGGGATCATCGCCACCGAGCGGGGATGGAACCTCTTCGTATGCGGAAACGGCGGACTGAAACCCCAGCACGCGCAATTGCTGGCTACCGATCTGGACAGCGAAACCTGCATCCGGTACATCGATCGCTTTCTCATGTTTTACATCCAAACCGCCGACCCACTGACCCGTACCGCCACCTGGCTCAACAAAATGGATGGGGGCATCGACTACCTTCGAAACGTGGTGGTAAATGACAGTTTGGGAATGGCGGCTGAATGGGAAAAGGAAATGGAATGCCTGCTGGGGGCCTATCGCTGCGAATGGAAAACTGCGGTGGAAACCCCTGAAATCCGGCGGCGGTTTGTCCACTTTGTGAATTCACCGGAAGAAAAAGATCCGAGCGTGGCGTTTCAGCCGCTGCGTGAACAGAAGATGGCGGGCGCATGGCCGGATCAGAACGACAGGTAACAGACTATCAGATTATACAACACATTAGCAAGTTCAGATTATGGAAACACTCATGGAAACAGTAACGGAAACCTCCTGGTTTCTGGCATGCCGGGTTGAAGACACCATTCCCAATGGCGGCGTATGTGTAAAACGGGACGACGAGCAAATCGCGCTGTTCTATTTTTCAAGACAGGACAGGTGGTATGCCGTGCAGAACGAATGCCCGCACCGAAGGCAAATGGCATTGAGTCGGGGCATGGTGGGCACCGCGGGAGAAGAACCGAAAGTGGCTTGCCCTTTCCACAAAATGCAATTTTCCCTTGCTTCGGGCGAGTGCCTCAGCGGCGGCGAATGCAGGCTGAAAACCTATCGGGTAAAAGTGGCAGACGGGAACGTGTTTATCTCAAAAAATTAACCCATCGAACATGGACTATGTAAATCCAAAAGAAGTGGCCGACAGCATGCTGAAGAGCGCGCTGACCAAGTCCGGTCTCGGCGCAATGGACATTCTGGTCCGCGGCGCCCTGTCCGGAGCCTTGCTGGGCATCTCCGTCGCGCTGGCCTGCCTGGCCATTACCCAGACCGGCTACGGGATCGTCGGAGCCCTGGTATTCCCGGTGGGGTTCGCCATTATCGTGATCCTGGGCCTGGAGCTGGTTACCGGAAGTTTTGCCTTGGTTCCCTTGGCGTTTTTTGAACGGCGCATCAAGGGAATTCAGATGGTCCGGACACTTTCACTTGCCTTTGCAGGCAATCTGCTGGGAAGCTTGCTATTCGGCCTGCTATTCTGGTTGGCATCGGCAAGCGGGGACGGACCGCAGGCACTGAGTTCCATCGAACAGATGCTGGTCAACCTGGCTGAAAAAAAGACCATCGGATACGCGCAATACGGTACCGCCGGTTTGGCAACGGCCTTCGTGAAGGGCATCCTATGCAACTGGATGGTCTGCATGGGCGTGGTCATGGCCATGACCTCCCAGTCCACCGTGGGAAAGATCATGGCCTGCGCAATGCCTGTATTCATGTTCTTCGCACTGGGGTACGAGCATGCCGTGGTGAATATGTTTGTCATCCCTACCGGCATGCTGCTGGGGGCGAACGTAAGCTTTTCGGATTGGTGGCTCAGCAACCAATTGATCGTGACGGCCGGCAACATCGTCGGTGGACTGCTTTTCACCGGCCTGCCCCTGTACTATTCGCTCAGGAAAACCGCGCCGACCGCTAATTAGCATCCGCCGGACAAACCAGCATCAGGGCCGGAATGCCGGAGGCATCGTAGCAACTCACCGCTTCCGAAGCGCTGACCTTCCGGTTGTAATTCTTGGAGGTCAATCCCCGGTCCCGATCCCGGTTCTGCCAACCGCGGTTGATGTTCTTTTGGAGCCAGGGCAGGTATTCGGGCTTATTTCCGTCTTCGATAAGCCGAATGATGTATTGCGCGAAAATAGCGGTATAAACGCCCTGCTCCTCACCCGGCCGGAAAGGCAGGATTCCCTCCTGGTCGCACATTTGATCCTTCACATAATCCGCTGCCCGGACCGCGTCGCGAAGGTAGCGCTCCTCTCCGGTTTCCTTATACAGGAGCACGGCCGCCCCAATGCAGGTCCCCTGATTATACACATGCATTTTCCAGTGGGGTTCCCCGCTGCCGTGTTTGGAATCGGCAACCGCCCCGGTTTGCTTATTAAAGAGGTTTGACGAGGCCCAGTCGTAAATTTCCTTCGCCCGGTCGAGGTATTGGGTGTTCTGCGTATTATTATACAGCGTCATCGCGGCAATGACGGTCGGATAGTTTATGCATGCCATTTTGCCATCGCCTTTTTTGGACGCGGGCGGATTTTTCTGATTCCATTGCCAGTACATTCCGCCTTCCACCGGATCGTAGGATCCTCCATCTTTTACCACCGGAGAACCCGACCAGACCCGCTCGAAACCGGTTTCGGATAGTTTCAGGTAATCCGCATTGCCCGTCAACTCGTACCCTCTGGCCAGCGATATGACCCACCACATGATGTCGTCGTAGATGAACCAGACTTTTCCATTGTCCCAATTGAACCGATCGTAATGGGCATAGTTCCCCTCGAATATATCCGTGATCAATTGTTTGTGCTGGGCCGACCCCGTTCTTTTGTACGCGTTCATGGCCATATCCCAGTAAATGGCCTGGGTCCAGATTGCCCCCACGTCCGTATCGGCCTCCGTATCGCGCATGTACAGTTTCCGTCTGGGGTGCAGCAGGTGTTTATTAAATGCCTCATAGGCCTGGAGGACATCCGCCTCGGTATAGCCGGCCTGTCCGCCTTCATGTCCGCCGGCATTCCGGTCGGTGATGCAGGACGGATTCGGGGTTACTGTAACAAGACCCAAAAAAGTAAGAATGACAAGTTTGAAAATACTCACAAAAGCCTCCGTTTTGGTATACAAAAATTTCAAATATACATCGTCTGCGCAAAAAAGCCACAAAGAATTAACTTTGATTCATGAAAACTCGAAAACACCTCAGATTTGCGGCTTGCCTCCTTTTGCTAAGCACCGCGGCCGGCCAATCGCCGGTCCTGGCCCAGCGCACAGCCGACGCCGATTCATCGCTCGATTCGGAGATCGCCTCGATCATGGACGCATACCAGGCCATCGGCGTGGCTGTGGCGGTAGTCAAAGACAACCGGCTACAGTATAGTCAGGCGTTTGGCTGGAAAGATACCGCCGCCCGGGAGCGCTTGGCCTCCACGGACATTTTCCGCATCGCCTCCATTTCGAAATCGTTCACCGCCACCGGTATCCTGCAACTGGTGGAGGCCGGAAAACTTTCGCTGGATGATGACGTGGGTGAACTGGTCGGCTTTCCGGTGCGCAATCCGGCCTTCCCCGATTCGGTGATCACCCTGGAAATGATCCTGTCGCACAGGTCGAGCATCAACGATAAGAACGGTTATTTTACATTGGACGCATTCAATCCGGCGAAAAATCACGAGTGGGCAAAATCCTATAACCCCTACGCTCCGGGAACCGATTATCAGTACTGTAATCTCAATTATAATCTGGCCGGGGCCATTCTGGAAAAATATGCTAAACGGCGGTTCGACCGCTACGTGCGCCGCCATATCCTGCAACCGCTGGGTCTCTATGGCGGTTATGACGTGGACCAGCTGGACAGCTCGCGTTTTGTTACCCTGTATGCCTATGACGGAACGAACGGCCGTTTCGAGGCTTCACCCGCCGCGTATGAGTCACGGGCGGAAGCATTGCAGCACTATCAACTCGGTTACAGCGCCCCGGTCTTATCCCCCACCGGCGGAATGAAGATGTCGGCGGAGGACCTGGCGCGTTACATGATCATGCATATGAACTACGGACGGTCTGGCAAGGTCCGCATTCTGTCGGAAGCCAGCAGCCGGTCTATGCAGCGTGTGCGGACTGAAAAATCGGGATACGGCATGGCCTTAAGGACGCTGGACTATCTTATCCCAGGCAAACAAATGGTAGGCCATGAAGGAGTGGCTTACGGACTTTACAGTGCGATGTACTTTCAGCCAAGGGAGAAATTCGGCATCGTCGTGATCACCAACGGCTGCAAGACCGCGTATTCAAACGGAGATGTGATCAACGATTTCCTGCTGGACATGTACGAATGCCTATACCGGCATCTCATCCGCTAGCTCAGGCCATGTTGCCCTGGATGGTATCCGGTTGGGTAACAACCCCATCTCCGGAAGAAGCATCCGCTACAGAAGCAACCCCTTCATGACTTGCGGCAAGCGTTTCCGTAGCAGGAACGGCCTGCTGTTCACCGGCCGGCGAAACTCCCCGCTGTTTGAGGTACTCTTCCCGGACAACCTTCGCTGTTTTATGTTCACCCGTATGACTCCAACCCGGCGGCATGATCAGGTACAGCAATTTGTTTTTAAGACCGGGGGCGTAGTAAACGTCCTTCGCCAGACAATAAATTTCACCGAAATAGGCGTCCAGAAAGCTGTTCTTTTTCATGGGACGGGTAATGCCGTACTCAATCTTCACATCCTCCCGCTCCGGCTGGAACGTACCGAAGACCTTATCCCAGATGTTCAGCAGATTACAGAAGTTGGTATCCATATACAAGGGATTCCGCGCATGGTGGACCCGGTGATGGGACGGCGTCAAAATAATGCGGTTCAGCGGTCCAAGCCGGCCGTCCTTCAGCACGTCTTCGCCTATATGGATGAAGGAACCCCAGAAACCGTCCACAAACATGATTAGGAAAAGCAGGGGCGGATTCACACCCATCAAAATACAAATCGACGTGCGGATCACATCCGCGTAAGGCGCTTCCAGGAAGAAATGGGCATAGGTAACCGAGAGGTTCATGTATTCGGGCGCGTGGTGGGTAGAATGCAGACACCAGAACAACCGTACTTTGTGGCCCAGGTAATGATATACAAAATGGGCGAACTCCCAGATCACATAACCGTAGATAAACCAATACCAGGTGAATTCGGTTTTAAACAGGGCAATCGGTTCGAACAAACCAATACAGAAGGCCACTGCCGCAATGGAGATAAACCGGGAGACAAAACGGTTTAGCACATAGGTAAAAAACGAGACCTTGTATTCCGAAAAAGTCAATTTCCTGTAAAAAAGACTTCGGATGATCTCAATTACCAGCAATACCGGGATAAACGGCGCCAAGGTGGCACGGATGCCGTCCAGGGTAAGCATGCGGCCGTAATCGCCCGACTTCACAATTTCCAGCAAGCCGTGGAAACTGAAAAAACCAATTATTTCCTGGTATACGGTCTTCAAAAATTCCATTTCAACACTTTATGACTTAACAATCATAAAGATACGAAAACAATATAAAAGGCCAACAAACCGGGGTTAAGCCCCGGCGCCTACACCTCAAAACCTTTCCGGTAGGTCCGGCCAACAAACTGATTGGCTTCTTCCAGGTTGGTGATCCGCATGTTCTCCCCATCCCAAAGCAGTTTCCGCCGGCCGAAAAACTCCATCTGATCCTTTTCGTTCTTGCGGCGGAGCAAATAACTGCGGATGGCCAGGTTGCCCATCAGTACGGTTTCGGTCATCGGTCCCGCGTAGTCGAAAGACGAGGTCAGGGCCTTGTGTTCCGGGCTGTTGAAGCCGGCTTTGCAGGCATCCACCCATTTGCGTTGATGACCGTATTCGGGTTCGTCGTCCTTTTTCGGATCCGGCGGGGTTTCCATTGTCCCGTCGTTGAGGTAAAGCTTCGGCATCAGAGGCGAACTGTCGTTGATATTGGTGGAAATGATCCCTTTTTCGCCAATGATCAGTACGCCGTTGGCACTGTCAGCTCCTCCGATATCGTGGTCGGCCGGAATGATATCGGGATGGGCCGGCCGGATCCCGCCGTCGCTCCAGGTCATTTCCACGGGCGATTTGCTTTTGGCTGTAGCGGCAAAATGAAGCGTGATAAAAGAAGACGCGGGACATCCTTCCGGGTGATAATCCGGTGTCCACATTTGTGAATATACCGACCCTACGCTGCATTCGGCATCGGTGGGGTATTTCAAGCCCAGGGTACGGAAAGGTATGTCAATGAGGTGGCAACCCACATCGCCCAATGCCCCGGTTCCGTAATCCCACCAGCCCCTCCAGTTAAAGGGATGCAGGTTCGGCGTAAAGGGTATTTCGGGAGCAGGCCCCAGCCAGAGATCCCAGTTCAGCGCATCGGGTTTTTCTCCGGGCGCGGGCTTGGGGAAGGGGCCTCCCTGCGGCCAGACGGGGCGGTTGGTCCATATCTGGACTTTGGCCACCTTTCCGATCCGGTCGCTGTCGATCCATTCCTGAACGACCTTCAACAGGGGGTTGGATGCGCCCTGATTGCCCATCTGGGTAACGACCTTCTGGTCACGCGCCATTTGGGTGAGAATCCTTGCCTCGCGGATATTATGGGTCATGGGTTTTTGCACATAGACGTGCTTGCCCCGTTCCATGGCGTAGCGGGCAGCCGGCCCGTGCACGTGATCGGGAGTCGAGATGGTTACCGCGTCAATGCTTTTTTCCTTATCCAGCATTTCCCGGAAATCGGCGTACAGTTTGGCTTTCGGGAACCGTTCAACCGATGCTTTCGCGGATCCTTTGAAATCCACATCGCATAATGCCACCACGCGCTCCCGCCCGTTGACCGAGGCGTTCCGGATGTCGCTGGCGCCTTTGCCCCCGGCTCCGATTGCCGCCAGATTGAGTTGATCACTTGGCGCAATGAAGCCGGCTCCACCCAGCACATGCCTGGGCACAATAAAAACAGACGATGCCACGGCGGCATTTCTGATAAATTTCCTACGCGACCTGCCAGCCGCATCCTTACCGGGATTTTTCATATGATCTTAAATTGGGTTAGAAAGTCTATGCTAAAGTTAAGTGATTATTTCCCCATTCGGAAAAATTATTCTACCGACCCAACACCAGTCGGGTCTGTGCTTTCCCGTCGACCAGCCGGACCGACAGCGGCGCGTGCCCGCGCGCATTCCGGTCGATGGCCAGCGTAATCCGGTGCATTCCCTGTGACAGGGTCGCCACCATTTTCCCATCCTGAATGGGCACTTCCCCTTCATCCGCCCAGCTGCGGATCCCGCCCGGATCACTGAAATGGATGGTTACCTCACCCGGGGTAAGCACTTCGACCTGGAATTTCACGAAACTGTGCCGGGCATGGGGCCCTGTTTCGTGAACCGGCAACTCACTTACCGGCAGCGCCCCCGATACCGTACTGTAATGGGGCTGGAAATGCAGGTTTTCGTTGGCAGAGATCACGTCAATTCCGCCCTTCTGAATCTTTTCCGCCAATTGTTCGCCAGGCTGAATAACCTCCCAACGCCGCACGTAGCGCTCAGTAGGCACGCGGAAGGAACCACTTTCACCCAGCGATGAGAGGAAACTGACCAGATCAAGAAACTCCTGCCTGTCCAGACCTGCCGTCAGTCCGGGTGGCATCAGCGACCCCGGGATCTTTTCGCGGCTTTCGACCTGATCCTTGGGAATCGCGATCTCCTGGCCCCCGGCGTCCCGCATGATAAGTTCGTTCGGCCGGTCGCTGACCAGGTAGCCGACAATATCGCTAAGCTCTTTTCGTGTAACCCGCTGCAGTTCATATCCTTCCTTAATGGACCGGGTTGGGTAGATGAGCGACTCGATGATGGTTTCGGTAGGAGAGCTCGTACCCAGGCTGCTTAAATCGGGGCCAATGAGCCCTCCGGCACCTCCCAGCGCGTGGCAGTTTAAGCAAGCCAGTTCCTGCCGGCGGAAAACCGCTTCACCTTTCACTGGGTTGCCTGCTTCCTTGGCTTCAGCTGCCAGGGCGGCGATCTGCTCCGCGTCCAGATCCTGGGCCATTTTTTCCGGAGCAAGCGTTCCGCCAGAGGCCTCGAGACCTTTGATCAATGATTTGATTTCGGCTTCTTCACGACGGTTCCAGGGAACGGCATTCTGAAGATGCTGACGGGCTTCCATGGCAACGGCCTCGGGGATCCGGGTTTCGCCCAGTTTCTCAGCAAGCGCCTTTACCCGGCCGCGATCCGGCAGGAAGGCGTCGATCACGACGCGTACCTGTTTGGGATCCTCCAGCTCCTTGAACAGCGCCACCCCTGTTTCGGCGGCTTCCGGTGCATGGATGGCAGCGAGCTGGGCCACAGCCAGCAACCGCAGATCCAGCGGCTGGTCAGACGCGGTCAAGCTTTTGATCAGGGACTTCGCGCGGTCTGGATTCATCGACGTGAGGGCGCCCATTGCCGTCCGGGCGTAATTCCGGTTTTCATGGGTTACAAAGGATCGCAATTGCGGTTCCAGCGCGTTTACCCGGAGCGCGCCTGCGACCCGCATCGCAGCCAGGGCAGACGGTTCCCCGCCCCCTTGGATAATGTCACCCAGCCGGGAAAGCTGTTTATTGGCAGCCACATTCCGTTGCAATACAGCGGTTTCGATTGCATTAAGCTCCGCGGAAACGTCCTGCCCCTCTTCCCGGAAGCGCGTTATTGCGATATCCAGAATATCGTTGAGGTCCTGCACATCTCCGCGCTTTGCAATGGCCGACAAGGCATCCGGACGGTATTGGGCAGGGACCCGGCCTTCGCTGTATAGGCCGGTCAGCAAACGGATGGCCTCGGAACTTTGGGCCGATTTTAACGCGTAGGCGGCATTCGCCGGATCGCCCAGAAAATCGGGATTGGCTTGCAGGCTGGCCATCCAGCGCGGTTCGAGCTGACGCATGGTTTGCCACAGGGCAAAATCCAGGAACTCATCCATGGGTTGATCCAGGACAGCCAGCGCGGTTTTTGCCGCACCGGCGTTATCCAGATCCCGGAGGGCGATCACCGCCTCCAGGCGCACCTGAGGATGAGGATCCCCCGCAGCCCGTTGCAGAATCGCTTCGAGGTTATCTGTTTTTTCGGACCAGAGCTGCAGCGCCCTCACAGCGCCCGCTCTGACCTGAGGGCTTTTTGCATTCAGAAGACTTTCCAGCAGGGGTCCGTTGTAGGTATCAATGGATTGCCAGACCCACAGGGCTTCGAGCTTCAGCCGTTCGGCCTCCTGATTGGTCTGATCCAATGCGGCCGTCCACTTCCGAAGCGCCGGTGCCACTTCCTCCGCTCCTTTTTCCTTCAGTAGGCGGCGGGCCTGCGAACGGGTCCAGGATTCCGGGGCTTTCAGGTACTCCAAAAGGTCTTCAACGGAAGCGTTGATCAGATCGGGCCGGGGCACCAGTTTTCTGTTTTTAGCCGTAATGCGCCAGATTCGGCCCCGCTCCTGATCCCTGCGGGGATCGTGAAAGTCCACCTCGCCGTGTTGTATAATGGGATTGTACCAGTCTGCGATGTAAATTGCCCCGTCCGGTCCGATGCTAATGTCCACGGGCCGGAACGCGGTATGATCGGTCCATAGCAGATCGGGCATTTGCCGGGACACGTATCCGCTTCCCTGTTCTTCCAACTGAAAACGGTTTATCCGATTGGCACGGAAATCATTGGTGATCAGGCTTCCTGCCCATGAATCAGGCAGGTGCCGCCCCGAAACGATGTCCAGGCCGCAATGTTTCGGTTGGCCGGGATTCAATCCGCGAAGGATCCTTTCTGCGCCCGGCGAGGTCACAAAAGTGGCTCCGGGAAAGGCATAATT
>Ga0207873_1003905_pt1 | contig 10358 bp, 2 predicted proteins | sample BGWIniCompost_FD_187373 | JGI IMG/M metagenome (GOLD analysis project Ga0207873, IMG submission 187373) | Cellulose adapted compost microbial communities from Newby Island Compost Facility, Milpitas, CA, USA - BGW Initial Compost (SPAdes)... ... | reverse complement strand
CCAACCTGTGAAGACGGCCTCTGTATCCAGCCCGAGCGCACCCTGACACCCACGGATGTGCGCCTCCTCTGCCTGGCTGGCACCGGGACCGGGCGCAACGCGCGCCAAGCCGAGCGACTCGCGCTGGCCGCGGCGTGTACGCCCCCTTGCGAGGTGCCGGAGGCTTGCCGGTGACGCCATCGGAGCGCGCGGCGCCTCTCAGCGTGAGCAAGGCCCCTTGGCGAACACCCCTTGACGGCTCAGTGCAGAGCTTGCTCGCTCGTGCCTGGGCGCCGGGCGCTCGCTCGTTGCACCAGGGCGCGCTCGAGCTCGCCGGGGGTCTTTCCGTCGGGCACGCTGAGCACGCGGGTGCGCTGACCATCACGCACCGCGAGGGGCACTCCGTCGCAGTACAGGACGCGGCTCGCCGCGACGGAGGGGACGCGCTCGGTGCCCGTGAGGATGCCGAGGAGGTTCAGGGGATCGGCGCCGCTCACGGAGACGAGGGCGCCGCCGGGCTCCTCGCGGCGCAGCTTGCGCAGGGTGCCCACGGCTTCGGGCAAGGCGAACTGCTCTCCGGAGAACCCCACGACGAAGCGCCCGCCGCGGATCTCTCCCCGGGCCTCGAGGCGATGGTAGACGCGCAGGAGATCCCGCCAGGGCGGCAGCCCGCTCTCCCGCTCGAGCACCTTGCGGAACACCACGCCCCAGCGCAGCAGCAGGGTCCGCGCGACCTCCTCCAGCTCCTCCGGTGAGCGCTCCTGCTCGGAGCTGCCCTCGGGGAGCAAGCTGAAGCGCCCCGCGGCGTCCATCCCGAGCGCGGGAGGCGCCCCCGCGAAGGCGTAGGGGCGCGCTCCCGGGCGTCGGCCGGGGCGCCGCTTCTCCGCGGGGGTGATCAGGGTGCGCAGCCCCGCGAAGGAGTCGGAGGTGACGAGCCCCCGCGCCACCAGCTCCCCCAAGGCCTGCTCCGTCTGTGTCTTGAGCAGCCCCGCGCCCCGCACGAGATCGTCGAAGAAGCACGCGCCACGGCGGAGCAGGAGGTCGTGCACGCGCTGGGCGCCCGCGGACAGCTCGGCGGCGTCATGGCTGGGAGGCAACCACAGGTGCGCCTGGCTGCGCGGCATGAGCGCAATGGGCGTGGTGCGCACGGGGCCGCCGCGACGCGCCGAGCCGTTGCCGGGGACGGAGCGCCGCGCCCAGGTGACGCGCCCCGACAGGCACAGGGCGTCGAGCCACTGACCTTCGTAGAGGGTCATGCGCGCGGGGAGCAGATCCGCCTCCCAGGCGCCCGCCGCGGCTTCGAAGCCCGCGAGCTGCTCGAGGGCCGCGTGCAGTCCCTCCTGGCCCTCGCGTCGGTGCAGCGGCTCGAGCCCCTGCCAGCGGAAGAGGAACCGCAAGAAGTCCGCCACGGAGACGGGCTCGATCTCCCGGCGCAGCCGCCCGAGGGTGGCCCGGTGGATGCGCGCGAGGAGCCGCCGCTCGCAGAACTCCTCGGGGTCGCCCGGAGCGCGCGGACCCTCCGCCACGGCGCGCTGGCGCACCTCCAGGGGGCGGAAGCGCCCGCGCAGCACGAACCCCTCCGCCTCCAGGGTCGTCAGGGCGACCTCCACGTCGCCGACGTCGACGCCCAGGGCGAGGGCGATTTCCTGGGCCGTCGCTGGGCCCACCAGCTCCATGCGCCCACGCACGAGCTCCACGAGCGCCGCCTCGCGGGTCCAGGTCTCGCCGCGCTGACGATCGGGCAAGCTCAGCTCGGGCTCACAGATCGCTGACTCGTGCACCGCGCGCCACTGGGCGACGCGCTCCGCGGGGACCCACAGCACGCCGCCGCCGGTCTTCCAGCGAGCCGCGCGCCGAGCGGCCTGCAGCGTGCCCAGCAGCGCCGCGAGATCGACGGCCGCTTCGGGTCGCTCTGCTGCTCCCGGCGTCGTTCGTGCCGTTCCGCGGGCCTCCGCCTCCGTGAGGCAGCCGTGGATGACGAGGGCGTCGTGGAGCTCGTCCGCGTCGCGGGGCTCGGGGCGCGCCTCGTCGATCACCTGCTGGATGGCCGCGGGATCGAGGGCGCCGATGTCCGAGGCGGACTCCGGATCGAGCCAGCGGCGCATCATCACGGCCTGGGTGCGGCGCTCCTCGAGGGGCGCGTCGTCCAGAAAGGCGTAGGGTTTGGCGCTCAGGATCTCGTGGGCGAGGGGAGACGGCTCCGTGACGTCCCGCGCCAGGCACGCGACCCGGCCCGCCTCGACGTCGGCGAGGAGCCGCTCCAGGGCCACGATGTCCATCGCCTCGTTCAGGGAGTCGTCGATGGTCTGGCGCACCAGGGGGTGATCGGGGATCTCCCGATCGCCGGCGATGTTCTCCAGGCAGGCGACCTGATCGGGGAAGCACAGGGCGAGCAGGTCGTCGGAGTCCATGCGCTGAAAGCGCGGGGGCACCTTCTTGCCGCCCCGGAAGCGCAGCACGGCGAGGGCGCGCGTCGCGTTCCAGCGCCACCGCGTCTGAAAGAGCGGCGCGTCGAGCAGAGCCTGCACGAGCACGTCCCGCACAGTCGCCGACTGCAGGAAGCGAAACAGCGTCTCCAACGGGAAGCTGTGCATCGGCCCGAGGGAGAGCACCAGGGCGTCGTCCCCCGCCGCCGCCTGGAGCTCCACGTTGAAGCTCCGGCAAAAGCGCTTGCGCAGCGCGAGCCCGAAGGCGCGGTTGACGCGGGTGCCGAAGGGCGCGTGGAGCACCACGTGCATGCCGCCCGTCTCGTCGAAGAAGCGCTCGGCGACCAGGGTGCTCTGGGTGGGCATCACGCCGAGGGCCCGGCGCGTGCTCGTCAGGTAGTCGGCGATCTGTTCGGCGGCCGCCCTCGACAACCCCACTTCGCCCTGCAGGTAGGCGCGCCCCTGATCCGCGTCGATGTGCTCGTCGACCACCGCCCGCAGCCGTGAGACGGCCCAGGACAGCTCGTCCGTGCGCGAGGGCGCCTCGCCGATCCAAAACGGGATGGTCGGCGGTTTGCCGCGGGCGTCGAGCACGCGCAGGCGCCCCGGCTCGATCTTCGCGATCTGGTAGCTGGTGTTGCCGAGCTGGAAGATGTCCCCCTGCATCGACTCGATCGCGAAGTCCTCGTGCACGGAGCCCACCCGCGTCTCCGTGGGCTCGAGGATCACGTCGTAGTCGAAGTTGTCGGGGATCGCGCCGCCGGAGGTGATCGCGGCGAGCCGCGCCGCGCGCCGGGCCCTGAGGCGCTTGCCGATGGCGTCGTGGTGCACGTAGGCGCCGCGGCGTCCCCGGGAGGTGCTGAAGCCCTCCGCGAGCATGCGGACGACGTCGTCGAAGCTCTTCCGATCCAGATCGCGGTAGGGCCAGGCTCCGCGCACGAGCTCGAAGAGCTCCTCTTCGCCGTACTCTTCGGGCACGAGGCTGGCGACGATCTGCTGGGCGAGGATGTCGAGGGGAGCGTGGGGGCTCACGACCCGGTCGAGCTCCCCGCGCCGCGCCGCGTCGAGCAGCGCCGCGCACTCCACCAGGTCGTCGCGGCTCAGCGGGAACAGGCGCCCCTTCGGCGTGCCGCCGACGAAGTGCCCCGAGCGCCCCACCCGCTGGAGCCAGGTCGCGATGGAGCCCGGGGACCCGAGCTGACACACCAAGTCCACGTCGCCGACGTCGATGCCGAGCTCGAGGGACGCGGTGGCCACCAGCGCCCGGAGCTCCCCCCGCTTGAGGCGCTGCTCCGCGTCGAGCCGCTGCTCCCGCGCGAGGCTGCCGTGGTGGCTCGTCACGGCCTCCTTGCCGAGCCGCTCTGCCAGGAAACGCGCGGCGCGCTCGGCGAGCCGGCGGGTGTTGCTGAAGATCAGGGTCGTCTTGTGCTGCTGCACCAGAGCCGCGATCTGGTCGTAGACCTCATCCATGGCCTCCGCGGGCATGACCGCCTCGAGGGGCGAGCCGGGGAGGCACAGATCCAGATCCATCGCGCGGCGGTGCCCCTCGTCGACGATGACGCAGTCGGGGCGGAGCGTGCCATCCGCGGCCTGTTCGACGCGCCGGGCGCCGACGAGGAAGCGGGCCACTTCTTCGATGGGCTTCTGAGTGGCGGAGAGCCCGATGCGCTGCAGGGGACCCTCCACCAGGGCCTCGAGCCGCTCCAGGGAGAGGGCCAGGTGCGCGCCGCGTTTGTCCCGCACCAGGGCGTGGATCTCGTCGACGATGACCGTGCGCACGGTGCGCAGCATGCGCCGGCCGCCCTCGCTCGTGAGCAGGATGTAGAGGGACTCGGGCGTGGTGACGAAGATGTGCGGGGGCCGCTTGGTGACGGCGGCCCGATCCTTGGCGGCGGTGTCCCCCGTGCGCACCGCCGTGCGGATCTCGACGCCGCCGTCGCCGGCGGTCTCGGCCAGGGCGCGGCGGATGCCGCTCAGGGGCTCCTGGAGGTTCTTGTCGATGTCGGCGCTCAGGGCCTTGAGGGGCGAGACGTACAGCACCCGCAGCTCGTCCCCGAGCTGCCCTTCGAGGCTGGCCCGCATCAGGTCATCGATGGCCGACAGGAACGCGCACAGGGTCTTGCCGGAGCCCGTCGGCGCGGCGACGAGGGTGTGGCGCCCGTCCTTGATGTGGGGCCAGGCCGCCGCCTGGGGCGCGGTGGGCGCGCCGTAGCGCTCCCCGAACCAACGGGACACCGCCGGGTGGAACCGCTCGAGGGCCATCGCTTGCTTTTAGCAGCGCGCCGGGCGGCGCGCTCCTCGGACCCTGCTCATTGACTGCTGGTCCAGGGCTGCGCGCTCGGGGTCCTCGGTGATGGGTGTTTCCCCAGGGTTTCGTTTTCCAGGAGTTTTGTGGGCGATGGCGGAGGATGTGAGGTGTTGTCGTGGATAGTCATGAGGTAAATGGTGGCTGATGTGTGCCTCCGGGACGCGACGGCGACGCCCTGCTTGGGGATGGACTTGGGGATGGGCGGCCCTCTGTCTGTTCGTCAGTGGTGCGTTGGCCTGCGGGCGCTCCTCCGGAGTCCCCGAAGCGTTCGTCGACATTCCTCTGGTCGATCAGGACGGGCGCGTCATCCGTTCGTCCTTCTTCGCGGGCGAGGTGCTCGTGCTCAACTTCATGTTCACGAGCTGTCCGTCCGTGTGTCCGCGGCAGACACGGCTCATCGCCGAGACGCGCGTCCACCTGCCGGACCACGTCGCGCAGCGAGTGCGCTTCCTGTCCGTGTCCGTCGATCCGGAGAACGACGATGCGCGCACCCTCAAAGCCTTCGCCGAGAGGTGGGGAGCCGACGTGCCCAGCTGGCGCTTCGCGCGCGTCGATGAGCGGACCCTGGGCGAGCTGTCGAAGCGGCTGCTCGTCTTCGAGCCGGGCGCGCCCCCCCAACCCGCCGCCCACACGTCGAGCTTGTACCTGTTCGATCGAGCGGGGCGCCTCGTGCAGCGCTACGGCGCGCGGGCGAGCGACCCCGAACGGCTGGCGCGAGAGATCGTCGCTCTCGACGCCCTGGGCCGACCCCAGGCTCGTCACGGCGATCGGGGCGTCGACGCCGCGCCGTTTCGCGCCCTGCGCGCGGAGGAGGGGCTACGATGAGGTTCCGTTTCGCTCCAGACCGACTCGTCGAGGGCGGCTTGCGCGCGGTGCACGCGGTCCTGCTCGTCGCCGTCACCCTCGGCGCCGGTCTCGTGCAGGGCTGCGGCGAGCGGGAGGAGGGCGCTCGCCGCAGTGAGGCAGAGGCGCTCGGGCAGCACCTCGAGCCCCGCCTCGAGCTGGTCGACCCGGGGGCCGCCTTGGCGGTCGCCCTCCCCAACGTGGCCGATCCGACGCTGACCGGGCTCGTGCCCCCGGCGGACGCGCCCCTCGCGGGGATGTGGTCGCAGGTGCATTCATGGCCCCTCAACGGGCTGCACGCGACGCTCCTGCCAGACGGGCGCGTCCTCACCTACGGGACCCCTTCCGGCGCCCCGGCGACGCAGGACGGTCGTACCTTCGACGTGTGGGATCCGTCGTTGGGCTTCGACGCGAAGAGCCACAGGACCACCTTCGACGCGCAGCGGGTCGATAGCTTCTGCGCCGGGGCGGCGTTTCTGGGAGACGGCTCTCTGCTCATCTCCGGCGGCAACTCGCCGCGGGACAGCAGCGTCTTCACGCCTGGGGCCGCCGAAGTCGCGAGCTCGCCCCATCGGATGGCGAGCGACCGCTGGTACGGGACCCTCATCACCTTACCCGGGGGGCGCGCGCTGATGCTGGGCGGCTCGGCGCCCTACGCGGCGCTTCGCGCCCACGAGAACCCGGGGCAGGCAGTGAACGCGGGCACGGTGTCGATGACACCGGAGCTCTACGAGTCTGGCTGGGGGTTCCGGAGCTTGTTCGGCGCCTACAGCCGAGAAGCCTTCGGACCGGACCACCACCGGTACTGGTATCCCCGCGCCTGGGTGGCGCCGAGCGGTGAGGTCTTCGGGATCTCCTCGGAGAAGATGTGGTACCTCGATCCCTCGGGGGACGGGTCCGTCCGGATCGCAGGGGACTTCAAGGGGGGCGTGGACGCGGTCGCCCGGCCCAACGTCGGCCCGACGAGCACGGCCGTGATGTTCGCGCCGGGGCGCATCCTCCAGGTGGGCGGGAACGGCTACTACGACGGGCACGCGACCCCGAGCAGCGCCTTGGCGACGGTGATCGACATCACCGGTGACGCTCCGGTCCTCACCGAGACCGCCGCGATGAGCGTCGGTCGGCAGTGGGCCAACGCGACGGTGCTCCCCGACGGCAAGGTCGTCGTCACCGGCGGCACGCGGTCGGCGAACCGCGGGGGCGCGGACGCGGTCTACCACGCAGAGCTCTGGGACCCCGAGGAGGGGACCTGGACGATCGGCGCGTCCGCGAGCGTCGTCCGCGTCTATCACTCCGCGGCGCTCCTGATGCCGAACGGGACGGTGCTGTCGACGGGGGGAGGCGCGCCGGGACCGGTGAACAACCTCAACGCCGAGGTCTACTACCCGCCCTATTTGTTCCGTGACTCTGCGTCGGGTGGGGTCGAGCTGGCGCCGCGTCCGCGTCCGATCGCCGTGAGCACCCTCTCCCCCGGATACGGGGAGTCGCTGAACGTCGATCTGGCCCAGGCTGCGCCGCTCCAGCGCGTCGCCCTGATCGGGACGAGCAGCGTGACCCACTCGTTCAACAGCTCCCAGCGCCGGCTGGAGCTGCCCTTCGTCCAGCGCGGCGGGCGGGTGGCGATCGGGCTGCCCACGCGCGACGTCGACGCCCCGCCTGGCTACTACCTGCTGTTCCTCCTGGACGCCGCGGGGGTCCCATCCCCAGGGATCCTCCTCTCTCTGGGTCTGTCCGCCGAGGCGCTCCCGGCGGTGCCGACGCTGCTGCGAGGGAGCGAGCTCATCCTCGAGAGCCTGAGCCACCCCGGCTCGATGCTGGCGACGGACGCGGAGTCTCGGGGAGTTCTCCTGCACCTCGGCGAGGAGCCGACGGAAGAGGAGCTCTCGCCCGCGCGGTTCATCGTCCGCGACGGACTCGCCGACGCGAGCTGCGTCTCCTTCGAGTCCGCCGCGAAGCCCGGCTGGTGGCTGCGACACCAGGACCACCGCCTCCGTTTGGACGCCGCCGTCGACACGGACTCCTTCCGAGAGGAGGCGACCTTCTGCGTCGAGCTGGGCCTCGCGGGATCGGGCCTCAGCTTCCGCTCGAAGAACCTCCCCGGTCGCGTGATTGCACACGACGGCCAGGAGCTGTGGCTCGAACCAGAGGACGCGGTCGGCGCGTCCCCCGAGGTCGCCACCTTCACGGTCCGCCGCCCGCCTTTGCCGACGATCCCGCCCATCGCGGCGCCGATCGTCACGGCCGGAAGCACGGTGACCTACACCCCGACCTTGTCGATCCCCGGGGCGCGCTACTCCTGGGACTTCGGGGACGGCACCGCGTCGCCGCCCGAGTCGCTCGCTCCGGTAGCGACGCACGTCTTCGCCACGCCCGGAGTCTACCTCGTCACGTTCAGCGTCCGCTTGGCGGATGGCCGCAGCGTGGCGAAGACCTTCGTGCAGGCCGTGCGCGGCCCGCTCCTCGGGTCCCGCGCCGCGTCCTCCTCCCAGCTCGCGTCGTCGCCAGAGGAGTCGGGCGAGCGCCTGTGGGTCGTCGATCCGGACAATGACCTGCTCAGCGGCGTCGACGCCGCTTCGCTGGAGCTGGTGGCGGAGGTGCCCGTCTGCTCGGGGCCCCGCAGCGTGGCGGTGCACGGGGACCAGATGCACGGGGACCAGATGCACGGGGACCAGATGCACGGGGACCAGATGCACGGGGACCAAGAAATCTGGGTGACCTGCCGGGACGACGCAGAGGTCGCGGTCCTCGACGCGGACACCCTGAGCGTCCTCCGAACGATCCAACTACCCGCGGCGTCCAGACCCTACGGTCTCGTGCTGTCTCCCGAAGGGGATCGCGCCTACGTAGCCCTCGACGCCCTGGGCGCGGTCGTCGAGTTGGACACGGCGACGGGGAGCGTCCGACGGTCCTTCGACGTCGGTCCCAACCCCCGCGGGCTCGCTCTGACCGCGGACGGCGCTCGCCTCCTCGCGTCCCGGTTCATCAGCCCGCCGGTCCCGGGAGAGGCCACGGCGACGCCGGAGACGTCCAGCGCTCGGGGCGAGGTCCGCGTCGTCGCTCTCGATGCGGCTGGAGAGGCCCGCGTGATTCCCCTGGCGCACAGCGATCGGGTCGACGGCTCCGTCCAGGGGCGAGGAGTGCCGAACTACCTCGGCGCGCCGGTCGTGTCGCCGGACGGCCTCACGGCGTGGGTCCCCTCGAAGCAAGACAACGTGGCGCGTGGCCTCGCGCGCGATGGCCAGGCGCTGGATTTCCAGAACACCGTGCGCGCGATCACGTCCCGCATCGACCTGACCACCGAGACGGAGGTGCTCGAGGCGCGGATCGATCACGACGACGCGGGGCTCGCGGCCGCCGCCGCGTTTCACCCGAGCGGCGTCTACCTCTTCGTAGCCCTCGAGACGAGCCGCGAAGTGGCGGTCGTGAACGCCCTCGACGGCGTCGAGGCGTTCCGCGTCGACGTGGGGAGGGCCCCCCAGGCGCTGATCACGTCGGCGGACGGACGGCGCCTCTTCGTCAAGAACTTCATGGACCGATCCGTGAGCGTGGTCGACCTCGGTCCCTTGGTGGACCACGGTGAGTTCCGTGCCCCGGTTCTGGCGACGGTGTCCACGGTCACACGCGAGCGCCTGCCCGCGGACGTGCTGCTCGGCAAGCAGCTCTTCTACGACGCGCGCGATCCGCGGCTCGCCCGGGATCGTTACATCAGCTGCGCCACCTGCCACGCGGAGGGGGGCCAGGACGGGCGGGTCTGGGACCTCACCGCGCAGGGGGAGGGGCTCCGGAACACCATCGGGTTGGTCGGCCGCGCCGGAGCGACGCGGGGGCTGCTGCATTGGAGCGGGAACTTCGACGAGGTGCAGGATTTCGAGCGGCAGATCCGCGCGCTCGCCGGGGGGACGGGGCTGCTGTCCGACGAGCTCTACGGCAGCGGGTCCATCAGCGACCCCCTGGGCGATCCGAAGGCCGGAGCGAGCGTGGAGCTCGACGCGCTCGCCGCGTACGTGACGTCCTTGGATCGAGCGACGCCGAGCCCCCACCGCGCCGGAGGGCAGCCGACCGCCGAGGGGGCCGCTGGTCGGGAGGTGTTCGTCGCGTCGGGGTGCACGGCCTGCCACTACGGCGCGAGCTTCTCCGATGAAGATCGGGACGTCCTCCACGACATCGGCACCCTCACGCCAGCGAGCGGCCAGCGGCTCTTCGGGCCGCTCGTGGGCGTCGCCGTCCCCTCCTTGCTCGACGCGTGGAACACGGCCCCTTACCTGCACGATGGCTCGGCAGCGACGCTGGCCGAGGCCGTCGCGGCCCACGAGGGCGTCACCCTGAGCGAGGTCGAGCTGCAGCAGGTCGTGGCGTTCCTCCGTGAGCTCGACGAGCGGGAGCCGCCCTTGGCGAGGCTCCGCTGCGAGGGGGACGCGCCAGACGGCGCCGAGCTGGGGCCCTCTTGCGTCGGGGCGTGTGATCCTTGCGCCGAGGATCCATGCATCGACGACGCCTGCGTCGAGCGCCCGACGTGCTTCGACGGCCTCCGGAACCAGGACGAGTCGGACACGGATTGTGGTGGGGGGTGTCCCCACTGCCCGATGGGGCACGCTTGCCAGGGACCTGCGGGCTGCACGAGCGGCCACTGCGCCGAGGGAGTCTGCGCGGAGAAGCCGTCCTGCGACGACGGGACGAAGAACCAGGACGAGTCGGACGTGGACTGCGGGGGCGTCTGCGCAGCCTGCGCGAACGGCAGCAGCTGCGGGCGCCCCACCGACTGTCGCAGTGGTGTCTGCTCCACCGGGGAGGGGCCCGGCAGG
>Ga0207873_1003904_pt1 | contig 10361 bp, 8 predicted proteins | sample BGWIniCompost_FD_187373 | JGI IMG/M metagenome (GOLD analysis project Ga0207873, IMG submission 187373) | Cellulose adapted compost microbial communities from Newby Island Compost Facility, Milpitas, CA, USA - BGW Initial Compost (SPAdes)... ... | reverse complement strand
CAACGTCAACGGAAAAAAGCGGGTCGTGGAAGCAGATCCGCAGACGCCCTTATTGTGGATTCTGCGCGACCACCTCGACCTGGTGGGAACAAAGTACGGTTGCGGCATAGCGCAATGCGGTGCATGTACCGTACATGTTGACGGCGTGGCGACACGCTCGTGCTCACTTCCCGTGTCGCAAATCGGCGACAAGGAAGTAACAACGATAGAGGGCCTTTCACAAAACGGCGATCATCCCGTTCAGAAGGCCTGGTTGGAACACGACGTCGCCCAATGCGGCTATTGCCAAGCCGGACAGATCATGACGGCTGCAGCGTTACTGAAGCGCAATCCCAACCCCACCGACGCAGATATTGAAGACGCCATGCATGGAAATATCTGCCGGTGTGCCACCTACCTGAGAATCCGGGCAGCGGTACGCACCGCCGCCAATTCAACCATCTAACCCTCTTTCTCATGACACGCGCAAAAACGACAATCAATAGAAGGTCTTTCCTCAAGGCTACTGCCATGGCCGGAGGCGGCCTCATGCTCAGCTTCAATTGGCTCGCGGCGTGCAAGGCACCATCGGGTGATGAGATGCTGGATATGCCGGATGAATGGTTCGACCTGAACAGCTACATCAAGATCGGCAATAACGGCGTGGTGACGCTGATGTCGCCTAACCCTGAATTTGGCTCGAATGTGAAGACGTCGATGCCTATGATCCTTGCCGACGAACTGGATGTCGACTGGAAGAAGGTTATCGTCGAACAAGCAGACTTCTACCCTGAGCGTTTCGACAGGCAGTTCACCGGCGGAAGCATGGGTATTCTCCTGGGATGGAAGCCCCTACGAACAGCAGGAGCAACGGCGCGTCAGATGCTCGTCAACGCTGCAGCGCAAAAATGGAATGTACCGGCAAGCGAAATAACAACTGAAGCAGGCGTCCTTTATCACAAAACAAGCGGTAAGAGCGCGGGATACGGAGAAATGGCGTCGCTTGCTGCCGAACTTCCTGTTCCGGAAGAGGTTGCGATGAAGCAGCTCAGCGATTTCAAAATCATTGGTACGTCAAGAAAAAATGTTGATGGTAAGAAGATAGTAACTGGTCAGCCGCTGTTCACGCTTGACTACAAGACCGAAGGCATGTTGATTGCCATGCCGATCCTTCCGCCTTTTGGCATGACGGTGAAATCCGTCGACGATTCGGCGGCTCGTGCCATGCCCGGAGTGAAGGATGTATTTACCATAAAAGTTCTCCCCGACGGTTACGAACAAAATGCGTTCGATACGATCAGCTTCCCTGAAATGGTTGTGGTGGTTGGTAATACTACGTGGGAAGTAATGAATGCAAAGAAGGCTGTCAGGGTAGAATGGCAATTGCTGGACGAGCGCGCCTTTGATGTGCAGTCGTGGGGTGGCAAGCAAAAGGTTGTCATGCCGAAAGGTCTCGAAAGCACATCCGCCCATCGTGCATGGATGGCGGAGGCAGCGCGCGGAAAGGCACAAGTCTTACGGCGAGACGGTAATCCTGAAGCGGCATTCAAAAGCGCCGCTAAGGTTCTCGAGCGGACGTACACGGCACCGCACCTCGCACATAACACCATGGAGCCTGTGAACTGCTTTGCTCATGTTACTGAAGACAAGGCCGAACTTTATGCTCCGATACAAGCTCCCGAATTTATACGACGTACGCTTGCAGCACGCCTGGGTATGCCGCAGGAGAACATTCATATCAGGTTAGCGCGTATGGGGGGCGGCTTTGGTCAAAGGGCATATGGCCACCACCTGGTGGAAGCTGCTGTCATTTCTCAAAAGGTCAAAGCGCCGGTTAAGCTCGTGTACACCCGCGAGGATGACATGACATACGGAATTTATCGCCCGACTTACACGGCAACGTACAGAGCTGCCCTCGATAAGGACGGCAACCTAATCGCGTTTCATGTACGCGGCGGTGGTATTCCGGAACACGCCGTACACGCAAACCGCTTTCCGGCAGGGGCAGTCGACAATTACCTGGCCGAAGGGTGGTCGTTGCCATCAAACATTACTATTGGCGCATTCCGCGCACCGCGGTCGAACTTCATCGCGGGTGCTGAACAATCCTTCCTCGACGAGTTGGCAGAACTTGCCGGAAAGGATCCCATCGACTTCCGCCTGGAGTTGCTGGAGCGGGCGAAAAAGAATCCCGTCGGCAAAGACAACGACTATGATCCGGATCGCTATGCTAGTGTGCTCAAGCTCGTCCGCGAAAAATCAAACTGGGATCAACCACCCTCCGGCGTTGGCCGCGGCGTAGCAGCTTACTTCTGTCACAATACCTATGTAGCGGAAGTTGTTGATATGCGCATGGAAGGCACTAATCCCGTGATTGAAAATGTCGTCGCGGCGGTCGACTGCGGGATTGTAGTGAATCCCGACGCAGCGCGGAACATGGGCGAAGGTGGTATCATCGACGGAATTGGCAATGCGTTGTTCGGAGAACTCACGTTCAAAGATGGCGTACCCGAAAAGAACAACTTCCATCAATATCGCATGATCCGCCAGAAGGAGACACCGCGCAACGTCGAAATACACTTCGTACAAAATGAGCACGATCCTACCGGCCTCGGCGAACCGCTCTTCCCTCCCATCTTCGCAGCCGTGGCGAACGCGCTATATCGGGCGACCGGGAAGCGATACTATGAACAGCCGTTCGCAAAGCACATTGCCGTGTCGCCGGCAATGATGTGAGGCAGTAAACGTGTTTAGGTGTTTACGTGTTTAGGTGCTTACGTGTTTACGTGTTTACGTTGGTGCGGCTAAACGATACTGCCCATAGTTTAGGAAGTGCTCTGGATGTGGGGAATTCCGCGGGTGGGTCCCTTTAGGGAAACAAAGGGCGCGCGGTGTGTGTACGTGTTTACGTGCTTACGTGTTACGTTGGCTGGGCGTTGAACGCTACCGCAAAAGCGCGAAGGCGCAAGGGCGCCTCTAATGTGTCTTGGGTCCTTTGCAGTAAAAAGGATTTGGGGTATCTTAGACCGGATGCTTTGCATTTCCCTAAACCTACATTACCGTATGACGAGAAGAGTCCTTATCCTGCTTCTGGCTTGTCTTTGCGCCTGTCAGCAAACTGCACCGGAGACTGAGATTTCAACCGCGCTGCCCGAAGAGGTGAGTATGTCCAAAGCCGTGCTGCAGGACAAGATCAAAGGTGGTTGGGCTGGTCAGGTGATCGGTGTGACGTTCGGCGGTCCCACCGAATTCCGATTTAACGGAACGATGATCAACGACTACCAGCCTATTAGCTGGTATGACGGATACATTCGTAAGACCATGGAGGAAAACCCAGGGCTGTACGATGACCTTTATATGGACCTGACGTTTGTCGATGTCTTTGAACGGGAAGGTCTTGATGCACCCATTGAATCACACGCCAGGGCTTACGCTAACGCAGAATACATATTGTGGCATGCCAATCAGGCAGGTCGGTATAACATCCTTAACGGTATTATGCCTCCCGAATCAGGTCATTGGTTAAACAACCCGCATGCTGATGATATCGACTTCCAGATCGAGGCTGATTTTTCAGGATTGATGTCGCCGGGAATGCCGAACACCGCAGCCGCTATTGGCGACGGGATTGGTCACATCATGAATTATGGCGACGGATGGTATGGAGGTGTGTATGTTGGAGCCATGTATGCCCTCGCATTTGTGTCGGACGATATCCGCTTTGTCGTCACTGAAGCGCTGAAAGCCATTCCTGAGCAGAGCACTTTTTATCAATGCATCAACGATGTGATTCAGTGGCACAGGCAATATCCCAACGACTGGAAACAAACGTGGTTTGAAATTCAGAAAAAATGGTCTGATGAGGTCGGTTGTCCCGATGGTGTATTTGCCGCATTCAATATTGACGCAAAACTAAACGCCGCATACATCGCATTGGGCCTGCTTTACGGAAACGGCGACTTTACGCAAACCATGGAGATTTCTACCAGGGCTGGACAGGACTCGGACTGCAACCCTTCGTCCGCCGGTGGCATATTGGGCACTATGATCGGATACAGCAAGATTCCCGAGTACTGGAAAATGGGTCTGGCAGATGCTGAGGATATCGACTTCAAGTACACCACAATGTCGCTGAACGATGTTTATGCGATGGGATTCAAGCATGCCCTTCAGGTGATTGAGCGCAATGGCGGAACGGTTTCGGATGATTCCGTAACGATCAAGGTACAGCGGCCTGAACCCGTCCGGTTGGAGCAAAGTTTTGAAGGTCATTTCCCGGTTGAAAAAAGACCGATACATGAGGAGCTGAAGGATGAGTATACATTTGAGTTTGAGGGGATCGGATTTGTTCTCATGGGATCATCGGAGCCTGTCAAACAGTCGAGCCGGGACTACAGGGGCGAATATGCTGCCACGGCGGAATTGTACATCGACGGGCAGAAAGCAGAAACCGTGAAGCTCCCCGCAAGTTATATCAAGCGACGCCATGAACTCTTCTGGAAGTACCAGCTGTCACCGGGTAAGCACACCGTTCGAATTAAACAGATAGGAGCAAATCCGGAGTTCCGAGTAAGAATGACGCAACTCATAGTATATCAGGATAAGCCGGCAGCGGCGAGATGATTGAAATCAAAGGTTAACCTTTAATCCCCCATTGATGACAAAACCATCGACGGGAGCATAAATATCGCGGAACTCGGGATTCGTTACCGTACCGGTATAAATAGTGTCGAACCGTGTTTGTCGCGCATCGAGAAAGTTTTCGAAGTTGATGAACAGCGAAAATTTTTCCCACATGCGTTCGAGCATGAATCCGCAAATCCAGTAGTCCTTGCCGTACATCTCGTCTGTCAATCGCTGACGGCCAAAGTAGTATGCCTCAAGGCCAACCTTCCAGCGCTCTTCAACTTCGTACATCAGTACATTATTGATCCGGTGCCTGGCGGTCAAGGGATTCTGAAAAGTTGATACGCCGTCATGAATTCTTGTATCAGTATAGGTGTACCCAACGAACAATTTGAAGTCGCCATGCTCGAGCTTTACATTCGTCTCCGTTCCCCTGCTGTCAATAAACCCATCAATGTTCACGAACTCGTGGGACTCGCCAGACTCAGTAAGGACGAGCGGATCGTCCAGGTACGTGTAAAAAAACAGGTGGTTGATACTCAGCGCCACCTCGCCGAGCTCGGTCCGGTAGTTAAGGTCCCAGTTGGCCCCGTAGCTCCTTTCAAGCTCATGGCTATCCGGTGAAATTGGAAGGACATTTTCGTACTGCAGGCGCTCGCTCTCTTCAGTGAAGAAAGTTGGAGCCTTGTAGCCGAAGCCGCCACCTATGCGGGAACTAAACGCGGGACCTGCACGATAGAGCAGCGAGACACGTGGCAAGAATGCAAAACCGTAGTCGACCACGTGGTCGCCCCGAAGTCCCGCCTCCAATATCCACGCGTCGCTGAGGGAAAAGGTACTTTGCACAAAAGCACCGATTATCGTTTGGTCGTAATCCCTGAGCGGCGTAGTGCCGAAAGGATTTTCGGAAAAGTCATCTGTCCACAAATTGAAACCGGCGATCCATTCGATCCGGTCGCCGGTATGTACGATGTTGAGTTCCGAAAAAGAGCTGTTCTGAGTACCATCAAACCGATACCCCGGCGTTGTTATCACCCTGTCGAAGTGGTTAATACTATTCTTAAAGTTAAGCGAGGTGATACCATTGAACTTGTGCGTGACCGATACTTGTGTGGAGTAACGGTGTGATTCGTTGCTTTCGAAATATCTGTGGACATCATCGGCATTACCTTCTATATAATGAAGGTCACCACCGATTCTGTCTTCAGTTGTAAAATTGACGCCAGCATAAAGGCTGGTTCTGTCATTGAACCAGTAAAAGAACTTCGGATTGACGGTATAGCGTTCAAATTCGGGTATGGCGGTAAGGTCGATATCGGCTGGATCGTAGGGTTCTCCCGAGTTGCGCGAAGCGAAGACTGTCACTCCTGCCTTGCCGTAGCGCTCGCTGTAGAAGGCGCTCAAGTCAAGACCTTTCGCACTGGTTGCGTTGGCAAGAAATCTGAGCTCGCGTTCGTCGCCGGGAGTGCGACTAATGAGGTTGACAAGGCCTGCGATGGCACCACCGCCATAGAGCGTGGATGCCGAGCCTTTGATGACTTCCACCTGTTTAAGGTCAAGAGGTGGCGTTTGAAGGAGTCCCAGACCTCCACTAAATCCAGCATATAGGGGAAAGCCATCTTTTAGAATTTGGGTATAACGGCCGTCCAGACCTTGAATCCGTATGGAAGAGTTCGCGGATGTAGCCGAAGTTTGTTGCGTTTGTATCCCAGTGCTTTCATTCAGGAGCATGCGAATGTCGCCTGGTTTCATGTTCGCCTTTTCATCGAGCTCCTCCCCTGCTATAAACTCCACGCGAGTCGGGATGTCGGCTATGGTCCGGGAACTTCTAGTTGATGAGATAACGACTTCTTCCAGTTCCTCGTGGTCGCTGTGCAGCAAGATTTCGAGTGGTTGCGGGAGCGTGTTGGGAAAGGTCAGGCGTTTTCTCTGCGAGCGATATCCAAGAAAAGAAATTTCAATCTCAGCGGCGCCGTCGGGAATGTGTAAGATAGCGATACCGTCTTCACCCGTACTGGACCCGATGGACGTCCCCACTACGAGCACATTTGCACCTGGCAACGGTTCATTGGATTCGGCATCTCTAACCACGATGCGGAGCTCGTTCTGTGCCACCGCCCGCGACACGAGGAATGAAAAAACAACGAGCAAAACGTATCTAATCATCGCGGTGCAAAGATAATTGTCTGAACCTTGATTCGCCAGACTATGGGATTTACTTGGTTGGATATGAAGAGATTTATATGGAAAGCAACACTCCAACACTTCCCCAACGCAGCAAAGAATTCCAAAAAAAATCCCTCCAGCATTTGCGCAGCCATATAGCTGCATATATATTTGCAGCCATATAGCTGCATAAAATGGAATTGCGAAGAGACGTATTTCAGGCCATAGCGGACCCGACGCGCAGGGCGATAATTACCCTGGTGGCGTTACAGGCCATGACGCCGAGTGCCATTGCCGAGCATTTCGACTCGACCCGGCAAACCATTTCACGGCACATACGGATACTGACGGAATGCGATCTCCTCCGGCAGGAGCATAGCGGAAGGGAGATCCACTATCACCTAAACGCGCTTAAAATGAAAGAAATAGCGGATTTCATCGAGCCGTTCCGTCAGATGTGGGACAACCGGTTCAACAAACTGGAATCCATCATGAAAAACTACAAACGAAAAAAATAACAATATGGAGTTGAAGACCAAGGTCGACGCCGAAGCAGGCAAGCAGGAGCTTTTCATAACGCGCGACTTCGACTTGCCGGTGGAACTCGTGTTCCGCGCGTACGTCGAGCCTGACATTCTCGAACAATGGATGGGAACAAAAGTGCTGAAGCTGGACTGCAGGCGTCACGGCAGTTTCGAATTTGAGACCACCGATCCAAGAGGTGGCAAGTTTCGGCTCAATGGAACCATTCACGAATTCGAAACCAACCAAAAAATCACGCGGACCTTCGAAATGGAAGGCGGTCCCGCCGGCATCACACTCGAATTCCTGGAATTTCAGCATCTGACCAATGAGACAAGCAGACTTCGCATTCACACCATATTCCGCTCAGTATCCCTACGCGACGAACTCCTCAAACTACCCTTCGCATGGGGATTGAGTATGGCCCACAACAAGCTTGAAGAAGTTATGAAGGGCACGCAACAAAGGTAGCGCGGAACCAGAAACCACGATACATACGATCCGCGGACACAACATAATCACGTAAACAGATCATTCGACACATGAAACTGCGCAAAGTCATCTACTGGATCGCGACCATCTGGTTATCGCTGGGAATGGTCTCAACTGCTATCGTTCAACTGATGGGCATTGAGGAAGAGCAAGACATGTTTTCCCGGTTGGGCTATCCCCCCTACCTGATGACACTGCTTGGCATACTCAAGATTCTGGGTGTGATCGTGGTGCTTGTTCCACGCCTTCCGGTACTCAAGGAATGGGCGTACGCCGGTTTCTTCTTCGCGATGTTCGGGGCCATGTTTTCGCATATCGCGTCCGGCACGGCTAATGAACTGTTCGGGTCGACACTGTTGATCGTGTTGACGATAGTGTCGTGGTATTTCCGTCCCGGGGAGCGAAAACTCATTGCAGCTGGGCAAACGGCGTGAAAGGCTATTGCTATCTTTGAACCACATGGGGCACATAGATATACATAGTAACACATAGAAGTAGGTCTCTAAACAAAACTCTATTAAATGGCTAAGAGCAAGAAAACACTGACAGCGACAGAGCGCGACGAACTTTTGAAGATATTGAAACAGCGCTTTGAGAAGAACATACAGCGGCACAAGGGAATCAAATGGTCGGACGTGCAGGCAAAGCTCGAAGCAAACCCGGAAAAAATGTGGTCGCTGGATCAAATGGAGTTAACAGGTGGAGAACCTGATGTTGTGGGTTACGATAAGAAAACGGGAGAGTATATCTTTTACGACTGCTCACCAGAGACTCCGAAGGGGCGTCGAAGCATTTGCTACGATCGCGCGGCGCTTAATGCGAGAAAGGAACACAAGCCGAGAACGAGCGCGATGGATATGGCCGAGGAAATGGGTGTTACCATGCTAACCGAGGCGCAGTATCGTGAACTGCAGAAACTCGGAGAATTCGACCTAAAAACCTCCAGCTGGGTACAAACACCACCGGAAATCCGAAAACTCGGCGGCGCGCTGTTTTGTGACCGTCGCTTTAACACCGTCTTTGTGTATCACAACGGCGCAGAATCATACTATGCAGCGCGAGGGTTCCGCGCGGAGTTGCGGGTATAGGGTGCGGCCTTTTTTCTACGAAGGTGTAACGTTCGGAAGTGCTTTCGTCCTTCCAGAGGTGTTAATACCTACTCCTATCCCACGGCGTACTTTTTGCAGAACACCTGTTTGCATCGTTCACAAAACCAAACGCCATGAAAACATTATTCCTTATCATCTTCGTAAGCAGCATATCCTACGCCACGGCCCAGGACATTGCAAAGTCAGAAGTACCTTCACAGGTTTCCAGCGCACTCACATCCAAATTCGCTAAGGCAAAGGACATCGAGTGGGAAATGGAAGGCGACCTGTTCAAGGCCGACTTTGAAGTAAACTCGCGCGATCACGAACTTTGGATCGACAGGAGCGGCTCCATCCGGAGACATCGCGAAGAACTTTCCCGTCGGGACCTACCGCAGGTCATCACCGAAAAAGTAAAAACTGAGTTCCAAGAGTATCGCATTGACGACGCACATAAGGTGGAAGACAACGGCAAAATCTTGTACCATATCGACCTTGACGGTCCTGATGAAGACCGCGAGGTTTGGTTTGCTGAGGACGGGACTATTGAGCAGGGATTAGAATAATCGCTCCTGTAAGGGCGCCCGGCTGGAGAGACGTCCAAGTGCGGAAACGTCCCGGAAACGTCCAACATAGTAGAGACGCCCAGCGTGACGAGACGCCCCATGAGGAGACGCCAAATGTAGGGAGACGCCAAACATGACGAGACGCCCACCGTCACGAGACGCCCACCAAGGGGGAGACGCCCACCATCACGAGACGCCCCCAAGGGGGAGACGCCCCCAAGGGGGAGACGCCCAGGTTGGGCGTCTCTACTATATTTCTACGATTAAGAATGCGTTATATCCGACACGGCCACAGCAGACCCTCAACTATGTCGCTAACAACCTAACGTCGATCAGAAACGTGTGGCAGAGACGCCCTACCAGGGCGTCTCCTCAATTCTGTTGTGGGCATATCTGTTATATGTTATGGGCGTATCAGTTACGCTCATCGTTCTTCAATCCCCGCTACTCCGTGAATAGAATTCGTCGTCTTTCCATTTGGCCGGATTGTTTCGTATGTATTTGGTGATACGGTGGAATTCGTTCGCGTCGCGGATGATGTGGTCGTGGAAACGAGACTGCCATTCAAAGTGCACCATGGTCTTCCTGATCTCCATAGTGCACTTTCGTTTGAATTGGTTAATGATTACGCTGAGGGTACCGGGTTTCCAGCGCCGGTTTTTGTCATTGTTAGGAAGGGGTGGCGGTGGTGAATGTTCCGACGAATGGCTATGCGTTTGGATACGGGGTACGCCAAGATTTGAGACGACCGGGTTCGGTATGATGCCCATGCTGGGTGCGACGCCAAAGTTGGGTGAGACGCCCAGGTTGGGCGTCTCTACTATATTCCTACGATCGAGTGTGTGGAAATCAGAAGCCGTTACCACACGCAATCGATTTGATGGAACATATCTTACCCACGATTGCGCGTCGTTGTCCGGAC
>Ga0207873_1003903_pt1 | contig 10365 bp, 7 predicted proteins | sample BGWIniCompost_FD_187373 | JGI IMG/M metagenome (GOLD analysis project Ga0207873, IMG submission 187373) | Cellulose adapted compost microbial communities from Newby Island Compost Facility, Milpitas, CA, USA - BGW Initial Compost (SPAdes)... ... | reverse complement strand
GATTTTTTTGATGCAGCTTTCTTGACTTTCTTTGCCATAGCTAATGATGGGTTTATTTACTCCAAAAGTTAAATAAATATATCAACCATCAAGCAAGGCATCTTACAATTATTTTTATAAACACCTACGATGAATCATCCTCCTGTTAACACAGCGCTCTTATCGTACGGCATGTCGGGAGAAATCTTTCATGCACCATTGCTCGAAGCACATGCCGGTTTCAACCTCACCCACATCATGGAGCGTTCTTCCAACCGCGCGGTGAAGCGTTATCCGTCAATCACCACAGCGAGGACACTGGATGAAATACTCGAGGACAAATCCATCGAACTGGTTGTGGTCAACACCCCGCATGAAACCCACTTCGAACTTGCTTCGCGGGTGCTTCAGGCTGGAAAACACGCTATTGTCGAGAAGCCTTTCGTCGTGAGCGTACATGAAGGCGAAGAGCTGATTCGCATCGCGCGGGAACGCGGGGTGATGCTGAGTGTATTTCAGAATCGCCGATGGGATGGTGACTTCATGACGGTCCGGAAGGTACTTCAATCAGGCTTGCTCGGTCGGCTCGCAGAGTTCGAAGCACACTATGATCGTTACCGTCCGGAAGTGGACCGCACGACGTGGAAAGAGGGGCCACATCCGGGGTCCGGTATACTGTACAATCTCGGCACGCACATGATCGACCAGGCGCTTACCCTCTTCGGCAGGCCGGAATCCCTATCCGCAGATGTCTCCATTCAGCGGGAGGGTGGTATGTCACCCGACTACTACGACATCCGCATGTACTACAAAGGGTTTACCGTCATCCTCAAGTCAAGTTACCTCGTACGCGAACCAGGCCCCCGCTACCTCGCTCATGGTGTACATGGCACCTTCACCAAGTATGGCATCGATCCTCAGGAACAGGCGCTCAAAGAGGGCGGCATCCCCGGTACTCCTGGCTGGGGAACAGAGGGTAAGGATTGGTGGGGAAGGATCAACACTCAGTTCGGCGACCTGCACATCGACGGCACCATCGAAACCCTCCCCGGCAATTACCTTGGCTTCTACGACAGCATCTACGCTGCACTCCGCGAAGGCAAAGAGCCCGCCGTCACCGCGGAACAGGCGCTGGATGTAATTCGGATCGTTGAACTGGCCATCGAGAGCAGCAAGGAGGGAAAGAGGTTAATGGTGAATTGGTAATCGGTGGACCGCCCTTCGGCAGGTTCAGGGACCAGTGTCCGATTGGAAATAGTAGGGAATTATAAATGAATTATGTAGAGACGTAGCATCCTACGTCTCTACATACGCACTTGAATGGACTACATATCCCCGTAGCGGGTTCCTACTGCCCACTGCCTGCTGCCCACTGCCAACTAAAGGCATACGTCCCGGATCCCACTGCAAACTTCACATTCCCACCCTCCGTCGTCACGGCACGTATACCTTTCGCCCGATCAAGGGTCGTCTTGCCTTCGGTAATTTGTTTGCCCGCTGCGTCCGGTAGGGTGACCGTCGCTGTTGTGTTTGGTGGTACGGTAATTTCTACCGTGATCACACCGTCCTTGATCGACCAACCCGACGTAACGGTACCGTATAGGGTCTCCAGCGATGCTCTTGCGTGCGTAAAGTCGCCGCCGGGTTGCGGGGCGATAATGATATGCTTATATCCGGGTGCTGCGCGATCGGGATTGATGCCCGCGATGGTTTTGTACATCCAGTCGCCAATAGCGCCATAGGCATAGTGATTAAAGGAGTTCATTCCCGGCGTCTGGAATGTGCTGTCGGGTTTGATACCATCCCACCGCTCCCAAATGGTAGTGGCGCCCATCTTGACAGGATAAAGCCACGACGGATAGGACTCCTGAAGCAGAAGCTGATAGGCAACATCGGTATATCCGAAGCGGCTCAGTACATGACACAGGTAGGGTGTACCCAAAAAACCAGTAGTGAGGTGGTTGCCATATGCCTTGATGTTCTCCACCAGACGCGCTGCGGCGGCCTCGCGTTGGGATTCCGGAAGGATGTCGAACTGAAGTGCCAGGACGTACGCGGTTTGTGTGCTGGACACCAGACGGCCTGTCAAGGTCATGTACTCCTTCCTGTACGCGTCCGTAATCTTTTGGAGCAGATCTTCGTAATGCGCGACGTCCTGATTCATGCCGAGAATTTTCGCGGCATCGATTAGCAATCGTGTCGAGTTGATAAAAAACGACTGGGCGATGAGGTACTTGTCGGTCACTGCCGACCTTCCGTCGTTGTCATCGAACGGTCGGTAAAAGAGCCAGTCACCAAAGTGGAAGCCCTTGTTCCAAAGGTAATTTTCATCCATGGCGCCGGCCATGAAATCAACCCATCGCTTCATGGATGTATACTGATCTTTCAGGAAGGTAGTGTCACCGTAAACCGTATACATGGCCCACGGGATAATCGTGGCGGCGTCGGCCCAGCCAGCGGAAGCGGAGGCATCTTCGCCGAGCACATTGGGAATCACAAACGGAACACGACCGTTTGAGGTCTGGTCTGCCGCCAGGTCTTTAAGCCACTTACTGAAGAATGCCGCCACATTCATGTTGAACGCAGCGGTGTTCGCAAAGACCTGAGCATCGCCCGTCCAGCCAAGACGCTCGTCGCGTTGCGGACAATCCGTGGGTACATCCAGGAAATTACCTTTCTGTCCCCACTTAATATTGTGTTGGAGCTGATTGACTAGTGGATGGGAACACTCAAAGTGCCCGGTAGACTTCATGTCCGAATGCAGGACCACGGCTTCGATCTGACCTGTTCCGGAAGGGAAATTTTCGAGCCGCACGTAACGGAATCCCATAAACGTAAAACGCGGCTCGTATTGCTCTTCACCGCCACCCTTAAGCGTGTAGGTGATCATTGCCTTTGCATCACGGAGGTTGTCGAGGTAAAAGTTGCCGTCTTTGTCCAACACTTCCGCGTGGCTGATTTTGAGGGTATGGCCGGCAGGACCTGAGATGCGAAAGCGGACCCAGCCGACGAGGTTCTGCCCGAAGTCGAGCACCATCTCACCCTTGGGCGTCGTAAGTGCGGCGACGGGGCGAATAACTTCCTGCCGGCGAATTGGTTCATTCGCGGTAGCGACCAGCACATCTTTGCTGTCATCAGAAACAGTTACTCCCTGCCACCCGCTGTCGTCGTAGCCTGCGCTGGTCCAACCGGTTTTTTCCTGACGCGCATCGTAAATCTCACCGTGATATATCTCGGCCATTCGCAGTGCACCTGTCGACGATTTCCATGAGTTGTCGGATGTGATGCGGTCAGTACTTCCGTCGGCATACGTGATCTCAAGCTGGTACAGCAATGCGACATCATTGCCGTACATATTTCGTTGCCTGCTAAAGCCAATGTTTCCCCGGTACCATCCATCGGCGAGCATCACACCGGTGGCATTTTCCCCGTTCTTCAGTTGGCCGGTTACGTCGTATACCTGGTATTGGAGCCGCTTGTTGTAGCTCGTCCACCCCGGTGTCAACACGGCATCGCCTACGCGTTGTCCGTTGAGGTGTGCTTCATACAGTCCGTGCGATGTCACGTACAATCGAGCCGATCGCACCGGCTTGTTTACGGTAAAGCTCTTTCTAACGAGAACAGCGGGCCGCTCCTCGGCCTCCGGGTTGTCGGAAAGCGGCCGTATCCATTGTGCGGACCACTCGCTTTTCGAAAGCAGGCCCATTTCCCAGAAAGCGGGTGCACTCCATGCAGAGGCTTTGTTGTTTCCGTCCCACACACGAACCTGCCAGTACAGACGTTGCCGCGACTGCAGGGCCGGGCCAGCATACCGAACATGTGTCGATTGGCTTGACGCTACCTTACCTGAAGACCAGATTATGTTCCTGCCGTAGCTGATGTCAGGACTTGTTCCTACGCGAATTTCGTACGCCGACTGTATGACATCGCGTGCACTGGATCGGATTTTCCAGCTTAGCCGCGGCTGCGCTGCATCAATTCCGATAGGATTAACGAGATACTCGCAAACAAGGTCCGTCACTTCAAGTCGCTGTGCAATCGACACATGGGCGACCGACATTCCAATCAGGAGTACGAGAACACGAAAGAACATGATAGGTAGGTTTAGTCCGATTGCGAATCTAACAGAATAAGGTTCTTGTTTCCTATGACCAAGCAATTATCGTCGACACCAAACAGCCACGAAAGCAGGATACGTCAGGGAAGTATGCCGCGCAAAGAAACACGTTAGAGACGTCGCCAATTTGAAGGAACCGCCCATGAGGTTTATTCGGCGTATTTTTCCCGATTTTCCGCGAGTTGAATAAATATTTGAAAACCTTCCGCTCTTTGGTTTTTTCGACAAATAGTTTACCTTCAAGTAGATCAAAAAGTAGTATGCGCCGCTGTCAATCGTTCGCACTTGTTGCGAATGATTTCTAATGCAACCGTGTAGTCAGTTCAACGATCGCGACCTGCCGGAGGCAGGTCTGTTTTGGACAAACCGGACAGTGTACTGTGGCCACTGTTCGCCTATGCAGGCATAGTATTTTGCCTCGTAGGCGCAATACTACTGCTATCCTGGTTCCTGGGACAGCGGCACAGGGAACGTGCGACCCGCGAGCCGTATGAAGGCGGCATCCTCAGCACAGGTTCCGCCCGCCTCCGATTCTCCTCGAAGTTTTATCTGATCGCCATGCTCTTCGTCATCTTCGACGTGGAGGCGGTGTTCATTTTCTCCTGGGCAATTGCATTTGAAGACCTGGGATGGGTAGGATACTGGGCTGTCCTCGTTTTCATCGTTCTCCTGCTCCTGGTGCTCGTGTATGAATGGCGCAACGGTGCGCTCGACTTCGGCCCGAATGGCAGAAAAATCCTTCGTGCCTACAAGAAAATCAAAAAAGAAAAACCGCATGAACTGGTGGCTGAGTAAGGCGAATGATCCAGTCTCCGCCACTCGCGGAACCGGATCGATGGAAGAGGCCGTCAGGCAGAGCATTCTGCTGACGACGGTGCAGGGACTGTTGCGATGGGGAAGAAAGAACTCAATGTGGCCCTTCCACTTCGGCTTGTCGTGCTGCTTCGTAGAAATGGCGACAAGCATGACACCCAAATACGATCTCGCTCGCTTTGGTGCCGAAGTGATCCGTGGCACGCCGCGTGAAGCGGACGTGATGATCATTGCAGGAACTGTGTTCATCAAGATGGCACCCATCATCAAAAGACTGCACGAGCAAATGATGGAACCCAGATGGGTGATTTCAATGGGATCCTGCGCCAACTCGGGAGGTATGTACGACATCTACAGCGTGGTTCAGGGCGTCGACAAATTTCTGCCTGTAGATGTGTATGTCCCCGGATGTCCGCCACGCCCCGATGCTTTCATGGAAGGTTTGCTCCTCCTGTCGGAAAGTGTTGGCAAGGAAACACGCCCTCTGAGCTGGACTATCGGTGATCAGGGCGTAATACGACCGGAGAAAATTTCGGTAAAAGAACGAAAGCGCGAGTACCGCAGTACGATGACAGAATTCAGATCACCTGACGGGTTGTAATAACCAGCTCGGTACAACCAAACGAGTCGCCTATGGACAACGGACTTGAGCCAACGGAGTATCTTCAGATGAAGTTTGGTGAGGATACGGTCAGGCGGCAAACCACCGCCGACGGTATCGACACTATTTGGGTACCTGTTGGTCATGTTCTTGACGTGCTCGAATACCTGAAGAAGGGTATCCCACAACCCTTCATCATGTTTTATGATCTTACGGCGATTGATGAACGGTCGCGACGCAAACCCGACGACTATCCCAATGGCGACTTCACACTTGTCTACCATCTCCTTTCATTTGCCCGCAATTCTTTTATCAGAATAAAAGTAGCACTCGAGGGTGAATATCCCACAGCGCCGTCGGCTACACGACTCTGGCCGAACGTCGACTGGTATGAACGCGAGGTCTATGACATGTTTGGAATACGCTTTGACGGACACCCCAACCTCCGGCGAATCCTGATGCCCACAACCTGGGAAGGCCATCCTCTTCGCAAAGAACATCCTGCGCGCGCAACCGAGATAGGGCCTTACCGATTGTTCGATGAGAAGATCGATCGCGAACAATCCGCGCTGCAGTTTCACCCAGAAGAGTGGGGCATGGAAACGCAAACCGAAGACACCGACTTCATGTTCCTCAACATTGGTCCACAACACCCTGGAACACACGGCGTGCTCCGCATCGTGCTCCAACTCGATGGTGAGGATATCGTTGACGCCGTGCCAGACATTGGCTTCCATCACCGGGGCGCGGAGAAGATGGCCGAACGACAATCGTGGCACACATACATTCCGTACACAGACCGCGTCGATTATCTAGGTGGCGTCAACAACAATCTCGCTTACCTGCTGGCTGTAGAAAAGCTGGCCGGTATACAAGTACCCGAACGCGCTCAGTACATACGCGTGATGATGTGTGAATTATTCCGCATCGCAAGCCATCTCGTCTGGTACGGAACGTTTGCGCAGGATGTAGGCCAGCTGTCCCCGGTGTTCTACATGTTCACCGACAGAGAAAGAGTATTCGAAATCGTAGAAGCCGTCTGCGGTGGCAGAATGCACCCCAACTGGTTCCGCATTGGCGGTGTGGCGCAAGACCTACCCGAAGGATGGCGTGACATGATCAAGAGGTTCCTCGACTATTTCCCGAAGCGATTGAAAGAGTACGATAACATGGTACTCAAGAACAGTCTCTTCAAGGCGCGAACTGTCGGCATCGGAATCTTTACGGCTGAAGAAGCGATCGAATGGGGGGTTACAGGCCCGGGATTGAGAGCCTGTGGATTCGACTGGGACTTCCGCAAGCGACAGCCTTATTCAGGATATGATCAATTTGAATTTGACGTTGCCCTCGCTTCCAATGGTGATTGCTACGATCGGGCTCTTGTACGCGTGGAGGAAATGCGGCAAAGCCTCCGCATTATTCGTCAGTGCGTGGATAACATGCCGGATGGCAGCTACAAAGCGGACCATCCGCTTGCAACCCCGCCGGTGAAAAAATTCACAATGCATGACATTGAAACGCTCATCACGCATTTCCTCGGTGTGAGCTGGGGACCAGTCATCCCATCAGGTGAGGCAATGAGTGCCATTGAAGCAACGAAGGGAGCGAACAGCTACTACGCCATCGGCGACGGCAGCACGTCGCCCTATCGCGTTCGCGTGCGCACACCGTCGTTTCCCCACATGCAGATGGTGAGATACATCAGCAAGGGATACACTGTGGGGGATTTATTAAGCATACTTGGAGCTATGGACTATGTACTTGCAGATATCGATAGATAAAAGCTCCACGGTAACACTTCAACACTTTAGAGATGCTTTCGCGAGAAGAAATATCAGAAATCGACCACGCAACGTCAGCCGTACCTTATCGCCAGGCGGCGTGCATTGAGGCGTTGAAAGTCGTGCAAGCACATCGCAGATGGGTCTCTGACGAGAGTTTGCGCGAAGTGGCCAGTCACCTCAAGATGAGCGTCGACGAGGTTGATGCGGTGGCAACATTTTACAACCTGATCTTCCGAAAGCCGGTGGGTCGTCACATAATCCTGGTTTGCGACAGCATAAGCTGCTGGGTGATGGGATATGAACAGATTCGCGAGCGGCTGCGTGCTCACCTTGGAATTGACTATGGAGAGACAACGACCGATGGCCGGTATACGATGTTGCCAAACCCATGTCTGGGTACATGCGACTGTGCGCCGGCGCTGATGATTGACAACGACCTGTATCGCAAAGTAACACCTTCAATGCTGGAGGGCATTCTTGAGAAATATTCTTGAGTCATGGAAAAGCCGCTCACCCAACATATTCGCGCCGATGGCAAGCCGCTTACTCTTGCGGAGTATGAGCGGGTGGGTGGATACAGCGCGCTGCGAAAGGTACTGAGCGGTATGACACCTGGTGATGTCTTGACTGTAGTGAAAGAGTCGAACTTACGCGGACGCGGTGGAGCGGGCTTTCCAACGGGACTGAAATGGAGTTTTGTTCCTCAGGATGGTTCCAAGCCGCGTTACCTCATCTGCAACGCAGACGAGATGGAGCCCGGAACTTTCAAAGACCGGTTGCTGCTCGAATGTACACCGCATCAATTGATCGAAGGAATGATCATCGCCGCCTTCGCGATTGGTGCAGATATCTCTTACGTATTTCTGCGGTGGGCATACCGCGATGCTGCGCGCATCATTAACACCGCTATTCATGAAGCGAAGCAGGCAGGATACCTGGGAGCGAACATATTGAGATCCGGATACAACCTGGAGATGCACCTTCACACGGGGGCAGGTCGGTATATCTGCGGCGAGGAGACTGCATTGCTCAATTCCCTTGAAGGGAAACGCGCGATCCCAAGAGCCAAGCCACCATTCCCTCAGGTGAGCGGCCTGTTTGGCCGGCCTACGATTGTCAACAACGTAGAAACGCTGTGCTGCATTCCACCCATCATTGCGCTCGGAGCGGAATGGTTCAGGAAATTAAGTCTCACCTCTGATGCCGGAACGAAGATTTACGGCGTGAGTGGAAAGGTGAAAAAGCCGGGAGCCTGGGAGCTTCCCATGGGCGTGACGCTGCGTGAACTCATCGAAGAGCACGCTGGTGGCATGCTTGACGGCCATAAGTTTCGCGGCGCCCTTCCCGGCGGTGCGTCGACGGATTTTCTCGTGGACCTTGACGTGAAGATGGATTATACGTCCGTGGCTGCTGCCGGAAGTCGCCTGGGTACAGGTACAGTGGTCGTGCTTGACGACCATACCTGTCCTGTTGGTTTTGTGCGAAACCTCGAGCAGTTCTTTGCGCAGGAATCGTGCGGCTTCTGCACGCCGTGTCGCGAGGGCATTCCCTGGATACGCAACATTCTCACTGCGATGGAAAACGGAGATGGGCAACCCGGCGACATAGAACTCCTCGAGCAGCACGCCTTGTACCTCGGACCCGGTCACACATTCTGCGCGTTTGCACCGGGAGCGATGGAGCCTTTGCAAAGCGCACTGAAATACTTCCGCGACGACTTTGAACGTCACATTAATGAACATGCTTGTCCGTGGAGGCATGCAGTTAACGATCATAACAGTCACAACTTTTCACACTTTCAACCGAATCAATATGCCGCGGATACACATTGACGATAAGGAGTTCGATGTCCGTCCGGGAAGAAACCTTCTCGAGACATGCCTTAGCCTGGGCTTCGATCTGCCGTACTTCTGTTGGCATCCGGCGCTTGGTTCGGTAGGTGCGTGTCGGCAATGCGCCGTGAAGGCGTTCGCGAATTCGGAAGATAATAAAGGCAAGCTCGTCATGGCTTGCATGGAGACAGTAAATGATGGACAGCGAATATCCATTCGCGATCCACAGGCCGTGGAATTCCGTGAAAATGTCATCGGCTGGCTCATGACGAACCATCCGCACGATTGTGCCGTGTGCGATGAAGGTGGGTCATGTCATCTTCAGGATATGACGGTAATGACGGGCCACGCCTATCGCAAATTCCGATTCAACAAACGCACGTATCGCAATCAATACCTGGGTCCGTTCCTCAATCACGAAATGAACCGTTGCATTCAATGCTATCGGTGCGTTAGGTTCTATAAAGACTACGCGGGCGGTCACGATCTTGATGCATATGCGTCTGCCAACCGGGTGTATTTTGGTCGCAGCAGTGACGGCATCCTCGAAAGTGAATTTAGTGGGAACCTCGCTGAAGTTTGTCCGACAGGCGTGTTCACGGACAGGACACTCAAGCAGCACTATACGCGCAAGTGGGACCTCACATCTGCACCGTCGGTTTGCATCCATTGCAGCGTCGGATGCAACACGATTGCGGGAGAGCGATACGGATCATTGCGTTTGATTTCCAATCGATACAACGGCAGCGTCAATGGATACTTCCTTTGCGACCGTGGCCGCTTCGGTTATGAATTCGTAAACGGAACGTCGCGCATTCGTGAACCTCGAATCCCCGAGGGTGTGCAGGGTGAGACTTGGGAAGAACGCGTTCACAACGCTACGGAAGCGTTTCGGGGAACTCGAATTGTTGGTATTGGTTCGCCGCGCGCATCGCTGGAGGCGAATTTTGTTCTCAGCAGGATCGCGGGTCGAGGCAATTTTTATCACGGTATTTCTGCACTGGAGTTGGAATTGAGCAACGTTGCATCGAAGATTCTTTCGAGAGGAACTGTGCCGTCACGCTCGCTGAAGGAAGTGGAGAAATGCGATGTGGTGTTGATCTGGGGTGAAGACATAACGAACACAGCACCCATGCTTGCGCTTTCGGTGCGCCAGGCGTTGCGTAATCTCCCGATGGAAAAATCCATCGCAGCAAACATACCGCCGTGGAACGATGCAGCAACTCGTGAATATGTGCA
>Ga0207873_1003899_pt1 | contig 10380 bp, 21 predicted proteins | sample BGWIniCompost_FD_187373 | JGI IMG/M metagenome (GOLD analysis project Ga0207873, IMG submission 187373) | Cellulose adapted compost microbial communities from Newby Island Compost Facility, Milpitas, CA, USA - BGW Initial Compost (SPAdes)... ... | reverse complement strand
CTTGAAGGGTATGGGAGAGTTGCACCTTGAGATAATTATCGACCGGTTAAAACGCGAGTTTAAGGTTGAAGTAAATCAGGGAGCTCCTCAAGTAGCCTATAAGGAGGCGATTACGGGCAATGTAACTCACCGCGAAGTTTACAAAAAGCAAACGGGCGGCCGTGGTAAATTTGCGGACATCCAGTTTGAGATCGGTCCCCGGGATGATGGTCAGAAAGAAGGGCTTCAGTTCGTAAATGAAATTTCCGGTGGAGCTATTCCCAAGGAGTTTATTCCGGCGGTACAAAAAGGTTTTGAGAGCGCCATGAAGAATGGTCCATTGGCGGGATATCCGCTTGAAGGCATGAAAGTCCGCCTGTTTGATGGATCATACCATGATGTGGACTCCGACTCCTTGTCGTTTGAACTGGCTGCAAGACTCGGTTTTAAAGAGGCAGCAAGAAAAGCTTCTCCAAAGCTCATGGAGCCTATTATGTCGGTTGAAGTGGTAACGCCTGACGAATATACGGGTCCGGTGACTGGCGACTTAAACAGGAGAAGGGGAATCATGAAGGGTATGGATACCAAGGGGATTTCCAAAGTGGTGAAGGCGGATGTGCCTCTTGCCGAGCTATTCGGATATGTAACGGACCTGCGCACTATCACTTCTGGAAGAGCGCTTGCGACGCTCACATTCTCTCATTATGATTTCGTGCCTAATAATATTGCCGAAAATATAGTATCAAAAGTTAAAGGAGCAGTCGTTAGCTAATTGTTATGAATCAAAAGATAAGAATAAAACTAAAGTCTTACGATCACAATCTTGTAGATAAATCGTCGGAAAAGATCGTTAGAGCGGTTAAGACCACTGGGGCTGTCGTAAGCGGTCCTATCCCATTGCCCACGGAGAAGGAAATTTTTACCGTTCTCAGATCGCCGCATGTAAACAAGAAGTCAAGAGAACAATTTCAACTTTGTACCTACAAGCGACTGGTTGATATTTACTCCAACAGCGCTAAAACTGTAGACGCCTTGATGAAGCTTGAGTTGCCGAGCGGTGTCGACGTTGAAATTAAAGTTTGATTTTAGTAAAAGATAAGCCCTGAAAGAACCAATACTTTAGTCCTATTGGTTCTTTTTTTATGGATTATGGGGGCTAAAAATTTGTTTGGAGCCTTTTGGGTAAGATTAATTAATTGCTATCTTTGCAGTCCTTTACGGCTAAAAGACACGTAGCGTATCTACAGAACACATAATAGTAAAAGAGAGAGATGTCTGGAATTATAGGAAAAAAAATTGGGATGACCAGTTATTTCGATGAGCAGGGGAGGAGCATCGCCTGCACTTTGATCGAAGCTGGTCCATGCGTGGTGACGCATATAAAGAATGCCGATGTAGATGGTTACAACGCTGTTCAGTTGGCATTTGACGAAAAGAAGGAGAAAAACACCTCCAAGGCTATGAAGGGACATTTTGACCGGGCAAATACCACCCCAAAGAGAAAAGTTGTAGAATTCAGGAATTTCAGGGTTGAATTTGGACAAGGCGTTCAATTAGGCCAGGAAATCCGGGTTGGGGAAGTATTCAAGGAAGGCGAATTTGTAGACGCTATTGGAAAGTCGAAGGGTAAAGGATTCCAGGGTGTTGTGAAAAGACATGGGTTTGGCGGCGTTGGCGAAACAACCCATGGCCAGCATAACAGACGCAGAGCTCCCGGTTCGATCGGAGCGTCTTCATTTCCTTCAAGGGTATGGAAAGGGTTGAGAATGGCCGGCAGGATGGGCGGCGATCGAGTGAAAGTGCTTAACCTTCAAATACTGAAAATTTATCCCGAGAACAATTTGATTCTGGTAACGGGGTCTGTGCCGGGTGCAAAAAATTCGTACGTAATTTTAGAGAAATAAAAAGATGGAGTTATCTGTATTAAATAGCAAGGGTGAAGATACCGGAAGAAAGGTTACGTTGCCGGAGTCGGTTTTCAATATCGAGCCGAACGACCATGCAATTTACCTGGATGTAAAACAATACCTTGCAAATCAGAGGCAGGGAACCCATAAGTCGAAGCAAAGAAACGAAGTGGCGGGTTCGACCAAAAAGATTAAAAGGCAAAAAGGAACCGGTGGAGCAAGAGCGGGAAGCCTGAAATCGCCGTTGTTTCGAGGCGGCGGTAGAATTTTTGGTCCGCAACCAAGAGACTACAGCATCAAATTGAACAAAAAGCTTAAAGTCCTGGCCAAGAAGTCAGTCCTCTCATACAAGGCAAAGGATAATGCGATTGCGATTGTGGAACCGTTCGCTTTAGAGACTCCCAAGACAAAGGAATACTTGAAAACGTTGGCCAATTTGGCGGTTGATAAAAAGAAAACATTGTTTATCATTCCCGAATCAGACAAGAACCTCATTTTATCCAGCCGCAATCTCAAAAACAGCAAAGTCGCTACAGTAAATACCCTGAGTTCTTATGACCTTTTAAATTGCGATCAATTACTGATCAGCGAGAACTCTTTGGAAAAAATTGAAAACATCTTAAGTAAATAACGATGAGCGTATTAATAAGGCCATTGGTTACAGAGAAAGTCTCGGAATTGAACGAGAAAGGAAAATACGGTTTTATCGTAGATAAAAAAGCGAATAAGATCGAAATAAAGAAGGCGGTGGAGAAAATGTATGGCGTAAACGTTGAAAATGTCAACACCATGAATTATGATGGGAAGAACAAGTTGCGTTACACCAAATCGAGAATCATCGCCGGTAAAAAGCCATCATTCAAGAAAGCCATAGTTACAGTGGCTGAAGGCGAAGTGATTGATTTTTATAGTGGAATTTAATTGAAAAAGTGCAATGGCAGTTAAGAAGTTAAGGCCCATCACGCCAGGACAGAGATACAGGATTGCGCCGGTTTTTAGCGAGATCACTAAAACGGAACCTGAAAAGTCGCTGGTTACGATAAAAAAGAGAACCGGAGGAAGAAATAACAGTGGAAGAATGACCATGCGCTACATTGGCGGAGGTCATAAGAAAAAGCTGAGGGCAGTTGATTTTAAAAGAAACAGGTTTGGAATTCCAGCCACTGTAAAAAGCATTGAGTACGATCCAACACGCACGGCATGGATAGCGCTTATCAGCTACGCCGATGGATACAAATCGTATATCCTTGCTCCAGAAGGTCTTAAGGTAGGACAAACGGTAATATCCGGAAAGGGGATCGCTCCTGATTTGGGCAATACGCTGCCATTGTCTGAAATTCCTCTTGGAACGATTATCCACAATGTAGAGTTGAAGCCGGGTCAAGGAGGCGCGCTGGTTCGCAGCGCGGGTTCGTACGCTCAGTTGCTTGCCCGCGAAGGCAAGTACGCCACCGTTAAAATGCCTTCTGGCGAAATGAGGTTGATCCTTTCGAGCTGCATGGCTACTGTGGGATCGGTTTCCAATCCGGACCATATGAATGAAAAACTTGGCAAAGCCGGTCGCAACAGGTGGCTTGGGAGGAGACCCAGAGTTAGGGGCGTCGCCATGAACCCCGTTGATCACCCAATGGGCGGCGGCGAAGGTCGCGCATCCGGTGGACATCCAAGGTCCAGGAACGGCCTTTACGCTAAAGGCATGAAGACCAGAAACGTGAACAAGTATTCGAATAAGTTTATCATTAGCAGAAGGAAGCAATAGTAATGGCACGATCATTAAAAAAGGGACCATACGTGGATCCGAACCTTGAAAAGAAAGTTGAAACCATGTCTCAATCAGGGAAGAAATCTGTCATTAAGACTTGGTCCAGAAGATCGATGATTATCCCGGATTTTGTCGGTCACACTTTTGCGGTTCATAATGGCAACAAATTTATCCCTGTATATGTCACGGAGAATATGGTCGGTCATAAGCTTGGAGAATTTGCGCCTACGAGAACATTCAGAGGCCATGTGGCAAAGAAAGATAAGGGTAAAAAGTAAAAGAATATTATAAAGAGCTAACATGGAAGCAGTAGCTAAATTAAGAAATTATCCAACATCGCCGCGCAAAATGCGTCTCATCGCCGACCTGATCAGAGGTCAGAAAGTGAGCTATGCGTTGAATGTCTTGAGATTTAATGCGAAATTCGGCGCCGCGGCAATGGAAAAACTCCTTATTTCCGCAATTTCAAACTGGAAATTGAAAAACGAAGACGTCAGATTGGAAGACGCTAACCTGTTTGTGAAGGAAATAAGGGTGGACGGTGGAAAAATGCTGAAGAGGTTGCGTCCGGCTCCACAAGGAAGAGCGCATCGGATTAGGAAAAGGTCCAATCATGTTACATTGGTTGTGGACAGCGCCGTCGAAGTTGTGACTGAAAATAAAGAATAATAAAAATAATCAATTAAATGGGACAAAAAGTTAATCCTGTTGGTCTTAGATTAGGAATTATCAAGGGATGGGATTCCAACTGGTACGGCGGAAAGAACTTTTCTGAGAAGCTGATTGAGGATCAGAATATCCGAAAATATATCGACGCCAGGATACCGAAGGGAGGCATCGCCAAAATTGTGATTGAACGGACGCTGAAAAGAATCACATTGACCATTCACACTGCTCGTCCCGGAGTGGTGATTGGGAAAGGCGGAGCCGAAGTGGATAAGATCAAGGAAGAATTGAAGAAACTTACCGGTAAAGACGTCCAGATCAATATTTTTGAAATAAAGAGACCGGAGATAGATGCAAAACTGGTAGGCGAATCCATTGCGCAGCAATTGCAGGCGAGGATTTCCTACAGACGCGCTATGAAACAGGCTATTGCTTCTGCATTGAGAGTTGGGGCGTTGGGCATCAAGGTGAAAGTTTCGGGCCGTCTGGGTGGAGCCGAAATGGCAAGAACCGAACAATACAAAGAAGGCAGAATTCCCCTGCATACGCTTAGAGCAGACATTGATTATGCCGTATCGGAAGCAAATACTGTATATGGCAAAATTGGGATAAAGGTCTGGATATTTAAGGGCGAGGTTTACGGCAAGAGAGACTTGTCTCCTAATGTTGGGCTTGTAAGCTCCCAAGCTGGAGGAAGCGCCGATCGCAGGAGGAAAAGAGACGAAGGTGGGCCGCAGAGAAGAAGGCGCCGGTCGTAATTAAATTCATGAACGAAGAAAATCTGAAATAGAGATGTTACAGCCTAAGAGGACAAAATTCAGGAAGCAGCAAAAAGGTAGGGTAAAGGGTATTGCCCAACGTGGACATACTATCGCTTTTGGCGAATACGCAATAAAGACCCTGGAACCGGGTTGGATCACCAGCCGCCAGATTGAAGCTGCCCGTGTTGCCGTAACAAGAGCAATGAAAAGAGAGGGACAAGTCTGGATCAGGATTTTCCCCGATAAGCCAATCACAAAGAAGCCTGCCGAGGTTCGTATGGGTAAAGGAAAAGGCGCTCCTGAATACTGGGTTGCGCCCGTAAGGCCAGGCAGAATCTTGTTTGAATGCGGAGGAATTGACGTGAAGCTGGCTCAAGAGGCTTTGCGCCTTGCGGCTCAGAAGCTGCCGGTAAAGACGAAGTTTATATTAAGACATGATATTCAGACAGCAGCGATATGAAGAATCAGGAAATTCAATCATACAGCATTGAAGAGTTGGAGCAACGAATCGCAGTCGAGCGGGAAAACCTCACGCGGCTGAAGTTCGCTCACGCCATTTCCCCAATTGAAAATCCTATGAAAATAAGGGAAACTAGGCGTTTGATCGCTCGATTAAAGACCCAGCTTTCAATAAAACAACGCGAAAATTAATAGCAATGGCGGATAGAAATTTGCGCAAGGAAAGAATTGGCACAGTCGTTAGCAACAAAATGCAGAAGTCTATCACTGTAGCCATCCAGAGAAGGGTGAAGCACCCTATGTATGGAAAATTTATTGGTAAAACTACCAAGCTTATGGCGCACGATGAGAAAAACGAATGCAATATCGGCGATACGGTAAGAATCATGGAAACGCGTCCGTTAAGCAAGAGAAAACGTTGGAGACTGGTAGAAATTATTGAGAGGGCTAAATAATTATGATACAGCAGGAATCAAGATTAAATGTAGCCGATAATAGCGGAGCAAGAGAAGTGCTTTGCATAAGGGTATTAGGCGGCACTGGAAAGAGATACGCCACCGTGGGAGATAAGATCATCGTGACCGTAAAGGACGCTCTTTCATCAAGCCCTTTAAAAAAGGGAACCGTTTCGAAGGCGGTTGTGGTTCGCACCAAGAAGGAAATAAGAAGAAAGGACGGCTCTTACATTCGTTTTGAAGACAACGCAGCCGTTTTGTTGAATCCCAACGACGAGCCGCGCGGAACCCGTATCTTCGGACCTGTAGCAAGGGAACTGCGTGAGAAACAGTTTATGAAGATCATTTCTTTGGCGCCAGAAGTTTTATAGATTATGGAAAGGAAAAAAAATAAGCAGCCGAAGTTGCATATCAAAAAGGACGATACGGTTGTCGTTATCGCGGGCAATGATAAAGGAAAGAAAGGTCGTGTTCTTGAAGTGCAACCCCGAAAGTACAGGGCCATTGTAGAAGGCGTCAACATGATCACCAAGCACGTGAAGCCTTCGGCCAAAAACCCGAATGGCGGCATTGAAAAACGCGAAGCCCCGATTCACCTGAGCAATCTGATGCTGGTGGATCCGTCAACCGGCGAACCGACTCGTGTTGGCAGGAAGCTGAACGAGAAGAACAAGTTACAGAGGTATTCAAAGAAAACTGGTGAATTTATATAAAATGGCGACACCAAGATTAAAAGAACAGTATCTCAAGGAAATCGTCCCTCTATTGAAGGACAAATTCCAATATAAAAGCGTGATGCAGGCGCCCAGGCTTTTGAAGATTACCATCAACAAAGGCATTGGCGTGGCCGTCACCGATAAAAAACTGGTTGACGTCGGCGTGGAAGAATTAACCGCAATCACGGGTCAAAGGGCTGTGCCTACCAAAGCCAGAAAATCGGTTTCCAACTTTAAATTAAGGGAAGGCATGCCCATCGGCGCGAAAGTGACCCTGCGCGGCGACCGCATGTATGAATTCCTCGACAGGCTTATGAATATTGCGCTTCCTCGCGTGAGGGATTTCAGGGGCGTAAGCGATAAGGGCTTTGACGGAAGAGGAAACTATACGCTTGGCGTGACGGAACAGATTATTTTTCCTGAGATCAGCATTGATAAGGTTACCCGGATATCGGGCATGAACATCACTTTTGTGACGAGCGCTGAGACCGACGAAGAGTGTTTTGAATTATTAAAGGCGTTTGGAATGCCCTTTGCCAATCAAAACAAATAATTAAATACTATGGCAAAAGAATCAATTAAAGCAAGAGACAGAAAGAAGGCAAGACTTGTGGCAAAGTATGCCGCAAAAAGAAAAGCGCTGAAAGAAGCGGGCGATTATAAAGCGCTGGATTTATTGCCCAAAAATTCATCGCCTGTCAGGTTGCACAACAGATGCAAGCTTACCGGCAGGCCTAGGGGCTATATGAGGAAATTCGGCATTTCAAGAGTGACCTTCAGAGAAATGGCCTCCGAAGGAAAAATTCCCGGCATAACGAAAGCAAGCTGGTGATTATTATTTTGGAAAAAATTTTTAACTTTGCAGGCCTGTTTTAAAAGGGATTAAATAATTATAAGATGAATACCGATCCAATAGCCGATTATCTTACGAGAATCAGAAACGCTATAAGAGCTAACCACCGCATAGTGGAGATGCCGGCTTCGAATATCAAGAAAGAGATCACAAAGGTTTTGCTCGATAAAGGCTATATCCAAAACTACAAGGTGGAAGAGGATAAAGGACCTCAAGGCTCATTGAAAATAGCGCTGAAATATAATCCGGTAACCAAAACCTCGGCTATATTGCACCTTGAGAGGGTCAGCAAGCCGGGTTTGAGAAAGTATGCCAAAGCTGAAGAACTGCCACGCGTGCTTAATGGACTTGGCATTGCCATTATTTCTACCTCGAAAGGTCTGATGACCGACAAGGAAGCCAGGAAGAATAATGTGGGCGGTGAAATTTTGTGTTACGTTTACTAATTAATTAGTCATGTCGAGAATAGGAAAGAGTCCGATAAAAGTCCCCAAAGGAGTTGAAGTAACCGTCGATTCCACCAACTTGGTGAAGGTCACCGGTCCAAAGGGCTCGTTAAGCCAGAAAGTGGATCCCGATCTGAAGGTGCGCGTGGAAAACGGCGTTGTCACCGTTGAAAGACCGACCAACCATCGGAGGCATAGATCGCTCCACGGCTTATACCGGTCGCTTATCAATAACATGGTGATTGGCGTGAGCGAGGGATTCCGGAAAGAGATGGAAATGATTGGCGTTGGATTTCGGGCCGCCGTGCAAGGCAAAGTCCTCGAGTTGAATCTTGGACATTCGCATAATATATTCATGGGCATCCCTGACGAAATAACGGTCAAGGCCGAAACGCCCAAAGGCGCTAATCCCCAGGTGATCGTTGAAGGCATCGACAAACAATTGGTTGGTCAGATTGCCGCCAAGATCAAGTCGTTGAGGAAGGTCGAGCCATATAAGGGCAAGGGTATCCGGTATTTAGGCGAGTATGTAAGAAGAAAAGCTGGTAAGACCGCTGCAAAATAATATATAGAATATGGCTACCATTAAGAGCATTAGAAGATTTAGAATAAAAAAGGGCATCAGGAAAAAGATCAGCGGAACGGCTCAGAGGCCCCGTCTGACGGTATATAAGAGCAATACTTCGATTTATGCCCAACTGGTGGACGATACCAAAGGTCACACCCTGGCGGCCGCTTCATCGAAGGAGCTTGGCTCAAAGAAAAATGCCAACATAGAAATTGCAAGATCCGTTGGCGCAAAAATAGCTGAAAAGGCAAAGGAAAACGGGATCGAAACGGTTGTTTTTGACAGGAGCGGCTATCTTTATCATGGAAAAGTTAAGGCTTTGGCTGATGGCGCAAGAGAGGCCGGTTTAAAATTTTAATACATAGCACACACAGATAATGATACAGCAAAACATCAGATCGGTAAAAGCCAGTGAAATAGACCTCAAAGAGCGCGTTGTAGCGATTAAGCGTGTGGCAAAAGTGGTTAAGGGCGGTAGAAGGTTTAGCTTTTCCGCTATCGTTGTGGTTGGAGATGGCAACGGCGTGGTTGGTTACGGCCTAGGCAAAGCCAATGAAGTGACCGACGCGATCACCAAAGGAATCGACGATGCCAAGAAAAACCTTGTGAAGATTCCTATTATCAACGGCACGGTTCCTCATGACGCCATAGGAAAATTTGGAGGTGGAGAAGTGTTGCTGAAGCCGGCTGCTCCGGGTACCGGAGTAATCGCGGGCGGCTCGATGCGCGCAGTTCTTGAAAGCGCAGGAATCAAAGACGTGCTTGCAAAGTCGAAGGGTTCGTCCAATCCCCATAACGTAGTGAAGGCTACTTTCCAGGCCTTACTGTCGATGAGAGACGCCTATACCGTCGCTCAGTACCGCGGTGTTTCATTAAATAAAGTGTTTAACGGGTAGGGAATATGAGCAAGATAAGAATCACTCAGGTGCGTAGCCTGATCAACCGGCCAAAGTCGCAGAAGTTGACGATCCAGGCGCTTGGCCTTGGGAGAATCAACAAGAGTGTGGAGAAAGAAAACACGCCTCAGATTGCCGGCATGATTAAAAAAGTAAGTCACTTGGTAACTGTAAAGGAATTGTAAGATGAGATTGCATACATTAAAACCTGCGGAAGGTTCGGTAAAGAAAAGAAAAAGAATAGGCAGAGGCCAGGGCTTGGGAAGAGGCGGAACATCTACGAGAGGACATAAAGGCGCAAAATCCAGATCGGGATATTCAATGAAGATGGGTTTTGAAGGCGGTCAGATGCCTCTGCAAAGAAGGGTTCCCAAGTTTGGATTTAAAAATAACAACAGGGTAGAATATAAGGCCGTCAATCTGGACGCGCTGCAGGCTTTGGCCGAAAAGCTCAACGTTTCGGAAATCGACGTTGAAACCTTGAATAAGAACGGCATTGTCGGCGATAAGGACCTTGTGAAGATCCTGGGCAGGGGAGAACTGACTAAGAAACTGAATGTAAAAGCCCATGCGTTCTCCGCTTCTGCAAAGGAAGCGATCGAGAAAACAGGCGGTGCGGCTGTTAAATTATAGCGAATGAAGAAGTTTATCAGAACCATCAGGAATATCTTTGCAATTGAAGATCTTAGGGTAAGAATTCTAAACACCCTGGGATTTTTAGTCATTTTCCGCCTGGGCTCATGGGTCGTGTTGCCTGGCGTAAATCCTCAATTGCTTGAGGCAAACGATACCGGGATATTCGGTTTGCTGAACACATTCCTTGGGGGAGCTTTTAACCGTGCGTCTATATTCGCGCTCGGCATTATGCCTTATATCACTGCCTCCATTATTCTGCAATTGCTCACCGTGTCG
>Ga0207873_1003897_pt1 | contig 10383 bp, 10 predicted proteins | sample BGWIniCompost_FD_187373 | JGI IMG/M metagenome (GOLD analysis project Ga0207873, IMG submission 187373) | Cellulose adapted compost microbial communities from Newby Island Compost Facility, Milpitas, CA, USA - BGW Initial Compost (SPAdes)... ... | reverse complement strand
TCCCATATCGGCTGGGGTGGATGAGGTGCGATCCATCGTGCGGGAACCCGTGGACGAGGTGTTCGCGTACATTGTGCAACTGCTGGACGAAGCAGCGGCGGATCTTCCGGACGTGGTTCCGTTCGAGGTGCAGGAACTGGGAAGGATTACCCGCCCCATTGCGTTATCCATGAAAGCGAAAGCGCTTGTCACGGCGGCCAGTCCGCTGTTCAACGGCAACACCAATTACGCAAACTACAAACATGCCGACGGCCGGCCCCTGTTCAATCCGAATCCTGATCCGGCAAAATGGGAACAAGCGGTTGCGGCCTGCAGGGAAGCCATTGAAGCCTGCCATGCCGTGGGGATGGATCTGTATTATTACACCACCGGACCATTCTCCAACGAGGTTTCCGATACAACACGGACTGAAATGAGCATCCGGAACGCCGTCACCCAGCGCTGGAATGTCGAAACGATCTGGGCTAATCCAAACAGCCGGGCCACTGCAATCCAAAACCACTCCACGCCCGCGCTCTTCCGAGAGCAACCCGGGAGCGGCTGCCTCTCTCCCACGATCAAAATGGCCGAAGCCTTTTATTCTTCCAACGGGGTACCCATTAACGAGGACAAGACCTGGAACTACGCCAACCGGATGAGTCTGCGGACAGTTACACCCGAATACAATCTTTTCCTGAAGGAGGGTGAAACCGTCCCCCAGCTTCATTTCGACCGGGAGCCCCGGTTTTATGCTTCCCTGGGCTTCGACGGCGGAAGGTGGTACGGCGAAGGAAGGTACCGGGACACCGAAAACATTTACGTAGAGGGACGGCAAGGCGGAACGGCCTCGGGACATGTATACTGGTTTTCCATCACCGGTTATTGGCCGAAAAAACTCGTCAATTTCCAGAACGTGCATACCAGTGTCCAACGGAGCGTGGAAGCGTATCCCTGGCCGGTGATGCGGCTGGCTGACCTGTACCTCCTGTATGCGGAGGCGCTCAATGAAGCGAACGGACCTTCCGATGAAGTATACCACTACCTGGACCTGATACGAACCCGGGCGGGATTGCGCGGGGTAAAGGAATCCTGGGATAATTACTCAACAAATCCCGGAAAATATACCAGCCAGAATGGGCTGCGCGATATTATCCATCAGGAAAGGACCGTTGAACTGGCCTTCGAAGGACAACGGTTCTGGGATCTCCGCCGGTGGAAAAAAGCGGAAACCGTGCTGAACAACCCCATCACGGGTTGGGATATCAATCAGGAAAATCCGGAGGATTATTACAAACCCCGGGTAATCCATAATCAGGAGTTCCGATCAAGGGATTATTTCTGGCCCATCCGGGAAGCCGAACTATTGGTTAACCGGAATCTTCTGCAGAGCCCGGGATGGTAATACAAAGAATAACAGCAAAACGAAAAAGACATGAAAAAATATAACTGGCTTTGTTTGCTTTTTTCGGCACTGGCATGGTCCGGATGCAAGGAAGAGCCGCTGCGCATCGTAACCGAGAGCGGAAAGATCCCGGAATTGGTTACCAACATCCGGGTGGAAAATATTCCGGGGGGCGCGGTCATCGCTTACGACCTGCCTGCGGGGCAGGATCTAATGTACGTGGAAGCGGAATACGAACTGAATTCGGGACAGGTTCAACGGGTACATGCATCGGCTTTCAGCAATATGCTTCGAATCGAAGGTTTCGGGGACACGAGCGAATATAAAGTAAATCTATACTCTGTCGGGAAAGGGCTTAAACGCTCGGAACCGGTTACAGTGACCGTTCACCCGAAACTCCCGCCTGTGCTGGAAGTATATCAATCTTTGGTCGTACGGGAAGATTTCGGAGGCATAGCCATGGAGTTCCTCAATATCCATCAGGCCGAAGTAACGGTGAACGTGGAGATCAAGGACTCCATCGGGGACTGGACGCTTGCCGATATTTTCTATACCAGCCAGGCTCAGGGGAAACTGGCCGTCCGCGGTATGGAGCCCATTGCGACAAGCTTTGGGATTTCCGTGAAAGACCGCTGGGGAAATCAATCCGAGCGGATGGAATTGGAACTGACCCCGCTTTACGAGGAGCGTATTCCGCTGGAAGGTTTCCGTGTATTCAACACGCCCACCGACCCCGTGTATCATCAGGGTGGGCCGCTGCACAACTTGTGGAATGATCGCTTTTCGGGCGGCTCCAGCTCGCGGGATACCTGGACGCGGACAGCGAATGGCACCGGCATGCCGCATCATCTGACTTTTGATATGGGCGTACAAGCCAAGCTCAGTCGCTTCGTCCTGCACCAGCGGGGCGTTCTGGCTGAAACCAATCTGTTGTACAGCGGCGGGACCCCGACCCACTTCGAAGTTTGGGGAAGCAATGCTCCGGCTTCAGACGGAAGTTACGACGGTTGGATCAAGCTGATGGACTGCGAGATCATTAAGCCGTCCGGCCGGCCTGTTCCCGAAAACACTGGAGAAGACATCGAAACGGCCCAAGCTGGACACGAATACAGCTTTCCCCTGGACGCGGAGCCGGTCCGTTACATCCGGCTGCGGGTGCTTCGGACCTTTGGAAACACAGACTACAGCTGGTGGGGAAATCTGGCCATCTACGGACAAATTCAATAACGAAACACATGAGACATTATCCAATAATAGCAAGTCTGGCGCTGCTCGCCGTGTTTTCGGCCTGCCGGAAACAGGACGAGGTGTACCGGGAATTCATAAAGGACGGAACCATTGTGTACGCGCACCGGGCCGACTCGGCAAGAGCATATTCCGGAAACAAACGGATCAAAATAACCTGGCTGCGGGGACCGGATCCCAACGTGACCCACGCAATCATTTACTGGAATAGCAGGCAGAATTCGCTGGAAGTAACTATTCCTGCCGGGCAACCGACCGATACGGTGGCTGTGCTGCTGGAAAACCTGTCGGAAGGTTCCCATACGTTTGAAGTAGTTACGATTGACAACAAAGGCAATCGCTCGGTGACCGTTGATTTTCTGGGAACGGTTTACGGCGACCTCTATTTGTCTTCTGTCCGGCCCAAAACACTGTCGGGGTTTTATTATGTCGATGGCGCCGTTTATATGACCTGGACGGGTGGCGGAGAAGATTTGGTAGGCCAGGAGGTTCGCTTTAGAAACAGCGCGGACCAGGAGGTAAGCGTTTTGATTTCCCGGGAAACAGATACCTTGCAGCTGCCGGACTACCAAAGCGGCACCCCGGTGCATTACCGCTCGTTGTTCCGCCCGGACTCGCTTGTGATAGATACCTTCTACTCGGAGTTCGAGACCGCCACACTGCAAATTGTGCTGGCAGAAGATCAGCCGCTCAACCCGGACCGTTTTCGTCCGTACGATCTGCCGGGTGATGCCCCGGACTGGACCGGGAGCGGCAATGCCATGTCCAACCTCTGGAGCGGCGTGCTGGCCGGTTCCGCAGATAATAAGGCCTGGTACCGGACCAACAATGGCTCGGGGATCCCCCATCATTTCCAGTTCGACCTCGGTGTGAGAACGCAGCTGACTGGACTGCGGATCTGGCAACGGGGCACGGTTAATGAACACAATCTCCTGTATGCCAACGGGAATCTGAAGCGATGGGAAATCTGGGGCAGCACCGATCCCGCCCCCGACGGAAGTGACGACGGCTGGGTAAAACTATTGGACTGTGAATCGCTGAAACCTTCGGGCCTTCCCCTGGGTGAGCTCACGGAGGAAGACATTGCTTACGCGCAGGAAGGGGAATATTTCAATTTTCCTGAAGATTCTCCTGAAATCCGTTACCTGCGGATCAGGGTACTGGAAACCTGGGGTGGCACCGATTACATGTTCACCAGTCAACTGGATTTGCACGGGTCGTACTGGCAGGGTGTTCAGGAATAGTTGAAAACTGTATCGTTCAGCTTAGGGGATGCGTATTGCCATAGAAACCTTAAAACCCATATGATGCAAAGAACTTGGCAATCTCCTCACAATTGCGATAAAAGGAGGCTGTGAAGAAGATGATTTTCGGATAGCGACCGGTTTCATGAGGCAGGATAAATCGCTGAATCCGAACGGGACGGTAACGTCCAACTAGTCGCCACCCGGCATCCCGGCGCGATTGTTTATTCAGGCGCTCCAAAATGGTGTTCCGGTTGCCCGATCATCTCGTCGATTGATCGGTTGTCGCTTTGCGTAAACGCGCCGCCTCAACCCATTCGTCGTAGAGGCTTCCCCACTCCGTATAGTGCACCTTATATTTCGCTTTGTCGATTTCCAAGACGGTGCCTTTATACCATCCGCCCGACCATAAAATCTCCACCTGTTCGCCCACCACGTATGAATTTGCCGTTGGTGATTTGCCCTGATCTGGCGTGGCGCTGGGAACGTGACCGGCGGTTTCATGCGGACCCGCTTCAGCTTCGGGATGTGTAGCTTGCGTTGTGTCTGAACCGGACACATCGTCGTGTTCCGGCCTGCTTCCCTTCCATCGGCTGCCTGTTGCCGCATGCCCTCCCACTTCACCAAACAGGACCACCAACTGGTCGGTTTCTGTGTTATACCAAAAATCATAGGTATTGCCTGGCTTATCTGAAATCCGGTAATAATCCCGTCCTGGTTGGGCATACCAGGGATCTACCTTTTTCAGGGATCCTTGCCTGTCGCCCCATATGTACTTTCCATTGGTCTTTATTACCAATCGGTTCATGGGCGCGCCAGGTGTATAAACTTGATACACCGCCGCGTCCCGGCTTGTGTAATTAATAGCCCCCGGGATCCATACCTCCCATTCTCCAACGAATCGCTTGATCTCTTGCGAGTGGCCGAAATTGATTTGAACGGTTACGGCCAACAATACCAGAATTGTCCGGCAAATTAATGTCTTCATCTCAAAAAAATAAGGGCGATATTACGAAAAAGCGCAATGGAAAGTCATTCTTTTCTTTTGGTTTGCCGAGTTTCTTGAATTTAGTTATTATTTTTATTCGGCCCAGCCTTGGTCTGGAAAACAAAAACGGCCAATATCGATTATGCAAAAGTATGATTCGGCATTCTAGCAACCCAAGAGGATCGCAGGGAAGCATGCCGTTGGTATAATACGTATGAAAAACTCGTATCTGTTTTTGCATGTCGCCATTGTCCTCGCGGGATTCACGGCTGTTTTCGGAAAACTCATATCTCTCAACGAAGGACTGTTAGTCTGGTACAGGCTACTATTCACATCCATCATCCTCTTCCTGATTTTAAACCTGTTCAGGAAACCCGACCGGATTGCTTTCGGGGACAAGTATAGCATTGCCAAAATCGGGATGCTCCTAACCATACATTGGATTTTCTTCTACGCGAGCATCAAATATTCAAACATTTCCATCGGGGTGGTATGCTATTGCCTGACCAGTTTTTTCACGGCCGTTTTCAAGCCGTTGATTGACAGAACGCGATTTAAGTTATCCGAATTGCTGTTGAGCGCATTGACATTGTTGGGTATCGGCCTGATCTTCCATTTCGATGTTTCCTATCGCTTAGGTCTCGTCCTGGGAGTCATTTCTTCAGCATTTGCTGCACTCTACACGATATATAACGAACGGTTGGTAAAGCGGTACGACAGCATGCTTATGAATTATTACCAGATGATCGGCGGAACCGTGGGCCTGACTGCCCTGTTACCCGTTTACCTTTATTTCGTTCCCGTGGAAAGTCTTTTTCCCGGTTGGAAAGATATCGCATATCTGATTCTCCTGTCACTTTTCTGCACGGTGGGATTATATGTGTTATTTGCCGAAGCGTTGAAAAGGATTCCGGCATTTACGGTCAACCTGAGCTTCAACCTCGAGCCAATTTATTCGATAATCATGGCATTTCTATTTTTCGGGGAAGCCAAAGAGGTAAATACTGCGTTTTACGCCGGGTTATTGCTCGTCATGACATCCGTTGCCTTGCAAAGCTATGTTTCCGTCAGGAAGGTTGTCCGATTTTGAGAATTCGCCTGAGTGGATGGACTTTGTTAAATCCGTAGTCAAGAACGGCAATAGCTGGTTCGCAAAATCGGAATTGGGAGAAATTAAAGTAGAATTTGTATCGTGGAATAAAATATCCCTTTAATGGGATTGAATATGCCCTGGCAATTTCAGAGCTTCGCACCGTTACCAATAAACCAAAAAGTATGAGTAAGGGACGACTCACGGAAAATCAAATCGAAATATATCAAGGCAATGATGGATTAACTCAAATCGAGGTCAAATTTGAGCAGGACACTGTGTGGTTGAACCAAAAACAACTGTCTGAACTCTTTGGTAAAGATGTTAGAACCATAAATGAACACATTCAAACCATCTATAAGTCAAAAGAACTGGACCAAGAACCAACTATCCGGAAATTCCGGATAGTTCAATTGGAAGGCAATAGAAAGGTCGCCAGGAACATTGATCATTATAATCTCGATATGATAATTTCCGTAGGTTACCGGGTAAATTCCAGACAAGGCACTCAATTCCGCCAATGGGCTACTCAACGGCTTAAAGATTACCTGGTCCAAGGCTACGCCGTCAACGAAAGACGTTTGGAACAAAAGCAGCTGGAAGTACAGACATTGAAAGACGGCATCCGTATTTTAAGCCGTGCTATTGAAGAAAAAATAGAGGATTCACAACTGGAATGGTTAAACCAGTTCGCGAAAGGCCTGGAATTGCTGGACGACTACGACCATGAGAAACTGGATGCCAAAGGCCTGAGTAAACAGCAGGCTGTCTATCCTGATATCCAGGAATACCAAGAAGTGGTTGTAGCCATGAAGCAGGATTTTCAGTCTGGGGTATTTGGTAGAGAAAAAGACGGAAGCTTCCAAAGTGCCGTTTCGCAAATTGCCAAAGGCTTTGGCGAGGAAGATTTCTATTCTTCTCTCGAAGAGAAAGCTGCGACGCTGTTATATCTTATTGTCAAAAACCATGGTTTCGTGGATGGCAATAAGCGGATTGCCGCAGCCTGTTTCCTGTTGTTTTTAGAGAAAAACCAGGTATTGAATAAGGGGGATGGGGAGGCAATCATCAGCAGCGATGCCTTGGCCAGCCTGACACTTTTCGTTGCGGCTAGCAAGCCTGAAGAAATGGATACCGTGAAGAAATTGATTATTAGTGTGTTGAATAGGAATAGGTAGTCGTAATTTGCGTTTGAAAAAATTATTCCAATGGCCATACAAATAGAAAAACAACGTACAGTCATTTGTAAAAATTAAACCTTTTTCACCCACCTAGAACCACCCGTTCATGGATGACCATTTACTTTCGCTTTAAAAGCCTGCTGTAGTCAATTTCGTCAAATACAAACTCCAGCTGCCTCGCATTGTCACAGTAATTTACAATGAGGTCAAAGTTGGAAGCGTTGACAGCCGGTATATAAAGCCGATGGTAATTGCCTGTCGGACTAGAATATTCAAATACTGCCATTTTTGTTGCCGGATCTATAATATGGATTGTTAAAGTAAACGGCGAGGAATTATCCTTGTACGGATTTAACAATGAGAAAACATAGCGTGAATCAGATGATTTTTTGGCCGACAACAATGGAAATGGAACAGGGCGCTCCCAGGCATCCAATAAAATTAGTTCTTGGGTATTAATGATGCGCCTGCGTTTATATCCTCCGTCCGATGGCATATATAGATAATACCTATCGTTGTACTTATACAGCGGCAACCAATTTTGCGGCAAATCGTCTATAGTTGCTCTTCAAAACTACCTGGGTATTCTCGTTCGATTGTAGATTTGTAGGCACGATAGCGCTTTGCGTCCCGCTCATCCAATGAAAAGTCCAGCAACCGTTTATAATGGTTCGATTCTTTGTCTTTATCGATGTAAATTGCGTGATAATAGTTCTCCGTGACCTTTCTATGAATAAACACGGTATCGCTATAGTTGGTCTCCACATTTTCTGAAGAATCCGCCACGTTTACGAGCGGGAGGTCAATTGGATAGTTAGCTGCGCATTTACCTGTTACCCTGATTAAATAAGGGCATACAAGAAAAAACAATAGCGCTATCTGAGGCATTTATAAAAGTAGCATTTTTTTGTGAATCAAAGCGGCGGAAGCTGGCCGTTACCTTGCAACAAATTTTCAGGTATCCATCCGCCGCACCTGCGCGATCATGTTATTATCCACTTCGGTGTATTATTACCGTTCTCATCGCCGTCCGGATGCCCCGGTCCGAAAGCGGAATAAAATATCCCTTTAATGGGATTGAATATGCCCCGGCTATTTCAGAGCTTCGCACCGTTACCAATAAACCAAAAAGTATGAGTAGACGACGAACCCGGGTGAAGGAGGTGGACAACTATGCGAAATACGCCGACATCGACGACCGGTTCGCATCCAAAACACGAAACGTGGACCTGACCATCCCAGGAAATTTCAGAATGCTTTGCGCCATTCTTTCGGTAAAGCCGAAAAAAGTGATATCAGACTTCATGGGACTGGTGAGCGATTTTCCGGTTGAAAACGCCACGGGTAAGCAACGGAATGCGGCACAGCAACTATTTCTCTTATGCGGATACGGTCAACCTCAGTATTCCCGGAAGCAGATAAACCAAATGTTCACGGAATTGAAGGCGATCAGAACCTTACGTGATTCGACTGAAAACATGGATTGGAACGACCGGGAGCTATTCTGGAAAAGCAACCATATGTATATGCAATATTGGTTTAAACGGTGGTTTGAAATGAATAGGCGCCAGGAAGATTTTTCTGTTCTGGAAAAATACTGATTGGGTAGGTCGATTCGCTGATGTTATTCTTCCGGGATACTTCTTCCACGCGCGTGCCACTTTCAAACTGCTTCAGGGCAAAGGCGATCTGCGCCTCGGTAAATATGCTCATGGCAAAGTTTCCCTTTTTTACATGAAATGGATTAATGAACTACCTGTTATATAATCCATCTTTTATCGAGTAGGTAGCTTATTATAATGCAAGTTTTTCCTTAATAATGATTTCTTATGATGAAAATTCTCTCCTTAATTCAAAGGAAGCTAAAAAATCGAAATTTCTAAAGAATTGGATAATCCGGACCATCCGTTTTCCCCCTGCCCTCCTCAAGAAACAGGGATTAGCTCCGCAAGCCGCCGGCTGTTCAGCCGGCTTCCCTTGCTCCGCTTTTCCCTTACCCTCCGGGCGGGGTGACTAAATGAAACAATGCCCCGGCCGCGCCTGCGGCGCGGCCTGTTTTTTGCGTCCTCTGGTTTTGCCCCAGCAAGCTCGGACAAAACCTCCAAAACGCAAAAAACCCTGGCTTTCGCCAGGGCTTTTTTCATTTGTCGGGGTGGCGGGATTCGAACCCACGGCCTCTTCGTCCCGAACGAAGCGCGCTACCGGGCTGCGCTACACCCCGATTCGTAATCGGTCCGCGATGTGAATTTCTTCGCGGCATGTTTTCCCTTTACAAACTTGCTAGTTTACTGGGCCTTGAAAAGAAAATTCCTCCAAATACGCAAGTAGGAATTCCCGGGTAAACAGCAATTGAAGCCTGCGTGCGGGCAACGGTGTTTAACCGAGCAAACTTCCGAACAACCTTCCGTCCGGGTCGCTGGTTGGAGCCGATGACGGGATTCGAACCTGCGACCTATTCATTACGAATGAATTGCTCTACCAGCTGAGCTACATCGGCTTCTGTTTTGTTTTTTAAAGAACGTGGGCCCTTTCGGGCGCATCCACCGGTTATCGTTTGACCTGCACAGCAAGCGGCTTTACCGTCCTGCTCAGGGCGCGGATCTTCCGGCGGGCGTGCAAATTTGCGAATTTAGTTTGAATTCTTATAACCTTCTTTTTCAATTTCTGCAGCCGTGCGCAAGACTTTGTCCCGCAGGCCGTCTTTGTAAGCATCCAGACGCTGGGCTATTTCCGGGTCGGAAGCGCCTAAAATGGACGCGGCAAGGATGGCGGCATTGGTAGCGCCGTTCAGGGCAACCGTAGCCACGGGAATGCCGGCGGGCATCTGGAGGATGGACAGGACCGAATCCCAGCCGTCGATGGAATTGGAAGATTTAATGGGAACGCCGATTACGGGAAGTGAAGTCAGGGAGGCTACCATACCGGGTAAATGGGCGGCGCCTCCGGCGCCGGCAACAATCACCTTCAGGCCGCGCGCGCGGGCCTGGCGGGCGTATTCCACCATGCGGTCGGGGGTGCGATGGGCCGAAACGACGGTCAGCTCGAAATCGATTCCCATGTTTTCAAGAAAGACAGCGGCTTCCGACATGATCTTCAGATCGGATTGGCTGCCCATGATAATTCCTATTTGCGGTTTGGCCATCAGGCTATGATTTTAAATTTTTCCTTTATGATCCGGGCCTTTTCCAGGGCTTTTTCCAGATCGTCGTCCATGATCGTAACGTGGCCCATTTTCCGGAACGGCTTCGTCTTCTTTT
>Ga0207873_1003896_pt1 | contig 10384 bp, 10 predicted proteins | sample BGWIniCompost_FD_187373 | JGI IMG/M metagenome (GOLD analysis project Ga0207873, IMG submission 187373) | Cellulose adapted compost microbial communities from Newby Island Compost Facility, Milpitas, CA, USA - BGW Initial Compost (SPAdes)... ... | reverse complement strand
CCCTCCAACACCTTGCCACGGGGGGCCAGCAGGTGGGCGGAGGGTGCCAGGCGTCGACCCAGCGGCACCAGGTCGTGCTCGGTGCCGCCGGTGCCGTGCAGGAGCAAGAGGGTCTCCGGGCCCCGGCCTGGCTCGTAGACGTGCACGAACCCGAACCCCTCGGCCACGGACATCAACTCCTCCCTGCGCCCCAGGGGAGCGCCACGGGCGGCAGCGCTGACTCGATCCGGGCCCGGTGCGGCTCCAGCCAGGGCGGCAGCACCAGACGCTCGCCCAGGCGGTCCCGCTCCTCGTCGACGGCAAACCCGGGACCGTCGGTGGCGAGCTCGTAGATGACCCCGCCCGGCTCCTGGAAGTAGACGGACTTGAACCAGAACCGGTCGATGACAGGGGTGGGCCGACACCCCGCGACCTCGACTCGGGTGCGTACCTGGCGTTGCTCGGCGTCGTCACGGACTCGCCAGGCCACATGGTGGATGACCCCGGGTCCCCACGAGCCAGGCGGCGCGCCGGGCACCTCCCGGATGTCCACGTAACAGCCCGGGCCGCCACCCTCCACGGCGAAGCGATGCCAGCCGTCCTCTTGGCCCTGCGCCTCGAAGCCCAGCACCTCGGTCAACAACCGTGCGCTCGGTGCCAGCCTGCGTTGCCACAATCGCACAGAGTGCACCCCTCGCACCTGGTAGGCGGCGGGCACCGGACCGGCGGCCCACGGCGTGAAGGGCCGCTGGAGGGCCCCTTCGCTCTCCACCAGGGCCACACCCATGCCGTCGGGATCCTCGAAGGGCAGGGCGCTCTCGCCGAAGCGCGACTCGACCGGCCCGGGGCGGACTCCATGGGCGAGCAGGCGCTCGTGCCAGTACGCCAGGCTGCCCGGCGGTACGGCCAGCGCCACTTCGACGATCTGGCCGGCACCTTTCCTGCCCCGGTGGGCGTGGGGCCACGGGAAGAAGGTAAGATCGGTGCCGGGGTGGCCCTCCGCGTCGGCGTAGAAGAAGTGGTAGGTGCCGGGGTCGTCCTGGTTGACGCTCCGCTTGACGAGCCGCATGCCGAGCACGCCGGTGTAAAACTCCAGGTTGGTCTGCGGGTCGCCGGCGATGGCGGTCACGTGGTGGATGCCGTGAACCATGCGGTTCAACCAGCCCTTCACGAGAGATGGGGTCATCACAGTGTAGCGGAGCGGCCACCCGGCGGCATGCTTCGGTCGGAGGAGGCGGTAAGGAGTTGCGGGCAGCGGGACGCCTGCACGGCAAGGTCGCCGTGGTGACGGGAGCGGCCCGGGGCATCGGCAGGGCTGTCGCCCTGCGCTTCGCCGAGGAGGGCGCCCGAGCCGTGGTGGTGCTGGATGTGCGCCAGGAAGAGGGCCACGAGACCGTCCGGATGGTGGACGAGATAGGGCAGAGCACGACCACGCGGGGCCTCTTCATGGCGGTGGACGTGAGCCGTCCCGAGCAGGTCGAGGCGGCAGCCCGGCGGGTCGAGGCGGAGTTTGGGCGATGCGACGTGCTGGTCAACGACGCAGGGATCAGTGGCCGCCCCATCGGCGACGGACCGGTGCATCGCTGCACGCTGGAGGCCTGGGAGCGGGTCATCGCCGTCAATTTGACCGGCGTCTTCTTGTGCAGCAAGTACTTCGTGCCGCTGATGATGAGAGGCGGCGGAGCCGTCGTCAACGTGGCCTCCGACGAGGCTCTCGTCGGCGCACCGCCGCCGACGGACACCCACGCCTACTCGGCCAGCAAGGGCGGGGTGGTGGCCCTGACCAGGGCCATGGCGGTCAGCTTCGCGCCGCATCGGATCCGGGTCAACGCCGTGGCCCCGGGATGGGTGGCCACCCCCATGACGGCCGACCTGCTGTCGGACCCGACGGAGGCGGCCCGGGTGTCGGCGGCGTGCCCCATGGGTCGGGTGGCCGCACCGGAGGAGATAGCCGCCGCCGTGCTCTTCCTGGCTTCGGATGAGGCCTCTTTCGTCACCGGCGCCGTCTTGCCGGTCGAGGGCGGTTCGACGGCGTGGTGAGGGCCGAGCCGGCGGCGGCCATCCCGCCTGCCACCGCCTGGCCCGCTAGGGGCTGTGCGGGATGACGCAGATGAAGCGGAGGAGGCCGTCACCCGTGTTGCGCATGCGGTGCGGCTTGTCGGGTGGCACGTAGATGACCGTGCCCGGCCCGATGGGCTGCTCCCCGTGCTCGTCGCCGGCCATGCCCTGGCCTTCCAACACGTACATCTCCTGTTCGTACCAGTGATGGTGCAGCGGGATCTCGCCGCCCGGCTCCACCTCGAAGACCCGCATGGCATATCGCGGCGCACCGTTGGCCTTGCCGATCACCCAGCGTAGCCGGACGCCCTTGCCGGCTGGTGCCTGCTCCATGGGCACCGTCGACTCGTGGAAGACCTGGATCTCCTCGGGCATATGGCTCAGGCCCCCTCGCCCGCGCGGAGCGGCATGAGGCCGCCCCGCTTCCTCGTCGCAGCCTGGGGTTCGTGGGCTCAGTGCGGCCTCCTGCTGTACGTCGCGGCCATCTCCCCGCGGCACTCGACCCGCGTCGGCGGCGTAGGCTGGCTCAGGTCGCGAGCACCTGCAGAGACGAGCGGAAGAGAGCGGCACCGGCACATGGGTGTAACGGTTGGCCCGTTGGGCGACTTCGGAAAGTACGGCCGACTGCTGGCGAGCCTGACCCTCTACGAGCAGGTGGTAGGTCGGCGCCCCGGCTCCGTGCTGCAGCTCGGCTGCGGTGCGTGCCGAGGCATCGACGTCCTGCGGGGCATGGGGTTGGATGCCGCTGGCGCGGAGAGCCTGCCGGAGTTGCTCGGGGGCGCCCTGGAGGAGCACCCCTACGTCGTGCGGACCATCCGGCACCGGGTGCCACTTGCCTCCGCATCCTACGACCTGGTCGTCTCCTTCGGCTACCTGGGACGGTACGGATGCCACGAGATGGGCCAGGTCGTGCGCGAGCACCTGCGCCTGGCCCGGCACCTGGCCGTGATGCATCTCCCGGACACCGGAGCCGAGGCCTGGCCGGGCTACGGCGGCGCCAGCCGCCCCCGGTGCGTCCGCCCGGTCGAGTGGTGGACGTCACTGGCGCGGTGGGTGGGCGCCCGCTCGGCCTTCGAAGGGGACGGGTGGCTGATCGCTATGCCGGACGAGGCGGAGCGGCCTGCCCGGCGACGACGGGCCGGCGGCGACCCTGCGGTCTCCATCGTCATCCCGTGCTACAACCTCGGGGCCTACCTGCCGGAGACCCTCGAGTCGGTCCACCGGCAGACCCGCGACGACTGGGAGGCCATCGTGGTCAACGACGGCAGTACCGACGACACGGCGACTCGGGTGGAGGAGGCCCTGCGACGGTACGGGCATGACCGGTTGCGGTACGTGGAGCAGCCCAATCGGGGGTTGCCGGCTGCCCGCAACGCGGGCATCGAGAGGGCCCGCGGCCGGTACATCCTGCCGCTGGACGCGGACGACCTGCTGGGTCCGGCGTTCCTGGAGGAGACCGTCGAGGTACTGGAGGCCTTCCCCGAGTTGGGCATCGTCTACACGCACCTGCAGGCCTTCGGCGGCGAGAGCTGGCAGGCTGCCTGCCCGCCGTGGAATCCCTGCCGGCTGCTGGACCAAAACCGCCTCCCCTATGCGAGCCTGTACCGGCGGGAGGTGTGGGAGAGCGTGGGCGGCTACGATCCTGCCATGCGGGAAGGGTACGAGGACTGGGAGTTCTGGGTGGCGGCCGCAGAGGCGGGATGGCAGGCGACATGCGTTCCCAGGGCGCTGTTCTTCTACCGCCGCAGGCCCGGCTCGCTGCTCAGCCACGCCATGAGGCACCACACGCAGCTCCACGGCCGCATCCGGTCCAAGCACCACCGGCTGGCCGAGCGCTGCCGGCAGGCGGGCCGTCCTGCCGCCGGCCGGTGAGGTCGCCCGCGAGAAGGGGCCGCCGGGGCGGACACGAGTCCCCCCCGGCGGCGATGGGAGCAGGCCTGCGTCTCCTGCCCGGTCCCGTCAGAGCTCTGGGACTGGGACTGGAGCCGTGGTCGGCAACGGAGTCGGCGTGGGGCAGAGGAGCACCGTCTGCGGCGGCGGCGTGGGCGGGCAGGCCGGCTGGGCCTGCGTGCAGACGCGAGGGACGCACAGCTCGGCGGGCACGCAGATCTTGAGCGGCGCCTTGGACTCGAACTGCAAGCAGATTGCCTGCTCGCAGCAGACGGTCAGGCCGTCCTCCGATATGGTGCACGGCCCGCACTCACCGGAGACCTCGACCTGCTTCATGGTCCCGGGAGGCGCGAACAGGCTGGTCGTGTGGAACGACGTGGCGGTGGCGGTAAAGGTGCAGACCACAGAGCCGTTCTCCCGGATGGTGATCTCCTTCACCTTGTCGACGCGCGCCGTGACCGTGTGGATGTCGCCGGGGCCCGGCGTCTGGCTGACGATGGTGGCCGTGAGACTCAGGATGCGGCACTCCGCCGTCGCCGTGGCGGCCACCGGCGGGTTGCACTGAGACGGGATGGTGAAGCAGTCGGTCTCCGTGATGGGCAGGACGCACCAGTCGAAGACCTTCAGGGCCAGAATACAGACCTGCTCCTTCGAAGTCGCATTCTTTAGCATGGGACAGGCTTCCCCCTCATTCGACGGGTATCGAGCCAACAGCGGTCGCAGGATATGCCGAGGGGAAAGCCGCCTGCAGATACTGAAGGACCAAACGCTCTCCCATGAGGGCCGCGGTCCCCTGGCCTTGGTCGACCGGTGGCCAACCAGTAATCCCCTAGTGAGCGCTGCGGTCCTACGGCCTTACAATTACCCCCAGCAATAGCACAGTCTGGGGGGATGAGCGTTGCCTAACAAGTCCGGGGTCGCCTTCCTGTTGCTCGCGGCTTGCCTCGCCGTCGCAGCTGCCTCTCCGTTGCTCCTGCCCACCGATACCGCACAGGCGGCCAGCTCCAGCTCCAGCTACGTTTGGGAGTTTTACAAGAAGTACCTGCCCAACGGCTCGTGGAGCATCGGCGGGCAGCCCAAGTCGCCTGCTCCCACCCCCCCGGCGCAGCCGCCCGTGACGCCTCCGGCCCCACCTGCGCCGCAGCCACCCGCCCCGCCATCCAAGCCGCCGGCCGCGCCGGCCACCGACGTCCAGCGCCTGCTGGAGCTCCTCAATGCCGAACGCCAGCGCCGGGGGGCGGGGCCGCTGGAGCTGGATCCCACGCTCAGCCAGATGGCAGCCGCCAAGGCCAGCTACATGGCGGCCAACGGGTACGGCAGCCACTACGTCCCCGGCTACACCTACCCCCACCTGACCGAGAACCTGACGGGGGCCTCCAACGTCGAGCTGGCTCACTACCTCTTCCTGGCCAGTCCGTCGCATGCCAAGGCCATGCTGAATCCGCGGTTTACGGAGGTCGGGATCGGGGTGGTGCCCGCCGGCGGCGGGGTGCTGGTCATCGAGCTCTTCAGGTAGACAAGCCTTCGGACCCAGGGGGACCTGCAGCGGGAAGGGGCCATGGTGGGGGCCCCTTCCTGTTTTGCTGGTCATACGCTGTAGCGCCGGTTGTCTCCCGAGGAGGGAACATGCCATGGGCTGCAACTGCGACCGACCCCCGGGGTCCCTGACGTCGACCCAGACCGCCGCAGCGGATAGGCCTGCCCGAGAGGCAGACGAGTCGCCCCCGGCCACCAGGCTGCCGGGTGCGCCGGAGTGGCGGCCGGGGGCGATGGAGGCACGGCCGGACTTCCCTACGTCGGTCCGGGCCGTCCAGTTTCCGGATCGCAACGTGGACGGCCTCTACCCGGACCGGCTGGTCGAGCGCGTGCGGCGCGCTTCTCAGCCCGTCGGCCCAGGAATCGGATGGCCCGGAGCGGGGTCCGTGCCGGCATCGGATCCGGTGGAGGAGCCCTCTACTATCCGGCGCGTTGCGGAGCCGCAGCAAGCTCGCAAGCCTCCCGCCGCGGGTGAGGAGCCCCGGGAGCCGAGGCGAGGCTCCCTGTCCCGGTTGCTCGGCAGGCTGGCCAGGCAGCCGTCCCGGCCCTCGCGCCCGGCCTTGCCCGAGTTCAGCATCATCATCCCTAACAAGGACGAGGGCGAGCGGCTCCTGCAGACGGTCCGCTCCGTGCTGGACAGCCAGGGGCCGTCTTTCGAGGTCATCGTCGTGGATGACCGATCCCGTCGGCCGCCCGACCTGCACGGGCGGTGGCCCAATGTGACGCAGCTCGACGGGCCCGGCCTGGGGGTGGCACCGGCCCGCAACCTTGGGGCGAGCCGCGCTCGCGGGCGATACCTCGTCTTCGTCGACGCTCATGTATGGGTGCCCCCCGACTGGCTGGCCCACATCGAGAGGGCCTTCCGCGCGGATCCCACCCTGGCCGCCGTGAGCCCCGGCATCGCGGCGGAAGGAGACGTCGGAACCGTGGGGTGGGGGCTGACGTGGGACGAGCGGCTCAACATCCGCTGGCTCCCTCGGCCCGAGAGCGCCGTCGCCGAGGTGCCCCTGTTGCCCGGCGGCTGCGTCGCCGTGCGCAAGGAGGTCTTCGACTCGAGCGGCGGCTTCAACCGGGGCTTTCGCGGGCACGGATACGACGACCAGGAGTTCTCGCTGCGGCTGTGGCTGCTGGGGCACCGCCTGGCGTGCCTTCGGGATCTGACCGTGGTGCACCACTTCCGCACCGAGTTCCCCTATCCGGTGGAGCCCTGGCATCACTACTACAACCAGCTCCGGATGGCCGTCTCCCACTTCAACGAAGAGCGTGTAGGCAAGGTGCTGTCGCTGCTGCGGGACGTCGTCGATCCGTCCCTGTTGCTTGCCCGGCTCTTCACCGACGACACCCTGGAGGATCGCAGGCGCTGGCTGGAGATCCGAGCCCACGACGACGACTGGTTCATGAGGCGCTTCGGCATCCCCTTCTAGCCGGTCGAGCCGGCGGGCCGTGGCGCCCCGGCCGCGTCGTGCGGTTGACAGGGAAGGAGTGTGGGTTTAACCTTGTTTTAGACGCGACTAAAAATCGAGGAGGGTGCCCGTGCCTGCGGCCCTGGAAGTCGACAACCTCAGCGTGGCCTATCACCACCGTCTCGTGCTGCGGGGCGTCTCCTTTCGGTGTCCCTCCGGCGTGGTGATGGGCGTCGTGGGGCCCAACGGAGCGGGCAAGTCCACGCTCTTCAAGGCCATCCTGGGGCTCGTGCCCCCGGCTGCGGGCAGCGTGCGCCTGTTCGGAGAGACCGTCGCCCGGCAGCGCCGGCGGGTTGCCTACGTGCCCCAACGGGAGCAGGTCGACTGGGACTTCCCGGCCACGGTGAAAGACGTGGTGATGATGGGCCGAGTGCCGCTGTGCGGCTGGCTGCGCCGGCCTTCACCCGTGGACCACGAGCGCGTCGATGCCGCGCTCTCCGAGGTGGGCATGGCCGAGCTGGCGGACCGTCCCATCGGGCAGCTCTCGGGAGGGCAGCAGCAACGGGTCTTCATCGCCCGGGCTCTGGCTCAGGGGGCTGACCTGCTGCTGCTGGACGAGCCCTTCGTGGGGGTGGACGCAGCCACGGAGGCCGTCATCTACCGCATCATGGGGCGCCTGCGGGACCAGGGCAAGACCATCGTGGTGGTCAACCACGACCTGAGTGCCGTGGATCGCTACGACCTGGTCGCCCTCGTCAACGGGCGCCTGGTGGCGCTGGGACCTCCATCGGAGGTGTTTACCCCCGACAACTTGCGGGCCACCTACGGGGGGCGGCTGGCCATCCTGGACCGCGTCGAGTCGCCGTGGCACCCCGCCTCGGGCGCGCACGCTGCCGGGAGACCGGGCGAGGGCCCCCTCGCACCGTAAGGAAGGCGAGGCATGGCGGTGGACCTCGACGTCTTCGTCGAACCCTTGCGCTACCCGTTCATGGCTCGGGCTTTGCTGGCCGGCCTCAGCGTCGGCATCGCCGGGGCCGTCATCGGGAGCTTCTTGTTCGTCCGCCGGTGGTCCTTGCTGGGCGACGCCATCTCCCATGCGGTGCTGCCCGGAGTGGCCATCGCCTACCTGTTCTCCTGGCCCTACTTCTGGGGCGCGCTGGCCACCGCTTTGCTGACCGCGGTGGGCATCGGCTTCGTGGAGCGCAACACCCGCATCAAGTCCGACGCCGCCATGGGGATCCTGTTCATCGGCGCGTTTGCAGCGGGGCTGGCCGTGCTCAGCCGGGTCCGCTCCAGCGTCGACGTCTTCCACATCCTCTTCGGCAACGTGCTGGGGGTGTCGCAGGGAGATCTGCTCCTCACCGCGGCCGTCGGCGCCGGCGTCGTGCTGCTGGTGGGTGCGCTCTTCAAGGAGCTCCAGCTGTGGGCCTTCGACCCCGTCACCGCGCAGGTGTCGGGGCTTCCGGTCGGATTCCTGCACTACCTGGTGCTGGTGCTGCTGTCGGCCACCATCGTCTCCGCGCTGAGGGCCGTGGGCATCGTGCTGGCCCTGGCGATGCTGGTGACGCCGCCGGCCACGGCCTACCTGTTGACGCGTCGCTTCTCGGAGATGATCGTCCTGGCCGCGGCCATCGGCGCGCTGTCGTCGGTCGTCGGGCTCTACCTGTCGTTTTACCTCGACCTGGCGTCGGGGCCTGCCATGGTGCTGGTGGCCACCGCGGCGTTCGTGCTGGCGCTCTTGTTGGCACCGGAGCAGGGGCTGGTGGCCCGCGGGGTGCAGCGGCTGCGGACGGCTCGCCAGGTGGCCGAGGACGACCTGCTCAAGGCCCTGCACGAGCTGTCCGGCCGGGGAGCCCCGGTGAGGCTGGCCGCCCTGCAGGCGGACACCGGTCTGGGGCGCTCGACGCTGCGACGGCTGGTGCGCCGGCTACGCAGGGCGGGCCTGGTGGAGTTCGGACCCGGGGACGAAGTACGTCTGCTGGAGCCGGGGGTGCGCCGGGCGAGGGACCTCATCCGCTCCCACCGGCTGTGGGAGCGCTACCTGACCGACGTGGCGGGTATGCCGTGGGAATCGGTGCACCAGGAGGCGCACCGGCTGGAGCACCTGACGCCACCCGGGCTGGCTGCCGAGCTGGCCACCGAGCTGGGCGACCCTGCCCGTGACCCGCACGGTGCTCCCATCCCCACCGCGACGGGAGAGCTGCCGGCCACCGATGACGTGGCCCTGGACGGGCTCGGGGCGGGGCAGAGAGGCCTGGTGATGCGTGTCGAGGACGAAGACCCGGTGCTCCTGCGCCGCCTCAAGGAGGCGGGCATCGTCCCGGGCGCGGTGGTGCTCGTGCAGCGGAGGGAAGGCCGCGCCCTCTACCTGCAGGTGGGCGACGACGCCGACGACGGTCGCCAGGATGCCGCTTCGACCTGCAGGCTCCGGGACGACGAAGCGGCCCGGGTGAGGGTGCGTCCGGCATGAGGCCCTCTCGGAGCCCGCGGTCGGCTGTGAGCCGCCATCTGGCTGCCCTGGTCGCGGTGCTGGTCATGGCGGCGGTCGGCACGGCGGCCGTGTGGGCTGCGGCCTCGTCGTGGCAGCGAAGCCTGGGGGTCGGCGAGGAGGGAGCGGCTCGCCCGCTGGTGGTGACGAGCATCACCATCATCGCCGACCTGGCCCGGCAGGTGGGCGGCGATAGGATCCGGGTGCACAGCTTGCTGGGCCCCGGGCAGGACCCCCACACCTACCAACCGACGCCACGGGACGCCTTGACCGTCTCCCTTGCCGACCTGGTGTTGATCAACGGGCACGGCCTCGACTACTGGGCAGAGCGGCTGGTACCCGACACGGTGCGGAGCCGGCGGCTCATACGGCTGGCCGAGGGGGTCGACGGGCCGCTGTTGCCGTGGCCCGGGAGCGACCGGGGCACCGACCCCCACCTCTGGATGGACCCGACCCTGGTGGCCGGGTACGTGGGACAAATCCAGGAGGCTCTGGCCCGCCTGGACCCCGGCGGCGAGGAAGTCTTCCGCCGCAACGCCGCCAGCCTCGTCGACCGGCTCCAACGGCTGGACGCCTGGATCGAGGGGCAGATGACCCTGGTGCCGCCGGAGCGCCGCAAGCTGGTGACCACCCACGACGCCTATCGCTACTTCGGGAGACGCTATGGCGTCGAGGTGCTCGACACGGTCTGGGGCATCAGCACGGAGGAGGAGCCCTCTGCGCACCGGCTGGCCCAGCTCTTCCTTAACCTGCGCCAGCATGGGGTGCCGGCCTTCGTCGAGACCACCATCAACCCTCAGATCATGGAGGAGATCGCCGCGCAGGCGGGGGTGGCCATCGGCGGCAAGCTGTACGCCGACGCGTTGGGCCCGCCCGGCAGCGGTGCCGAGACCTACGAGGGCATGATGCGCCACAACGTCCGCGTCATCGTCGACGCCCTTCAGGAGGCTGCACGCTCGCCGACCAGGTAGACGGTGCGGACCGGCAGCGCGAAGCGGATCCCCTCGGCCTCGAAGCGCCGGTGGATCTC
>Ga0207873_1003895_pt1 | contig 10384 bp, 10 predicted proteins | sample BGWIniCompost_FD_187373 | JGI IMG/M metagenome (GOLD analysis project Ga0207873, IMG submission 187373) | Cellulose adapted compost microbial communities from Newby Island Compost Facility, Milpitas, CA, USA - BGW Initial Compost (SPAdes)... ... | reverse complement strand
TCATGGACCAGGGCGAAATCGTGCACTCGAGCGACGCAAAAACGCTTTTGGCCGATACCGAAATCCAAGAGCGTTACTGCTCTGTGTAGCGGTGTGCTCTGAGTAACAGCGTATCGCTAACGAGGCTGTTTTCGGGCCCGCCGCTTGCCGCCACTCTCAAGCTGCGCCGCGATCTTGGCATAACGATCCGCTACGATCTTGACGCTACCCTCGAAGTGACGGGCAAGGATCTCGGTTGCCTTATCCGCGTCACGCGCGATCGCCGCTTCAGCGATCATGCGATGCTGTCGGCGCACGCGAGTTAATAGATCCTGCGAACCCGCTATCTCGACGATAATGACACGCCTGTAGCGCTGGAACTGGTCCGAGAGCGTCTTGCAGAAGTGCAGTAGCCAAGGCGAGCCGCAGGCGGCGATAAGGCTGTGGTGAAATCGATCATGCCGTCTTTCCCATTCGTCAATCGCCGCATCGTCTCCGAGCGATTCTGGCATCGCGCTCCGCTCTAGCCGATGGAGCGCGGCGAGAATTTCAGCTTCCCAGTTCTCGTCGCCGCGTTCGATCGCCTTACGTAGAGCCTTACAACTCAAGTCGATTCGCAACGAGCAAAGATCGTATAAGTCCTCCATCGAGATGGGCGCCACCGCATAGCCTCGCTGCCCCTCAAAGTGGACGAGGCGCTCAGAAGCAAGGCGGGAAAGTGCCTCGCGAAGGGGCGCAATTCCGACGTTGTAGTGCGCGCTGAGCTGGCGCAAGGGCAGCTTCTGGCCAGGGTGCAGGCGGCCGGCGAGAAGATCACTGCGCAGCCTGACATAGACCTCCTCGCCCATGGTGCGAGCTTCATCCCGCGTTTCGGAAGCAGTTGGAGTGACGGACACTGACACCTTTTCTCCCTTCTGGTTGTGGGAAATCCGGTCCCTGGTGTCATATCGCAGAGCTTCTGGCAAATTTCAATTGACTCCTGGATGTTCGATCATTCAAAGTTTGATCGAGAATGCGCGGCTCGTGCGATCAATGGAGCCGCGAGCGTTGAGCCCGAAGAGCCGAGGCCAGTAGGAGAGGAACGAGGAGCGGGGCCATGGCAGAAGGAACATCGAGAGACGGTCAGGCGAGGACGAAAGGCGCCATCAAGGGAGGCGGCGAAGCTGGCTACATCTTCGATCTCTTGAAGCTTGCGAATGAGAAGCGGGTGGACGCTGGCGGCAACTATTCAACGGCTGTCGGCGGATTGGTCGAGGGCGAGCGGATGCAGTGCGGCCTGATGCACAAGGCAAGGGGCACTGGAGCTCGGCCACATTCTCATCCAAACGAGCAGTGGAACTACGTCATTAAGGGGCGTCTACGGGTGAACATCGAGGGCCAGCCCGAGCAGATCGTAGGCCCGGGCACGCTCATTTACTTTCCTGCAAACATTGTGCACTCGACGGTCGCGTTACCGGATGAGGACGTCCTTTTCTTCGTCGTAAAAGACATGTCCCATGGAATTGTCGGCAACCCGGTAGATGGAACCGCGGGGAAATACTACGAGCCGGGCTTCGAGCCTGGTTCGCAAGAAGGGTGAATGCCTAGTCCCGCGAAAATTCTAGGGAGGACGCCATGAAAATCGTGAAGACGCTCTGCGGAGCTCTCTTGGGAATAGCTCTCGGTGCAAGCGTGGCGTTGGCTCAGGACTATCCTAGCAAGCCGATAGAGTTCATTTGCGCAACGTCACCCGGCTCGACGGCGGCCACTTGGTGCCAGTTGATGGCCAATTTAATTTCAAAGCCTGACAATCTTGGCCAACCGGTACACGTCGTCTACAAGGCCGGTGGATCGGGGAATGAAGCCGCCGTCTACATGATGAGCAAGCCGGCGGATGGATATACGCTGCTGCACGCCAATGCGAGCTGGAGCGGCTATATGAATTTGCCCACCTTTACGCCGAATCCAACCGACTTCCAGCTGGTGGCCAAGGTGGAGAAGTTCTTGTACGTTCTCGCCACAAATTCAAAATCTCCATATCAAACGTTCGAGGACCTTGTTAAAGCTGCGAAGGAAAGGCCCGGTACGATCGGCGTTGCCGGGAACAAAATCGGCTCAATTCATCACAAGCACATCCTTTCGCTTTTCGAAGCAGTGGGGGCCGAGGTCAACTATATTCCCTATGAGGGTTCCGGGGATGCAGTGAAGGATGTGCTGGGTAATCATGTGTCTGTCGGTCTTGGCTCTATCGGCCAGTGGGCACCCCACGTTCAGTCGGGCGCGGTGCGCCAACTTGTGCTGATCAATGAAGAGCGAGTCGACGCCATTCCCGATGTGCCAAGCGTCCGCGACTTAGGGCTAAACTACCAAATTCACCACCAATGGCAGGGCGTGTTCCTTCGTACCGGCACGCCTGACGAAATACGCGAAAAGGTCGCGAACGCCTTTGCGAAGGCCATCGAAACGGAAGAGTACAAGACCTACCTCAAGAACAGCCCACATGTCGTGCCCGCATTCGAGTCCGATCCCGATAAACTCCGTGAGGAGTTCGCAGCCGAGCTGAGAAACTTTGGCGAGTTCATGAAGCAGACGGGAATGAACTGAAATTCCGGCCTTAGAGCACCGGCAGGCGTCGTTCTCCTGGTTGCGAAGGTGAGGGCTCTATGCGGATTATCCGGTGGAAAGCTGAAGCGGTGACCTACGCGCTCCTGCTAGCCGGGTTTGGCTACCTGTATTGGCTGACGTTTTTCTTCGGGAAGTCACCTGTTCGCGGCTATCCCGGTGCCGCATTCTTCCCTCGGCTGATCCTTTACTTCTCGATTGCTTCAACGGTGGCAGCTCTAGTTGGCACCATCTATGGCAGCGCCAAGTCAAATAGAAGAGCCGCTGATAGCCTGGTCTTCGAAGGGCGCGAGTTCGTCTTTTCTGTTTTTGTGATGGGGGCCTTCATCGCTCTCCTGCCAATTCTTGGCTTTGAGATTACCATCTTTGCCACGATGTTCGTCTTGCTCGCTTTCCGGCTCGACGGTTGGTTGCAAGCGTTCGTTGTGGCCTTTGTCACGATGATCGTTTGCTATGGCTTGTTTGTCCTCACGCTCAATGTGCCTTTGCCGTTAAGATTTCTCCCTGCACACATCACTTTCTTCTGAGGGATAAGCTGTGGAGAGCATATTTTCGACAATCTTCGCCTCCCTCGGGATCGTCATCCAGCCGCATAACGTCTTGATTCTGACGCTTGGGGTGGTTGTTGGGCTGGTGATTGGGGTATTGCCTGGGTTTGGCGCCGCGCAAGCATTGGCCCTGATGCTACCCTTCACGTTCGGGATGGATCACACCACGGCGGTCCTATTCTTCATCGCAATCTATTCCGCGGCCGAATATGGTGGGTCCGTTCCAGCGATCCTGATCCGCACCCCAGGTACTACAGCATCAGCTATAACACTGCTCGACGGCTTCCCGTTATCGCAACAAGGTAAGGCAAAGCGCGCTCTGCACATTTCTCTGTGGGCTGGAATCTGCGGAGGCATTGTATCGAGCCTCATCTTCCTTGTCGCAGCATCCTCGCTGGCGTGGCTGGCGCTTCAGTTCGGACCCGGCGAAATGTTCGCTGTCGGCGTCTTCGGCCTTGCGATAGTAACGAGTTTCTTTGCTCGTTCGCCTTTGAAAGGCATGATCGGATGCGGCATCGGCCTGTTGCTCGCGACAGTCGGCAGCTCCGGGTTTGGCGGATTGCGGTTCACATTCAATCAGCCTTCTTTGTTGGACGGCATTCCGCTCATCGTAGTGATCATCGGTTTCTTGGCTATGCCCGAGGTGTTCGCGCTCATGGCGGAGAAAAAGCCAACGGGGTCGTCGAGACCGATCGTACTTGGACCGACCGGAGAGGGACTGGGCCTTTCTGGCCTGCGCAAGCTGATGCCTTCAATGCTACGAGGAAGCCTGATAGGTACGCTTATTGGTGCCATTCCTGGACCCGGCGCGACGGTTGCTTCTCTCGTCGCATACAACGAAGAGCGCCGCTGGACCAAAGATCAGAGCAAGTTCGGTAAGGGTGCGGAGGAGGGAGTTGCCGCGCCCGAGGCAGCGAACAACGCCGTCGTGGCAGGGTCGCTTGTTCCAACGTTAGCTCTCGGAATACCAGGGTCGGGTGCGATAGCAATTCTGCTTGGAATGCTGGTGAGCAAGGGGGTTGTGCCCGGTCCGCTGCTATTCTCAAGCGGAGATCCGCTCGTGATGGCAGTGTTCGTCGGCCTGATCGCTTGCAATATCGTTCTCCTCTTGTTCGGTCTAGCCAGCGTCAAGGTGCTTACGTTGATCGCGCGAATCCCGCGTCATATCCTTGCGCCGTTTGTGATGCTGATGCTGATGGTGGGAACTTACTCGTACCAAAATTACAGCGCTCACCTTGTTATGGTGCTCGTGCTCGGAGCGTTTGCTGCTTGGATTGAAAAACTTGGTATCTCGGTCATTCCGATTGTTCTTGCTTTCGTCATGGGTCCCATCATCGAGCAGAACTTGGTACGCGGACTCGCGATCCATGGTGGCAATGCGCTGTTTCTCTTTACGAGCCCGATCACTCTGACGTTTCTAACGCTCGCGGTCATTACGATGATTTTTGGATTTCTGCGGAGCAGACGAGATACATTAGCCACAGAGCCTCAAAGCGAAGAATTGGCAACGTAAGGGAGCAGCAATAGGCGTAGAAGCGCCAATCTTCGGTAGCGACATGCCCGATTTGGAAAACCATTCGTTCGTAGGAGGAACGGGAATATGGACGTAGGGGCAAGAGGGCAAGCGATGCGCGGCGATGCAATGGCTTGGAACTTCAAGCTTCTCGCTCAACATGAGCTTAATGGCTTTGGTGGGATGGGCGAGGGCATGGCCATCCAGATCGCGAGAGACGGCCGCCGTATCCTGTGGTTGGCTCACGAGAGTGCACCGAAAAATTTTACCGCAGTGGATGTGAGCGACCCTCGCGCTCCGAAGGTCGTTTGTCAGACGGAGCTGCCCCAGCCGTATATGCGATCGAACTCGCTCGAGCTGACCGGGGACGTGATGGCTGTCGCATACCAAACACAGAAGCCCGGCCAGTCCCCCTGCGGTTTCGAGCTCTTCGACATTTCCGAGCCCGAAAACCCGCGCTCCATCGCTTATGTCGATGCATCGGGACCATGGTCGCGGGGCGTGCACCAGCTCTGGTTCTGCGACGGCGAATATGTGCACATGGCAGCGGGCGCGCCGGATTTTCAGCCCCGCAATCAGCTGGATGATCAGTGCTACCGGATTTTCGACGTCCGCAACCCGACCAAACCAGTGGAGGTCGGCCGGTGGTGGCTGCCGGGCACGCGGGAAGGTGACACGGAACCTCCGCCGAAGCGTCATCCGGAAGGGAGCGATTTCGGCTTCCGCGCTCACAATACGAATGTCTATCCGCAGCGCCCGGACCGTTGCTACCTCGGCTACCTCGATGCCGGAATGATCATATTGGACATTTCGGACAAGGCGAATCCCAAGATGGTTTCTCGTTGGGACAACTCGCCGCCTTATGTTGGCTTCACCCACACGGTGCTGCCGCTATTCGATCGAGGGCTGCTCGTTGTCAGCGACGAGTCCGTTGTTGACGACGCAGCTGATTGGCCAAAGCTTCTCTGGATTTTAGACGGACGTGAGGAAACGAACCCTGTGCCGATCGCGACGTGTCCGCCGCCGCCCATAGACGCGTTCAAAGGGCGAGGGGGAAGATTCGGCGCTCATAATATCCATGAAAATGTTCCCTCGCCGAACGCATGGTTTTCCGACCAGGTCATCGTCGGGACATTCTTCAACGCCGGCCTGCGGGCTTATGATATTTCTAATCCTTATCAGCCGGTTGAAATCGGCTACTTCGTGCCCCCTGCACCGCCGCTTTCGCCAACTGGCTCGATTCAGCTGAACGACGTGTTTATCGACGAGCGTGGGATCGTCTACACTGTCGATCGTCACGTCGGAGGGCTTTACATCCTCGAGATGGAGTTTTGAGCAACCTCATGCTCCACCCATTTGCCCCGCGCGAGATGCCATTTGGCCGGCCCGTTGCAAGGCCCGGCCTCGGGCGGATACCGGTTACGGTCGTCACGGGGTTTCTGGGCGCGGGAAAAACGACACTGATACGGGAGCTGATCAAAACTCCGGAAGCTGCAAATAGCGCGCTTATCGTCAACGAGTTCGGGGAGATCGGTATCGATGATGCGTTGCTCAGAACATGCACCGAAAATACGGTTCTGCTTGGAAACGGATGTGTGTGCTGTGCAGCAAGCACGGACCTCCACCGCACGTTGCGGCAGCTTTTTGCAGACAGAGAGCGCGGACGAGTACCCGATTTCGAGCGGGTGATTATCGAGACGTCGGGTCTTTCGGACCCGACACCTATTCTTCAGTTGCTCGCGACCGATCGTGCCCTTGGGACGCGGTTCGCGCTCGACGGTCTGGTGACCGTGGTCGATGCCGTGCATGCACTGAGCAACAGCGATTTACCGGAGTGGCGCAAGCAGGTTGCGTTGGCGGATCGCATTGTGCTGAGCAAGGCCGACGTCGCAAGCGCAGACGTAGTCGCCGCTGTCGAGCGTATTCTCGACCGCCTCGCGCCACAGGCACAGCGCGTTGTTGCCGTATCGGGGCGGGCGGATCCCTCTTTCATTCTGGCAGCTGGGAGAGATCTGGTTTGCCCAGAGGTTGTGCGCAGACATATTCAGGAGCACGATCATCACCATACGGATGGATATGTTACGTTTTCCATCCGGCGCGAAAAGCCGATCCACTGGCCGGTAATGCAACAATCGCTCGACGTGCTTTCGGCCTTGTGCGGCGCAGAACTCCTGCGGCTGAAAGGGCTTGTGAACGTTCGTGGGCGACCTGGCCCCGTTGTGGTGCATCGCGTCCAGCATATTGCGCATGCACCGGAGGAACTGACAGCATGGCCTGACGGAGTGGCGGAGACCCGTTTGGTTATAATCGGGCGTGCTCTGGATGAGCTGCGCGTAAAGGCCTTGCTGGAGGCAGTTTGGGCGTTCGACGACTAGGAGAGGACACCAAAAGAATAATCAGGAAAATAAAACTGCGTTCGGAGTAGCGGGTTTCCATGAAGCCCATAGGAGTACAGAAAACATCGGGAGGATCACCATGGACACCAACCGCAGGAATTTTCTGAAGGGCGCAGGCGCAGTAGCAGCCGCAACCGTTTTTGCCCCATACGTTGCGCGCGCTGCCAAGTTCCCGAACAAGCCTGTTTCCATCATGGTGCCGTTCAGCCCAGGCGGAGGCGCGGACGCCTCGATGCGTTTAATGGCCCCATATTTGGCTGAAGAGCTGGGCGTACCAGTTTCGGTCGAGAATATTGAGGGTGGCGGCGGATGGCTTGGCTGGTCGGAGATGGCAAAGTGGGAACCGGAAAAGGATGACCATAAGCTGGGCTGCATCAACCTGCCCCATCTGTTTTCCTACATGGACCCACGGATGCAGCGAACCGAAACGCTCGACAGCTTCAACATACTCTGCTGGCACTCCTATGATCCGTGCATTTGGGCAGTACGAGAGGGGGATGAGCGTTTCCAGTCTCTAGCCCAGTTTCTGAAGTATGTAGAAGAGCACCCCAACGAGGTGATAGTCAGCACCACCGGCGTCGGATCGGACGATCACATGGGGCTGGCGTTCGCCGAGAAATTCCTGCCCAACTTCAAAGTACGCAAAATCTACTCTAACGGTGACGCAAAAAAGATTCAGGAGGTGATTAGCGGCACATCAGATATGGTTGCGGGCAACGTCGGTTACTACGTGCCCTTCATGCTGGAAGCCAAACTCAAACCGATCGCTGTGCTGCACACGGAGCGCTGGCCCGAAATTCCCTCAGTACCAACGTTCAAAGAGGTCACGGGAAAAGAAAACGTCTCGTATGCTGGCCGCACCATCGGCGCCGCGAAGGGACTCGCGCCAGAAAAGCAGAAGATCTATCTCGACGCTCTGCGGAAGACCCTCTCTAAGCCGGAATATATACTCCGAGAAAAGGCCAATAAGAACGTACTCATGTTTCTAGAGGGGGAGGAGCTTCAGGCCAGACTGAAAGCTTCGGCCGATCGCGTTGCTGAGGTCAAGTACTGGGAAGTTGAATAGTCGAAGGTGCGGCGGCGCGCCTGCAGCGCCGCCGACTATTTCACCTGATTACGCCATCGGAGAGTTTTGGGAGCCGCAGAATGCGAGCTAGCCTTTGGGGTGAACGTTTTGCGGGGGTAGCGTTCATTATTGTTGCCTTGTACATGGGCAATATCGCGAGGGACTTCCCTGCGGGAGGCTCCACGTTCCCCCTGTTCATATCCGCGCTCATAATGCTGATCTCGGTGATCATGATCGCGCGCACATTTGTCTCACCAGCAAACTACGACCGTGACTGGAGGCCGAAGTTCACATTCGCGGCGCTGAAACCGATTCTTATCACCACGCTGATTATTGGCTATGTACTTTGCATTTTTCGCATCGGCTATTACGCGAGCACATTCATTCTGCTAGTGGCCTTACCGATGGCATTGGGCTTACGGCGGCCAATTTTCATTCTCTCTTCCGCAGTGGGTGCAACAGCCTTTCTCTATGTTCTCTTCCAGCTTGGGTTGAAGGCTAATATGCCGAGCGGGGTGCTGTTCTAAGAAATCGGCATCTGGAACACTCGGGGCGCGAGCCAGGAATGGAATCATGGATCTCTCGGTCTTTTCCTATGTGGTGAATGTTCTCACCCCGGCCAATTTCATTGCAATTCTCCTGGGAACGATCGTCGGGCTTGTTATTGGAGCGATTCCGGGGCTCAGCCCACCGATGGCAATCGCGCTGATGATTCCTGTTTCCATCACGATACCGCCTGACTCCGCGATCATAATGATGATGGCTGTTTATGCAGCGGGCATCTACGGAGGATCCTTTTCTGCGATTCTGTTGCGTGTTCCCGGAACATCGGCATCGGCTGCCTCAGCAATTGAGGGCTACGAGCTTACGAAGCAAGGTAAGGCTCTACAGGCTATCCGGATCTCGACGTTCGCCTCGGTTGTTGGCGGACTATTAAGCGGTCTTGCGCTTCTCCTTCTCGCCCCGCCGCTTGCCGAGGTATCGCTGCTGTTCGGGCCTGCCGAAATGTTCTTGGTTGCGCTCTTGGGATTGACAGCGATTGCCTCCGTCACATTTGGTGCGCTATTCCGTGGGTTGCTTGCAGGGCTTGTTGGTCTGTATCTATCAACGTTTGGCATAGACAATTACTCGGGGTACCCGCGGTATACGTTCGGGTATGTCGGATTTTCGGGCGGTTTTGATGTTTTGCCCGCGATTATTGGGCTGTTCGCATTCTCTCAAGGACTCCAGCTTTGCGAAGGGCCCGCGAAGGGCACCGTTTCCAGCAACACTAAGCTCTCTTGGAACATCCTGCCGCGCCTCTCAGAGATCCGATACACTTGGTGGTCGCTCGTGCGCGGATGGACGACTGGCCTGATCATGGGGATCATTCCGGCGGCTGGAGCGAGCGTTGCTCAGTGGGTGGCGTACGGCTGGGAGAGGCGCTACGCGAAACCTGGCGATAAATTCGGCCGCGGAGAGATCAAAGGGCTTGCTGCCACAGAGGGTGCCAACAATGGAGTGACGGGCACGAACATGATCCCGCTCTTCATCCTCGGGATTCCGGGAGGCATTTCGGCCGCCGTCATCCTTGGCGCATTGATGATCCACGGCCTGCAACCTGGGATGCGGCTGTTCAAGAATAATCCAGAGATCATTTACACGATCATGTGGGGATTCATTCTGGCCAATGTCGTGATGGGTGTGGTGGCCGCAGCCATGGCGAGGATCATGGCCTATTTGACCATCTTCCCTCAGGGCGTGCTCGGGCCGCTGATCCTGGTGTTTAGCGTGATCGGCACGTATGCAGGATCGAACAACATCCACGCTGTCTGGATCATGATCGGCATCGGCATAGTGGGTTATTATGCAGAAATGTGGCGCTTCTCACCAGCTGCTATCCTGCTGGGCCTGATCCTCGGCCCCATTGCGGAAAATGGCTTCCGCGATCTCATGGTCGTTTCGAACGGCGAGCCGGTTGGATACATTTTGGGTAGGCCGGTCGCCTTGATCATCTTAGCGATGCTGGCGTTCGTGCTGTTCTACGCAGTTCGCCCGAAAAAGTGGGAGAAGCTGGAGGCGGCGAGCACCGCGGCTACACCAAGCACAGCGACGCCGGATCGTGTCCAGTCCTAAAAAACAAATGCTTCGCAGCGTGTGGGGGTAAGACGCGGGGAGAGAATTTTGCGCCGCGTCAGGGAGGTGGTGCCGCAAGAGGGATTCGAACCCCCGACCCCATCATTACGAATGATGTGCTCTACCGGCTGAGCTATTGCGGCCAACCACGATGAGAGGCAGGCAT
>Ga0207873_1003894_pt1 | contig 10386 bp, 9 predicted proteins | sample BGWIniCompost_FD_187373 | JGI IMG/M metagenome (GOLD analysis project Ga0207873, IMG submission 187373) | Cellulose adapted compost microbial communities from Newby Island Compost Facility, Milpitas, CA, USA - BGW Initial Compost (SPAdes)... ... | reverse complement strand
CGCGGCCTCGAGGCCGTTCCCGAGCGAGCGTCGGCGGCTGCAAGAGACATGCCGGTCTGCGCAACAGCAATGCCGTTCACTCGACTCGCGAAATTGGCATGCGGGCACGCTGCGCGCGCGCGTCCCGCGCCGTCCGCAACGCCCTTCGATCGATCCGCTCGACAGTGACTTAGCGCGTCCTTGGCCATCGATCGCCGAGCCCGCAACGGGCGTGGCATGGTCCTTGCACCAGGCGGTTGTCCGCGTTCACCAATACGTGCCTCCGAGGTGTGCGCTGTGCGTAATGACGAAGCAGAACGAAACGGCAAGGAGCATCGACAGATGAACATCGCATACGACGTGGAGTTCGACCTCGACAGCTTTTTGCAATCGATGGACGACCCCGAGCGGCCGGCATGGCGGCGGATCGAGGATCACATGGAACGGCGCAGGCTGCGTGAGGAGCTCTCGGCGTACGACGATCTTGACGGATACCTCGACGATTGAACGCTTCGGGAGAAGGCCATGAATCGAGCGTCGGCACTTGCGCCGGCGCGCCTTAAAGGAGAGCGGGATGCTGTATTGGGCATTGATCTTTCTCGTCGTCGCGATCGTAGCGGGGATTCTCGGCTTCTCCGGAGTCGCCGGCACCGCCGCGAACATCGCGTGGATTCTTTTCGTCGTCGGGCTGATCCTCGCGATCGTGTTCTTCATCCGCGGGCGAAGGCCCACTGTCTAGTCTTGGTGTCGAGCGATGAGCGCGCCTGGTCGCGAACCAGGAGCCGCACCCGAAGCCAGACGGAGCTGCTCTCACGGCGATTGCCGGTGCACGGTGGGTCCGGCCAACGGCAGACGCGCCGAGCAGTACTGCAGCGACGGATGCGCGTCGGGCACAGGCTGCACGCACCCTGACTGCAACTGCGCCGCCTATCACACGCCGATGCGCGGCGAGTAACGAGCGTCGGGCGTTGCGTGCCTGCGCTGCACGAGAGGCGCGCCTCGGCGCGCGAGTCCGGCCGTTCTTTCACAACAGGGAGACCGCGATGAGTGGCACTGCTTCCGCCCCCCGCCGGAGCCCGATCCTCGGAATCCTCTCGCTGGCATGCGCGGCCGCCCTTCTCGTTCACGCCGACGCTTCCGCCCAACCCGACCGCCGCACCACGCGGTCGAGCGATTCGACGGAAGAGTTCCAGGTCGTCGAAGCCTATCTCAGCGAGGACGCGCTGCAGGTGCTCTACGGCCGCAAGCTCGATGTCGGCGAGCTCGGCCGGAACGACGCGCGCGCCGGCGTCTTCATCAACGAGGACCGAGACCTGATCGGCATCGCCGACATGCTGTTCGAGGTCGGCGAGCAACGACGCCGCCCGGGTTGGTCGTTGCAAATCGGGCCTCGAGCCTACGGCGCGCTGATCTCGATAGAGAACCAGGACATCTTCGCGATCGCGCTGGGCGGAACGCTGACCTACAGATTCGGGCGCAGACGCGCTGCGGGCGTCTCGCTGACCGCGTTCTACGCACCCGACATCGTGACCTTCGGCAACGCGGACAACATCAAGGACGGCTTGGCCAGATTCGAAGCGCGCGTCTCGGATACGACGGATCTCTTCATCGGCTATCGAATCTTCGAGTTCGACCTCGATGTCGATCGCGAGGTCGACGACAACATGCACGTCGGCGTCCGGCATCGATTCTGACGCGCCTCTCTCTGCGGCAACGGGAATCTCGGCCGCGCCCGATCCGTGGCATGGCGATTGCATCCTGCCCTGTCCACGTAGAACGGCAGGAAGGGCACGAGCCATGTCGACGACACCACACGATCCCGACGTCGAGCGGGAGATCGAGAGAACGAAGCGCGAAGCGGCCCGTCTCGCCTCCGACGCCGCGGAGTCGGCGAAAGACCGCGGGAAAGAGACCCTCGATGAAGCCAAGCGAAAGGCCGCCGATCGCGCGGACGAGGTCGCGTCGGCGCTCGAGTCGACCGCCGCGGATCTCGAATCGTCCGACGGCGCGATGGCGGGCTACGGACGCAGCCTGGCCGAGCTCATGAAGCGCTTTGCCGGAGGCCTGCGCGAGAACGACATCGAAGACTTCGCCGCGGAGCTCGCCGCTTTCGCACGGCGCAATCCGGCGAGCTTCCTGGCCGGAAGCGTCGCGCTCGGTTTCGGCGTATCACGCTTCCTGAAAGCGACGAGCGCCCGGCCGATCGAGGACGATTACGACGACGACTTCGACGACGACGAGACTTGGCTCGAAGGCGACGAAGAGGAGCTCTACGCCGGGCGGAGCGAGATCGAGTCCGAGCGCTGGCCCGAGGCTCCCGGCCCGGAACGACCGGGCGCCGGCTCGTCGAGCGCCCACTGGGCGCCGACCACCGAATCGGAATCCCCTCCCGAAGGGCGTGACCTCTCGGCCGCGTCAGAATCCGAAGGGAGCGGGTCGGGCAGCGAACCGCTCGATCCTCGAGACCCGTACCGCGGGAGGACCGAGCCATGAGCAGACCCGCTTACGACTACGAGCCGGTGAGCAGGGGCGTCGAGGACGTGACGACGACTCCCGAGACTCGGCCCGTCGGCGACGCTCGCGTATTCACGCTCGTCAGACGGCTTGCCGACGAGGTCGCGACGCTGTTCACGAAGGAGCTCGCGCTGCTCAAGGTCGAGACGACGAACGCGATTCGCGAGACCCGCAGCGGCGTCGCGTCGATCGCGACCGGCGGCGCCGTCCTTTACGCCGGCTTCCTCTTCCTGCTGCTGGCGGCGTATCTCGGGCTGTCGCTCGTGGTCGAGGAATGGCTGGCCGCGTTGATCGTCGGCGGTGTCGTCGCGCTGATCGGCGCGATCATGCTGTCGAGCGGCAAGAAGAAGCTGGACGCCTCCTCGTTCAAGCCCGAGCACACGCAAGCCGCGATGCAGAAGGATCGCGAGATGATCAAGAGGAACGTTCATGAACCACATCAGCGCTGAATTCCGGCAGGACATGCACAAGGCGCCGGACGAGCTCGAGCGCGAGATCGACATGACGCGCGCCGAGCTTCAGGCGACGCTCGAGGAGCTCGAGCACCGGCTCTCGCCGAGCGAGCTGCTCGCGCAGCTTTGGGGACAGGTCCGTCGGCACGGCGGCGAGGTCGGCGGAAATCTCGGCCACAGTCTCAAGGAGAATCCCGTTCCGGCGTTGCTGACGTCGATCGGTATCGCGTGGATGATGGCGTCGAACGGGCGCCATCCTCGGCGCCACAACGGCAACGGCCGCGAACGGCGAATGGGCACGGCCTCGGAGCGCGTCCGCGAATCCGGCGGCCGCCTTCGCGAGCGCGTGCAGGAAGCGCGTGAAGCGATGCGGGATCGAGGCGAAACCGCGCGCGAAAGTCTCATGAGCGCTCGGGAGCGAATGGCGAGCTCCGCGCATTCGATGAGCGAGCGCGCCCGATCGATGTCGTCCGGCGCACGCCGCAGGGTAAGCCGCGCCGGCACGAGCTTCGGGCACATGCTCGAAGAGCAGCCGCTCCTCCTCGGCGCGATCGGCCTTGCGGCCGGTGCGCTCGCGGGCGCGGCGTTACCGTCCACCGAGCACGAAGACCGCGCCTTCGGCGCGGCGCGCGATCGCGCGCTCGAGCGCTTGAAGCGTGCCGGCGGCGAAGGCGCGAAGCGCGTTCGCGAACGGGCCGAGGAAGCGGCCGAGTCCGTGAAAAGCGCGATGCGCGAGCCGGACGCCGGAGAGCGCGAGCAGCGCGCCCAGACCGGCTCCGCGACGTCGCCCGAGGAATCGCGAGATTATTGACCGAGCTCCGGATCGCCGTAGACGGACAGCCAGCGCAGCACGTCCTCGCGCGTGACGATGCCGACGACGCGTCCGCGATCGACGACCGGCACCTGGTTGACGTTGCGCCGGCCGAGCGCGTTCAGCGCCGCGAGCCCGTCCGCGTCGGAGCTCACGACCTCTAGACGATCGGTCGGCGTCATGATGTCCGCGACGGTTCTCACGTCCCATTCGCTGCGCGGCAGACGATGCACGTCCTTCAGGCACACGAGGCCGAGCAACCGCTCGTCCTCCTCCACCGTGAACGCGCGCTGATCCCCGCCGAGCAGGTAATCCTCGACGAACTCGCGAATCGGCAGCCGCGGCGGCACGCTTGCCGCGCCCCTGCGCATCAGTCGTGCGACGGGCACGTCGAGCAGCGACTCGCGAATGAGGAGCTGCCGATAGCTCATGACTGCGGCGTTGTGCAGGAACCAGCCGATCAGCATCAGCCAGAGGCCGCCTCCGAGTCCCGTGCCGAACAGCGGAACGCTGACGCCGAGCACCATCGCGAAACCGGTGCCGATCAGAAGCCACGCGAACGCACGCCCCGCCCCCGACGCCCATCGTGTCGCGCGCAGCCGATCGCCGGTCGCTCCCCACAACGCGGCACGCAGGACGCGCCCCCCGTCGAGCGGGAATCCGGGTACCAGATTGAAGATTGCGAGCACGATGTTGATCGGCCCGAGCCAGAACAAGAGCGTCGCGAGCGGGCTCAACGTCGCGATGAACTCCTCGGGGTCGACGGCGTCCGGCATCGGTCCGGCGACGAGCATGCCGATCCCGATGAACACGATGCCGAGCACCAGGCTCGTCGCGGGGCCCGCCAACGCCATCCACAGCTCGGGGCGCCAAGCGTGCGGCTCGTCGCGCATCTGCGCCATCCCGCCGAACACGAAAAGCGTGATGCTCGGCACCTCGATGCCGAAGCGTCGCCCTACGAGGGCGTGCGAGAACTCGTGAGTGAGGACAGAGCCCAGGAACAAGATCGCGGCCGCCGCGGCCGTGAGCCAGCGCGTTCCGGCACCCCATTCAGGATGCCAGGTTGGAAAGGCCGCGACCGCGAGACTGAACGTGACGAGGAAAAAGATGATCGCCAGGCTCCAGTCGAGAAAGACCTCGATACCGGCGATGCGTGCGAGACGGAATCCTCTCGGCATGACCTGCTCCGTATTGTCGTTGACTGCATATGCGGCCTCGGTGCTTCCCGCTGCTCCGCCGCACTCTCATGAGGCCAGGGTCCCGGCACCGCGCCATCGCGCACCTGACGACGCCCATCTCCAGGGAAAGCAAAGATGAGCGCAAATCTGAGAATCGGTCAATCAGGGTTGCACGAAGCGGCGCGACACCTTCCGGCCGGCGCGCGGGGAAGAACGCCCGCGCGCCGCGCAGGAGCGAGGAAATCACGGCCTCGCGCGAGGCCCGGGCACGCGGCGCTGAGATCAGCCGTTCCGCGGCCGATCAATAGGAAGGGCTACTCATCTTTTGGCATAAGACTTGCAGCCGTGCGGGGCAAATGAAAGCCAATGTTCAAGCACCGGACGCACCGGAAAGGGAAGTCAGCGCCGTCCGCGACCCGGAGCTGATCGGCACGCTGCAGCATTACTCGGATCTGTTCACGTTCGGTCCGATAGGCGTGGTCGTCCTCACCGACGAGGGCCGGGTCGAGGACGTGAACCGCGCGGCCGCGGCGATGCTCGGCTGGCCGAGGTCGTGGGTCGCCGGCCAGCTCTTCTCGCGCTGGATCGCGAAGGACGACATTCGGCGCTTTCTCGACCATCTGCGCCGCGCCTGCCGCAGTGATCGGACGCTGAGCGACGAGTTCCGCATCAAGGACCGCTACGGAAAGAGCCGATCCGTGCGCTTCGACAGCGTCGCGATGATCGCGCGGGTCGGCGATACCAGCTACGGCCTGCGCCGCTGCCAGACCGCGCTGATCGACGTCACGGAGGAGCGCACGGCGAAACGCGACGGCATCGACGGTCTCGCCCATGTCATACGGCTCAATTCTTGCGGCGAGATGGCCGCGGCGCTTGCGCACGAGCTGAGCCAGCCCGTGGGCGCGATCCGGCTCTACTGCAACGCGGCGCTGAAAAGCCTCGGCGCGTGGGGCGACGAGCGGGCGAAGCTCGAGGCCCTGCTCGACAAGATCGCCTCCGCCGCATCGCATGCCGAGGCGACGATCAAAGGACTGCGTGCGTATCTCAGCAAACGGGAAGCGACGGTCGAACGCCTCGAGCTGAACGACGTTCTGCGCGAGGCGGTCGAGCTCGCGACGGCCTACGCGAAGGAGCGCGGCAGCCGAATCGAGCTGCACCTTGCGCCCGGGTTGGCGCCCGTCAAAGCGAACCGCGTGCACATTCAGCAAGTGTTGCTGAACTTGCTGCAGAACGGCATCGACGCCATGCAGGTGCTGCCCTGCGGCGAGCGGCGCGTCATCGTGACGAGCGATCAGCCGAAGCCGGACACGCTGCGCGTGACCGTCTTCGATGCCGGACCGGGCATGACGCCCGAGCAACGGCGCCGCGCCTTCGAGCCGTTCTACACGACGAAAGCGAACGGCATGGGCATGGGGCTCTCGATCAGCCGCTCGATCATCGAATCGTACGGCGGACGTCTCTGGACTCGAAACGTCCGTCGAGGCACGGCTTTTTCATTCACGTTACCCGCCGATGAACACAACTGACACGACTCCGATGGGGACGGCGTATGCCGTCGATGACGATCCGTTCTTCCTGGACGCGCTCGCGTTGACGCTCGGCAACGCGGGCCTGGACGTGAAAACGTTCAGCTCGGGAAAGGATTTTCTCCGGCAGTACCGCACCGACGGCATCGGCTGCCTGGTGCTCGACGTGAACCTGCCGGATCTGAGCGGGCTCGACATCCAACGAGAGCTCGCAGCCCGCGGCGATCCGCTGCCGATCGTGTTCATCACCGGACACGGCGACGTATCGACGTCGGTCGCGGCGCTGAAGAACGGCGCGTTCCACTTCCTCGAGAAACCGCTCGACGACGACGAGCTCGTCCGCAGCGTGACCGAGGCGCTTCGCTGGCACAAGCAACGCCGAGAAAGAGAGCAGGCGAACGCCGGCGTGCTGCAAAAGTTCGAGACCCTGACCGCGCGCGAGCGGCAAATCATGTCGATGGTCGTCCGCGACAACTCGAGCAAGCAGATCGCCCGCGAGCTCGGCATCAGCCCGCGGACCGTCGAGCACCATCGTGCTCACATCATGAAAAAGATGGATGCGTCCTCGCTGAACGAGCTCGTGATCATGTCCGTGATCTGCGGCGTCCGCGAGCTCAGACTATGACGTGCTGCGCAGCAGCGCCTCGAGGTCGCGCAGCGGCAGCGGCAGCCAGTCCGGACGGTTCTTGAGCTCGTAGCGGACTTCGTACAGCAGCTTCTCGAGCGTGCCGAGCTCGAGCAGCAGCGCGACGTCGTCCGTGCTTTCGGGATAGGCGGGGGAGCCTTCCATCGCCAGGCGATACTGCTCGAGAAAAGTCTCCCGCGCGGCGTCGCGCCACGAATCGAGTAACGGCTCGAGCGCAGCCCGATCGACCTCGCGCTCGGCGCCGTAGCCGCGCGCGGCCGCGCCCTTCGCGTAGTCGAACGAGCGAAGCATCGCGGCGACGTCCTTGAGAGGCGGCGCCTTTATCCGCCGTTCGTGAAAGTCGCGCGCGGGCTCTCCTTCGAGGTCGACGATGACGAAGTCTCCCGCGGTCAGCAAGACTTGTCCGAGGTGATAGTCGCCGTGATATCGCGTGCGAAGCGCGGAGACCCGCCTGCCGCGAAGCTCGCCGAGCCTCGCGCGCAGCGCACGATCGAGCCGCTCGAGCTGCTCGGTATCGATCTCGAGCCCGTCCGGCAGCTCGGCGGTGCGCAGCATCGCGATCGTCTCGCCGAGCTCGGTCTCGAGGCGGCCGATCCATGCACGGAGCGCTTCGGCGTCGAACGGCTCCGGCGCGAACGCGGGATCGTCCGTCTGCACGGCGAGCGCCCGGTGCAGGTCGGCCGTACGCTGCGCGAGCGTGCGGATCAGCACGAGATAGTCCGCGTGGCGCGTGGCGTCCTCGGGCGGCGATTCCGGCGCACGCGCGAGCGCATCGTCGAGGAATCGCTCGAGATAGTTCGCCGTAAAGGTCCAACCGTCGCCCTGATTCTTCGTCGCCGCCTGCAGGAGCGCGAGCGTCGCCTGCCGGCCGCTCTCGTCGTGATACTGGATCGCCCCAGCAACCGGAACGACGGCCGAGCACGGCGAGACCTCCGTCAGAAAACGCCCCATTTCCCATTCGGGATTCATGCCCCAGCGCAAGCGCCGATACGCCTTGAGGAACAGTCTGTCGCCGACGAGAAACGTCGAGTTCGTGCCCTCGGTCGCCGGGCGGCGCACCGGCTCCGCATCGAGGTCATCCGGCAGCAGCGTCTCGAGCGCTCGAGTGGCCTCGAACGTCAACGTGCCGCCTCCGCACCCGACCGGCTCGCGGTCGCCGCGAGCGATGCGATCGATGAGATCGCGAACGAATTCCTCCTGCGCGAGCGCGTCGAACAGTATTCCGGTCTGGGCGCGCTGTCTCACGCGCGCGAGCGCGGCCGCCTGCTCGCGCCCCGGGCGGTCCTCTCCCCAGTCGATCGCGAGCGGCAGGAAATAGGTCTGAGTCCGACCGCCCGACAAGCGCGCCTCGACGGTCGTCATCAGCCACTCTCCACGGTCGGTCCGCCACAGGCACGCGTCGGCGAGCCCGGCTTTCTCGAGCACCTCGTCTTTCGCGGCGAACCAGCGCTGCTGGCTCATGTACCGCGGCAGCACCTCGCCTTCGAGCTGCTGGATCAGCCGGCGCGCGAGGTCCCGGCGCTCGGCGGTGCCGCGCGCCGTGAAGCTCGCGAGTGAATCGAACAAGACGAGCCACGGCGGGGGCTCCGGCGCGAAGAACTCCTCGTGCCAGCTCGGGGCGGCGGCGCCCTCCGTCAGCTTGAACCAATAGAATCCGTGTCCCGCGAGCGTCAGCAGATACGGCAGCTCGCCGATCGGCGGAAACGCCGCGCCGCCCATGAGCTCGACGGGAACCCACCCCTTGAACCTCGATAGATCGAGCTCCACGGCCTGCGCGGAGCGCTTCAGGTTCGCGACGCAAAGCAGCGTCTCGTCCTGGTACTGACGGATATACGCAAGGATCTTGCGATTGCCGGGATGCAGGAACTCGAGCGTCCCTCGCCCGAAGGCCTTGTGCGCCTTGCGTACGGCGAGGATGCGCCGCATCCAGTGCAGCAACGACGACGGCGCGCGGCTCTGCGCCTCGACGTTCACCGCCTGATAACCGTAGACCGGGTCCATGATCGGCGGCAAATACAAGCTCTGCGGATCCGCGCGCGAGAACCCGCCGTTGCGGTCGGGGCTCCACTGCATCGGTGTGCGCACGCCGTTGCGATCGCCGAGGTAGAAATTGTCCCCCATGCCGAGCTCGTCGCCGTAGTAGACCGTCGGCGAGCCCGGCATCGAGAACAGGAGACTGTTCATCAGCTCGATCTTCGCGCGGTCGTTGTCCATCAACGGCGCCAGCCGCCGCCTGATGCCCACGTTGACCCGCATGCGCGGATCGGTCGCGTAGGTTCGATACATGTAGTCGCGCTCGCGATCCGTCACCATCTCGAGCGTGAGCTCGTCGTGATTTCGCAGGAAGATCGCCCATTGGCAGTTCTCCGGGATCTCCGGCGTCTGCCGCATGATCTCGACGATCGGATAACGGTCCTCCTGCGCGATCGCCATGTACATGCGCGGCATCAGGGGGAAGTGATAGGCCATGTGGCACTCGTCGCCGTTACCGAAATACTCGCAGACGTCCTCCGGCCACTGATTCGCCTCCGCGAGCAGCATTCGGTTCGGATAATCGCGATCGACGGCCGCGCGTATCCGGCGGATGACCGCGTGCGTCTCGGGAAGATTCTCGTTGTTCGTGCCCTCCCTCACGCACAGATACGGGATCGCGTCGAGGCGCAGGCCGTCGACTCCCATGTCGAGCCAGAACTTCATGACGCGGATCACGGCCGCGACGACCGCCGGATTGTTGTGGTTGAGATCCGGCTGGTGGGAGAAGAAGCGATGCCAGTAGTACTGCTTCGCGACCGGGTCCCACGCCCAGTTCGACGTCTCGGTATCCGTGAAGATGATCCGCGTCTCGGGGAACTTCTTGTCGGTGTCGCTCCAGATATAGAAATTCCGTTTCGCCGAGCCCGGCGGCGCGCGCCGTGCCGCTTGGAACCACGGATGCTGATCCGACGTGTGATTCACCACGAGCTCGGTGATCACCTTGAGCCCGCGCCGATGCGCCTCGCGGACGAATCGCTTGAAGTCTCGTAACGTGCCGTAGACCGGATTGATGTTGCGATAATCCGCGATGTCGTAGCCGTCGTCGCGCATCGGCGACGGGTAGAACGGCAGCAGCCACAGCGCATTGACGCCGAGCCACTGGAGATAGTCGAGCTTCGAGATAAGCCCCTTGAAATCGCCGACCCCATCGTCGTTCGAATCGAAGAACGAGCGCACGTGGAGCTGATAGATGATCGCGTCCTTGTACCAGAGCGGATCGCTCTCCCAGTCGAGCTCGCGGCTGACC
>Ga0207873_1003891_pt1 | contig 10391 bp, 6 predicted proteins | sample BGWIniCompost_FD_187373 | JGI IMG/M metagenome (GOLD analysis project Ga0207873, IMG submission 187373) | Cellulose adapted compost microbial communities from Newby Island Compost Facility, Milpitas, CA, USA - BGW Initial Compost (SPAdes)... ... | reverse complement strand
TCAAGAGCGCAGGGTGGGTCTCACCACCACATGCTGGCTTCGATCTTGATGACGTTGACGTCGGGCCGCAGCGTCGAGGAGCCACGGTTGCCGGCGAGCTGATTGTCCGTGTGGGCGCCGAACCCATCAGGAGTGACGGCAGCGGCAGGGGGCCGCACGCAGTAGACTCGAGCGGGTAGGCCATTGACGGCCGCAGCGTCCCAGTTACTGCCGGATCGGAAGGGGTTGTCGGCCGGACTCGCGATGTTCCCGTTTCCGTCGAGGCACTCACGCTGGTCGTACAGATAACGGGAGTACTGGATCGTGATCTGCTCGCGGGTCACCATCGCGGAGCGGAAGGTGAGGCGGGGGGAGATCACCGTGAAGGAGTGCTCGGGCACCTTGCTGTGGGGCTGCAGCCGATCCGCGCGGAGGCCGGCGCTCAGCCAGTCGGTCGCGAAGAACTCGGTGTCGAGACCGAATTTCACCTTGCGGGTGCCGTCCTGGGTGATGTCGTTGACGTCCACGCCAGCGGCGTCCGCCACCGGCTGCAGGAACTGCTTCTCACGCTGGTCCACGCTGATCATGTTCAGCATGCCGTAGAGCTTGAAGCGCAGGTCCTGGTTCCCCTCGAAGACGTCGAAGTTCGACAGGCTCAGCTCGTACTGGGCCAGGATCGTGTTGATGGATCCGTTGCCGTTGCTGCAGGATCCGTTGGGAACCGTGGTTGAACCATCGGAGTTCTGAACCGGACAGAAGGGCGACTCCAGGTACTGATCCGTGATGCCGAGGTTGAAGGTGCCACCGCCGAAGGAGTGGATGTGCTCGAGGGCGTGGCCGACGACCAGCGCGTTGCGGGCGCGGGTGTAGGCGTAGCCGGCGTACAGCATGCCGAACTCGCCGAAGTCGATGCGAGCGTCGAGACCGGCCACGCTGAGGCTGCCGTTGGGATACTCTGGCCCGTAGACTCCCAATAGTCCGTCGCGGCCTCCCAGCAGTTCCTCGCGATCTATCGGGCACTGAATTCCGGACGGGTCGGGAGACCCGTCGTATCCGGTGCAGTTACTGCCAGGGATCACGGTGGGGTAATGCGGCACCACCTCCTGGGAAGCCCAGGAGTGCATGAGGTGCGCGGACAGCTCGAGGTCCTCGCTCGGCGTGAAGAAGACGTGACCGTGGGCGAGGTTCGTGAACCGCGCGCGGTTGTGCATCTGCGGGTTGGGGCGGTTGATGCCGTAGCCCACCTCGAAGCCGATCGTGGACTCCTCCATGTCGATGTCGACGCGAGAGGTGGCGCCCATCACGTGGGTACGACCGAACAGGAAGGTGTCGTACTCGCCGGCGTCGTAGCGCCCCGCCATGCCGTAGCGGGACCAGAAGCTACCAGCCTTGGCGTTGAAGCGGATGTTCTCGAAGCCGAGGTCGTGGTTGATCTCGACCCAGCCCTGGCTGATGCCGAAGAGGGCCTCCGTGTTGGCCCAGGAGGCGTCCGTGAACTGGAAGCCCTGGATGGCCAGGTTACCGCTCGCGATGCCGTTGCCGACGGAGAAGAACATCTCCGCCCACTCGCGGCGGTTGTGCGCCGTATTCTGCCAGCTCAGGTACTGGTCGTCGGGGATGACCGGCGAGTGCATCGTGGAGCTGCCGCTGCCCTCGGGCACCACGTCGCGGGCACCGAGACCCACACGCATCGGAGCGCGGAAGTAGCCGCTGTAGCCAAACTCCCAGGCGCCACCCGTGTCGGGGCCGCCCACCGTGCGCGGCGCCGGCGGACGCTCGGCAGCGGGGGGAGGCGAGGTGGTTTCGACGCTCGCAGCGGGCGCGGTGGTGTTCAGGTTGAGATCCACGCCCCCGCTCGCGGCGGGTGCAGCTGCGGGCTCTGGCGCAGGCTCTGGCTCCGGCTGCGCCGGGGGAGCGGGCGCCGGCTCATCCGCGGCAGAGTCCTCGGCGCCGAAGTCGGCGCCGTCCTCCGCCTGTGCAAAGGCGGAAGTGGGGGCGGTCAGTGCGGCAAGAGCCAGCACGTACACGGAAGTCTTGAAGGTCCGCATGCTCTCGGTTCCTGAGTTGTCGACGAGGGTGAAAGCGCTGCCAGGGGGTCGTCCTGTGTCGTATCGACTACCCCCCTTAGGGCGGCAGCTCTTTACCAGGGCTATGCTCAGGCTGGAAGCGGAGCTTCACTTTTTATTTCGAATAGATTGCCCTGCTCGGGTCGTGGGGGCCGCGCGCGGGTGTGGAAGCGGAAAATTCGGCCGTTTGGGTGGTCGTTTCCGAGCAGCGTGGGCCAACTTTTTTCCGGGTAGCGCGCCAGGGCAGCGCGCCTTTTCGGGGCTCGGGCGAGGCAGGCAGCGTTTCGACGTCCAGGTGAGGTGCGTTTTTCCGGGCGCGCGCGAGGGAACCGCCCCCTTCTCGCTGGGGCCAGCGGCGCCTGGCGCGCTGCGTCGAGGGGGCGGGGACGCGGGGCCCGCAGCTGCGCCGCGCGGGTCTTGGGTGTGATTCCGACCTGGCCATGGCGCGGAGCGCGGCCGGTGGAGGCGCGGAGCTCGCGCAGGGAGATCGGCTTCGGGTGCTTCGGGGCGGCGATCCATGGCATAGTCGCCGCCTCGATGTGTCGGCTGTTCGGGTTCCGTAGCGTCATTCCGAGCCAGGTGCACCGGTCCTTGCTCGCCGCGGACAACGCCCTCGGAGTGCAGAGCAATCAGCACCCGGACGGCTGGGGAGTGGCGTTCTACGTCGACGGGGCGCCCCACGTGACCCGGAGCCCGCTCACGGCCCTCGGCGACATGCTGTTCCATCGCCTGAGCGGGGTGGTCTCGTCGCAGACGGTCTTGGCGCACGTGCGCAAGGCCACCCAAGGGCAGATCAACGTGCTGAACTGCCACCCCTTCCAGTACGGGCGCTGGACCTGCGCGCACAACGGAGACATCCCGAACTTCGACGCGAAGCGGGAGCTGTTGCTCGCGGAGATCGCGCCGCGCCTGCGGACCTTCGTCCTCGGCGATACGGACAGCGAGGTGATCTTCTACATGCTCCTGACCTACCTCGCGGAGCGCGGCGAGCTGTCCGGAGAGCACCGCATCGAGGACGTGTTCGACGCGCTGCGCCGCACCGTCGCCCGCGTTCGAGAACTCTGCGACGACGAGAACCACAGCGCCATCCTCACGCTGGTGGTGACGGACGGGAGCTGCCTGGTCGCGACGCGAGGAGGCCGAGAGCTCTTCCTGTCGACCTACAAGGGCCGCTGCTCGGACCGGGACACCTGCGCCAGCCTGTCAGCGGAGTGTGAGGCACCCACCCAGAGCGGCTTCGTGAACCATTTCATCATCGCGAGCGAGCCCCTCCAGGGAGAGAACGTGTGGAGCGAGCTCGAGCCCGGAGAGATCGTGGGCGTGGATCAGCGCATGCGTGTGGTGCGGGGCCGCGTGAACCGCCTCTCGCTCCCGCTCGCGCCGTCCGTCACCGCTCGTACAGGATGAACCGGTAGTCGTACGCCGCTGCGAGCTCCGCGGCGACTCCGTCGCTCTCCGGGGCGGGTGCGACCGCATCGGGGAGCTGGCGCGCCTGAGGATCGCTGGGCTCCTCCGCGGGAGCCGCGTGACCGGACACGACCTCCGGCAAGACGCTGACCACCCGAAACGCACCACGTCGCTCGATCCGCTCGGGGATCCCGGGGCGGGCGCAGTGAGCGCGCCCCGCCAGGATCACCAGCTTGCGGAGAGGCGCGCGGGCGGCGAGCCACTCGGCGGCGCGCTCGGCCATCGTCTCGTCCCACGTCACCTGCGCCGCGTACATCCGATCGAGGTCTCCCTCCGGGTGGCCCTCCATGAGGCCCTCGAAGAGCGCGCGGTGGGCAGCGCTCCCGAAGTCGAGCCGCGGCAGCTCCTTCTTGAGGTCGGGGGCGAGCTCGGAGAGGCCGTCCTTGGCGATCGCCCGCGTGAGCTCCGCGCGGGCGTTGAGGGCGATGAGCTCCGCGCGCGCGGCCCGCGCGGCCTCGAGCTGGGGCGCGTAGAACTGGATCGGGAGCCCCCAGCGCTTCTCGTACTGGGACGCGCGGACGAGCTCCTGGACGTCGATGCGGCCTCCTCCGAAGGCATCGAGGGCGTGCTGGGAGGGGCGCTGAAACATCTCGAAGCCGACGCCGAGCTCGAACCCAGCGACGCGCTGACGCTCGGCCAGGCCGCGGATCGTGGCGAGCTGGGCGAAGTGATCGCGCGCGTCGCCGTGGCGTTCCCCCACGCAGATGGCGTCGGCGCGCGCGAGCTCGGAGAGCAGCGCTTCCTTCGCCAACAACGCCCCGTCGGCGCCGCGCACGCCCTCGAAGGGCAGCGCGGCTCGGTGCACGACGTCGTCCGGCGGCGGGGGTGCGTCGCTCGCTCGGGGGCTCTCCGTGGATGCACCGCGGGCCGTCGACGAGGGGGCGGCCCCTCCGTCCGTCGGTTCGTCGATGGGCGTCCTGGTCCGCCCGACGTGCGCCAGGGGGGGGCCCGCAGAGCAGGCCGCGAGCAGGCACGGCGCGAGCACTCCCCCGAGCTTCCGAAGAGGACGGAGCATGTCAGTACCCCCGATCCCGCAGGCTCTCCGGGAGGAGCCGGCTGGGCTTGCCGGAGCAGAGGATCCACAGCTGGTGAGCGGCGCGCGTCGCGCCGATGTGGAGCAAGTGGCGCGCTTCGTCTTCCACGGGATAGGAGGACTCGCTCACCTCCACGAGCACGACGTAGTCGAACTCCAACCCCTTCACCTGACGGACGTCCGTCACGTCCACGCCAGGACGGAAGGGGAATTCCTGATCGGTGATGCGCCGCAGGAAGGGCACCTCACCCTTGCGCAGGCCCTCGTAGTAGAGGTCCGCCTGCTCCGGGAAGCGAGCGATGACCGCGACCGACGAGCGGGGCTCGCTGTGCATCAGCTCACGGAGCGCCTCGCTCAGGTGGGCGACGGCGTCACCGGTCTGGGCCATCTGGAAGAGCTCGACGGGGGCCCCGCTGCGGGTGGCGACGGGGGGCTCGCTGGGCGCCAGCGGCCCGAGCACGGCCTGGGAGAGGTCGAGGATCTCGCGTGTGGAGCGATAGCTGAGCTGGAGCGGCTCCACCTCGACGTGCTCGAGCCCCAGCTCGCCGAGCACCGTCTTCCAGTCGGTGAAGCCGTTGTCCATGTGGAGCCGCTGGGCGGTGTCCCCCGCGAGGGTGACGCTGCGGCCGCGGCTCAGGGTGTCGACGACGACGGCGAGCTCGACGGGGCTCAGATCCTGCGCCTCATCGACCAGCACGTGCTCGTAGACGAGCGCCTCCTTGGCGGCCTGGCCCCGGCGCAGTACGCCGCGGGTGCGCTGGAGGAGGCGCAGCAGCAGCGTGTCGTCCTCCCGATCGAGGGTGGCGCGCTCCTCCAGGTCCTGTCCGTCGATGCCTTCGTCGAAGCCGAGCTCCCGGGGACCGTCCCCGTCGTCTCCGCCTCGGGGGAGCCCCAGCTCTTCGACATCGAGCACCTCACCGCGTCGCTCGCCCTCCTCTCGGCGCTTGCCGTCGCGCGCCCCGCGCGGACCGCCGCGCTCCTCGGCGGCAGCTTGCGCTTCGGCACGCTCCTCGGCTTCGGTCACGGCCCGGGTGACGTTGCGGACGCACCAGGCGTGGACCCGATCGAGCTCCGCGGAGGTGAACTGCCCCGGAGCGAGTCGGTCGAAGCCCTCGCCGAGCAGCTGCCGATCCGTGAGCAGATCGGCCCAGAGGGTCACCACGTCCTGGGCGCGGGCGCGGGCTCGCTCGAGCTCGCGGCTCAGGACGTTGCGGGTGGAGCTCGCCAGGGAGCTGCCGGTCGTGTCGAGCCAGCTCTGGAGGCTGGCGACCCGGTGGGCGAGGGGACGGGCCGCCGTCGCCTGCCAGGCGCGGAGGGCCGTCTCGGCGCTCTGATCCTTGCCGATCAGGTCGACGAGGGCGCGCTCCGTGAGCGCGGCGGTGGCGTCGATGCGCTCGTCGATGAGGCGCAACATCGCCGGGTGCTTCTTCACGCGCGTGACCGCGGTGGGCGTGTCCTCGTTGTAGCGCCGTGGCAGGAGGGGAAGGTGGGTGGCGCGCAGGCGCGCGGCCCACTCCGTGTAGGTGCGGATCGCGACTCCCTCGAGCCCGAGGGACGGCAGCACCTGCGAAATGTAGCGGGCGAGGGCCTGGTTGAAGACCACCACCAGCATCTTGTCGGGACGGAAGCGGCGCTTGTCCTGGAACGCCAGGTAGGCGAGGCGGTGCAGGCCGATGGTCGTCTTGCCGCTACCAGCGCCACCCTGAATCACCACCAGACCCGAGTCCGGGCGGGTGATGAGCTCGAACTGCCGGCGGTCGATCAGCGGGGTGATTTCCTTGAGGTGCTTGTCGTCCGAGTCCGTCAGGGCGTCCCCGACGCCGAGCTTGCCGAGGGCCCGGGCGGTCTGGTCGGCGCGGACGGCGCTCCCTTGACCTCCGTGCAGCCGCGTCGCGGCGTCGTCGAGGCGGAGCCAGCCGCTCTTCTTGCTGCAGGCGAACGTCCCCTGAGGAGCGTGGATGCGGCGCAGCTGGCGCTCGGCGATGGTGACGCTGCGTCGCACCTCGACGGTGCCGTTCACCTCGCGGTCGCCGAAGACCTCGTCGTACTCGTCACCCTCCGCGTACCGGTAGTAGAGGCGGCTGACGGGGGCGTCGCGCCAGTCCACGATGCGGATGCCGCTCTTCGTGTCCAGGTGCGTGCCGCGGCCGATGAGGACCTCACGCCGGCGCCCCTCCTCCTCGAGCACCATGCGGCCGAAATAGGGGGACTGCGGATCCACGTGGGTCTCGCTGGCCTCGTTCCTGCGCGCGGCCAGGGCCTGCAAGCGCTCCATCTGCTCCAGGAGGGGAGGCACGTCCTCCGCCCGGGCGGACGAAATCTGGTCTCGCAACGAGAGCAGCTCGGCGTCGTAGTCCACCGTGGCCTTGTCGGCTTCCCCCTTGGTCCGCTTCGTCAGGTGGTCGAGCACCCGGCTCAGACACGTTTCCTCTTCCGCGACGATGCGCTCGAGCTCGGGATCCGCGTTGGTGGCGGGCTTGGGCTGATTGTCTTGGGAGGCAGGCAAATCGCTCAAATCGAGGCTCCAGGGAAAAGGGGGCGCCTGGCGTTGCGCGTGGCTACGGCACCGCTCCGGGGTCCCCGAAGGAGCGACGGCGTACCATCTTTTGCACCGATGAAAAGGCCCCGGGCCCCCGCGGGGCGAGCTCAGGGGAGGATTTCCTGGAGATAGGCGCCCAGCGCGTCCAGGACGGGTTGGCCGACGCCGTGGCCGCCCGCGAACCGGACGAAGCGCGCGTCGGCCCCGGCGCTCCGCAGAGCCTCGTGCAGGCGCTCCGCGAGGGTGAAGGGGAGCACGGGATCGTCGGGGGAGTGGCTTTGGAAGACGGGGAGCCCCTTGCGGCGTGCGAGCAGCGGGAACCACTCGTCCTGACACAACACCGTGCCGCTGAGCAGCACCAGCCCGGCGAGGGGGCGCTCGTCCCGGAGCGTGAGGTCACAGGTCAGCATCGCGCCTTGGGAGAAGCCGCCCAGGACGAGGCGGTCTCCGTGGAGTCCGCAGTTAGCGAGCAGGGCGTCGAGGAAGGCGCCGAGCCGGGCGCGGGCAGCGTCCATCCCCGGCGGGTGCTCGTCCGCGAGAGACTCGAGTCGCCCCGTGAGCGTTGCCACTTGGAGTCGGGCGATGTCGATGGGCCACCAGGCGCGACCGTCGTAGGGGCCGGCCTCGTCGCCCTCGATGTTCGCGGGGGCCTGAGGGAAGACGAACAGCGTCCCTGGAGGAGCAGCGATGGAGCGGGCGAGGGGCACTAGATCCGTCCCGGGCGCTCCGTACCCGTGGAGCAGGACGACGCAGGAGGAGACGCCCTTCAACTCTCCGCCGCGACGGAATTCATCGAGTGTCATTGAAGGGCTCGTAGGGACGAGCCAGGCGTCGAGGTCGGCGAAGCGGAGGGGTTGCATGGCTGTCGTTTTCCATGAGCACGGCACGGGTGCAAATCGGCAGCGACGCCGTGATAGGGTGCGGCAAGTCGCCGCGCCGCGGTCGACGCTTTCCTTTCACGTTCTGGGAGCGACATGCAGCATTCTTGGAAACTCTTGGGCGCGTTCGCCGCCGTCACGGCCTTCGGAGTGGGAGCCTGTTCGAGCGATGGCTCGTCAGGAGGGACCGGCGCGACGACTGGTGGGACTTCCGCGGGAACCGGCGGCGCTGGAGCGGGCGATCCGGGCGGCACGGGCGGAGACATCCCGGGCGCTGGCGGCGACGTCCAGGGCACCGGCGGAGACGGCACGGGCGGCGGTGATACTGGCCCCGTCCGCACGCCCCACGCGGACGATTTCGACTGCAGCCCGCCCCAGGGCGCTGTGCCTTCGCTCACCCTCGAGCCCTTCGCCTCCCCGCTGCACCGGCCGGTGTTCATCACCCAAATCCCCGGCAGCACGGATCGCTTCGTGGCCCTCGAGCTCGACGGAGAGATCGAGCTCATCGAGAACGGCGCGTTGGTCGACGGCTCGTTCCTGGATCTGACGGGGCGAACGTCGCGGGAAGACAACATCTACAACGAGCGAGGGCTCATCGGGCTCGCCTTCCACCCGGACTACGTGACCAACGGGCTGTTCTACGTGCACCACACGGCGAGCGGCTCCGTGGCCGGTGAAATCGGCACGCACCCGAACGGCGCCAGCGCAAACGAGGGCGACACCGTCATCGTCGAGTACAAGGTCACGGGCGATCCGAGCTCCGCGACCAGCGCCGATCCGGGCTCGGCGCGTATCGTGTGGAGCCACCCACAGCCCGCGAACAATCACAACGGGGGCACGATCGCCTTCGGCAGCGACGGCATGTTGTACGTCGCGCTCGGCGATGGCGGAGGCGCGGACGATCAGTACGGGAACGGGCAGGATATCACGACCCCGCTTGCGGCCATTCTACGCATCGACGTGGATGGTCGCGCCGAGGGGGAGTACAGCGTTCCTCCAGGCAACCTCAGGGACACCGTCCCCACTGCGCACCCGCTCATTTGGAGCTATGGCTTGCGCAACCCGTATCGCATTGCCTTCGACGGGTGCACGGGCGACCTCTACATCGGAGATGTGGGCCAGAGCAAACACGAGGAGGTCAATGTCGAGGCGCGTGCGCAGGGTGGGAAGAACTACGGCTGGTCGTACATGGAGGGCAACGCGTGCCGTGGTGAGACGAATCCAGCCAGCGCGCCCGAGGAGTGCATCCCAGATGGTGTGGTGCCCGAGGTACCTCTCACGTTGCCTGTGACGGCCTACCCCTGGACGGGCGGAGCGTCCGTCGTAGGTGGCCAAGTGTATCGTGGATCGGCGATTCCGGGGCTGCGCGGTGCCTACCTCTATGGCGACTACGTGCATGGGCAGCTCCGGATGCTGCGCTGGAATGGTTCGAGCGCTGAGGACGTGACCGAGATCGGCTCCGTGCAGGTGAACGGCATCACTTCCATCGGTCAGGACTCGAAGGGCGAGCTCCTCGTCACGTTGATGTCGGGCGAGCTCTACCGCATCGTCGCGGCGGACTGAGCGCTTCGGCGTTGGTCATCAGGGACCGCAGGGGAGCGCCTGAACGGGCTCCCCTGGACGCCTGAGCGAATCCTGCGCGCCTGCCGATCGGCCTACGCCGTGCCGTGGCCTCAGAGTCCTGTGGTTGCTCTGGGGGATTGCTTGGGGGGGCTCGGGGTGGTCGCTCCGGGGGGCTCCTCCGGGTTGCTCCGTCCTTTGGTCGCTCCCGAGTCGGGTTCGTCGGAGACAGGGATCACGGTCGACCGTCGGTCGCGGCGAGGCGCTCCGAGGTGGCCCGAATCGCCGCGTCGAGGCGCCGGAGACCTTCGGCGACGTCCTCCTCGGTCACGTTGAGGGCGGGCCGGAAGCGGACGGAGCGCTCGCCGCAGGGCAGGACAATCATGCCGCCCTCGAAGCATTGGTCGATCACCGCCTCGCGCACCTCGCGGCTCGGCAGATCCACCGCGCACAGCAAACCCTGGCCCCGCGCGTTCGTCATCCAGCCGTCGTACTTGGCGGTGAGCTCCTGGAGCCCGTCGAGGAGCTGCTGGCCGCGCGCGGCGGCGTTGTCGAGCAAGCCCTCACGCTGGATGATGTCGAGGATGTGCGTCGAGCGCACCATGTCCACGAGGCTCGCCCCCCAGGTGCTGTTGATGCGGCCGGACTCGACGAAGACGTTCTCCGGCACCTCGTCGACGCGGTTCGACACCAGGACGCCGCCCACCTGCATCTTTTTGGCGAAGCAGACCACGTCGGGCGTGACGCCCGCGCTCTGAAACGCCCACCACTTGCCCGTGGCGCCGACGCCCGTCTGCACCTCGTCGAAGATGAGCAGCGCCTCACGCTCGTCTGCGATGCGCCGCAGCTCCTTCAGGAAGGCGGGACGG
>Ga0207873_1003888_pt1 | contig 10395 bp, 10 predicted proteins | sample BGWIniCompost_FD_187373 | JGI IMG/M metagenome (GOLD analysis project Ga0207873, IMG submission 187373) | Cellulose adapted compost microbial communities from Newby Island Compost Facility, Milpitas, CA, USA - BGW Initial Compost (SPAdes)... ... | reverse complement strand
TGGGCAGCCAGGGCGGCGTCCCGCAGGGCGACGAGGCTTGCCGGGTCGGTCAGGTCGGCGGCGAGCGCGGTCGCGCCCATGCGAGCAGCGAGCGGGGCGAGGGCCTCGGGGCGGCGGGCAGCGAGGATAAGCCGGGCGCCCTCGGCGGCGAACGCCTCGGCGATGGCCGCGCCCAGGCCGCCAGAGGCGCCGATCACCAGAACCACTCTGTCGTGAAAGCGCATCAGATCCTCCTCAGGCCCTCGACGAAGAGCTGTGCTCCCACGGCGAAGCCCTCGCGGTAGCGAACATTGTCGGGGTCGGAGGCCCACAGCAGCGACAGGCCCTCCTCCATCGCAAGCAGGGCATTGGCCGCATCGTGGGGATCGACCGGGCGGAACTCGCCGCGCTCGATGCCTTGGGTGATCAGCGCGGCGATGGCCTCGCGGTAGCGCCCCAGGTAGCGCTGGATGAAGCCGCGGGCCTGCGCGTCGTGGGCTGCGGTGCCATACAGGTCGATACCCACGGGGATGAGCCAGCGGTGCTCGTCGAAGGTGGCGACCGCATGCTGCGCGAACGTGAGCAGTCGCTCGCCGGCGGGGCGCTCCTCGGCCAGCAGAATGGCGAGAGCGTCAAGGTCGGCGTCGAAGAGTTGGGCGAGGATGGCAGCGACCACAGCATCCTTGCTCTTGTAGTACCAGTAGAGGCCGCCGACGCTCAGGCCGGCCTCGGCGGCGATCTCAGGCATCGTCGCGCCGTGGTAGCCCTTGCGGGCGAAGACCCGCAAGGCGGCGTTGATGATCTGCGGCTTGCGCTCGTCGCTTACGTCGGGGCGGGGCATCGTTGTACTCTAACCGAATGTTTATTCGGTATTGCTGTATAAGAAGCGCGCGGGGTCGCCGCGCGTAACCGAATACCTATTCGGTTATGAGTATAGCATGCGCCGGGAAGCGAGTCAACAGGTTTGCCCTGCTTGCTGCTCGCGCAGGTCGGCGCTGAGGTGAGGGTCTTCCTCTCAGGCACACATCGATCAGCGGGAGTGTCAAGATCATAGCGCGGCGAGCAGCACGCTTATCAGCAGGACGACGAGCGCCACGAGCGGCACGGCGAGGAGGAGGCCGGCGCTGAGCGGTACTGCAGCCGCTTGGCTCAGGTGAGCGACGCACGCAGGCGCCGGATCTGGCTCAGGAGTGTGCTCGCCAGGGATGATCTGGATCTCAGCTATCAGGTCGCCGCGAGCGCGGCCATCGCGGCTCGGGCCGCCAGCACCCCGCACATACACGCGCTCGCCGGAGCGAGCCCCGGGCGGCACGACGACCGGGATCTCATACGAGCCGCCGTCCGGCCCGTGGAAGTGCAGGCTCCTCGTGCACCCGGCCCGCGCCTCGCCGGCGCTGATGTGCAGGGTGTAGCAGACATCGTAGCCGTGCTCGGCCCAGGTGCCCATCCCCACAGCACGAGCCGAGAGCAGCCTGCGGTCGTAGGCGGCGCGGCGGGCGGGGTCTGTGAGCACGGCGGCGGCCGCGCTGAGCTCCTTGAAGCGCTCAGCCGCGCTTGCGTCGCCCGGGTTATGGTCGGGATGTAGTTGGAGCGCCAGCCGCCGGTACGTGCGCCGGATCTGTTCGACGCTCGCATCTGGGGTTACGCCGAGAACCGCGTAAAGATCTTCGCTCCGCATCGCATCCCCCAGTCACACTGATGAGCCAGGCGCGCGAGCTGTTCACCACTTTCTGAATGCCCGCCGGCGGTGGCGACCGCCGCTAATGTACTCTGCGGGGATGTCTGCTGCATTATGTGAAGCTGGTGCACTGGCCTAACCCCCGACGCTTGTCACCCTCATCCTTAAGTCATTTCCATCGGCCTTTCTTACAGTTTCGGCAGAAATTCCAGCAGCGCCGGCCTGCGCGGCGAGCAGCCCGCCACTCTGATCGTCAGCCTTGGCGGCATGGGCAAGACCAGCCTGGCCCGCGCCGTCGCTGGCGCCTGCCTCGAAGGGCGCCACGATGCGCCGCCCTTCGCCACCGCGGTCTGGGTGAGCGACCGCGACCAAGCCGGCGCCACGAATCTCAGCGGCCTGCTCGACACGGTCGCCCGCGTGCTCGACTACCCCGGCCTCACCGCCCTGCCCCACCGCGAGAAGCAGCAGGCGATCGAGCAGTTGCTGCGCGCCCAGCCCACCCTGCTCGTCGTGGACAACGCCGAGACGATCGGCGACCGGGCGCTGCTCGACTGGCTCGACCGCCTGCCCGCCCCGAGCAAGGCCCTGATCACAAGCCGGATCGGGCTGCCCCCGCTGGCCCATGCCTGCGTTGTCCCACTCGCACCCATGGACGCCCGCGAGAGCCGCGAGCTCGTGGCCGCCTGGGTCGAGCGCAGCCCGCTCCGCCGGATGCCCGACGCCGTCAGCCAGCTGCTGCCTATCGCCGTCGCCGCCGGCGGCAACCCCAAGGCCACCGAGCTCGCTCTCGGGTTGGTCCAGCGCCGTAGCCTGGACGATGTGCTCACCGGGCTGATGACGGCCAAGTTCGACACGCTCTTCGACGAGCTCTTTGCCCGCGCTTGGACCTTGCTCGACGCAGCGGCGCGCCGCCTCCTGCTCGCCATGCCTCTCTTCGTTAGCAGCGCGTCCGAGGCGCCCCTGGCCTACATCGCCGACCTCCCACCCGGCGCGTTGCAGCGCGCCGCCGACCAACTCGCCGACCTATCGTTGCTCGACATCGAGCGGGCCGATCTCCGCACCCCTCCACGCTACACCGTCCACCCGCTCGTGCGCGCGTTCGCCGGCGCCCGCCTCGCGGAGCGGCCCGCCGAGGAGGCGGCCCTGCGCGAGCGCTGGCTGGGCTGGTGTATGGACCTCGCGGCCTCCGTGGGCTTCTGCTGGGACGACCTCGACCGCCTCGACCGCCTCGACATCGAACACGAGACGGTGCAGGCCGCCCTGGAGTGGGCCGCGGCCGCCGGGCGCGACCATGAGACGATCGCCCTGGCCGAGGGCGTGCGCTACTACTACAACGTGCGCGGCTTCTGGGACGAGCGGCGCATGGCGAACTACGAGCTGCGCGCCGCAGCCGCCCGCCGCTTGGGCGACAGTTCCGAGCTCGTGCTGGCGCTGGCCCAGCGGGCCGAGGTGCTGACCAAGCAGGACACCCTGGATCAAGCGGCGGCCCTGGTCGCCGAGGCCGAGGCTGCAGCTGACGGTGCCGAGTTGAGCAGCGACGCGGCCTTCGAGCTCGGCCACGCCCGTGCGCTCCTGGCCCACGCCCGCGGCGAGCTGACCCAAGCGGAGGCGCTCTGGCGCGAGTTGCTGCCCTTCGCCGCAACCCTCGAGCCCCAGAAGCACATTATCAACCGGCGCTGGCTCGCCACCTGCCTGTTAGAGCAGGGCCGCGCCGACGAGGCCGCCGCCCTCTACCGCGAGTCCCTCGCCGATGCCGAGGCCTGCCACGACACCCGCTCCGTTACCGGCAACAGCCTGAAGCTAGCCGCGATCGACCTCGCACGAGGCGAGTTGGCCGCGGCCGAGGCGGCCCTCGCCGCATGCTACACCGCAGCCTCGCGCTACAATGATAGGCGCCGGCTCGCCGAGTACCACTGGCTCACTGCACGGCTACGGGCAGCCCAGGGCGACTCGGCGGGAGCCCGGGCCGCACTGGAGCTCGCCGCTGACCTCTTCGAGCGCATGGGGATGCGCAAGGAGGCCCAAGCCCTGCAGGTAGCCAAGGAGGTAGCATGAGCGCGCCCGAACCGAGCTTCGGCGCCACCGAGGCGGCGCGCCTTTCCCCTGAGCTCCAGCAACTCCTACCAGAGCTTGAGCAAATTATCGCCAAGCTCCGCGGCGGCGAGCTGACCCGTGAGCAGGCCCGCGAGCGCATCGCCGGCGACGAAAGCGGCGACGAAAGGAGGCGATCGTTAGCCAGGATGCCCTTGATGCGCCGATAGCAGAGGAGATGATCGCGCAGGTACTGCAGGCAGCCAGCCGGTTGCGCGCAAGCCTGGGCGAGGATATTGGCATCCATTAACGAGCGTCGCCTGAGGAGAGCATGCAACCAACAGGCCGTGATAGCCGACCACGCGTCGGAGTAGCTACCATCATCGTTGACGGCGAGCGGGTCCTCCTCGGGCTCCGCACCGCGGGGCATGGCGCCGGCACATGGCAGTTTCCTGGGGGCCACCTTGAGTATGGTGAGACGATCGAGGAGTGCGCCCGGCGCGAGGCCCGCGAGGAGACTGGACTGGAGCTTGGCGCATTGCGGCTCGGGCCCTACACCAACGATATCTTCGCCGACGAGAGGCGCCACTACATCACGCTCTTCGTCATTGCCGCGTATGCGGGCGGGACACCCAAAGTCCGCGAGCCCGATAAGTGCGCCCGCTGGGAGTGGTTTCGCTGGGACGTGCTTCCGCACCCGCTCTTTCTGCCAATCAAGAACTTGCTCCGACAGGAAGACGCAAAAGCGTTGTTAGTGTCCGTACAGCGTAGTCCCTAATCGGTAGTCAGCACAGCGAGGGTCTCACCAAGCTAGAAGCCAAGCGACATGGCCAAAAAGGCCGCCTGTAATTGCACTAGGCGACAGTAGACAACCCCAGAATACGGGCTGCCTCAAAGGCCCCGCATCCTGGGGTTGCTGCTTGCCGAAAACCCTCTATAGATCTCCGCGGGAAATGCGTCGCATCTCTGCGCGAGATCTGAAAACAGACAAGTCGCGCAACGCGTCCCGACGTTAGTTCACCGTCAGGGTGCCTTGCATGAGCGGATAGTGGCCGGGGACGGTGCAGATGTAGAGGTAGGAGCCGGCCGCTGGCGCGGTGAAGGTGACACTGCCGCTCTCGCCGCCGTTGAGCACGTTGGTGTTGGCGAGCACGTTGGATCCGTCGGCGGGCAGGTAGTTGTTCTCCAGGCCTGCGGTGAGGCCGGCGTTGGCGACAGCTTGGGCCTCGGCCTCGCCGCCGTTCACCAGCACCCAGTTGTGCTGCTGCACAGCCGAGTTATTGGTGAAGGTCACCGTCACTTCCTGGCCGGCGCTGACCGACAACTCCGTCTTATCGAAGGCGAGGTTCTCCCCGTCGGAGCCGATCTCAATGGTGGTACCGCCCGCCGAGCCACCTGTCGAGCCGCCGCCACCGGCATTATTATTGCCACAAGCGGTCAGCACAAGCGCGGCGCCGAGCAGGATGGACAGCAGGGCCATTCGCAGGTTAGTCTTCATCGAACCCTTCCTTGCTACGAGGCATCTGGTGCTTTTTGTCACAAGGGCTACAAGCCCGCCCTCTGTATAGCACCATCTTGCCGGATGTCAAGCGTATGAGCAGTGTAGAAAGAAGTGTGCCAGTGTGGCATCGTTGAGAGGAGAAAGCGACGTGACCGAACAAGAGATTCGCGATCTGCTGATCGCAGCCCGGACGATCGCCGTCGTCGGGCTGAGCGACAAACCGCAGCGCCCCTCATACGGGGTCGCCGGTTACCTGCAGCAGGCGGGCTACCAGATCATCCCGGTGAACCCGAACCTGCGGGGGCCGGTGCACGGCGTGGCGCCGGTGGCCTCGCTCCGTGAGATACAGGTACCGGTCGATATCGTCCAGATCTTTCGGCGGCCCGAGTACGTGCCAGGCGTCGTAGAGGATGCCATCACCATCGGCGCAGGGGCCATCTGGATGCAGCTTGGGATCGTGCACGAGGAGGCCGCGGCGCGGGCCGCCGCGGCCGGGCTCAAGGTGGTGATGGACAGCTGCATGGCGGTGATGCACCGCCGGCTTATTCCTCGGGCTGCTCGTCCTGTTTCCGCGGGCGGAGGTTAAACTTGGGCCGGCCACCGGGGCGCGCTCGGAAGATGCTGCGCCCGCGTGGGACGCCAGGCGCAGGCGTCGTTTCCTGAGCCTTACGCTCCTCACGACCTGATGGCCGCTGAGGCCTCGCCTCGTCTTGCGGCCCGTCAGAGCGCCGGGCCCGGCGCTCGTCGCGGCCGTAGTCGCCGCGGAAGTCACTCCCCTCGCGCGGTGGGCGCTCATCGTAGCGCCGCGACTCCCGTTCGTCACGGCCGTAGCCGCCACGAGGCGGGCGCTCGTCGCGGCGGGAGTCGCCCCGCTCTCTGGGCCGGCGCTCATCGGAACGCCGGGCCGAGCGCTCATCACGGCCATAGCCGCCGCGGAAGTCGCTCCCCTCGCGCGGCGGGCGCTCATCGCGGCCATAGCCGCCACGAGGCGGGCGCTCATCGCGGCCGTATCCACCACGGGGTGGGCGCTCGTCGTAGCGCCGCGGGCCCCACTCATCACGGCCATAGCCGCCGCGGAAATCGTTCCCCTCGCGCGGCGGGCGATCATCGTAGCGCCGCGGCTCCCGCTCATCGCGCCCGTAGCCGCCACGAGGCGGGCGCTCGTCGCGGCGGAAATCGCTCCGCTCCCTGGGCGGGCGATCATCGTAGCGCCGCGGCTCTCGCTGGTCACGGCGGAAGTCGCTCCGCTCCCTGGGCGGACGATCATCATAGCGCCGCGGGCCCCAATCGCGGTCATAGCCACCCCGTCCCTCCCGCTCGTCACGGCCATAGCCGCCGCGGGGCGGGCGCTCATCGCGACGGAAGTCGCTCCGCTCCCTGGGCGGGCGCTCGTCGTAGCGCCGCGGCTCCCGCTCATCGCGCCCGTAGCCGCCGCGGGGCGGGCGCTCATCGCGGCGGAAGTCGCTCCGCTCCCTGGGCGGGCGCTCGTCGTAGCGCCGCGGCTCCCGCTCGTCGCGCCCGTAGCCGCCCGGCCTCCCCGGGCCCCGCGCAGGCCTCGCCTCGTCCTGTGGCCCATAGGACCGAGGGCGCCCGGCGTCATCGGCAACCCGCTCGCGGGGCGCCGCGCCTGGCCGCAGAGGCTTCGCCTCGACTTGAGGCGCGGCGGCCGCCTCGCCCTCGCGGCGCGGCGGCACATGGGCCCGCAGTGCCTTTACCTCCTCGGGCGTCAGCTTGCGCCATTCGCGCACCGGCAGATCGCCGAGCTGCAGCTCGCCCTCGCGCACCCGGATCAGGCGGAGCACCTCGTAGCCAAGCAGCTTCGCCACCTCGCGGATCTGCCGCTTGCGCCCCTCGCGGAGCACCACCCGATGCCAGTGGCCCTCGTCGGTGCTCTCGAGGAAGGCCACCGTGGCCGGGGCGGTCATCTCGCCGTTCAACATTACTCCGGAGCGCCAGCGCCGCAGCGCGTCGGCGTCCAGCGGCCGATCGAGCAGCACCCGATACTCCTTCTCGACCTCGAACTTCGGGTGGGTGAGGTGATGGGTCAGCTCGCCGTCGTCGGTGAGCAGGATGAGCCCCTCGCTATCCACGTCGAGGCGGCCCACCGGGAAGACCCGGCCCGGCACATCAACAAGATCGACCACCGTGGGGCGGCCATAGAGATCATCGGCGGTGGAGACGACGCCGACCGGCTTGTGAAGCATAATGTAGGTGCGCTCGCTCGGCTGGCGCACCGGCTGCCCGTCGAGCAGCACCACATCCTGCTCGGGATCAACCCGCAGCCCCGGCTCCTGTACCACACGGCCGTTCACCATCACCCGGCCGGCCGCGATAATCGCCTCGCAATCGCGGCGGGAGGCTATCCCGGCGCTAGCGAGCACTTTCTGAAGGCGTTCTGCGCTCACAATCGTTCCTTAGCGGCCCGAACGGGCCAAATACAAATACGCCAGCCATCGCCGCGGCATCGCGCCGGGGCGTTCAGGCGGGCGCCAGTAAACGGAGACGGGGACTGTCGTGCCTGAAGTATACCATTAAACGCCGCCAAGATGAATGGTGGGCGGCGCCGCCCCGCCGCCCGCGCTCACATTCAGCAGCGGCGTCGCCGCGATCCGGGTGAGGCATCCAGCCGCCTCCAACGCCGACCCCACGCCAAAGATGCAGGGGTCGCTATCGACATAGCGGGGCGTGAAGCGCAGGCCCTCGGACGCGCTCCAGGTGGGGTACTCCTCCTGGGGCACCGGCACTCGCTCCTGCACCACCCAGGGCGCGCGTTGTGCCGCGGCGAGGGCCTCGCGCCACTGGTCCTCACTTACCGTCCAGCCGAGCACTACGCCGCTGCCGCCGTACTCGTCGTTGGGCTTGAGCACCAGGCGCTCCCGGTTACGGGCCACAAAGTCGAGCAGTTCCACCCGCTCGCCCTGGTAGGTGGTAGGCCCGGACCGTACCAGCCGCGTCCAGGGAACGTGGGCCTGCACGGCGGCCCGCTCCTCAGGATCGAGCAGCGCCCAGCCGGGGCCATCCTCATCGCTCACAAGGGCCATGATCAGCTTGGTGTGGACCGGCTTGGTGCGGAAGGGATTCACCACACAGACGCGGCGGTCGGCGTAGGCCCGCACCAACGGGTGCTGGAGATCGTGGCGGGCGAGGAACTCGTGCTGGAGCACCCGGCGGTAGACAAGCCCGATCGGGGTGCGGCGGCCGTCCTGCTCCACGTAGAGCTCCGCCCCATCGTAGCGCAGCTCATCGGGGTCGGCGATCAGGGTGGGCGTCCCGGCCTCGTTGAAGCGATCCCGCAGAAACTCGAACTCCGGCATTGTCACCGCCTCGCGGAAATCCACGATCGCAACCGTAGGCGTGCCCTGGCCGCCCCACGCCTCCCAGGCTTGCCGCAGCGTGTGGTGGAGCCGCCGCCAGAGTGAGAAGAGATGGACGTGGCGGCCCCGCAGGAACTCCTGCATCACCGGGAGGGCTTGGAAATCCTCGACCAGCGCGTCCTCGTAGGCGATCCCTGCCGGCGACTCGAGGTTCGCCTCGACGAACCAGCACCAAGCCCCATCGGGGGCGAGAAAGCCGTCCAGGCGCCCGAAGAGGGCTGCGCCGGGGTAGCCGGGGTCGATCGCGAGCAGCACTCGCTCGTCGGGGCTGAGGGCGTAGGGCGCGAGGAGCGTCTCATCGCTGAGGGCGGCGGCGCCCACCCGCTGGATCGCCCGACCCACTGCGCGGGCCGCGGTCTTCAGCAGCACGTACTGTGCCGGCACGATAAAGCGCGGGCGCAGCACCTCGCAGACGAGCCGGTCCCGAGCCTTGCCCACGAGCATGCCGCGGGCCCTGATGGCGGCGGCGAGCCGCTCGTAGCTGTCGCGGGCCGTCTCGGCATCGAGCAGGGCGTGGTACTCGGCGATGACCGTCTGGAGATCCATAAGAGCGCGGGGCGACCAGTTGCTGCTCCTGATCGCCCGATGGGAACGCGCAGGATAGCGCGCCATGGAACAAGATGCTGCCTGCTGTAGAGGCGCAGGACGATTATACTCGCATCCCCGGAGCCTTTAGCGATGCAACATTTAGGCGACAGACCTGGCCGTTTTACCGGGCCGGCGCTAGCCGAGCCGCGGATAGCGGTGCCCAAGCCGGCGGCGTATACTTGCGGCAGACCTATCGCACAACCTGTTGTTGTAATCCATAAAGGAGCGCCCTATGACAACGTTCGACGCGGCCGAGCTGCTCGGCGCGATCTCCAATCAGATGGCCGATGCTGTGGCGCGGGCCGGCGCGGCGCTGGTGCAGGTTCACGGCCGAGCCCGCGGGCCGGCCAGCGGTATCGTCAGCGGCGAGGAGTTGGTGCTCACCGCCGACCACGTGCTGGAGCGGGACGACGACCTGCACGTGACGGCGCCGGACGGCCGGCAGCTCCCGGCACAGCTGGTGGGCCGCGACCCGGCGAGCGACCTGGCCTTGCTGCGGGTTGCCGGCCTTGGGATGGCCCCGGCCGCCTTCGCCGACGCCCCAGCCCGGGTAGGCCAGCTGATCCTCGCGGTCGGCAGGCCAGGCGAGAGCCCGATGGCCTCGTTCGGCATCGTGAGCGCCGTGGGCGGCCCTCTGCGCAGCCGGCGCGGCGCCGTGCTCGAGCAGTACATCCAGACCGACGCCATCCCCTACCCCGGCTTCTCGGGCGGCGCCTTGGTGGAAGCCAGCGGCGCGGTGGTAGGCGTGCTCACCACCGGGTTGGCCGGTGGCGTGGCCCTCGGCGTGCCGGCGGCCCTCGCGCGGCGCATCGCCGACACACTCGCGAGCGGTGGCACGGTGAAGCGAGGCTTCCTCGGCATCAGCAGCCAGCCGGTGGAGATCCCCCCGGCCCAGCGGGCCGGGCTCGCCCAGGAGCGCGGTTTGCTCATCGTGCGGGTGGAGCCGGAGAGCCCGGCCGCCAGAGGCGGGCTGATGCTCGGCGACGTACTCACCAGCTTCGATGGCCGCACCCTCACCGACACCGACGAGCTCCAGGCACTGCTCACCGGCGATCGGGTGGGCAAGGCGGTGCCCGCCCAGGTGCTTCGGGGCGGCGCCCTGGTCGAGCTGCAAATCACGGTGGGCCAGCGCTAACGATTGTGGGTTGGCGAGCGGCGCCTCGCTGCGCGAGGCAGATCCACAACCCGAAATCTAACATCATCTGAGGTTGCAATGACACTGATCGAGAGCATCCCCGACCTCG
>Ga0207873_1003887_pt1 | contig 10397 bp, 7 predicted proteins | sample BGWIniCompost_FD_187373 | JGI IMG/M metagenome (GOLD analysis project Ga0207873, IMG submission 187373) | Cellulose adapted compost microbial communities from Newby Island Compost Facility, Milpitas, CA, USA - BGW Initial Compost (SPAdes)... ... | reverse complement strand
GTTGCTAGCGCTTCACAGAGCCTGTCTCTCAGCGCTTCTTTATAAATCGATTAAGCGACGGGCTTATTCGACTTTGAACTGCAAACGTAGGCCATAGCGCCATAGTTTCCAAAAACGCACGGTATTTTTTCTTCGGCAGTACGCTTACAAATGTTCGTATCAAGCATGTTTTAGCGGTTGCCGAAAGCGCTTGAAGAGGCGGCGTAGGCCGAAAAATGAAGACTTCACATAAATCAGGTAAGCATGCCACCGTCAACCTGGAGAACCTGCCCGGTAATGTACGAGGAGAGATCAGAAGCCAGGAAGACACATGCATCCGCAACATCTTCAGGCTTGCCTCCCCGTTTCAGGGGGATGCCCTCGCGCCAGGCTTGAATGGTTTTTTCATCAAGCTTGGCAGTCATCTCGGTTTCAATAAAACCCGGCGCTACTGCGTTACAGCGGATCCCACGTGAGCCCAGCTCCAGCGCCACCGATTTGGTAAAGCCAATAATGCCTGCCTTTGACGCGGCATAGTTGGCCTGCCCCGCATTTCCCTTGAGCCCGACTACAGACGTCATGTTGATGATCGATCCGCTCTTCTGCTTCATGAATTGTTTGGTGGCGGCTTTCACCGTGTTGAAACACGACTTAAGATTCACATTGATCACCTGATCCCACATCGCCTCGGTCATGCGGAGCAAAAGATTGTCCTGCGTAATGCCAGCGTTGTTGACCAGCACATCAAGACTGCCGAAATCGGCGATGACACTGTTGACCAGCTGTTCAGCCTGAAGGAAGTCACTGGCGTCGGAACGATATCCTTTCGCCTTCACGCCCTGTGAGGTGAGTTCCTGTTCCAGCGCCTGGCCCTGCTCAACGCTCGACAGATATGTAAAAGCTATGTTGGCGCCATGCGCAGCAAAATGAAGTGCAATAGCGCGGCCGATGCCTTTTGATGCACCCGTAATCAGGGCGTTTTTTCCTTCAAGTAGTTTCATCGTGAATTGTATGCTTGGGCGCTAAAATTAGTTATTTCCTGCAAACCGCCGTCATAAGTTTGCTCCTGTGCTGCCTTTGCCAAATGAAACAAGGCACTGAGAATTAACAGAATTGCTTTTTTTGAAAGAGCCAAAGCCCGTTTATCTTTGGCGTGCAAATCTCAAATCCCAAGGATATGTCTAAATACGATATCGTTGTCATCGGGAGCGGACCAGGTGGTTATGTTGCCGCCATACGCGCTTCTCAGCTTGGAATGAAGGTAGGTGTGGTCGAGAAAGCTGAGCTGGGCGGTGTGTGCCTGAATTGGGGATGTATTCCCACAAAAGCCTTGCTCAAAAGTGCTAATGTGTTTGAATACCTGAAGCATGCGTCAGACTATGGCGTTACGGTGAAGGATGTAAAACCAGACCTCGCCGCCATGGTGAAACGCAGCCGTGCCGTTGCAGACAGCAACAGCAAAGGTGTTCAGTTCCTTTTCAAGAAAAACAAAATCGATCATATCCCGGGCTTCGGAAAAGTGAAGAAGGGAGGCAAGGTTGAAGTTACCGATGACAAGGGTAAGAAGACGGAACTTGAAGCAAAACACGTGATCCTCGCTACGGGTGGAAGGTCACGCGAATTGCCTAATCTCAAGATCGATGGCAAGAAAATCATCGGCTATCGTGAGGCGATGATGCTCGATAAGCTACCCGGCAAGATGCTTGTTGTAGGTTCAGGGGCTATTGGAGTTGAGTTTGCATATTTCTATCAGGCACTTGGAACCGAAGTTACGCTCGTCGAATTCCTGCCACGCATTGTCCCTGTTGAAGATGAAGAAGTATCTAAGGCCCTCGACAAGGCGTTCCGCAAACAGGGCATGAAGATTCATGTCAACTCCGAAGTGACGTCTGTTGACACGAAAGGCAAAACCTGCGTCGCTACAGTAAAAAGTCCTGATGGAGAGATCAAAGTTGAAGCGGACGTTGTACTCTCAGCGGTTGGAATCACTACCAATCTTGAAGGTATCGGCCTGGAGGAAACCGGCGTAAAGGTTGAGAAAGGGAAAGTTGTTGTAGACGATTTCTACCGGACCAACGTGCCGGGCATTTACGCCATCGGCGATATTGTCAAGGGACCTGCGCTCGCGCACGTAGCGTCTGCCGAAGGAATTATCTGCGTGGAAAAAATTGCAGGAAAGAATCCCGAGCCACTCAACTATAACAATCTTCCCGGATGTACCTACTGTTCGCCGGAGATCGCTTCCGTTGGCTATACGGAAGAGGGCGCGAAGAAGGCCGGCTATGAGATCAAGGTCGGGAAGTTCCCTTTCAGCGCATCAGGTAAAGCGAAGGCAGCCGGAGCTACAGACGGATTTGTTAAAGTTATCTTCGACGCGAAGTACGGTGAATGGCTGGGCGCGCACTTCATTGGCGCCAACGTCACCGAGATGATCGCAGAAGTAGTTGTAGCACGGAAACTCGAAACAACCGGACACGAGATTATCAAGTCCGTTCACCCGCACCCGACCATGAGCGAAGCGATCATGGAAGCGGTGGCCGCCGCCTACGGCGAGGTGATCCACTTGTAATCACATGTCGCCAGGTCGCGCAGGTCTGCTACCGAGCGCCTCGGAGTACTTGATGTAGTCTTCTTCGATACGGGAGGCTAACTCTTCTTCGCCGTATTCATACATCATCCGCTGCAGTTCACCGAGAACGGCCAGATTCAACCGTACGTCGTTGTGTCTTTCATTGCGTCGGATGTAGTAGTCCAGCATCTCCTTCGAACGCCGGTGATTGATTTCGGTGATCGATAGCGCGCGTTCCTTTTCTCCGAGTTCCATCAGAAGCTGTATCGTGGGCAAAGACGTAAACCTATCGAAAGGCACGCCGTGATCCGGCATCTTTTCGAGGCTGAACAGTATAACCTCACGGGCCTTTTCTTCCTGGCCTTCCTGGAGCAACGCATTCGCGAGATTGATTAGTGAATTCCGCTGGTTCAAAACGAACTTCCGGTAATCCTCCGAGTTGTAAACGTTCGGGTCGTCAAGTCCGCGATACTGGAACTTGGTAAGCATGTTCGTGTATGCCACCTCGGTATTGACCAGTTCGTCCTGCGGTCTCGGATTGCGCACCGGCAGGATGCGATACGCGTTGCCTTCCTGTACAATGTAAGGACGCAGGTCTACCTTAAACTGCGCAAGCGACGTGTTGTTTACATAAAGCGGTCGCTCCCAGTTCGAGGTTGCGAGCAGGTCAAGCATGGCAAGGTCCTTCTTCTCCAGGCTGTTTCCTATCACGCGCAGCCTCATTTGGGGAACAATGAGGCTATCGAGGTTTTTCGGAACGATGCCCATCGAGCGCACCTTCTCTACATCCACGTTCAATATGAGTTCCTTCGCAGGAAGCATGTTCGCGCTCGTCATGTACGGATGCTGAAGACCGGAGTAGTTCCGTTTAATGAGGTTGAGGTATTCAACCAGGTCGATACTGCTCAGGCCGGCATCGTAGTACGCCAGGTAATCGTTGCGACCACCCTGCTGATAGTGTTTCGCGGTGAGCGAATAAGGGAAAGGTTCCGACTCATACGTCTGACGCATCGTCTGTTTGATGTACCAGTCGGTATTGTAATAACTGAGCACTACTACCCGCACATCGGTACGCACGCCTTCAACCTCCTGCGCATACCATAACGGGAATGTATCGTTGTCACCACCGGTAAAGAGAATTGCGTTCGGAGCGCACGACTGAAGATAGTTGATGGCGGAGTCAACCGAGAAATAGCGGTTGCTGCGATCGTGATCATCCCAGCCTTCGGCAGCCATGATTGCGGGAGCAGACAGGCACAATATTGTCGACGCTATTGCAACCGTCTTACCGTTCTTTATGAAACGCTGCAAGAGTTCGGCAAAAGCAAGAACGGAGAAACCGATCCAGATACAGAACGCGTAATACGAACCGGCGTAGATGTAATCTCTTTCACGCGGCTCGGACGGCGGTGAGTTGAGGTAGATTACCAATGCGACGCCGGTGAGAATGAATAACAATGCCGTTACGGCGAAGTTCTTTGGATCATGATTGATCTGGTATACCAGGCCAAGTACTCCCAGCAACAAGGGAATCATGAAGAAGTTGTTTCGACCCTTGTTTCTCGCCAGTTCTTCTGGTAGCTCTTCAAACCATCCCCTGGGCCCAAGCCATGACGCGTCCTGGATGTCGCTTTCACGTCCCGCGAAATTGAACATGAAGTACCGCATGTACATGAAGCCGATCTGGTGCTTGAACATGAACCTCAGGTTGTCTCCAAATGTAGGCTTCTCGCCTTCGCGCAAGCCCAGGATTGCACGATAGGTTTCCTGGTGATCGGGTGCGGTGCTGTATATGCGTGGGAGTATCGTCATGTCCGCCGGGTCATAGCGATACTCGATCCGACGATCTGTTACCTCATAGCGGTTTTCACCCTTCGTGTAAATGGGAACACCATCGGTATAACCTATTATCTCAGCTGTGAAGTACTGTCCGTAAAGGAGCGGCCGACTTCCATACTGCTCGCGTTTCAGGTAGCGAACGAAGCTCATTACATCCGACGGATCGTTTTCATTGATAGGGGGATTGTCGTTCGACCGGATTACGATCACAGCGTAAGAGCTGTAGCCGATGAGAATGAAGGCCGTGGAAACGAGAAACGTGTTCAGAATAACATTGCCCTTCTTCTGTGACCGGATAATTCCGTACACAAGAGCGCCAATAAGAAGCGCCGCGAAAACGATGACTCCGGATCCGAAAGGAAGTCGCAGGGAGTTGACGAAATAGATTTCAAATGCTCCGGCCACTGAAGGCAGACCGGGTATGATGATATCGTTGATGAAGAATATGATCAAAAGGCTGATGATCAGCGTCCATACAATGCCCCAGAATGTTGGCTCCTTGTATTTCTTGAAATAGTAGATAAGCCCCAGGGCGGGTATCGTTACGAGGTTGAGGAGGTGGACGCCGATGGACAGTCCCATCATGTAGAAGATGAGGATCAGCCAACGGTTGGCACGCGACTCATCTTCGATCAGATCCCACTTCATCATCGCCCAGACTACAAAGGCAGTAAAGAAGGACGACATGGCGTACACTTCCGCCTCAACAGCAGAAAACCAGAAAGAGTCGGAAAACGTGTAGGCCAGCGAACCAACGAATGCCGATCCGAAAAGAAGCCACGCCTTGTCTGCGGGGATCTCTTCAGTTACAGAAATCTTCATGATCTTGCGTCCGAACAGGGAGATCGACCAGAACAGGAAGAGGATCGTGAAGGCGCTGGCCAGCACACTTGTGAAATTGATCCAATAGGCTACGCGCGTAACGTCGCCCAACGCAAGAAACGAGAACAGGCGCCCAATCAAGAGAAAGAGCGGCGCGCCCGGCGGGTGTGGTACTTCGAGCTTATAAGAAACCGATATGAATTCGCCGCAATCCCAGTAGCTGGCGGTCTCTTCCATCGTAAGCCAATAGGTCACCAGCGCAATGGTGAACACGACCCAGCCACCGATATTATTGATCTTTTGAAAATTCATGAGAAGCGGGTTTTCGGAAACTTAAGATGCGAAAATACAAAAAAACCCGGGAGCCCTTACCCCTCCTTACACTCCCACGCTCACTCCCACCTCAGAAGCCCAGGTCTATTTGTACACGATGACATAAAAACACAGCCACAGGAAGAAGATCAGGACGTAGGAACTAACCACAATCAGCCATACTACCCGTTTGTCCTTGCGGGCATAAAAATGGATGCCGTTAACGAGCGCAATGCAGTATGGGATTTCGAACAGATTGAGCGCTCGCAGCGGATAGGCCCATTTCCGGTCAATGGCCAGGTAATCGAAGAAGTGCATCAATGACAGCGGATAAAAGGCGTTTATGTCGTGGAGCGTAGGGTCAGTGTTCACGGTCATAAACCAGAGAATCTTGATCACCTCGGGAATCAGAAAGATGAATTCGCAGGTAAGCACGATACCCCAACATTGCGCGTAGGTAACGCGGTAACCGTACATAAAACATCCGACCCAGATAACGAATGCGATCACTGTGAATTTCCAGAGGTATACGAGCGGCACGGAGAAAAGCTTCAGGTCGGCAATCAGTCGCAGAATGAAGCCCTCGGGCCGATCCTGGAGGAACTCAAAGGCTGCCGTTTCGTTTTCGATAAATGCGATCTTGACGTACAGAAGCATTATGCTCAGCACGCACAACAAAACGAAGAGGAGTCTTTTGTCCGCTGCAAATATTGACTTAGTTTCGCGAGGCTGGGAGGTGTCCATTTTTCCCGTGGAATGGTTCAGAATGATTCGGATTTGCCAAATTAAGCGACTGCTTCCAACAACCGCCTTCGCGTCGCTTTTTTTTGTATTGGTCGCCGCTTCCGCCGCGTGGGCACAACCTGTTCAGAAAAAAGATACCACAATCATCCTGTTGTCGAACATCCAGATTCAACTGGAGTGCACACAGGCACTGAATGATCTGTACAACTTCAAGTTTAATCGCGCAGAGCAGCAGTTCCGCTACCTCAAGACCAGGTATCCCTGGCACCCACTACCGTATTTCCTAATGGGACTGATCGAATGGTGGAAGATCATGCCGAATCCCTCCGATATGTCGCATGATGAAGTTTTTCTCGCGTATATGGACAGCACCATCATGGTCGCGGAAAATCTTTTCAAAAACCATCCGGCTTACAAGGTGGAGGCTGCGTTTTTCCTGGCGGGCGCGTATGGATTCAAAGGACGGTTGTACTCCGATGAGGACCGCAAGAACTGGCGCAAGGCAGCGAGCGCCGGTAAAAACGCCATCCGATACATGGAAGAGAATCGCGGCAACAGCGACCTGAGTCCTGAGCTTCTCTTTGGCGATGCGCTCTACAACTATTTCTCGGTGTGGGTTCCTGAGAACTACCCTGCTGTCAAACCACTTCTGTGGTTCTTTCGGAAAGGCGACAAAGAGCTGGGATTAAAACAACTTCGCGAAGTTTCATACAACGCATTCTATACGCGAACGGAAGCCATGGTCTGGCTGATGCGAATTCTCAACAGCTATGAGAACGATCAGGCCCAGGCATTTCAGATCAGTGAATACCTTCATCAAACCTATCCTGACAACCCTTACTTCCACCGGTACTACGCACGGATGCTTTACGCTACGGGAAAATTTTCCCGTGCGGAGCAATCGAGCCTCGCCATCCTGGCGGCTATCGACAGCGGGAAGGTTGGATATGAGGCTACAAGCGGTCGATATGCCGCGTTTTTCCTCGGACAGATCAACGAGACGCGCAGGAACGACGAGGAGGCACGCAAGTATTATGAGATGTGTGTAAAGTTTACTGAGCAGACCAAGAGTTTCGAGTCCGGATATTATTTGTACTCCCTGATCGCCCTCGGTGAAATTGCCGAACGTCGCGGCGATCACGCCACGGCACGACGCTACTTCGCTGAAGTGAAGAAGAGGGCCGGCCGAAAGGACGAAGCGTTTAAGACGGCGAAAAAGAGGTTGAAGGAATTGGATAAGGGAGACTGATTCTTGAGCAGTAATCGGTAATCGCGGGGATTGGTAGAGACGCGCAACCTGCGCGTCTCCGGGATAAATCAGTAATCGTTAATCGCTGGGGATTGGTAGAGACGCGCAACCTGCGCGTCTCCGGGATAAATCAGTAATCGGTAATCGCGGGGATTGGTAGAGACGCGCAACCTGCGCGTCTCCGGGATAAATCAGTAATCGGTAATCGCGGGGATTGGTAGAGACGCGCAACCTGCGCGTCTCGGGTAAAACAGGAAAAACGGATCATCGTTAACCGATAATCCTTTCGTAACTTTCCCATGTGGATGCCCGTGACCTCATCGTTACTCCGCTGCTGCTCATCGTTGTATATGTATGCGCGTATGTTGCGCGGCAGCGTGTGCCGGACGTTGAGAGTCGCGCCTATTTTCTGCCTGCTCTGACAGTTCGTATTATCGGCGCGCTCCTTGCTGGCGTCATCTATCAGTTTTATTACGAGGGGGGCGACACGCTGGCCTATCACACGCACGGAAGCCGTCATGTTTGGGACGCGTTCATGACAAATCCCTTATATGGATTTAAGCTTCTTTTCTCAAATGGGGTACACAACCCGGAAACCTATGCGTGGTCAGCGAAGATCTGGTACTTTCGCGATCAGCAGTCCTTCTTTGTTATTCGCGTAGCGTCGGTATTTGATCTTCTCACATTCTCATCCTATTCCGGAACTGCTGTTTTGTTTGCTGTCGTATCGTTCATAGGTGCCTGGCTGATGTACCGGACGTTCTACATGATGTACCCGACCTTCCATCGCTGGCTCGCATTCTCCTGTCTTTTTGTCCCCACGGTCTTCTTCTGGGGCTCCGGAATTTTCAAGGATACGATTACGCTCGCGGCGCTCGGTGTTGCCACATATGGCATTTACCGCCTTGCCATCGAGAGAAGATTTCGCTTGTGGTACGTTGCGGCAGTGATCATCTGCTGTTGGGTGATCTACTCGATTAAGATTTATATTCTCCTTTGCTTCCTTCCTGCGGTATTACTGTGGATCGGAGTCCGGTACATATACCTGATTCGTCAAGTGGTTGCGCGCGTGGTACTATTGCCTTTCGGGTTAGCATGCATCGTCGGACTCGGTTATCTGGTGGTACGACAGGTGGCCCTGGACGATCCAAGGTATAACCTCGGTCGCATTGCTGAGACGGCCCGTGTAACGGCATATGATATTGGATTCTGGACCGGAAAGGATGCAGGGTCGCGTTATATATTGGGTGAATTAGACGGAACACTGGAAGGGATGCTGCGACTGGCGCCGCAGGCTATTAACGTGTCGCTGTATCGTCCGTACCTGTGGGAAGTAAACAATCCTCTAATGTTGCTGGCGGCGTTGGAGAGTTTCGCACTGCTGATGGTAACCCTTTATGTGCTCGCGCGTTCCAGGCTGCGTACCTTTCGATACCTCGGCCATCCCGACGCTCTCTTCTGCCTGGCGTTTGCTTTGATCTTTGCTTTCGCCGTAGGCGTATCAACATACAACTTCGGCACGCTGTCTCGCTACAAGATACCGTTGATGCCTTACTTCCTGGTAGGAATCGGGCTGATCTACTATTACTCGAACAAGGAGAGGAACGTAGAGGTGTTGGAAGAGACCGAATACCGGTCGATCACCGTCTGACGACCAGCACGCCCCAGTCGTTTTCGCAGTTCGGCATCTGCTATCAGCATCTCAAGAGCAGCGAGCCACTCATCATCGGTACGACAGAGGCAACCGTTCTCCATGTGTTGAATGATGGTTGTGTTGACACCAACGGGGCTGGCCACCGCCGGCATATTCAACGCCATGTACTGAAGTGCTTTGAATCCGCATTTTCCCTTCGACCACTCGTCATCGGGTAGAGGCATGATCCCGATGTCAGCAGTCATAAGGTCAGCGATTTCAGTTTCTGGCGACCACTCGCGAAAGATCAGCCGGGGCAGCTGAAATTCGGGAGGCCTGTCGGCGATTACGAGGAGGGACGCTTCGGGAAATTTTTCCTGAACCTGCAGCAGTACATCCTTCAGAAGGTAGAGGTACTTCAGGGTGCTGTGTGATCCCGTCCACCCAATCACAATTTGGTGGGAATCCTTGGCGGCCGGTTGTTGTACTGATGGATTGTGGAGTCCTTCTGTATCGATGGTTGTAGGATTCAAAATGGCATTGGCGTTGAAACGCAGTGCGTACTGGCGGAGGTACTCGTTGCCACAACTGACCTTATGGCTCCAGCGACAGATTGACGACACCTTGCTGCGCCATCGAAGGGTGCGTTCAAGGGTCGATTCATTTATCTTGTCGGTCATCCAGATCGCATCATCATAATCGTAGATGATTTTTTTTCTCAGCGCTTTTGCCAGGAACCATTCAATGATCGGTGGACCTACAGGCGCCGCCTCCCGATGGATAAAGACTCGGTCATATTGGGATGCGGAAAGCAACAACCCCACCCTTCGTGCAAATCCCCTGAAGATCATCCCGATCCTCGCGAACGTATTGCCGCGCTGGTAAAACAGGCGCCATCGTTGTGGCGGGAGAAAGGGAGCCAGGTATAGCGTGTGGCCTCGTTGTTTAAGGATGTCGAGATATTGTTCGAAACGAAATCGTTGGGACGGCGACTCGCCGGGCGGATATGGTATGATGAAAAGAATCTTCAAACCTGCTGAACTTTGAGAAGTCCATTTTGCAAAATTAAACGTACATTTAATTTTTTTACGGACAGGAATTTTTCATCTCCCTCCGTGACGAGTTTTTATGGCTCCTGAACACCGAATTGTAGTCGACGCCAGCAAGCGAGGGTTATCGCTGAACCTTAAGGAACTTCTGGATTACCGGGACCTGTTTCTGATCCTGGCCTATCGTGATCTGCGGATTCG
>Ga0207873_1003884_pt1 | contig 10413 bp, 5 predicted proteins | sample BGWIniCompost_FD_187373 | JGI IMG/M metagenome (GOLD analysis project Ga0207873, IMG submission 187373) | Cellulose adapted compost microbial communities from Newby Island Compost Facility, Milpitas, CA, USA - BGW Initial Compost (SPAdes)... ... | reverse complement strand
TGTTCAATGTCGATCCATAACAAACGGTTGTTCTTATAGTCCCAAAGCGCGCCTTCGCCAAGTTGGGCTTTTATGTCCAGCGCCGGTTTTGCTTTCATCTCCTCGTTGGGTTGGTTGATGGATGGCAAAAGAGAAAAGAATAAAACAATTGATATCATTTTCATAATTAAGAATTTAGGCAAACTCAAATATAATTTAGTTTTGATATTGTTTATCTTTTTAATTCTGAAAATATCGAATCAATGAAAGCAATGAAACTGACCGGCATAGGGCAAATGGAATTGATGGAAGTTCCCGCGCCGGCTATTGCCCATCCCGACGACATGTTGATCAAGGTGTCGCAAGTGGGCGTTTGCGGTTCCGACATTCACTATTACGCCACGGGAAGAATCGGCAGCCAGGTGGTGGAGTTTCCCTTTGCCGTCGGCCATGAAACGGCGGGAGTTGTCGTGGAAACCGGAAGCGGCGTGAAAAACCTTCAGCCCGGCGACCGGATTGCCATCGACCCGGCCGTTTCCTGCGGCGATTGCGACCAGTGCCTGGCCGGACGTTCGCATACCTGCAGAAAATTGAAATTCCTGGGATGCCCCGGACAGCTTGAGGGCTCTTTGATGGAGTATATTGTCATGCCTGAAAAATGTTGCTATAAAATTCCCGGCCATATGACCATGGACGAAGCGGTTATTTCCGAACCGCTCGCCATCGGCGTCTATGCGGTCAACCAGGCGGGCTCTCTGGAAGGCAAGCGCGTCGGCATATTCGGATTTGGGCCTATTGGCATGAGCGTCATGCTGGCCGGAAAGGCAAAAGGGGCAAGCGATTTTATTGCGACGGATTTGATCGAAGCGAGAAAGGATTTTGCGCGAAAGCTTGGCGCCGCCTGGGTGGGCGACGGCCATGATCCCGGCCTGGCGGCAAAAATTTACAAAGAAACTCCGCTGGCTTTGGACGTGATCTTCGAATGTTGCGGCAAGCAGGAAGCGGTGGACATTGCCCTCGAAACCCTGAAGCCCGGAGGAAAACTGATGCTTATCGGCATTCCGGAGTTCGACCGGTGGTCTTTTAGCGCCGATTTGATGCGCAGGAAAGAGATCGCGATCGTGAATGTGAGAAGGCAGAATGAATGCGTAGCCGAAACGTTGGAGTTGATGGCTTCGGGAAAAGTAAACGCGAGGCAAATGGTCACCCACCGGTTTCCTTTTGAAAAAACAAAGGAAGCTTTTGACATGGTAAAGGAATACCGCGACGGCGTGATGAAGGCGATGATCGAATTTGACTGACCGGCGCGCTTACCGGCCGGGCGATTCTTCGGCCTTCATTTTTCCCAGCTTGAGGAAGGGGATCAGCATCGGCGTTTCTCGCCGGTATCGCTCATATTCCCATCCAAATTCCCTTTTCAACTTATGTTCTTCCGGGATTATTCCCGCCACGGTGTAGAAGGTTATCATCAGGCAGGTCGTCAGGTAGCTCATCGTGGGGACGGCAAGCAGCAAGGACCACATGGCAAAAAGCGTGGCCGCATATAAAGGATGTCTCACAAACCGGTGGAGGCCGCCTCTTTCCAGCGTTTTCGGCCGCTCTTTCTTTTTTAGAAAAACGTCAAACCCGCTCAGGTAGAAAAAGTACTTCCGGATGCAGACCGTCATCGCCGCGATTCCCGCCAAAGTCAGGATGGCCGACAATAGAATCAGCGGCGCGCCGGGCTTCCAAAGCCAGAAAGTGGTGATTGCAGTCATAAATATGACGATGGCCGTTAAAAAGAGCGTAAAGAAGGTGGAGTATGCCAGGCGGTAAAACCTGAATCCACTTCCCATGAGCGATTGCGCCCGTTTTTTTAACCATTCGGCGGCCAGCAGGGAATGGACGGCGCCGAAAATCGCCCATAGCGCGGCAAGCCAGATATGTCCGTCGATCATCGTCTTTTCCGGGTTTGATAGTTAAATGACTTTAGGAGAAAAAGGTTTTGAGCGCGCCGGAACATTGTTTTGATGAGGAAAATTTTGCAGAAAACCCTCCCTTTCGGGAAGTATGGCCGCCGGCTTTACTGAACGCGCGCGCCGTCAAAGAAGCTGACCGTCGACTTTGCTGAACGCGCCCGCCGTCAAAGAAGCTGACCGTCGACTTTGCTGAACGCGCGCGCCGTCAAAGAAGCTGGCCGTCGACTTTGCTGAACGCGCGCGCCGTCAAAGAAGCTGGCCGTCGACTTTGCTGAACGCGCGCGCCGTCAAAGAAGCTGGCCGTCGACTTTGTTGAACGCGCGCGCCGTCAAGAAAGCTGGCCGTCGACTTTGTTGAACGCGCGCGCCGTCAAAGAAACTGGCCGTCGACTTTGTTGAACGCGCGAGCGGCGAAGAAAGCTGGCCGTCGACTTTGACGAACGCGCTCGCGGTGAAAAAACCCGGCCGCCCTGTTTGTTGAACGGACGGCCGATCAAAGAGATTTACCGGCAGCTTTGACTAAAAACGTTCGGACTTAAGAAAATTTACCGGCTGATTGGGTTTTGCTTCGAAGTTCCCCTATTCGGCGAACCCAATTTAATGATTGGCGGCTGACGACATGAAGTCAGCTTGCCCGTTTCACTCCATCTCGAATGCGCTCATATACGCGTCTATGCTTTGGACGTAATCCAGAAAGTCGTTATAAAATCCGGAAGAACCCAGGGTGGCGCTGTCGCCGATTACGACCAGCTTCATTTTCGCCCGGGTCAACGCCACATTCATCCTGCGCTTGTCGTTCAGAAACCCTATTTCCCCTTTGCTGTTCGAGCGCGCCAATCCGATGAAGATAATTTCACGCTCCCTTCCCTGGAAAGCGTCCACCGTGTCGATGGCAATCTGCGCCTGGAGATCCTTCAGCTCGTCGTCTTTTTCGATCAGCTCCTTTAAAAGAATGACCTGCGCTTTGTAAGGAGATATGACGCCGATTTGAATGTCTTCGTTCAATATTCGCTCTTTGCCCAATGTTCCCAGGTATTGTTTGAGCGCCTTGACCAATAAAATCCCTTCTTCCTGGTTATACAGGCTGCGGGTTTCCTGGTTGATCTTTTCCGAATACCCGCACCCCGCCGTATCGATAAATAAAACCGGCCGGTCGCCCGGCGCCAGCAGCCGGTCTCCGGCGCTTTCGTCCGCGACAAGCCTGCCGTGGTAAAAATGTTTGTTGGAAAAATTCATGATGTCCGCATGCATCCGGTATTGCCGCTCCAGCATCGTCGCCGCCCGGGCGCGGGTGGCCGTCTTTTCCATTAAAGTGATCGCCAGGCCTCCTTTTGCAGCTTCGGGCGATTTGATGGTAGGAGGGAGTTGCAGATGATCGCCTGCAAAGATCACGCGCCCGGCCTTCAGGATGGGTATCCATGCGGTCGGTTCGAGGGCTTGCGTCGCTTCGTCCATAAAGAGGGTTCGAAATGTTTTCCCTGAAAGGAAAGGACTTGCCGCGCCGACAAGCGTGCAGGCTATGGCTTTAGACTTGTTCAGCAGATCGTCCACCACGTAACGCTCCAATATGTCGGCTTCGTTCAGCATGCGTCCCGCTTCGGCAAAAAGCGCTTTCCGCTGCTCTCGTTCCGCTTTCCCGAAATTGCGCTTGTACTGAAAAGCCAGCCTTCTGAATTCCTCGGCGCGTTTGCGCAGTGTGCGGATATGCTTGAAATCCGCATGGGCGGCAATCCTGGCATCCAGCGTGCGGCTGAGATTTTTTTCTGTTACGCGCGCGGGGTGGCCGATTCGCAACGTTTCAATGCCCATATCGGAAAGCTTTTCCACCAGGAGGTCTACCGCGGCGTTGCTGGGGGCGCACACCAGGACTTGTTCTTCATGTTTTAATGTTTCGCGGATGGTATAAACCAGCGTTGTGGTTTTGCCAGTCCCCGGAGGTCCGTGAATCACGGCGACATCCTTTGCGCGCAGAGCCTGGTTCAAGGCAAGGTTCTGGCTTTCATTCAGCTCCTCTACGACGATATCGCCGGAACCGGCAAATGCGGGAGGGGCATATCCAAGAATGATGTCCCGCAGCTCGGCTATTCTTCCTTCTTCGGCGCGTATTACCTGATTGATCGCCCTTTCCATTTCTTTGTAGGAAGCTTCGTCAAACATCAGGTCCACGCCGAGCTTTCCATCGTAAATCCAGTCCGGAAGGTCGTCGCTATTCAGCGTGATGGTCATCGTATCGCCTTTGATGTAGTTGACTGTTCCGCGGGCTTCCAAAACTTCGCCCTCCGCATTTGAAAACAGCCGGACGATATTTCCCGGTTGGAAAGCATGAGGAATGCCGGTTTGCCTGGTTCGCGTTATTTCCACGATCATCCGCTCGCCCGTGCCGATATAAGAGCGATTGAGGACAACCGGATACCATGTTACCCCATCGTTTACCTTTTCCTTGAGCGAAGCGGCGAGTATCTTTTGCCGGTATTGCTCAAAGTCGTAGTTTTTTTCGATGTTCAGCAGTTTCCTGACTGTCTTTAGTTCGTCGACCGGTTTGGAATTCATAAAATGCGGTTCTTGGCGGTATTTGTGATAAAGGCGCTAAATTTGCGAAATTACTGTCTTTATCATAACCGTTTTATTTGAAAATGAATTTTCTGGCCCATGCTTTTCTTTCCGGAGACGACCCCGAACTGTTGGCGGGGAATTTTATGGGCGATTTTATTAAAGGCAGGCAATACGAGAATTTTCCTTCGGGCATAGCGAAAGGCGTTGTGTTGCATCGCGAGATTGATTTTTTTACCGACAACCACGACGTCGTTGAAAAAAGCAAGGCGCGTTTGCGTAAAAGGTTCGGACTGTATTCGGCTGTGATTGTGGATATTTTTTACGATCATTTCCTGAACGCCAATTGGGATCGCTATTCTGACCAGGATAAAGGCGAATTTATTCATTCGGTTTACGACACTGTGGACAGGTTTTTTGATCTTGCGCCTCCTCGCTTTCAAGCAATGTTCTCCAATATGAAGTCCCGCGACTGGCTGTCGAATTATGGCTTGATAGAAGGGGTGGAAAGGTCGCTTGCCGGCATGTCAAAGCGATCAAAGTTTAAACCGCAGTTGGAGCGGGCAGTGGAAGAACTGGAGCTGCATTATCGCGCGTACGACGACGATTTCAACCGGTTTTTCCCCGACGTTGTCAGGTTTGTGCGCGATTATTTGGGCAATGGCGAAAAATAAACCCGGAGGGTCAGGTCAGGGGCGTTCGCTCACAACTTTTCAATTTCTTCGATAGACAGGCCTGTGATTCTGGAAATCGTTTCAAAAGACATGTCCTCCGCTTTCATTTGCCGGGCGATGGCGAGAGGAAATTGCGCAACATCCTGTTTTTAGGAATGTCGGGTCGCCATTAACGGACGATCATCTTCTTGGTCAATCTTCTTCCGCTATATTCCAGCGAATAGAAATAAATTCCTTCCGGCATTTTCGATTTCGGAATCCAGATCGTTTCGTTTTCTCCCGCCGCAAATGAACCTTCAATCCGTTCAACTATATCGCCAATGGCGTTGTAAATTATCAGCTTGGCGCTTCCCGCCTCCGGCAAACTGAATTTTATTTTTGTTCCGGATTGTCCTGCCGGATTGGGATAGTTCTGGAATAACTCAAGCTTTGGCTCTCCCGCCGGGTTCGCAAACTCTATCCTTGCCGCGTTTGCGACAATTTCCACTTCTTCCAGCGCCGCGTTATAAGCCACGCTTTGGGTTAAGTCGGAGTTGATCCTGATTTCAGCCGGTTTTCTTTGTTTGATCTTAAAGCCAAGATCTAGGATAGTTTCATGATCTGCCAATGTCGCGCCTTCAATTGCCGGTTCATCCCAGGCAACCGTCAAATACCCCTTGTCGATATGCGTCTCGCCAAAATACGCATTCAGCGGATTTTCTTCGATTGCTTCCAGTTCGAGCGCTTCTGCATCCCAGGCTATGGTAAATTGCAGCCCGGACAATGCCTTGAAGTTGGCCGCTTTTATGGGTATCCTGATATGATCCTCTTCGCCCACCTGCAGATTGGCCATATCCAAACTTAAGGTTTCGCCCGATTTGCCGCGCGCCTTCGACGCGTCCCAACTGCCGTTCACATCGCCAAGTTTTATTCCATAGAAGTTAATATTCTCGTCGTTTACCATAGAGGAAACCGTTATCTTCTGGTCGAAAGGGAATGGAGACGTTGGATCTGCAAAAACGAAACCTTCAGGCACGAATTTCCAATGTCCCTCGGTAAAGCTGGTTTCCATCGCAAGAATAACCTTCCTGATTTCTACCACATCCCGCATCGATATGTCGTCGTCGTCGTTTACATTGGCGGCGATCAGGAGATAGGGATCTTCGATCCTTTTGATCCAGGCAAGATGCCGTCTGATTATCGCGATATCAAGGGTTGTAATCCCGTTATTCCATTTATTGTCCTCTTTTGAGGGCGTTATTTCAACGATACTGCCGGGCAGCGTACTGAATGAGAATCTTCCATCCGCTCCCGTGGTTGTTTCGCTGTCGATATCGTCCCCACTTGCATGTACGGTCACTTCTTTCAATGGCGTCCCTTTTGTGTTTTTAACGACGCCTGAATAGACGACCTTAGAAATGACTTTGAAGGATCCATTTTCAGCTTCCGCAGGCATTTCCTTGCCTTCTTCATCGCCAAATTCCATCTTGGGGAAGGGAAGGCCGGTAGCTACGGAAATGTCCGACGTAGCTCCGTCGCCGCCGGTTACCTTGAAATGAATATTAAACAACGCCTGATTGTCGGGCAAAGTAAATGGCACGGCTAATTCGTTGTCCCACAAAAAGATCATCGCGCCCGGTTGGGGAGAATTGAAGTGCATGCCTTCCAACGCCTCGCCCGATGTTGTAGTATATTTTAAAACGGCGTCGTCCCATAGCAAAGTGAATTGTGCGGTCAATACATCCTCGAAGTTCTTCACATAAACCGGCATGACGATGTCCTCGCCGGGCTGTCCATGAAGATGCGGAATGATTATGGTAACGGGGCGGTACTCGTGGGTGGTCGCTTCCACCGTGTCCGAATGCCTGGATTCATGATCGTCGTTTACCGCCTTGACGCGGTAATAGTAAGTATTTGCAGGAGCTAATCCTCCCAAGTCGGAATATGCGGTCGCATTGGCGTCGGTAGTATAAATGGCGGCATATGGTCCATCTATCGCCTCTGCGCGTTCAATCACAAACCCCGTTTCGTTGTCTGAGTTGTCTCGCCATGATAAATCGATCTGCATATACGAAACGGCTGTCGCCACGAGTTGGTCGGGTCTGACAATAAACGGCGGCGTGGCAACCGTCAGGACAATAGATTCCGATTCATAAGCGCCGACCATGGCTTTTAGCGTGTATTCATATTCTGTTTCCTCCGAGACTTCTGTGTCGACATACGACTCGGAATCCGCGGCAAGATCATAGATAAATTCGCCTCCGTTTACTTTTTTGACAATTCTAAATCCTGTTTCATTGTCAGAGTTATCGGTCCATGTCAGTTCAATCCGGTCCGGCGCAACGATAGCCGCCGTAAAATCTGAAGGCGCGGCGATTATCAATTCAAGGGTTGAAACGGACGCTTCATTCGAATAGGAAGATGAAACTTCGTCCTGGATTGCTTTAACCCTGTAGAAATAGGCGGTCCCTGGCGTTAATCCTTCGTCGTTAAACGATACGACATTTTCTGCCACGGTTTTGATCTCGACAAAACCTGTTCCCGATTCGGAAGATCGTTCAATTGCAAACCCCGCCTCGTTGTCGGAATTGTCTTCCCAACTCAACTGGATTTCAAAGGGCGAAAGCGCCGTGGCAATCAGGCCTGAAGGAGCGGCGATTAGAACCGGATCGGTGGTTGCATTCGCTTCCGGGCTATAGTCTGATTCGCCGGAAACATTCTTCGCCTTGACCCTGAAAAAGTAGGTAGTGTTTGGTTTTAATGACCCGATTTCAAAGGTTGTCACATCTGCGCCCGTTTCGGCGGCAACTACGAAATTGCTATTGTCGCCTTCCGATTGTTCAATAATGAAAAGATCCTCGTTTGAATCGTCTGACCAGGTAAGTTCTATTTTGTCATGTCCTTTGGCTGTCGCAGTCAATACAGCGGGCGCCGCCGGCGGTTCTATTTCGGTTATTTCTTTGAACTGGTTCACATTCTCGCCGGTATAAACCTGAACAATGCCCGAGGGCCATTCTATCTTCAGGGTGTCGATCATGGCGGCGTCGCCCAAACCAAAGTGCACAAACAAGCCATTTTGGGTAGCATAAGCCGTTTGCCCAGTTATTTCGCGCATCTGCCAGAAAGTCTCGCCTCCAATTGTCGCTTTTACTTTTACTTTTGCGCCGATTGCCGAGGCGTTTGAAACGGTTCCCCGCAGGCGAGCGGCAAACCAATTTGCGCCCGTTCCCTCATTGATAAACAGAGTATTCTTTAAGGTCGCGTTCAAGTCTGTTACATAAAGGTCCAATTGCCCGTCGCGGTTCAAATCCACCCACGAGCAACTGCTTGAATGGCCGTCCGAAAGCGCCATTTCAGAACCTGTAATTTTGGTGAATGTGCCGTCTCCATTGTTTTCATACAGAAAATTCTCCGATCCGCTATTAGAGACGTACAAATCTATCCATCCGTCGTTGTTATAATCGCCCCACGCACAGCCCCTTGAATCGCCCACATCCGTAGCAATATCTCCAACGGTAACTTTTGTCAGGACTCCGTTTACGTTTTGAAAAAGCATATTTACCTTATCCGACCCGCTGACGGTGACAAACAGATCCATATCGCCGTCGTTGTCGTAATCGGCCCATGATCCGCTATAGAAATCGGCCGATTCAAGATCAAGGTCGCCCGCTGGAGCGGCGACTAAAGCGCCTTCGTCATTGTCAAAGTAAATGTTCGTATTGCGATAATGATTCAAAAGCAATTCAGGATACCGGTCATGGTCCACATCCGACCAAATCCCATTATAGAATTCTCCCTTTTTGTTTATCATTTGGGAATTAAACGTGGCTCCAGTATTTATAAAATAGTAGGGGTTGTCAATAATATTTACTTCCAGCGCGTCCAGCTTGCCGTCGAGATTAATATCGCACCAGGATACAGAACGCGTATTGCGATACGAAAAAAGGATTTGTTCGGTCATTGGAGCCGAAACGGAAGTCAACGTCCCGTCGCCGTTGTTCTTTAACAGGATATTTTGCTTTGTAGAGGCTATGAAAAGGTCGTTGTAGCCATCGTTATCGTAGTCGCCCCACGAGGCGGAATATGTCGCCGCGGTTGGCGTGGAAAATGATCCCATGACCTCGGTAAAAGTCCCGTCGCCGTTATTGACAAAGAGCTGGTTGCCCTCGCTGCCGTTACATAGGAATAAATCTTCGTAATTATCATTATTAAAGTCGCCCCATGCGGCGCCAAAACTTGTCTTCATCACATCGGCTATTGGCCCGGAATCAATCTTGTTAAATGAAGGCTGTGCGCTGAGAACTCCTGCGCTCATCAAGATCGTAGCCAATATCATCGGGATATTTACCGGTATCCGTAACATAATCGATACAATTTTAAAAATCGGGATGAAGTTAAAAGATAAGCGGCATAAAAAAGCGCCGAATCGCAGTCAGATATTACGTCGGTGTTTTAATGCGATTCTTGGTTTGTATTTGCTAACGTTGCGGTTTGAATATCACTGGAATTAAATTAACTTAATTGGGGGAAAGCTTTCCGGCGCTTTTGTTCTGAAATATGCTTTATTTATCGAAATTATAATTTTTTGTAATGATGGCCCAAGGCCAAATAATTGTTATGAAAAACAGATTTTTGCCAATTTATTATTTAATTCAAATCAAAACCATAATTTTGCGCCTGGTTTAGCGAAAACGCCTCATTTTTGATTAGCTTATTGGTATGTTGATACGTTTTCACTAAATCGTCACATGGCCAGATGGAGATAGCCCAGCCTTTGATACTGAGCTTAATTATTAACTTGTGTGAATAGACCGGCTTGTCTGGTGGTGTTTGCATGAATGGCGCGAAGCGATGGAGAAGAGTTTGATAGAGGTTTTTAATCTAATTGCGATTGCAGGGGCGGTATTTTTTCCTTTTTTAAAAGTAAAACAACTCGCTTACGCCGCTTTGACCGCAATCAGTTTGCAGGCGCTTCTTTCCATTATCCTTGCAATCCAGGTCTTTAAATCAGGCCCTTTCGAATTCTTTTACGAAGGTTCTTTCATCACAGGCCCTGTCCCGGTGCGAATAGACGCATTATCAGCATGGTTCATCATGACTATCGCCTTCGCTTTTTTCGTTGGCAGCTGGTATGGCGTTGAATACCTGAAAAAGTATAGGGACCAGCGTGGCAATCTCGCTTTACATGCTATAGCGCTCTTATTTGTCTTTACCGCTTTAGTTGATATTTGCGTCGTCCAGAACGCGTTGATTTTCCTCGCGATCTGGGAAATC
>Ga0207873_1003883_pt1 | contig 10414 bp, 7 predicted proteins | sample BGWIniCompost_FD_187373 | JGI IMG/M metagenome (GOLD analysis project Ga0207873, IMG submission 187373) | Cellulose adapted compost microbial communities from Newby Island Compost Facility, Milpitas, CA, USA - BGW Initial Compost (SPAdes)... ... | reverse complement strand
CCCGCCGTATTATTCTGATGGCCTGGGGCGAAAGCAAGGCGGAGGTGATCAAACTGGCGGTGGAAGGGCCCATGACCGAACAAATTCCGGCATCTTATCTCCAGGCGCATCCGAACACGACCTTTGTCATTGACGAAGCCTCCGCACAACAGCTGACCAAATACAAATCGCCCTGGCTGGTGGAATCCATCACCTGGGACAGCAAACTGATCCGGAAGGCGGTTACCCAGCTTGCCCTGCAACTCGGCAAATCGGTCCTGAAATTAACCGACAAGGACTATAACGACAACGGGCTGAGCGATCTTCTGGCCGTGTACGGGCATGCTTACGATATCAATATCGAAGTCTTCAACCAACTGCAGCATACCATTACGGGCTGGCCTGGGGGGAAACCCAATGCCGACGATACCTACCGTCCGGAACGGGCCGAACCCGCACGCAAACGCGTGATCCTGTTCAGCCCGCATCCCGACGACGACATCATTTCCATGGGAGGTACGTTCATCCGCCTGCATGAACAGGGGCACGAGGTGCACGTGGCCTATCAGACATCGGGCAATATTGCCGTATCGGATGACGAAGCGCTGCGATACATCGATTTTGCCGCGGAATTGCATGACCGGACAAACCAGGAACTGGATTCCCGGGCGTACCAGGAGGCATACGACTTTCTTAAGAAAAAGAAGCCGGGAGATATCGATATTCCCGAGGTCAGATCCGTGAAAGCAATTATCCGGCGCAGCGAAGCAAGAGCTACCTGCCGCTTTGTAGGCTTGCCCGACGATCGGGTGCACTTTCTTGACCTTCCCTTTTACGAAACCGGCCGCATACAGAAACGGCCGCTGAGTGAAGAGGATGTGCAGATCGTAGAGCAGCTGATCGATCAGGTGAAGCCGCACCAGATTTACGCGGCGGGTGATCTGGCCGATCCGCACGGCACGCATAAGGTATGTCTGGATGCCGTTTTGGCCGCCATTGAAAACCTCAAAGACCGGAAATACATGAACGATTGCTGGCTGTGGCTGTACCGTGGCGCCTGGGCCGAATGGGATATCCATGAAATTGAAATGGCGGTTCCCATGAGCCCGGAACAGGTACTGCAGAAGCGACACGGTATTTTCAAACACCAGTCCCAGAAGGACGGAGTTGTTTTTCAGGGGAACGACTCGCGGGAGTTCTGGCAACGGGCTGAAGACCGGAACGCCGCCACTGCGGCCCTGTACAATAAATTGGGACTGGCTGAATATGCAGCCATGGAGGCCTTCGTACGCTGGAAATTCTGATCATGGAAACCGCGCCGGGATCAACTCATAAAAAGCGGCTCCTCTCACTCGATGTGTTCCGGGGAGCGACCGTTGCGGCGATGATCCTGGTAAACAACCCCGGTGATTGGGGAAACGTGTATTCGCCGCTTTTGCATGCCGAGTGGCACGGGTGTACCCCCACGGACCTGGTATTCCCTTTCTTTCTTTTTATTGTCGGCGTATCTATCGCCTACGCCCTGTCCTCACGGAAGAACGATCCGTCTGCCCGGGGCGGGCTGGTTCAAAAGATCCTCACCCGTACACTCATATTATTTGCATTGGGCCTGTTCCTGAACTTATTTCCGGTGTTTGACTTTTCCACGGTCCGAATACCGGGAGTACTGCAGCGCATCGCGATCGTCTATATGCTGGCTTCCTTTTTATTCCTAAAACTTTCGCCTAAGGGAATTGCCTGGTTGGGCGCCGGAATTTTAGCGGGTTATTATCTGCTCATGAGCCTGGTACCGGTTCCCGGGATCGGTCCGGCCAATCTGGAACCGGAAACCAACCTGGCGGCCTGGGTTGACCGGGGCGTGTTCACCACCAACCATTTATGGAGCTCCTCCAAAACCTGGGACCCGGAAGGGCTCCTGAGTACGATTCCGGCCCTTGCCACCGCGCTTGGGGGCATTCTGGCTGGGGTATGGCTGAAAAAAAAGGACGATGCGGCAAACAAGATCGCCTGGATGTTCACCTTCGGCCTGACCGGCATCCTGGCGGGAATGCTGTGGAACCTGTTTTTCCCGATCAATAAAGCGCTGTGGACCAGTTCCTATGTGCTTTATACCGCCGGATGGGCAAGCTCCGTGCTGGCTTTGCTTTACTGGCTGATTGATGTAAAGGGGTACCGGAAGTTTACACGCCCCTTTGTCGTATACGGAATCAATGCGATCACTGTTTTTTTCGTGTCCGGTCTGGTTCCACGGATCTTAACCCGGATCAGCGTCGGCGAAGATTTAAATCTGCGTCAATGGCTGTACCAGACCCTCTATACGCCCTGGTTTTCGCCGGCGAATGCCTCACTGGCCTGGGCGGTAAGCTATGTGCTGGGCTGGTATCTGATCCTATGGCTCATGCACCGGAAAGGTATAATTATCAAGGTATAAGACTTTATCATAGACCAATCAATTAATACTTTAACTTATGAACGTTTTACGAATTATTCTGACGGGAAAGAAAGGATTCGTCCTGACATTCAGCCTGATCCTATCCCTTACCTTCACCCTGCAGGCCCAGGATCCCGGAAAACAGCTGCCGCTTCATCCGGACCTTATCTCCGGTACGCTGGAGAATGGCCTGACCTATTATATCCACCGGAACGGAAAGCCCGAGAAACGGGCCGAATTACGGCTGGTAGTGAAGGCCGGTTCCATCCTGGAATCGGACGCCCAGCAAGGACTTGCCCACTTTGTAGAGCACATGGCCTTTAACGGCACGGAAAACTTCAGCAAGAACGAACTGATCGATTTTCTGGAACGATCCGGGGTCCGGTTCGGCGCGCACCTGAATGCCTATACGAGTTTCGATGAAACGGTGTATATGCTTTCCCTGCCAACCGATACGGTGGAGGTGTTTGAAACCGGTTTTCAGGTACTGGAAGACTGGGCGCACCAGGTTTCGTTCAGTGCAGACGAAATTGAACGGGAACGCGGGGTGGTACTTGAGGAATGGCGATTGCGACTGGGAGCCGCCCAGCGCATGCAACAGCAATACTTTCCCAAGCTACTATACCAATCGCGTTATGCCGAGCGACTTCCGATTGGCAAACCCGGGATTATTGAAGGATTTGAGCATTCGGAGCTCATTTCCTATTACCGGGACTGGTACCGTCCGGAATTGATGGCCGTAATTGCCGTGGGCGATTTTGATCCCGACAGGGTGGAAAGTCTGATTAAACAGCATTTTGGTGCCATCCCGGCCGCGCAAAACGCCCGGGAGCGAACCGAATATACGCTTCCGGATCACCTGGAGCCCCAGGTATCGATCGTGACCGACAAAGAAGCGCAATACACGCAGCTATCGGTCTATTACAAGCGACCGTCCCTGGAGGTCCGGACGGAATCAGACTACCTGCAGCTCATCGAGCGGTCTTTGTACAACAAGATGCTGAATGACCGGATCAATGAAATCCGGCAGCAACCGGATGCACCCTTCCTGTTTGCGGTAAGCTCGGTGTCTTCTTTCATCAGCAACAAGGACGCCTATGTCCTGGAGTCGGTTCCGAAGGAGGGGCAGGTTACCGATGCGTTGATTACCCTGCTCCGGGAGAATCTGCGGGTGCAGCAATACGGCTTTACCGAAACCGAGCTGGAACGGGCCAAAGCCGATATTCTCAACAGCTACGAAAATGCCTGGTCCGAGCGGGACAAGCGGGAAAGCAGGGCATTCACCGACGAATACATCAGTCATTTTCTCCGGGATGAAGCCAGTCCGGGGATTGAATTCGAATATGCATTCGTGAAGGAACATCTGGAGGACATCGACCTGGCGGAGTTGAACGCCCTGGCCAAAAACCTGATCTCCGATAGCAACCGCGTGGTGATCTTGACCGCGCCGGAGAACCAGAAAGACAGTCTTCCCTCGGAAGCGGACTTATTGGGGATACTCAACAATTCTTCCGGGCTGGAGGTCAGTCCCTACGAAGATGTGGTAGCCGACCAACCCTTGTTTTCGGAGGAACTTGATCCGGTAGCGATTGTTTCGCGGGAAGAAATAAAGGAAATTGGCGTAACCAAACTGGAGTTAGCCAATGGGGTGGAAGTATTTCTGAAACCCACCGACTTCAAAAACAAAGAAGTGCTTTTCAGGGCTTATAGCCCGGGCGGCACCTCGCTTTATTCCGACGAAGATTACCTGGAGGCGGCCCATGCCACGGCGATACTTTCGCAGAGCGGCATCGCGGGTTTTGAAGAGAAGGTTTTACGCAAATTGCTGGAAGGCAAGACCGTGCGGGTTTCGCCCTATATTTCCACCCTGGAAGAAGGATTCTCCGGGTCGGCCAGCATCGACGATATCGAAACCCTGCTTCAGCTGACTTACCTGTATTTCACGGCGCCGCGCTTTGACCAGGACGCGCTGCAGACCTGGCAAGTCACGCAGATCTCTCTGTTGCGGAACAAGGACAAGTCGCCTGCTTCAGTGTACAGCGACACGCTGCGAAGCGTGATGAACAATTATGCGGCCCGTTACGCGCCGCTTACCGAAGAGATGGTCCGCCAGTTGGAGTTTGAACGGATGCAGGAACTCTATGCGGACCGCTTCGCCGATGCAGGTGATTTCGCTTTTTTCCTGGTAGGAAGTTTTGATCCGGACGAACTCATTCCAATGCTGCAGACCTACCTGGGTAACCTGCCTGCAACCGGGCGGAAGGAAAACTGGAAAAAACTAGGAATTAACCCACCGGAGGGAGTGATAAGCAAAAAGGTTTATAAAGGGTCCGAGCCGCAGAGCCGGGTTGCGATGATTTTTTCCGGCCCCACAAGTTACGACCGGATGAAGGAAGCGCAGCTGAGTATATTGGGAGAGGCATTGCAGATCAAATTGCGGGAAAGTCTCCGGGAAGATGCGGGCGGGGTGTACGGTGTGGGGGTAAGCACGGGTATGAGCAAGTTCTCCGAGGAAAGATACACTGTTTCGATCTCGTTTAGGTGCGCACCGGACAATGTGGACAAACTGATGGGATTGGTACTGGAAGAAATGGACAAAATGAAGGAACAGGGTCCCATGCAGTCGTATGTGGAGAAGGTGCTTGCCATCCGGAAACGGGAACGGGAAACGGCACTCAAGGAGAATGGATACTGGCTAAGTCTGCTTGCCCACTCGTACGAGATGGAACGAGACCCGGCACAGGCCGACGCTTTCTTTAAGGCTTCACTGGAAGCAGCCACGCCGGCTAACCTGCAAAAGATCGCCCAGGAGTATTTCGATCGCTCCAATTACATCAACGTGGTACTGTATCCCGAAACCGAAACCCAATCCGAACCCGAACCCGGAAAATAGTTGCGAAATCGCTAGGGAAGTCCGGCCAGCTGGGTGCTGATGCGGCAGCTGGCCGGGCTTTCATTATTCAGCCGGTCAATTGCGGTAACCACATACACGTAATCCTGTGAATCCAAGGCGGTGTCGTCTATAAACGAGGTGCTTCCAAACTGGATATTCAGGATATGACGCGGGTCGTCGATGTCGAGGGCTTCGCCCTGGCGGAAACGGTAAATGACGTAACCCCGCGCCTCTTCCCCATCCGAAGCGGGACCCGGCGGGTCCCAGGAGATCTGGGTGCCCCCGGATACCTGTTGCAGGCGGGGGTTGGTTGGAGGAAGCGGCGGAACGCTGTCTTTCCAGAGCATGGCCGGTGGCAGGGCAGGGTACCGGAAATAGTTGTTTTTCAACGAGTCGGTAAAACCAAGCGGGTTTTCCAGGAGGGACTTTGAGCTGAAAAATGCCAGACCACTCACTTCACTGTATTTTCTCGCATAGTTTATCTGCCGCGGCAGTTGTCGCCGGTCTCCCCATTCGTGGATGCGATAAGCCCCCAGGCCAATGTACAGGTGCCGGTCAAATACGTTTTCAGACCACCACAATACCAGGTTGTCGTAGGCTGCACGGCGATGACCGAAGGGAAAATAGATCTGCGGCACGATGTAGTCGATCCAGCCTTCTTCCAGCCACTTGCGGCTGTCTGCAAATTGATTATAGTAGGAAGCGCCCCCGTCGGTATCGGACCCCCGGAAATCCTGATCCAGGTTTTTCCAGATGCCGAAGGGGCTGATCCCGAATTTGAGACGTGGTTTTTCGCGGTTGATGCTGTCCTGGAGCTGGCGGATAAGCAAGTTCACGTTTTCGCGGCGCCAGTCATCCAGACTCATTCCCCGCGGCGCATGCCGGCGAAAAAGCGCGGCGTCCGGAATGTGTTCGCCCCGGACCGGATAGGGGTAAAAGTAGTCGTCGAAGTGGACGCCGTCTATATCGTAGTTCCGGACTACGTCCATGATCACCTTTACAATGTATTCGCGGGCCTCGGGGACCCCGGGATTAAACAGCTTTTTGCCGCCGTAATTGAAGAACCATTCGGGATGGCGCCGGGTAATATGGTCCGGGGCAACCCGTCCGTTTGCCTTGAATACCGCCCGGTAAGGATTAAACCACGCATGGAGTTCCATGCCTCGTTTGTGGGCTTCGTCAAGCATGAACTGAAGCGGATCGTAAAAGGGATTGGGGGCTTGCCCCTGCATGCCTGAAAGCCATTCGGACCAGGGCTCCCGGCCATTGGCGTACAAGGCATCAGCTGCTGGCCGGACCTGGACAAACAAGGCGTTGATCCCGCTTTCGCGGTGCCGGTCGAGCATCCGGGTGAATTCCAGCTGTTGCGCACGGGTCGAAAGTCCCGGTTTACTGGGCCAGTCGATATTGGCCACGGTAGCGATCCAGACTGCGCGGAATTCCCGTTTTGGGGGATTATCCTGCGCATGGCTCACGAAAAAGGAAATTGAAAGAATTGCTACTGCGGCTGCTTTCCTGATCATCACACCTTGAATTATGGGGGCTAAAGAAACAAATTTATTTTCAATTATTCCTGCCTTATCACCGGGCGTGCCGCCAACGGCCGTAACAAGGGAAAAAATTCCACATGATCTGCTTTTTCCTTAGCTTTCCGGGTGTTTTAAGCGATGGTATAATAATTGTTAATAAGGTTCTAACGTAAATAGACATAAATCATCGTTTGTGAAAAGAGAAATCGCAGACAGAGAGCGACCAAAATGGACACCGGTTTAAAGAGCGGAACAAGCTCTATTATCTATATACTTTTAGGCATCATTGCCTTACTGCTAGCAGGAAACGCTTATCTGTTTCTCACCCGTGACGACGCAAAGAGCAGTCTGATCACAATCCGGGAAGAGAAAGCATTCCTTCGCCAGGAGCTAACCAAACTGGAGAAGGAGCTGGAGGAGGTCAATAGTCTTAATCTGGAACTGACGGCCGAACTGAAGCTCCGCCAGACTGAGCTGCAGGAAAAAATAGCCGCCCTGCAGGAGGCACTGCAAAACAATAAACTTACGGCGCTGGAACTGCAGGAAGCAAAGGCCGAGGTGGCGGGTCTCCGCAATTACGTAGGCGCGCATCTGGCCGAAATAGGAAGCCTTAAAAAGCAGAAAAGTGAGCTGCTGGCTGAAAACCAGAACCTCCGTTCAGCGGTGGATGTGGAAAAGCAGAAGAATATGGAACTGGCTTCCCGTAATGTGGAACTCAGTGAAAAAATCTCCGAGGCGGCCGTACTCGAAGCGGAACGGATTCATATTACCACGTTTTATTCCCGTTTCCAAAACGAGCAGGAAGTGGAGGATCAGACCTCCCGGGCAAGCCGCGTCAATAAGTTAAGGATCGAGTTTTCTTTCCACCCCAACCAGGTAGCCGAAGAAGGCGAGCGAAAGGTGTACTTCCGGATTCTTGATCCGGATGGGAATCTCTTGGAGCCTACGCAGGACGATATCCCTGAATTTACCGATCTGAATGGGGATAAGGTTCGCTGTACGGCCCACACCACCATTTTCTATACCCGGTCCAGCCCGGTCTATGCCGTGGAACTGCGAAGAAATACCAGCCTGGCTAAAGGAAGCTATCGGGTTCAGTTATTTACGGACGGACGTCCCATTGGCGAAGGGAACTTTTCACTCCGGTAAGCTCCGCTTCCCTTAAATAGCCGCCGTTGTTACCGACCGATCGGTTTTCCGGACCAGCCCTTGCAATACATTTCCCGGTCCGGTTTCAATGAATGTTTCCGCGCCGGCCTCGATCATGTTTAAAATGGTCTGCGTCCAGCGGACAGGGCCGGTCAGTTGTGCCACCAGATTCCGTTTTATTTCGTCCGGATCCTGGGAGGCCGTGGCTGTAATATTCTGGAAAACAGGGCACACCGGTTCAGCAAACGGGGTTGCTTCAATCGCCTTCTCCAGTTCTTCCCGCGCCGGTTCCATCAGCGGGGAGTGAAAAGCACCCCCTACATTCAGGACCAGGGCTCTTCTTGCACCCGCTTCGGTAAGTTTTCTGCACGCTTCTTCGACGCCTTTAACGGTGCCGGAGATTACCAGCTGGCCGGGGCAATTGTAATTGGCGGGGACCACGATCTCGGAAACCGCCGCGCAGACTTTCTCGACGACAGCGTCTTCCAGGCCAAGAACGGCTGCCATGGACGAGGGTTGCAGATCACAGGCTTTCTGCATGGCATTTGCCCGGGCAACGACCAATTTAAGACCGTCTTCAAACGAAAGGCTCCCGGTGGCTACCAAGGCAGAGAATTCCCCCAGGGAATGTCCGGCTGCCATTTGAGGAGTAAATGAATCCCCCGCGGCTTTGGCCAGGGCAACCGAATGCAGGAAGATTGCAGGCTGGGTCACATTGGTCTGTTTTAGCGCTTCCTCGGTACCCGAAAACATGATGTCGGTGATCCGGAAGCCGATGATCTCGTTTCCCTGTTCAAAAAGCGCTTTGGCAGGGGCGGATGACTCATATAACGCTTTACCCATTCCAATAAACTGCGCACCCTGACCCGGGAATATATATGCTTTCATGCTACGGAAGTTTGTTCTATATAAGGTTCGCTGAAATCAGGCGCATGAATTCGGCACGCGTGGTTTCCTTGGCGAACTCGCCTGTAAACGCGGACGTGGTGGTAACCGAGTTCTGTTTCTGTACGCCCCTCATGCACATGCACAGGTGTGTGCATTCAATGACGACCGCTACTCCTGCCGGCTGCAGGGTGGAGTGCAGGCAATCCTTTATCTCGTTGGTAAGTCGTTCCTGTACCTGGAGGCGGCGGGCGAACACGTCCACCACACGGGGAATCTTACTTAACCCGACGATTTTTCCATTGGGAATGTATGCCACGTGGGCCTTCCCGAAAAAGGGGACCATGTGATGCTCACACAGGGAATACAATTCGATATCTTTTACAATGACCATCTGGCTGTATTCCTCGTCGAACATAGCCGAGCGGATGATCGCGGCAGGATCCATGTCGTAGCCGTGGGTGAAGTACAGCAGGGCTTTGGCAACCCGTTCCGGCGTACTCAGCAATCCCGGCCGGGTCGGGTCTTCACCGAGGTCTTTCAATAGGTCCCGGTAACGGTCCGCGATTTTCCTGATCTTATGTTTGTTGTAACGATCGATTTTCTGGTAGCCGTCCATTTCCAGTTCATCAAGTAACTGGCCCTCAAGGTTTTTATCGTCCATGGATTTCTTATTTCCCAAAGTATTCTACGTAGTTATTTTCGGTTTCGTACAGCCGAATGCAATGCAGGCCGTCCAGATGCGGTTCCAACTGCTTCCAAAACGCAATGGCCAGATTTTCCGTAGAAGCCAGGATGCCCTGCAGAAAATCCACGTCCAGATTCAGATTCTTATGGTCTACCTTTTCAATGATGTGTTCCCGGATGATCGTACTTAACTTTTTCAGGTCCACTACATAACCCGTCTCCGGATCCGGTTCCCCCTTGACGGTGACAAAAAGCTGGTAATTGTGGCCGTGCCAGTTTTTATTGGCACATTTTCCAAACACTTCCAGATTCTTTTCGTATGACCAGTTCGGGTTCTCCAGCTTATGGGCAGCGTTAAAATGCTCCTTTCGAGTGACGAATACCATATAGCATGCAAATATCGGAATAAAAATTCATTCCACTTAATAAACCGCAAGCTCCCTCATCCGGGTCGGTCCGGGAGGCAAAAAATTGCTGTATATTTGCTTCATGAGATTGCTGATCGTTTCGGCTACCGAGGCGGAAATAAGGCCCTATCTGAAGGAAATTGCCGAAAGCGGCAATGGAACGGACGTCCTGATTACCGGAGTCGGTGTGCCGGCTACCACCTACCGGCTGACGCGCGCGCTGATGCAAGGGCGGTATGACCTGGCCATCAACGCGGGCATTGCGGGAAGTTTTGACCGGAAGCTTCCCCTGGGAACGGTGGTGCAGGTTGTAAGCGACGGCTTCGCTGACCTGGGAGCGGAAGACGGGGCTGATTTTCTGGACCTGTTCCGTTTGGGTCTTGCCGAACCCGACACCCCTCCGTTCACCGGCGGGAGGCTGGAGAATCGCTTCCGGGCCGAAGGGCTGCAGGAA
>Ga0207873_1003881_pt1 | contig 10414 bp, 4 predicted proteins | sample BGWIniCompost_FD_187373 | JGI IMG/M metagenome (GOLD analysis project Ga0207873, IMG submission 187373) | Cellulose adapted compost microbial communities from Newby Island Compost Facility, Milpitas, CA, USA - BGW Initial Compost (SPAdes)... ... | reverse complement strand
CCGCCGGCGCCTGGTGGAGACCATGCGGGGGTTCGACCCCGACCAGCGGATTCCCTGGTACGGGCCGCCGATGCGGGCCTCCTCGTTCCTCGTCGCCCGTTTGATGGAGACCTGGGCGCACGGAACGGATGTCGCCGATGCCCTGGGAGCTTCCCTTCCGGTCACGAACCGCCTGTTCCACATCGCCGATCTGGGAGTCCGCACCTTCTCCTGGTCGTTCAACAACCGTCAGCTGGCGGTCCCCGAAGAGCGGGTTCGCGTCGAGCTGGTGGGCCCCGGCGGGGAGCGCCGTGTCTGGAACGAGGAGTGGAGCCAGTCGGTGACCGGGCCGGTGGAAGACTTCTGCCTGGTGGTCACCCAGCGCCGCCACGTCGACGACACCCGCCTCGAAGTCGACGGCGAGGTCGCACGTCGGTGGATGGAGATCGCCCAGGTGTTCGCCGGCCCTCCGGGGCCGGGGCGGCCTCCGTCGAGCTAGCAGGTCAGATCAGACCGGCGGCTTCGTCTATGGGGCGAACGCGCTCAGGGATCTCCTCGGAGCAGCGCCTCGAACACGGGGTGTCCGTATGTCATGAACCCGATCTCGGGGTTGCCGTCGTAGACCTCTCGATCGAATGTCATCGGGTGCTTTTCTCCACCGACTTCGACCAGGTAGGTGTGCGGGAAGTCGGGGTGGGGGTGCATCCGCGGAGCGGTCAGCGGATTGCGCAGGAGCGTCTCCTCGATCTCTCGCAGGCCCATCGTGGGGGCGAGACGGACCTCGTCGTCGATGCCTTCGGTGGCTTCCAGGGAGTCGAGGGTGAGTGGCCTTCGCTGATACTCCTCGATGGCCATCCGCACGTTCTCGAGCTCCTCCTCCAACTGCTTCTGCCTCTGTGCTCCGGTCGTGGAGAGAGCGAGCTCTTTGATCACGTCCTCGACCTGGCTCAACACCGGCTGTGCGGGTCCGACCACGTGCTGGAACCACTCGGCGTCTTCTTTGATGCCGCTGTACACCTGCTCTTCGACCGTTCCCTCGTAGAAGTAGTTGGTGATGTGGACGATGGGTCGGCCGTTGATGCGGTCGATGCGACCGATCCGCTGTTCGACCCGCATGAAGTTCCAGGGCATGTCGTAGTTGATGAGTTGGTCGCAGGTCTGGAGGTTGAGACCTTCGGACATGGAGTCGGTGCCGATGAGGATCCGAATCTCTTGGTTGCGGAAGAGCTCCTTCACTTGCTCCTTGTCGAGGCGTACCCACTGTCGGAGCTCCCGGTCCCAACGGCTCCCGCCGGCACCCGTGTAGCACGCCACCGCGTCTCCGTACTCGGCGGCGAGTTGATCGCGGAGCCATTCGAGGGTGTCGGTGAACTGGGTGAACACGACTACCGACTGGCTTCCCCCGAAGAACAGCCTCCTGATACGATCGACGACGTCGCGTCCTTTGGTGTCGTGGGGGATGGCACCTTCGAGCTCGCCTATGAAGCTCTTCAGCTCTTCCAGCTCTTCGGCGTAGGGCAACGCTGCCTCGGAGAGGTCGTCGAAGTCGATGTCGGTTGCCTCGAGGGCGTAGCGGTCGTCTTCGTCGAGAAGTGCGTCGGCGGCGATCTGGCCCTGGATCGCCTGCACACGACGAACCAGGCTCTTGTGGATGGCAGCCAACGACGAGGTGAGTCGTCGCCGGTAGACGGTCATGATCCAGCCGAGCGGCTTGGTCTTCTTGTCCTTTTCGTATTTCTGGTAGTAGCGGCTGATGTAGTCCTCGATGCGCTGGTAGAGCCGTTCTTCTGCCTCGGTTTCGAAGCGGATCAGAGCGTCGTGGACCATGCGTCTGGGGATCGTGGCGTCGGGCCGCAACAATCCCACCCGCTGGTATTCGTGCAGGGCGACCCGGGTGGTCCTGAACACCCGATCTCGGACCGGTGTGTGGGCGCGCAGCCATTGATCGAAGACCTGTTTTTCCTCGAGGCTCCAGGTCGCCAACTGGGCTGGGGGAATCGGAGAAGAGTGGAACTTCCTGATCGCCCACTGTCGGGGGGCCGGAAGCGAGGCGAGCTTTCGCTCCACGATCCGGTTGGCGCCGACTTCGGGCTGACTGAAAAAGTCGTCGAGCATCTGCCTCAGCCGACGCCAATCTCTGGCCTTGTAGTCGGGTTCGGCCAGCTGGCGGTAGTAGAACTCGAAAGCTTCCTCGCCTCGACCCCAGCTGCCGGGGAGCCCGATGAGGTCGAGCAGGTCGTAGAGCTCGAAGGTGTTCATCTGCATGGGTGTGGCCGAAGCCAGGAGCAACACCTTCCATCGCTCGCGCTGTTTCATCTCTCTGAGGAGCTGGAGGAGTTGATTGGCCCCCTCCTGGCCGAGGCTCCCTCTCCGGCGGGCATGGTGGGCCTCGTCGACGAAAACGAGATCCCAAGGTCCGGATGCCAGGACCGACTCTCTGTGGGCACGCATCCGCGCCAGATGGGAGGAGGCCAGCACCACCGGAAACGCGTCCCAGGGCGACGAACCCGCAGGGGGGGTGACCTCGTCCCCTCTGACGTCGTAGAACTTGCGGTTCTCGTACCTCGGGACGTCGAGACAGAACTTCTCCCACAGCTCTTCTTGCCACTGCCGTTGAACGGACGCGGGAACGAGGAGCAGGATCTTTTCGGCCATCCCGCTCAAGAGGGCTTCCCGGATGACCATGCCCGCCTCGATCGTCTTCCCCAGGCCGACTTCGTCGGCGAGTAGGTACGAACGGGGCCAGGTGTCGATGATGCGTGTGGCGATCTGGGTCTGATGGGGCCACGGATCGAACGGGAGCGTCGCCAACCCCACACCCCCGCCGGTCGCGCGGGGAGTTTCACGGATCCTCTCCAGCTCGACCGATGCCGTCGCCCGTACCTCGACGGGATCCGACATCGGAGGTGTCCAGTCGTCGGGCACGTATTGGACGAGCCTCTCTTTCACCGCCTGCGGCAAATCGAGACAGATCCAGTTCCCGGGAAGGGGACCGGGCACCCAATGGCTCTCGAACTCCTCTACCAACGGCTGCCCGTACTCCTCCCAGCCAGGGGCCCACGACCGGTAGACGCTGAACATCTCGTGGTTCTCCCTCCACCCCTGGGCGGATTCGTTGACCGACCCGATGAAGGCCACTCGGTCACCCTCGCGGTCAGTGAGGATTCCGATCTTGGTGTGGAAATAGCGGTCGGTCTCGTCGGGGCGGAGTGGATTACCCCGCTCGTCGGTCGGGATCCCTACCTTGATCTCGAGGAGCCCTTCGCGAACCATCCAGGCCAGGATGCGGAGACGCTCGCGGACGATTTCGTCCTCGGCGACCAGCTCGTCCGAGAGCAGACGGCGTTCCACGACCTCGGAGATCGGTTCACCGACGGTGATGGCTCTGATGTCGGCGTCTGTGAGCTGCGCCCCGGCGATGACCCGCATCTGCCCGCCCTCTTCCATGGCATTGCGGATGAACCGGGCGACTCCGGCCGCGGCGACGGCCAGCGACGAGGAACGCCAGTATCCCACCATCCGGTCGTAGCGGACCGCCAGGGCGAGCACCGGCTGGTAGAAGGATCGGAGACGGTCGTCGCTGGCGCGGTAGATCGGTTTCAGTGAGAGGTCCCGGAACCGCTGCGGCCGTTCAGTCATATTCAATGGCGAGCTGACCCTCTGCGGCGCTCACGTCGTCGTCGGGGATCCGGACGACGTCCACGAAGGCTGCTCTGACGAGGCTGTCCAGGTCCCGGGCCTCCTGCAATGCGAGCTCGCCCTTCTCCCGACGACGCGGCACGGCGTTGACTGCGGCCTGGACGAAGGCCTGGAACCGTGCGTCGCCGATGAGGCGCCTCTGGTCGAGCCAACTCTTCGCCGCCGCAGCCCCGTCCAACTCCAACACATACAGGGCGGTGTGGAGAGCGTCGAGAAGCACCGGGAACGACTCCCGATCGCGGTTCACACCCGGGAGATCGTCGTCGGCGTCCCGCCGCAGCCGGCCCTTGGGCTCTGTCATCACCACCGATCCCGACTTCTTGGCCAGCACCTTTGCCCGCACCAGGTCGTCTACGTCGACTCCACCCACGGCGAGACACAGCTTCCTGGCTACGTCGAAGGGGTACTCGGCGGCAGCGAAGGTGTCCCAGGCGAGCAACCAGAAATCCGAGATCGGATCGAACTCGACGTGGGAGGCACCCAGCCGGGCCCTCTGGAGACGGGTCACCTCTTTCTGTGCCACCAACAGGGCCTCTTCGGGGTGGAGACGTCGCGCCCTCCCTGTGGCCTCGTCTGCCTCCGACGAATAGACCGGCCAGTATCGGGACACGACCGACAGCGCCGGCCCATAGGTGGCCAGGAGTCGGTCGACTCCCTCCACCCCCCACTCGGTGAGTCGAAGGTAAGCATCGCGGGCCGCCTCGCGCACCTCGGCTTCGATCGAATCGAAGAACACAGTCTCCTCTTCGTCCCGATCAGGACGCTTGCGGCACACCAGGTACACGGTGGATGCGGCCGCTGCTTTGTTCCTCTGATGGAGCGAGTGTTCGCGCTCGGTGTTCACAGGCCACGACGCCTCGATGTTGAAGCCCGCTTCGAGCAGTGACTCGCCGAGGGTGTCCCAGGCCTCCGCCTGCTTGTGGGTGAACATCACCGTCATGACCCCATCGTCGGTCAGGACACGGCGGCACTCTTCGAAGATGGCGGTCATCTTCCGTTCGTAGTGGAGCCGCGCCAGCTCCTGCTTCTTCTTCCCGGCGAAGTCGAAGAGCGCCACGTTGACGACCGCCTCGTCTTCTTTGTTGGTCAGCTCGTCGGCGAAGAGCTCCGGCCACAGACGACCCAGGGTCCGCTTCTCCCACACGTAGAAGAAGTCGGCCAGCTCGGCGTACATGACGTTGTCGTAGTAGGGCGGGTCGATACAGACGGCTTCGACTGAGTTGTCCGCCAGCCAGTTCAGGTTGCCGGCGTCGCCCTGTGTAACCACGACGGGAGCAGGAACCGAGATGGATGAGCCAGACGTCAGAGCCCCTTCTCCTGAACCGTGGAGCAGTTCGGCGATGGAGCCGCATGCGTCGACGATCTGATCGAGGCACCAGGCGTACAGCTCGCGGGCGCCCTCGAACTCCGCCCACGTCCACTTGAACGCGAAGTCGTGACGATCGAAGACTGAGCGCATGGACTGTCCGACAACGTTCCAGGACGAGAGCAGGGCATTCCAGTTGACTGCCTTCCCCTGCATGAGGGCGAGCAGGGACAGCACGGCGTCCGCCCGGTCTCGATCGGAGATAGCCTCCCGCACCTCAGGGATCAGCTTTCGGAACTCCTCGACGAACGTGCCGTGCACCAGGAGCTGGCGTGGCGAAAACATGTCCCGCCATCTCGGCATCCCGTACGCGACAGGGCGCATATCGTTCCCCTCAGGGAACATCTCGTCGGGAACCACGTCTTCGGACTCCCATCGAGGGAGCAGTCGCTCTAGCTCCTCCTCCGCTGCCCGCAGAGCTTCCAGGTCGGTCGGCGTCGGAGCGCGGAAGTCACGACCGCTGGAACCTCGAATCGCCACTGCATACAGGATCGATCCCATTCGCCCGGCCTGGGCCTCGGCCTTGATGTAGTCCCCGTCGATCACCAAGTGATCCCAAGGAGAGACGGCGACGCCTCTAGTGATTGTGCCGTTGTCGGTTGCTTTTCGGTCGATCTCGTCACCACGGACGATCTCGAACTCGGGCTGATCCAGTTCGGTGCCGTCCCGGTCGGTCACCAACCGAACGGCAACGCCGCCCTTGTCCTTGGAGAGCCACCAGTTCGGCGCCAGCGGAACGAGCTTTCCGGTTCGTGGACAGGCGACCGTTCGCGCAAAGACAAATGTGGCGACCTGCCCATCGGGGCCATCCGGAAAGAAGCGACCAAGACGACCCCTCATACGCTCGCAGAGCACCGACCCCCACGATCTGAGGTCGTCGACGATTTCGGATCCGAAGCGGGCCGGCAGCTCAATTCCGGCTCGGAGTACTGCCGTCGCGATCGGGTTCAGGTCGTTGGCATAGGCACGGAGCCCGTACCGAATGGCTTCGAAGGGGATCGAACCGCCGCCAGCCGTGGGATCCAGGACCGTCGGAAGTCGCTCCCAGGTGTCGTGGAGCAGCGCCTGCAGCAACGCCAGGTCCTCTGTGGAGGGCTGGTTCTTGTATGCCTGTTTGTAGGTGAACGGATTCGGGATTCGCTTGCCAGCCTCTCGGGCAGCTCTCGTCAGAGCGTCGGCTGCCGCCGGATCCCCGAGGATCCCGCACAGCCGCAGGAACCACTCCCTGTATTCCTTCTCCGACGACAGCTCGCGTCGATCGGGGAATCGCTCCGCCAGCTCCGGAGACCATGCCGGCAACACCGAGCCGAGCACTGCGCCCGCGGACGCAACCAAGGGCCGCCGAGCCCACCAGACATGGAGAAAATAGAGCGGAGGGAGAGCGGACGCCGCGGCCCGTTCCCGCACCGACTCGATGCCCAACTCTCGAGTCGGCAACCACTCCTCGATCAACAGACGAGGTCGACTCATCTCACTCCTCAGCGAGCAAGATCCGTAGGGCACGAAGGGCCCGGTTCGAGTTCGACCCGGTGCACTGCGCGTACCAGTAGAGGGCTTCCTCGGAGGTCATGGTGTCGATTCCGGTCCGGATCTCTTCGACTCGTCTCGGTTTGGTGATCGGTTTTGCAGCGAGAATCGTCAGCGCCAAGCGGACGCCGGCGTCTTCGCTGAGGCCGATCGGAGCTCGACGGGTCGGAGATAGCACCGTGCGTGGATGCTTCGAGGCGACCACCGCATTGATGAGAGCGGGACGCAACCGCTCCATTAGATCACCCTCGAGTCGGGTCAGCACCGTCGTGTCACCGTTGCTGGTGACAGTGAGTTCGACCGAGTAGCCGGACGGGTCACGCATAACTTGGAGGGCGAAGGACCGGGGCTGCTTCACTCGCCCTGTACCTCCACTCGCAGCATCCCCGATGCCAGCTCCGTGAACGTCGAGGCGATACGAGACCAGGCGTCGCTGCCGATTTCCAACCCGCCTTCCGGCGCACAAGACATCGTCAGTTCGACCGTGTACGAGGCAGCTCGGTCGAGAAGTCCGAAGATGTCCCTTTCTAGCTTCCGGAAGTCGCTCTCCGGGCCGGCGAGCATCGAGATGCCGACCGACCCGCTGAGGCCGGGGAATGCTGCCGCGCCGTTCAACTCCACGGTGAAATCGAGCTTGGGAAGCATGGGGCCAGCCCTGAGCAGGGTCCGCAGCTCGGAGACACCCGCATCGCTGACGGTCTTGGCGATCGTGACTCGCGTGATCTTTTTGCCAGCACCGAGTTCAGCGAGCTTGTCGGATAGAGAGCCGAAGGTCGGTCCGGGGGCGCCCTCCTCCCGAAGCTTGAACCCCGTGGGTCTGTCCACCATCGCGATCCCCAACGAGTCGGCCTTCTCTCGAGTGAGGACAGTCAACCGCTCGAGCGGCGTTCGAACCACTGCGGACGGGGACAGGACGCTGCTCTCGGGGGCGGGCTCCCCCTCGACGACCACTACCGGAGCCGGCTCCCTCTTCATCACACGTTCGAGGATTCCCGTGATGGCGGTCTTGGTGGGCTCGTAGCCGAGTTGGTTCTCCAGCGCGTTCCGGAGAGAGGTTCCGTCGATCACGCCGCCCGTCCGGATCAGCTCCCGCTCAACGTCGGCCCAGGTCGGATCACGTCGCAGGAGGCCGGCCTCCTCGGCACGGGTGCGGGTGTAGAGGTAGGTGGCGGGAGCGACACGAACCGCCGGCGCCGGGGCGGTGGCATCGTACGCACGCTGGGCGTCGCTGTCGTAATAGACCCACTCTCCGTTCCTTATCCCCGCCGTGATCGCCTGGATCACCAGGTTCGGGTCCAAGACGATGTCGGCGTCGTGATCGCGCCAGAAGCCCTCTACGGCATCGACAGTGGGCACCGGATCCTTCTTCGGGAACTCGGCGACTCGAGCCAGGAAGTCGGTCGCGATCGGAGTGGTACGGATCTTTCCCAGCGACTCGAGCGTCTGTTGGATCACCTGTGTCTGCTTCGGCTCCTGATCACCCTGCTTGGTGTGGGACAGCTCGTGATGCCGCAAGTGCTTGTTGGCACGGTCGGCTTTCGGGTAGTACAGGTGCCGGTAGCACCTGGTGATCGCCACCCGAGCATCCAGGCCCGCCCGATCGGCGATGTCCTTCAGCTTCTTCCGCACCGCTTCGGCGAACTGGCTCAAGCGTTGCGGATCGCCGACAACTCGTTGGGCGGCGACGTCCCAGCGAACCGCCTCCCGCATCGCTTCGATGTGGTCCCGATCCGCGACCAGGAACACGAGCGAGTTCCGATACGTGCGATTGGCTCGTCCCACCCCATAGGTGTCCAACATGTCCACGAGCGCTGACGGCGGAGGGCTGGCATCGCGCGAAGTCACCGCCACAGCGTCGAAATGCATCACGACGAGACGCAACTCGGGGCGGTCCTCCACCTCCTCAGGCCCCACGGGAAACACCCTCGTCTTCACCGGCCCGAACGGAGCGAACATCCGCTCGATGCGGTGCTCGAGTTCTTCGCGAACCCGAGAGTTTGGAACAGCCTGCTTCTCGTCCTCGACGATCTTTCTTGGGTTGGGCTCGGTGTCGAACCTCCACCGAACCCCGTCGTAGTCGAGATGCCACGCCGAGAGGTCGAGCTGGGCGAGCGCTTCTTCGACGAAGTCGGGTTCATGGCCGGGCGCGACGGTGCCTCGAAGGACGTCGACCAGAGTGGCGCCTCGGGACGGGGTCTGCTCCAGACTGTGTACGAACACGGTCGTGGCCGCCCGCGTGGTGTACGGGGTGGTGCCGGTGAACCGTGCTTTGTCGACGTCGGCGGCGTGGCTCCCCGGCCCGGCGACGTCCGCTTCGATCACCTGGGCGAACGTCTCTCGGTCGATCGCCCGGGTGAGGGCATTGGCGACGGCATCTGCGTCGAGTGGGAGGTCGGCGACGTTGATGATCACAGCATCGGTGCGCTTCGACCACAGATCGGCGACGGCTTCTGCCAACAAGCGAAGTGCGCCACGGGTGCGCTGGAACGAAGGAATCGTTCCTACCCGGCTGTCGAGCACCCGGATCAGCTCTGGATGGAACGGATACGACAGACTGATCCTGTGTTTGACGTCCGGCCAGAAATTGAGGTTGATCTCCTTCTTCTCCAGGTCGGCGTAGTAGTCGGCGAACGCTTCGGCGGCCTCGGCAGCGGCGGATTCGTCGATGCTCTCGAAGAGGCGTCGGCGCAGGATCGCCGAGATCTCGTGTTCCTCGGCGGGCACGAGGACCTCGCGGAACCGAGCCAGCACCGACTCGGTCTCGGCACCGGCGGTGGTGTCGGTGTCGAGGAGCTTGGACACCGCTGCTGTTTCGGCAGCGAAGGCGTCGTGCTCCGTTGCCAAGGTGATGATCACGCGGGCGTGACCGACTCTCGCCGCCGCAGTGAACAGGCTGAAGAGGAAGGAGGGCATGGCATCCGCCTGACGGCGGATGTCGGGATCTCCGGAGGATCCGAGCGCCCGCATATGAGCAGCGACCTCGTCGATGATGACCAGCGTCGGCGCCGCCTCGAAGATCTCTACCCACGTCTCAGTGCCGGGCGCCGTCCGGTTGTGGTCCTGCTGTTCGACCTTGGCCCACGCCTCGTCGCCGAGCTGGGCCGCGATCGCGCCCCACATGGTCCTGACCCGGCGACCGTTTACTTCGATCCCGGTGGAGGGGTCGATCGTGTCCCCCACGACCGCCGCTACCTGGCAGGTGTCGGGGAGCAGGTCGGGATCTATGAACTCTCCGATGGCGAGCGGCCTGGCACCTTTGGCGAGGTGGTAGGCGGCGATGAGGCCGTGGGTCTTTCCGCCGCCGAAGCTGGTCTGGAACCGGACGACGCCGTGTTCGGCACCGTCCACTTCACCCTTTTTACCCGAGAGACGGCCGAAGGTGGAAGCGAGGAGCCTCTTCAGGCCGGCAGTGGGATAGGTGACGGCGAAGAAGGCCGTGGGATCGCCGTAGACCGGGTACTTCTCGGGCTCACGCACCACGGCGTCGAGCTGAGCAGCGAAATGAGCGTCGGTGAGTCTTCCCTCGAGAATGTCCTTGCGCGGTACGCAAGTGTCGATGATCGGGCGCAATGTCATCCGTCCTTCAGCTCCCAGTCCCCATCGAGTTATCGACCGGATCCGGGGCGAACCATAGGCGTTCTTTCCGCATCAACGTGGGCTGTGGCCAGGGCCGAACGACCCTCTTTCCGCGACAGGTCCCGTTCCACTCGATCTCGGACTCCCGCTCAGATCAGCCCGGCCGCTTCGGCGGCCTGGCGGTACCAGGCAGCCAGCGACGTGATCGTCTCGTGGGCGTTGAGGCCGCTGGGGTTGGGCACGACCCAGACCTCGGCACCGTCGATG
>Ga0207873_1003879_pt1 | contig 10428 bp, 12 predicted proteins | sample BGWIniCompost_FD_187373 | JGI IMG/M metagenome (GOLD analysis project Ga0207873, IMG submission 187373) | Cellulose adapted compost microbial communities from Newby Island Compost Facility, Milpitas, CA, USA - BGW Initial Compost (SPAdes)... ... | reverse complement strand
TCTTCATGATCGTCGAGAACCAGGTGCGCGTCGGCGACGTGGTCCAGGTGAACGGGACCGGCGGGCTGGTCGAGCAGATCAACTTCCGTACCCTGGTGCTGCGCGATCTGCACGGCACCGTGCACGTCTTCCCGAACGGGAACGTCAACACGCTCTCCAACCTGACCCAGGAATGGAGCGCGTTCGTGTTCGACATCCGCGTGGACTACCGCGAGGACGTCGATCGCGCAATCGACGTCATCCGCCAAGTCGGCGCGGAGATGCGCGCGGACGACTATTTCGGCCCGCTGATCATCGCCGACATGGAGATATTCGGGGTGGACGACTTCGCGGAATCGGCCATGGTCGTCAAAGGACGCCTCAAGACGCTGCCGATCCGGCAATGGGAAGTCGGGCGCGAGTTTCGTCGCCGGCTCAAAAAGGCGTTCGACCGCGAAGGCATCCGCATTCCGCTGCCGCAGCGCACGCTCGAATTCGCGCAGGGCGAGCCGCTGGCCGCGCTCGCCGCGGCTCTCGGCGAGCGCGCGCACGCGAAGTAGCGGCGCGTCAGCGCGCGGCGCCGAGCAGCAGCTCGTTCAGCCGGCGCACGAAGCCGGCGGGGTCCTCGAGCTGTCCGCCCTCGGCGAGCAGCGCCTGGTCGTACAGCACGAGACTCCAGTCGGCGAAGCGCGCCTCGTCGGCCTCGTCCCTGAGCCGCGCGATGAGCGGATGGGTCGGGTTGATCTCGAGCGTGGGCTTGCTTTGCGCCAGCGACTGCCCGCTCGCCTTGAGCAGGCGGCTCAGCGAGATGCTGAGATCGTGCTCGTCCACGACGAGGCATGCGGGCGACGTGGTGAGACGCTGCGTCACGCGCACGCCCTTGACGCGTTCGCCAAGGGCCTTGCGGATACGCTCGACCAGATCCTTGTGCTCGCTCTCGAGACGCTTTTGCGCCTCGTTCTCCTCCTTGTCTGCGAGCTCACCCAAATCGAGCCCGCCCTTCGCGACCGACGCGAGCGGCTTGCCCTCGAACTCGGCCAAGTGCGACATAACCCACTCGTCGATGCGATCGTAAAGCAGCAGCACCTCGACGCCCTTCTTGCGGAACACCTCGAGATGAGGGCTGTGCTTGGCCGCGGCGAACGACTCCGCCGTCACGTAGTAGATCCTGTTCTGACCCGGCTTCATGCGCGCCACGTAGTCGGCGAGCGAGACTTCCTGCGCTTCGGTGTCGGTATGCGTCGACGCGAAGCGCAACAGCTTTGCGATCGCCTGGCGGTTGGCGTAGTCTTCGACCACGCCCTCCTTGAGCACGGTGCCGAACTCACGCCAGAACGTCGCGTACTTCTCCTTGTCGTTCTCCGCGAGATCGGCGAGCAGGTCGAGCACCTTCTTCACGCTGCCGGCGCGGATGGCGTCGATGTCCTTGCTGTGCTGCAGAATCTCGCGCGAGACGTTGAGCGGCAGATCGTTCGAGTCGATCACGCCGCGTACGAACCGCAGGTACGCCGGCAGCAACTGCTCGGCGTTGTCCATGATGAAGACGCGCCGCACATAGAGCTTGACGCCGTGCCTGCGCTCGCGGTCCCAGAGGCTGAACGGCGCGCGCTTCGGGATGTAGAGCAGCGATACGTACTCCTGCCGCCCCTCGACGCGCGAATGCACCCAGGCGAGCGGCGGCTCGAAATCGTGCGCCACGTGCTTGTAGAACTCCTCGTATTCCTCCGGTTTCACCTCCTGCTTCGGCCGCGCCCAGAGCGCCGACGCGCGGTTCACCGTCTCTTCCTCGTCCTGCTTGGTCTCGGCCGGCATGAGGATCGGTATGGAGATGTGATCGGAGTACTTGCTGATGATGGAGCGCAGGCGATAGCCGTCGAGAAACTCGTCCTCGCCCTCGCGCAGATGCAGGATCACTTCGGTGCCGCGGGCGTCGCGTTCGATGGTCTCGACCGTGTACTCGCCCTTGCCGTCCGACTCCCAGCGTACGCCGTGCTCGCGTCCGAGCCCGGCGCGCCGGGTGAGCACCGTGACCCGATCGGCGACGATGAACGCCGAGTAGAAGCCGACGCCGAACTGGCCGATGAGCTTCGCATCCTTGGCGCGGTCGCCGGAGAGTCGCGCGAGGAACTCGCGGGTGCCAGATTTTGCGATGGTGCCGATGTTGTCGATCACCTCCGCGCGGCTCATGCCGATGCCGTTATCCGACACCGTGATCGTGCGCGCCGTCTTGTCGTAGCGCACGCGGATCTTGAGGTCCGCATCCCCCTCGTAAAGGGTGTCGTCGGTCAGCGCTTCGAAGCGCAGCTTGTCGGCGGCGTCCGAGGCGTTGGAGATCAACTCCCGGAGGAAAATTTCCTTATTGCTGTAGAGGGAATGAATCATGAGGTCCAGGAGCTGCCGGACCTCGGTTTGGAACCCGAGCGTTTCCTTATGCGTGTCTACGGCCATTGCGACTGGCTTCCTGTTGCGTCGAAAAACCGACCCCAACGTGGGGCCGAAACGGCGCCGAATCAAGACCCGCCACCCGTCGGACCGTCGCACCCGACCATCGCCCGGTCCGCGGCCGGCACGGAATCACCGAACCCGGCGCCTATACTTCTAAAGGGTCGAGGAACGGCTCATGAGCATTCACGAACCCAACGCGAAGTGTCCCCGTTGCAGCACCGTCCCCGATCCCCAGACCGGCCGCTGCCTCTGTCCCGAAGCCACTGAGCCGCCCTCCGCGCCGAGATCCGGCAACCTCCTTGCGCAGGCCGAGGCCCTGTTCGAGACCTATCTCGCCGCTCGCCTGGTACGCGCCCGGCGCCAGGTGACGGCGGCCAAGGTGGCGCTGCTGCGCGAGCCGCGCAGCCGCACGCGTCTCGAAGAGCTGCGCCGCGCCGAACAGGAGGTCGAACGGCTGCAGGCGCAGCTCGTGGAGCAGGTGCGCCGCACGGCGCAGGCGCGCGCTGCAGAGCGCCAGGACGCGACGACTGCTGCGCCGGTCGAGCCGCCCGCCGGAATCCAGGCCGAACCCACGGAAAGCTTTCGTGCGCTACAGGCGGCGAGAGCCGAAGAGATCGCCGCGTCCCGCCTCGCCGAGGGCACGCGCGCCGGCGAGCACAAATGTCCGAACTGTGGCGCGCGCGTACCGGGTGACGCGCGGATCTGCGGCTGCGGTTACGCGTTCCCGTCCGGCGACGAGGTCGCCGCGGAACCGTTCCTGACGGACGAAGAGCTCGCCGCGCTGCGCCAGCCGCGACGTCCTTAGCGAGCGCGAGCGACGGTATCCCATGGATCGACCCGATATCACGCCTTCGGCCGGCGACGCCGGCAGCGAGTCTTCGTACGTAGCGGACGAGGAGCTGTTCGAAGCCTACCTCGCGGCGCGACTGCAGCAGGCGCTCGAAGCGCTCGATGCGGCGCGCGAGGCGCTCGCCGCGGAACCGGCCGATCTCAACCGCACGCTCGCGGTAATGCGCCGGCTCCGGGAATTGCGGGAAGCGCAGGCCGCGCTCGAGCGTCAGCGCGCGCGGGTAGCGGCGGCACGCGAGGCCGCCGGTATGCCCGTCGCTCCGCCCGAGTCGCCCGTACAAGCGCAGCCCGGACCCGCGTTCCGGGCGCTGCAAGCAGAACGGGCCGCGCAGATAATGGCTGCCCTCGCCCGGCGTCCGCGTACCTGTCCCGAATGCCAGGCCCCGGTGGCCGCGGACGAGGAGCGTTGCGGCTGCGGCCGGCCGGCCAACGGCGACGGGCCGCCGCTCGACGGCGCGCTGATGCTGCGCGCCGCACGCACTCTCGAACGCTGACGCGCCCGACGCAGCGCACTACGGGGTGAGGCAGCGATACACCCCGAACGTCTGCTTCCCGTCCTTAAGCTCCGAAGTGGCGACGATGGTGTCGCCTCCGAGATCGGCCGCGGCGTTCTTCGCGTTTACCAGCACGTCCTCCTGCACCGCTTCCGGCGTACGGTGGATCGCGCCGATGCGGTCCTGCACCTGCGAGGTCAGCGTGCCGAGCGAGCGGCAGCGCTCCACCTCGTGCGGTGCGAGCAGGCGCACCTTCTTGCCCTCTTCGGTCGGTTTAACGAACGAGCAGCCGGCGAGTACGGCGACGCAAAGCAGCGGCAGCAGACGACGTCGGTGCATGAGTTTCTCCTCTATTCCTATTCTTTGAGCACGCACTTGGCGTAGAGGTCTTTGAGCCGCCCGGCCGGATCGTACTTGCGCTTGAGCTGCTCGTACACCGGGCGGTTGTACAGGCGCCAGAACTCCTCGGGCGTGAAGTACGAGTCCGAGTACAGCGACTTCATGCCGCCGAGTTCCATCACCTTGCGCTCGACCTGACGATTATAAAAGCCTTCCGGCAGCCGCTCGCGACCGCTGATCACGTCCCAGAAGCCGAAATTCACGTACAGTCGGCCCGGCTCGAGATGGTACAGATCGAAGCGCACGTCCGGCCGGTATGCCCGCGTCGGACAGATCCACACCGGAAGGAAGCGGATGGTGTCGTGGTAGAAGTTCAGGAATTCGACGCAGCGCTCGATGGGGATCTCGACGTCCTGAATCACCGACTCCGTGTGCCGGCCGAGGATTTTGTTGAGCGCGCGCGTGAAGCCCCAGCGGCTGTTGAACCGCATGATCTTCGTGTACGTCACCGAATTCAGGCGCGCAGGCCCGTAAAGCCGCCGCAGCAGCGGATTCTGCGCCCCCACGTTTTTCGAGCACCAGAACCAGTCGGTGTCCCAGCGCCACAGGTAGTCGTGGGTCGTCAGGTAATCGGTCTCGCGCTCGCGGATGGAGCGGTAGTAGATTCGCTTGTAGGTGTAGTCGCTCGTATACGGCGCCTCGTCGACGAAGCGTCCGAGCGTGATGAACATCTCGCTACGGCCGAACACGGTGCCGTCGACAAAATCGACGTCGGAATCGCACCAGCGGGAGAGATCGGCGAAATACTCGCGCGCATCGGTATGGCGCACGTGCGTGAGCTGCACGTACCGCTTCACCGGGATCGCCTTGACCTTGATGCGCAGCGCATAGCCGAGCGTGCCGTAGGAATTCGGGAAGCCGAAGAACAGGTCCCGATGCTCGTTGTTCGGAGTACACAGGACTACCCGCCCGTCGGGCAGCAGCACGTCGAGCTCCTCGACCGTCTCGTGCACCAGGCCGTAGCGGAACGAGGACGACTCGATCCCGCACCCGGTGACGGCGCCGCCGATGGTGATGGACTTGAGCTGCGGCACCACGGTCGGCATGACGCCGTGCGCGAGCGCGGCCGCAACGAGCCGCTCGTAGGTCGTCATGCCCTCGACCTCGATCACCCCCGCGTTCGCATCGACGTTCAGCACGTTGTTGAACTCGCGCACGTCGAGGCGCTGCGCCGGCACCTCCTTGCGGTCGCGGAACAGGTTCGACGTGCGCTTGTCGAGACGCAGCGTCCCGCCCGATCGGCTGCGCACGAACTCGCTGACGCGGTTCTTACGTTCTTCGTAGGCGAGTGTGGTCATGGCCGGTCTGGCACCTCCTCGTTATTCTTCGTGACTGAAGCCGGTGATGATGTAGCCGCCCGACTTCTCGTCGTGCTCCAGCGTGAGCAGACCCCGTGCCTGGGCCTCCTCGAGCAGCTTGCCGAACGTGCGAAAGCCGTGGTAGGTCTCGTCGAAGCCGGGCTGACGGCGCTTGATCGCCTGCTTCACCATTGATCCCCACACCTTGTCCTCGGCGCCGCGCTCCTTGAACAGCGCCTCGACCGTCTCGAGCACGATATCGAGCGCCTCCTGGCGCTTGTCGTCTTCGCTCTTCATCTCCTTCGCGGTCTGGGCCTTGCGCTCGCCGCGGCGGCCGCCGCGCTTCTTCTTTTCCTGACGTACCAGATCGTCGTAGAAGATGAACTCGTCGCAGTTGGCGATCAGCAGGTCCGAGGTCGCCTTCTTCACGCCGACGCCGATCACGATCTTGTTGTTCTCGCGCAGCTTGCTCACGAGCGGCGAGAAGTCCGAGTCGCCGCTGATGATGACGAACGTGTCGACGTGCGATTTGGTGTAGCAGAGATCGAGCGCGTCGACGACCATGCGGATATCGGCCGAGTTCTTGCCCGACTGGCGCACGTGGGGGATCTCGATCAACTCGAACGCCGCCTCGTGCATGCGCGCCTTGAACTCCTTGTAGCGCTCCCAGTCGCAGTACGCCTTCTTTACGACGATCGCGCCCTTGAGCAGCAGCCGTTCGAGCACCTTGCGAATGTCGAAGTCCGCGTACTTCGCGTCGCGCACGCCGAGCGCGATGTTCTCGAAGTCGCAGAACAACGCCATGTTCTGGGTTTCGGATTTCGTGGTCATGGGGTTGCAGCGGAAAACCGCGTCATTCTCGCATGTTTAGCGCAGCCAGGCACGGTCCGGCGCGAGTGGGCCACCGCGAAGAGCGGAGGTCGGGCCGAAATACGGGCCGCACCGCGACGAGGAGCCGCACTCGGGCGATCGATTCGCGACCCGGTGCCGCGGGCGGCATGTCGGGCCGGTGCTGCAGGTCATGGTGCACCCGCTTCTTCTACAATGGCTCCCGCCGACGCGCGAAACGTGAAGGCGCCGCAGGCGGCTGCCGCGGCAACGGTCAGGAGGACCTCAAATGCTCGAGATCGGCGGACTCTTCGGCGTGATCCTTCTCGCGCTCGACGTCTGGGCGATCGTCATGATCGCGCAGAGCGGCAAGGCAACCGGGTGGAAAGTGTTCTGGATCGTGCTGATCCTGGTCCTGCCGGTACTCGGCCTCATCGCCTGGCTAATTTTCGGCCGCCGCCACTGACGCGGCGTCCCTAAGCACGACTTTCCGCCGCGCCCGGCTTACGCCGGCTGGCGAGGCGCCGCAGTCCGTAGCTCGCGCCGACGATCAGCGCGAGCAACGCCGCGAGCAGCGCGACCGCACCCGGCCCCGGCTGGCGCAGGGTCTGCCCCACCTGATCGACGAAGAGCGCGATCAGCGCGATACCCGGCGTCATCCCGAACAGCGTGCCGAGCAGAAAGTCGCGAAAGCCGATGTGCGAGGCACCGGCCACGAGATTCACGACGCTGAACGGGGCCACCGGCACCACGCGCACGAACATGATCGTGAGGATGCCGCGCTGCGCCAGGCGCCGGCTCACGGCGTTGAGACGCGCGCCGGCGAAGCGCCGGACGACGTCCCTCCCGAGCCAGCGGCCGAGGCCGTAGACGACCGCGGCGCTCGCCATCGCGCCGAGCACCGAGTACACGAGCCCGAACACGGGACCGAAGGCGAGCGCGGTCGCGGCGACGAGCAGCGTCACCGGCATCACCAGCAACCCACCGAGCACGAATGCGCCGATAGCGAGCGCCGGCGACGCCGGGAGCTCGCGGAAGCGCTCGACCTGCGCCGTGAGCGTCTCGAGGTCGAGCAGGTCGCCGAGCGACGTCCAGCGCCACGCCGCGGCAAGACCGAGGAGCCCGAGCAGCGTCGCCACCGCGAGCACGATGCGGCGCGTCGCCGGGACGCGCTCCTCGGGAGGGATCAGCTGATCGGTGAGCGCGGCCGGATCGATCGGGCGCTCCGGGTCGAGCAGCTGCGGATCGGGCAGCCACGAGGCGACGAGCTCGGGCGGTGGCGGCGGGAGCTCGCGCAGGGTGCGGTTGCCGCCGCGCAGCCGGTCGATCGCCGCACGCAGCGGCGCTTTCGCGCTGGCGCGCGCGACGGCCTCCGCCGTGGTGCCGAGATGCTCGGCGAGCAGGCGCTCGCGCAGCGTCGCGATGGCGCGCCGTGCCGGCGGATCGCTCTCGCTCTCTAGCGCCAGATCGCACTCGGTGTCGATGCCCATCGACCGATTGTTCAGGTTGGCCGAACCGATGCGCACGAACTCGTCGTCGACGATCATCAGCTTGCTATGCACGTGCAGGCACTTCGACCCGAGGCCCGGCACGTGCGGGTAGTAGACGCGCAGCCGGCCGTAGCGGTCCGCGGCGCGCAGCCGCGCAACCATGCGCCCGCGAATCACGTCCATGGTGCGCTGCGACAACCAGCCGTCGGTCCGCAGACCGGTCACGATGACGACATCCGGACCGTCCATTTCGGCGAGCCGGGCCGCGAGTGCATCGGCGATCACCGGTGCGGTGAGGAACTGGTTCTCGATGTAGATGTAGCGGCGTGCGGCGCGGATCGCATCGAGGTAGAGCCGCTCGACCTCGCGCACTTCCGGCCGCGCCCGGAACGCCGGGTCCGTGCGCACCACTGCGACGCGCACGTTCTCGAGATCGGCGACAAGGCCCGGTGGCCACGCGTCGCTGCCGCGCGGCGGCGGTGCGAGCATCTGCCCGGTCGCACGCGCCCACCGGTCGCGCACGAGGTCCCCGAGCACAGCGGCGACGTCGCCTTGCACCAGCATCTGGGCATCGTGGAAAGGCCGGTACGGCTCCCCGCCGTGCACCTCGATCCGGCGCGGATCGTCGGCGCGGTGCTCGGGCGTGTCCCAGCGCGCGCGCGTGAGGTCGAGTCCGCCGACGAAGGCGACATCGTCGTCGACCACCACGACCTTTTGATGATGCGACCCGCCCGGAGGGTGCAGCCCGTCCATGCGGAAGTGCAAGCGCCGATGCGTACGCCAGTCGAGCTTGTAAATCGGCAGCCACTCGCGATCGAGCGCGTATAGCATCGCGAAGTCCCACGTGAGCACGTACGCGTGGGGGCCGCGCGGGCGCGCTACGATGGCGTTGAGAAAATCGCCGAGCGTGTTCGGCGCATCGTCGAGGGGCGCTTCGCGCACGAGTCGCACGCGGCTGTCGATGTCCCAGCCGACCATGAGCAGGCAATGGCGCGCGCGCAGCGCTGCCGCGCGAAATGCCCTGAAATAGGCTGCGCCGTCGATCAGGAATGCCGCACGCCGCGCCGGCGCCACGCGCCAGCAGTTGTAGCCCGGCTTGAGGATACGGACCGGCGTCACGACGCCGTCTTCCCGGTGCTCGCCCGGCGCACGACGACGTTCGGTGCCGCGCGCACGGTCCGCGGGAAAACCGTACCGAACTGGACGCACGCCGGCTGCCGGCAGCCGCGCAACCGTTGCAGGGCGACGTCGGCGCTGCGGCCGAGCGCCGCGCGCGCATTGCGCACGATCCGCTCACCGCGCCAAAGCTGCCTTGCCGCGTCCATCCGCCGATCCCGTCCTTGGAATGCGATACGCGTTGAAGAGTATCACAGGGTGTTTCGCGTTTGATCCGTCGGAGGCCGCGGCCCGGCGAATAGGAGCGCTAACTACGCCCCTTTCGTGCGCATCGTTCACGCGCGATTGGTCGCGTGCGTGATCGCCATTGTCGCCACACGGCGACAACGCCCGGCTGCCATTCCTTGCGCGTGCGGCGCACACGACGCCGCGGACCGTCGGCAGACGCCGACACTCTTGCACGCTGCAGCCGGGTGTATCACGGATTTCGAGGGACATATCGCGATGGTATACAGCTTGCATCGCGGGTAACGCGCCTTGAAGGCGATCCCCACGAGCCGGCGCAGAGGTTCAAGGAGCGAAACGATGCGCAGGATCATGCCTTCTTTGCTTCCGCTCGCTGCATTCGCTGTGGCGTCGCTGCTGCCGACGCACGATGCCGCGACGTCGTCGGGTGGCACGCGCGTCGTCGGGCGCGACGGCGGAAGGATGAATGGCACGACAGCGCCGCCCATTGGCCGCGTGGCGCACGGGGGCCGGACCGGAACCGCGTCCGTTTCGCCCGAGCGGCGGATTCGTTCGCGGTCGGGCGGTCGGCACACTGAGCGGGCCGGCGTTCGGATCACATGACCTCACCAAGGAGATCAATATGAACAAGTCATTGCGTAGTGCGGGACTCGTCGTCGCGCTCATTGTCGCGGCGCCGCTCGTCGTGAGCTGCGCGAGCGCCGATCGCACGTCCGGGCAGACGGTCGATGACGCGGCGATTACGGCGAAAGTGAAGTCGCAACTGCTGTCGAGCCCCGAGGTCTCGGGGCTGAACGTGAACGTGACCACGTACCGCGGACAGGTGCAGCTGAGCGGCTACGTGAACGACGCCGAGCAGCGGCGGCAGGCCGAGCAGATCGCGCGCAGCGTCGAAGGCGTACGGTCCGTCTCGAACGATCTCATCGTAAAAGCGCCGGACCAGAAGTGAACCGGCGACTTCAACCTGAGGAGCACATTCATGCCAACCGAAAAGACGCACGAAACGGCGAGCGGGATCGAGAAAACTGTACAGTCGACCACCGACCGCGTGGCTCAGGCCACGCATCAGGCGATCGACACACTGACGGACTACGGAACGCGTACCGAGGAGCGGTTGCGCGAGACCGGTCGTCGCGCGGCGGAGCGCTCGCGCGAGTACGCGGAGGACGTCGGCACGTACGTTCGGCAGCGGCCGGTAATGGCGCTCGCGCTGGCGCTCGGCGCGGGTTTTCTGCTCGGGGCGCTGTCGCGTACCCGCCGCTGAGCGGCCGGCGTGGCAGCAAC
>Ga0207873_1003878_pt1 | contig 10430 bp, 9 predicted proteins | sample BGWIniCompost_FD_187373 | JGI IMG/M metagenome (GOLD analysis project Ga0207873, IMG submission 187373) | Cellulose adapted compost microbial communities from Newby Island Compost Facility, Milpitas, CA, USA - BGW Initial Compost (SPAdes)... ... | reverse complement strand
CCGTCGCCGCGACCCACGAGCCGAGCCGGCGCGGCCGCTGCCGATCCTGCTACTCGCCCTCCTCGGCGTCCTCACGCACCCGGCTCTGGACTGGATGAACACGTACGGGATCCGGCTCCTGGCGCCCTTCTCGATGAAGTGGTTCTACGGCGACTCCCTCTTCATCATCGACCCGTGGCTCTGGCTGCTCCTCGGCGCGTCGACGTTCGTGGCGCGGGAGCGGGGCGCTCGGGGGATCGCGGGATGGCTCGTTCTTGCCGCCGCCGCGAGCGCGCTGATGTTCACGGCGCCGATGGTGCCCGACGCCGCCAGGGTCGCGTGGGTGATCGGCCTCGCCGGGGTCGTGCTGGCATACCGGGTCGCGGGCGCGCCGTCCGAGGCGCCCGAGCTCGCAACGTCGGCGGCGGCGCCGGAGCCGGTGGCCAGACGTCCCCTCACCATCTCTCGCTGGGCGCTCGCCCTCGCCGTCGGCTACATTCTCGCCATGGTCGCATCGGACGCGGCCGCCGCCCGACGGGTCCGTGACGCGGCGCAGGCGCAGGGGATCGGACCGATCGAGGGCGTGATGATCGCGCCGGTTCCGGCCAACCCGTTCAGAGGCGACGTCGTGGTCCAGACGCCGTCGGCCTACCACTTCGGCGCCTTCGACTGGTTCTGGCGCCCCTCCGTGCGGCTGGACGGCGACGTCATCCCCCGCGTCCCCCGCGACGCCGTGATCGATGCGGCCGCTGCCACCCCGCGCGCCCGGGACTACCTCGTCTGGTCGCGCTTCCCGATCTTCCGGGTCGATACGCTTCCGGACGGGTACCGGGTCCGCATCACGGATGCGCGCTATCCGGATATGGGCGAGGCCGGCGGGCTGGGCGGCGTGTCGGTGCGGCTGAACTCCGCGCTGGAGCCGATGGAGAGATAGCGGCGTGGAGCCGGACTCGCCGCGCGGCGTGCCCGACGCGCCGCATGCGACGTCGGCTGCGGCCGCGCTCGCGGCACCCGCGCCCCGCGCGGTGTTCTCAACGCGCGGGGCGCGATTTCGGCCGCGCCCGAAACCGAGAGGCCCGACACCCGACACCCAAGACCGACGCCCCGATACCTTCCCCCTGACACCTCACAGATATGGCGCACTCACCCGACCCGCCCTAAATTGTGCCCGTTTTCAGCGCCGACTCCGCAGATCGAAGGACGCGGCGCGACACGCCGGTCGCACAGGCCCGCCCCGGACGCGGATCCTCCGAGCTACACCCGGTGTAGTCGCGACGACGCCGTTCTTTTTTTCATAAGTCGTTGCCGGGACACAGCTTCAGGGCAGCGGCACCCGAGACCGCCGCCGCGCGCACCCTCTCGCACGCGCACCGGCGGCATCGAACGCAAACCGCCACCTGATGGGGCCCATGGAGGGGATCAGGCAACTGCTCGGTTCGTTCATGGACGCACTCGACCCGATCGTCGCTCGAGTGAACGGTTGGGTCTGGGAGAAGGGGATCCCGGTCGCCGGCGAGGAAATCCCGTTCGTGGTCATCGCACTCCTCGGCACCGGATTCTATCTGACGCTCTACCTGGGCTTCGTCCAGATCCGGCGTTTCCGGCACGGCGTCGCCGTCACGAGCGGCAAGTACGACGACCCGAACGAGCCCGGTGACGTTTCCCACTTCCAGGCGCTGACGACGGCCCTCTCGGCGACGGTCGGGATCGGCAACATCGCCGGCGTAGCGCTCGCGATCCATTGGGGCGGCCCGGGCGCCCTCTTCTGGATGTGGATGACGGCCTTCTTCGGGATGGCCATCAAGTACACCGAGGTCACCCTCGCCCAGCGTTACCGGGAGGTCTCCGAGGACCTGGACCCGAATACGTTCGAGGGGTCGGTCGCCGGCGGGCCGATGTACTACATCGAGCGAGGCCTCGGCCCGCGCTGGAAGTGGATGGCCGTCTTCTTCGCCGTGATGCTCGGCTTCACGGCATTCCTGACCGGGAACGCGGTCCAGGCCAACACCGTCGCCGACTCCATGGCCGGAAAGTTCGGGACGCCCACGTGGCTCACCGGCCTGGTCACGACGCTCATCGTTTTCTCCGTGATCATCGGCGGGATCAAACGGATCGGTAAGGTCACGGCGGTGCTCGCCCCGGCGATGGCGGCGATCTACGTCCTCGGCGGCCTCTACGTGATCCTCACCAACATCGACCAGGTCCTGCCCAGCTTCGCACTGATCTTCCGGGAGGCGTTCAATCCGACGGCGGGCGTGGCCGGCACCGGTGTCGGCGCGTTCCTGGTCACCCTGATGTGGGGCGTCAAGCGCGGGCTCTTCTCGAACGAGTCGGGGCAGGGCTCTGCTCCCATCGCCCACGCGGCGGCCAAGACCGACGAGCCGGTCTCCGAAGGCGTCGTCGCCCTCCTCGAGCCGTTCATCGACACGATCGTCATCTGCACGATCACGGCGCTCACGATCATCATCACCGGCGCCTGGAAGGAGCGGGTCCCGACGGCGCTCGATCTGCGCAGTGGCGACGTCTCCTACATCGCGCTGCAGGAGAACGGGCGCTATGTCCGCGTCTCGCCGCCCGCCGAGATCCGGATCGTCGACGGCGCACACGCCAGCGAGGAGGTCGGCGCGCCGCTCTTCGCCTGGCACGAAGCCAAGGTCGAGCGCTTCTACGTCGACCCGGAGATGACGGTCCTGTTCAATGGCGTGATCGACGTCGCACGCGGCGTCGCCCGCGCCGACGACGGCACGGAGTACCCGACGCTCCACGGCGAGGCCGTGGAGTCGGGCGCGCCGCTGACGATGCTCGCGTTCCGCCACGGGCTCCCGGGCGAGTGGGGCGACTACATCGTGCTGATCAGCGTGATCCTCTTCGCCGTATCGACCGCAATCTCGTGGAGCTACTACGGCGACCGGTGCGCCTACTATCTCTTCGGCCCGAAGGCGGTCCTGCCGTACAAGCTCGTGTACGTCGCCATGCACTTCGTCGGTGCGACCCTGGCGCTCAACACCATCTGGGCGATCGGCGACATCGCCCTCGGCATCGTCATCCTCCCGAACCTGATCGCGCTGATCCTGCTTGCGCCGAAGGTCAAGGAGATGACGAACAGCTACTTCGAGCGGAAGCCGTGGATCGAGAACGCCGAGGTCCACGCGCGCATCGTCGCGGAGCGCAAGGCGGCGAAGCAGGCGCAGCAGATCAGCTAGGGTCGACGCCGTGAAGAAAGTCGTCGTTCTCGGCGCCGGCCGCGTCGGCGGCGCCATCATCCGCGACCTCGCCGCGACGGGCGAGTTCGAGGTGACGGCCGCCGATGCGTCGGCCGAGGCGCTCGCCCGCCTCGAGGGGACGCCCCGCGTCGCCACGGTTCAGGCGGATCTCTCGGACCCGGCCGCTCTCGGCCGGGTCCTCGAGCGTCAGGACCTCGTGGTCGGCGCGGTGCCGGGCTTCATGGGGTTCGAGACGCTGCGTCGTGCCCTCGAGGCGGGCAAGGACGTCGTCGACATCTCGTTCTTCCCCGAGGACCCCTTCGAGCTCGACGCGCTGGCGCGCGAGAAAGGGCGCATCGCCCTCGTCGACTGCGGCGTCGCGCCCGGGTGCAGCAACCTGATCCTCGGGCGGCTGGAAGCGGCGCTGGACTCGACCGAGCGCTTCGTCTGCATGGTCGGCGGGCTGCCGGTCGAGCGGCGCTGGCCCTACGAGTACAAGGCGCCCTTCTCCCCGATCGATGTCATCGAGGAGTACACCCGACCCGCCCGTTTCCGTCGCGACGGCAAGGACGTCGTCATGCCGGCGCTGAGCGAGATCGAGCTGGTCGACATCCCGGGCGTCGGCACCCTCGAGGCGTTCAACACCGACGGGCTGCGCACCTTGCTGCGCACGTGCCGCACGCCGTCGATGGTCGAGAAGACGCTGCGCTACCCCGGCCACGCCGAGCGGATGCGCATGCTGCGCGAGACGGGGTTCTTCGACGTCGATCCGATCGATGTGGGCGGCATCCACGTGCGGCCGATCGATGTCACCGCCCGCCTCCTCTTCGACGCCTGGATGCTCCGGCCCGGCGAGCAAGACCTCACCGTCATGCGGGTGGAGGTCGAGGGGACGAAGGACGGGAAGCGCGTGCGCCACGTCTACACGCTCCTCGACCGCTACGACGAGCGCACCGGGATCCACTCCATGGCCCGGACGACGGGGTACACCTGCACCGCGATGGTGCGCCTGGTCGCGCGGGGGATGTTCCGCGAGCCGGGCGTGCACCCGCCGGAGATCGTCGGGCGGGACGAGGCGTGCTTCGACTTCATCATGAGCGAGCTCGCGGCGCGGGGGGTGGTGTTCGAAGAACGGGTCGACGAGGGGTGACTCGGATATCGGGCGTGCCTCATGAGAGTCGTCGCCCTCCTCCGTATCGAATGGATCAAGATCCTGCGTCGTAGGGCGTTCTGGGTTGCGCTGGCCGCGGATGTCGGCATCGTCGTCGCCGCCGGCAGCGGACTCTACGCCGAGATCATCCGCCGTGGTGCCGTCATAGCTACACTTGCGGGCGAATGGCCCAACATCCTCCAGTTCTCCGAGATCGCCTCGGTGATCTCGGCAGCCGTCGTCGTCCTCCTGGTAGGCACCGAATTCTCTTGGGGCACCGCACGGCAGAGCGTGATCAACGGACTCTCCAGGAATGAATACTTTGCGGCAAAACTCCTACTCGTGCCGCAGATGGGCCTGCTCTTCCTCCTCGCCACGCTACTGGCCGGCGCGAGCGTGGTGATCATTGTCGCCAATCCACCGACGATCGTTCCCTGGTTCAGTCGGGTCGACCTTCACCATGTCGGCGGTACGGCGCTGGGCATCCTGGGCTGCGGGAGCCTGGCTTTCCTCATCGCAATGACGATTCGCGGGCCAGGTCCTGCGATTGCCGTTTTCGTTCTCTACCTCATGGTAGAGCGCATCGCCGCGAGCATCCTGATGCGACTCGAAGGCCCCGGCGACGCCGTGGCGCGCCACCTCCCCTGGACCGTATTCCAGGGACTCATGCAACGCGCGGTGTATGCGTCGGACGCGGGCGCTCACGACTCCGTCTCCACGCTGGCGAGCACGACGACCTATTCGAGCCCCGGATGGTTGGCCGCCATTGCCGCGCTGTATATCACAGGCTGTATTGGGGTCGCATTCCTGGACTTTCGACGCCGCGACCTCTGACACCGGGGTCCGACCAGACCGCGCGCTCTCGGCGGACTCGCTCGGATGCAACGCTGAGCCGGAATGAGCGCACCGCTTGCCGCAACCGACACCGAAACTATGTACCGCTGTTCACGGGGAAGGCGAAAACTGTCTTCCGGCTCGTCTGGACCGCCCCCTCATCCGAGCCAGCATCCGCCGGATCCAGGAATTCCACGATAATCTGTGCAAAATCACCCGCATCGGGGCGAGTCTGGACATATTCGGCGACTTCTCGTGCCTTCGCGTGCTTCCGAGAAGTCGCAAGCCCGTGATACTGCTCCCCTTTCAGCGTGATGCGCAGCTCCGAACGACCGCCCACCCACGAGGTCTTCACGTTGGCCGGCCCGTAACGGGAGATCACGTCCTGGGCGAGGTCGGTATCCAACGCCGAACGAGCCACTCGTATCTCCGCGTTCCGGCACCCGACGCAAAGGGTGAGGGCAAGTGCCACGAACAGACTCAGCCCACAGCATGAGCGCGGCGGTGCGCATGCGCCACCTTGCGTGCCATACGGGAGCATCTCACCTCCTGCGGTTGAGTTTCCGAGGTTGGACTGAGCAGACATACGACCCCGATCATTTCAGATCGTACGGGCGCATTCTGACGAGGCGTTCCTTCGAGGTGTTTCGAACCAATATAGCGCACTTTCGGACGCCACATAAAGCGTATCGCCGCGTATCCCCAAGCTACGCGGCCGCGACTCGAACGTAGGAAGGTGCCAGGATATGCCATCGCCAGGGCGTCCGTCCCGGATCGGATAGCGATAAACCACCCCCCGAGTCGAGCCCGGCGCGTCGTGGCCCAGTACCCACGCCGCATCTCCCATGACAATCGCGTCGGCGTGCACCGCCTCGATGCTCGGATTGCGTTTCGCTCTCACCGTCACGTTGACAGTGCACGTCGGGCATGCCTGTTCCCGGCTGTACTCAACCGTGTCGACTGTGCCTGCCACGACGCGACCACGGAGACGATCGTTGGTTAGGAGTTCGTACTGCACACCGTAGTCGAGGTCCAAGAGTCGGACCGGGCCATGCGTGTAAGGCGCGAAGATCAGTAGTGAACCGAATGCGTGCAACCGACCGGCGTCGTCCAGCAGGCGTTCGAAATTGTTGAAGAACAAGTCTTTGAAATCTCGACCCACGGGCAGCAAGTACCCGGTTACTGCGCCGGTCTCGAGCGAGCGCCGCGCGATCAGGTAGTTGTTCTCGTTGGTTGCGGCGTGCAGCAAGATTTCTCCAGAGACGATCGCCGAACTGCTTTCATTCCCTTTGAGGTGGAAACTGTTGATGCTTTGAAGTTCGCCCCCGGGGACGTAGCGGAAGATTTCCAGTTTGCCTTCAACAACTCGTATGAGGGTATCGCTACTGACCGCGTACGCGTGCCCGCCGGCGAGGACCAGCTCCCAGCCGTGATTCCTCAAGCGGAACAGGCCTTCCTCCGTGTCGAGCATCAGCTCCGCGCCGATCAGGAGGATCCGCCGCGCCTGCGCCGGGGCCTGTAAGATATTAACGGGGAGCAAGCGCTCGGAGGCTGTGCATATCACCCCGGCGCGACCGGCCGTAGCCATCTCTCCGCCTGTGTCCCGGACTGCGGGTCCGGACGAACATGCCGCGGCGGCCGTCAATAACCCATATACCATTGTACACCGAACCAATGCCTTGGTCATGGATGCCCCCTCCACCGCAGGATGTAGATTTCTGGTTCCCCTCCCAGGCTGCGTGCACCGATGGCGTATCCACCCTCGCCCTGCGATGTCGCAAAGACGAGAGGGCCTCCGATGGGACTCACAGTCCGGCCTACGACGGTGCCGTCTCTGTCAAGTTCGTAGATCCGCTGACTCTCACTCGTCTCCTCCTGTTGCGTCAACAGATAAGCTCTACCATCAGGTGACCAGAGGACTCCGGAGCTCCCCACGGGGTCCGGACCTGTGACGACCCGCCGTATGGTTCCACCGTCGCGAACGACCTCGACCTGACCACTCCCGATCGGCGGAGCCGGGTAGGTAATGATTTGAATCGGCATGCCATGCGTGTCGTACACGCCGATCACCGGTAGGTACGCATGGATCACCCAAAGGTGCGACCCGACCAGGTGGAGCCGGTAAGATTGCGGCACGTTCAGCGACGAGCCCTGCAGCATAGCTGCGCGCTCAGCGATCTCATGGCCGAACGGCCGGACATCCGCGTCGTTGGGATGAAGATCGATCCCGCGCTTGAATCGCAGCAAAGGGGCGGGATTGAACAGGGTGGTCGCGATAAAGTCCCCACCAAGGGCGACCATGTGACTCGCACCCTGCACTTCATCCGGTAACGGCTGCGTCCCAAGGTAGCGACCCTGCCGATCGAAGTAATCAATGCGCCCGTTGCCTGTGTTCAAGACCCAAACCGTGTCGCCCAGGACCCCGAGCGCTGCGGCCGCTCTGAACTCCCCGGGGCCTTGGCCGGCGCCGCCGATCGAACCGACGAACTCGCCGTCTCGTGTATACTCGTACAGGCGTCCGGCTTTGTAATCCACAATCCATACCCGGGATTCAGATACCGTCAGGTCCATGGGCATCCAGAATCCGCCGTCGGGTGGCGGCTGAAACACGCCGACGACCTCGAACGGAAACTGCGTCGCCGGGACTTCCTCCGGCTCCCATCTGGCCTCCGCTCGCCGCGTGGCGTACCAGGTGGACCATCCGATGGCTACACCCCCCAGGATCGCGACCACGGCACTAAGCCGGCGCTTGCGCCCTGTCATGTGCCCTCCGCGAGATTGGTCAACGGTCTCGATGATCGGTCGGATGGAGTCGAGGCTCGGGCGGCTACCGGTGCGAAAATCGAAGGTGTCCAAGAGATGACCCGTGAAACACCCGATGATGCCGTCGCATCACGAATGTACCGGCGGTGGGCTCGACGCTACTCGCCTACGCCATGCAAGGCATTTCCTGGTAGACCGTCGTGCACGTCTCGATGTAGAAAATCCACCACTTCTCCTTATAGCACACCTCGAACATAACGAGGCACTCAGCAGCCTCCGCGTCCTGCACGGCGAGTGCTCCGTCGTTCATCTTGACGGGCACCAGTGTGAGCATCAGTGCCGCTGCCCCTGCAACCAGCCATCTGATCGTCCGCATTTGTCACCTCCATCGGTTCGGTGATGTGCGTGAACTCGATCGCAGCAGATCACGCCGGACACGGAGCTTCCTGCTCGTAGGACACGCAGAGCTCGACCGACCACCCGCCGATCTCCATACCGATGCAGGTCCTCACCTTGACCTTGCAACCGGCGACGGCGGCAACGGCCTCCTTGGTCCCGACCCAGCCGGCCATACCCTCGTCGCCAGGCGAGGGAGCGAGTAACAGCCCGAGGCTCATGATCGGAACAGTCATCAAGTGAGAGGCTTTCATGCATTCCTCCTGATGGAAGGATCGAACGATCATCAACCCACCGCCGGCTCAACTCCGCTACGCTCGCTAGTCTCAGCCTGCGTAGGCTCCGCGAGGACTCCTGTCGATGAATTTCCATTACTCGGCCGGCCGAAACCTGCATCGAATCGGGACAGGTTACGTTTGGAATCGGTCGCGCACTGTGGTTGAGCAGAACGAGAGAGTCGCCCGGCGAGGCGATCGATGAGCCCCCGAACACCGCCTGCCCGGGCCAGCTCAGTCGGGGTTAGCCCCGTGAGGATTCTTAGATTGCGACGAAGAGCCGCGCCGCTCGAGAAACCCAGGATCCGGGCGGCGGCCTCGACGCTTCGGCCGGCATCGATCAAACGGAAGGCGTGGATCATTCGGCACCAGGCAATGAGTTCATGTGGGGGTGGCAGCCCGACGAGGCGAAACCGGCGCCGTACGGTGCGTGGTGTGCATGAATGAAGTTGTGTGAGTGCAGAGACGTCGATTGGAGATTCGGCCTGCTCGAATACCTCCGTCAGTGTCGCCCACGCTTCCGCAGACAGGAGCGCGCGAAGTGGTGCGAGACAATTGCTGGTCGCCCTTCGATTGCAGTAGCGCAGCAGGATTTGGGAGATACGCGACACGTCATCGTCGACGTCGAGCGTGATAATGTCGTCGACTCCTGCGCGAACGAGGCGCATTACATCCGCAGCCGGTCTGTCGGAGAAATCGCTGTACGCGATAATGTCTAGAGACGGGCGCCACCGATTGATTGCGTGGATCCTCTCGAGGTCGAGCTGCCCGCCCCAATAACGGATCGATCACCGCGATAGGGGCTCGCTCCTCGACGGTCATATCCAGGAGGTGCTGCCAGGACCTGGCCTTTGCGCAGCGGAGACTTCCGGAAGACGATCCCATTCGAATCGCGCGTTAACCGCTCAATGGCGCGATCGTGTCGTTGAAGGGTGATCACCAGCATCCGTCCTCCCTGGAACTCGAGCGAACGTAGCGGATGACCGTGTCGGTGGGGACAGTTGCCAGTCCGATGGGTGCCGGGTGGCGATGCATAGTTTCGACCGGTCCACCACCGAACGGTCGAACCCTTGATTGCACCCGGCGTCAGGCAGACGAAATAAGCGCGAACAGGTGGCTTTGCACCTATTTCGGACGACCGGCCGCGGGACGATAGGGTGCATTGGCGGCCGGCGCGGACCGATGAGGTCGATCCTCGATCACCGCAAAATTCCGGGGAAGGTTCGACATCTGTCAATGTATAACACCAATCGGTCGATCCGGGTTAACGTTCTACGCGTATAGACATGGTCGGCACATACACGGCGTCTTCCCGACCCGAGTGACGGGGGAGTCGCGAGCGCGGGATCCGCACCGCGGGGTCCGGGTATTCGGAAACGGAGTGCGACCCGCCACAAGGCGGGTCGCGTCGCATCGTCGAAGGAGGTAGCACTATGCCCTATCCGGAACTCATGGTCGCGCCGATGCGCAGGGAGCTGACCCGCCTCGGGATCGAGGAGCTGCGCACGCCCGAGGAGGTGGACGCCTTCATGGAGAAGGCGAAGGACGGCACCGCGATGATCGTGATCAACTCGGTGTGTGGCTGCGCGGCCGGGAGCATGCGTCCCGCCGTGGCCATGGCGCTCGAGCACAAGACCCGGCCCGAGCACATGGCGACCGTCTTCGCCGGGCAGGAGGTCGAGGCGACGGCGCGCGCCCGCGAGTACATCGTCGGCTACCCGCCGTCGTCGCCCTCGATCGCGCTCTTCAAGAACGGCCAGATCGCCTTCATGCTGGAGCGCCATCAGATCCAGGGCCGCCACCCCATGGAGATCGCCGAGGATCTGATGC
>Ga0207873_1003876_pt1 | contig 10441 bp, 11 predicted proteins | sample BGWIniCompost_FD_187373 | JGI IMG/M metagenome (GOLD analysis project Ga0207873, IMG submission 187373) | Cellulose adapted compost microbial communities from Newby Island Compost Facility, Milpitas, CA, USA - BGW Initial Compost (SPAdes)... ... | reverse complement strand
TCGGCTCGTCGTCGAGCCGCAGGCCGAGGATCTCGGCGGCGACTTCGCGCGCCTCCGCCAGCTCCGACTCCGACGGACCCGTGTCCTCCGGCTCCGCCGGCGCCGGCTCCTCCTCGGTCAGCTCGTCGATGATCCGGATGATGGTGTCCGCCTCCTCCGGACCGATCCCCGGCACCCGCAGCAGATCCTCGCGCTCGAGATCGATGATGTCGAGGAACGTATTATACCCCGCAGCCTCCAGTGCGGCCACGGTCGCGGGTGCCAGCGAGAGCTCGCGCAGCGGGAAGTCCGCCACTTCGTAATCACTGGCGACGCCGAAGAGCGCCTCGTCCGCGCCCCGCTCCAGCCACTCGCGGCTGCCGTACAGGTCGATCTGCCAGCCGATGAGCTGGCTCGCCAGGCGCACGTTCTGCCCGTTGCGCCCGATCGCCAGCGAAAGCTGGTCCTCATCCACGATCGCCGTGATGACCCGCCGCGACGAGTCGCTGATCACCTTGGCCACCCGCGCCGGCGCCAGCGCGCGACGCGCGAAGATCTCCGGGTCCGGATGCCACGGGACGATATCGATCCGCTCGCCCCCGAGCTCGTTCACCACGGCCTGCACCCGGGCGCCCTTCAGGCCAACGCACGCCCCGACCGGATCGATCGACTCGTCCCGGGACGTGACGGCTACCTTGGTCCGGCCACCGACCTCGCGCGCGATCCCCTTGATCTCGACGATCCCCTGGTAGATCTCCGGGACCTCGAGCTTGAAGAGCGCCGCCACGAACATCGGGTCGGCCCGCGACAGGATCAGCCGCGGCCCCTTCGACGTCTCCTCGACGCGCTTCAGCACCGCGCGGATCGGCTCGCCCTGACGGAACCGCTCACGCGGGTTCTGCTCCTTCCACGGGATGATGGCGTCGGCCTCGCGGGCCTTGTTCAGCATGACCACGATCTTGCCGCGCTCGACCTGCTGAACCTCGCCGCTCAACAGCTCCCCGATCTTCCCGGAGAACTCCTCGCGGATCTTGTTCCGCTCGCCCTCCCGGACGCGCTGGATGATCCGCTGCTTCGCGGCCATCACCGCGTTCCGGCCGAACTCCTCGAACTCCACCGGGATCTCGAGGATGTCCCCGATCTCGAACTCCGGATCGTCCCATCGCGCCTCCTCCAGCGAGATCTGGCGCGCAGGGTCCTCGACCTCCGCGACCACCTCCTTCAACACGGTGATCTGAATGTTCCCCGACTCCTCGTCGATCCGGATCTCCGCCTCCACCGTCGGCCCGAAACGCTTGGCCAGCGCCGCCATGATGCCGTCGCGGATCAAATCGTGCAGATCCTCGCGCGACAGGTTCTTGTTCGCGATCATGTCGCGGAACGCTGCCAGCACCTGCGTCGTGTTCGCCATATCCCTTCCTGCTGGATCTCGCTCGCCCGCCGGACTCGCCCCGAGGGACTAATCCCAGCGGAAAACCAGATGAGCCCGCGTGACCTCCGCGCGGGGCACCTCCACCACGTCGCCATTTTCGAGGCGGAGCCGGATTCGCTCTTCGCCTTCCGGCCCGCTCAATCCTAGCAGCTCGCCCTGCAGGCGACGGCTGCGGCCGGCCAGCGGCTGACGCCCCCGCAGCGTGACCTCGCGCCCGGCGAAGCGCTCGAAATCGCGTGGCCGGACCAAGGGCCTCTCGATCCCGGGCGACGAGACCTCGAGCACGTAGCGGCCGCCCAGTTCAGGGCGAGCGTCGAGGATCGGCTCGAGTTGACGCGTCACGTACGCGCAGTCTTCGAGCGTGATTCCTTTCCCCGGCTCCGCGTCGGGTCGGTCGATCCTGACCCTGAAGATCGGGCGGGTCCGCGAGCCGGTCCGTTCCAGCTCGACGAACTCGTAGCCCAGCTCCTCCACCCGCCGTTCCAGCTCCTGCTCGAGCTCGTTCGCCGCCATACCGACCGTCGCCAGCAACAAAAAAGTGGGGGTGCATCCCCCACTTCTCACCTGAGCCGCCGCCACGGCGGCCCGACTCCAACTGAGTCGAATATAATATCATCCCGCAACAAATGCAAGTCATTGAAGCCGCCGGAAAGGCCTCATCCACTCTCTTCGATCTCCGCGCTCCAGTCCACCTCGACGGCGCCGCGCAGAGAGCACGCGGTGGGACACTTGTCCCTGTGCCTGGACAGCGCACGTTCGACGGCCTCTCTCGTGCCGGGCGGGATGCGCAGCGTGTAGTGAACGTGAATGCGCGTCAGGACCGGCACCCCGTCCCGAACCTCGTTGATCCCCTCGGCGATCGCCCGGATCGCCCCTGGCTCTAGGTGCACGTTGCGCACGGCGAGTGCACCGTTGAGCGTGCCGAGCATTCAGCCGCCGGTCGCGGCGACGATGTAGTCGACGGGGAGCGGGAGGTCGGGTTCCGTATCGAGGCCGAAATGGCGTTTGATGGGCCCGTGGACGCCGAACTCGAACGTCGTGCCGGTGGGGAGCGTGGCGCGGCGGTGCACACCGCGGACGATCTCCACCTCCGAACGAGCGCGGTAGAAGGGTTCGCTCATCGTCGCATCCTCCCGGAGCTTGGGGAAGATTCAGGGCCGCGAGGGCGGGTCGCGATCGGCCTCCGCCGACGTCGGTTCGTACCCCGCGCAACGGAGCACCGGAAGCCGGGGGTAGCGCGGATACGAGGCCGGGTCGACGCGGGAACGCTCGCACAGGTGGAACCGCGAGCCGCGCCGGTTCACGATCACGCGCGAATGGCGGCAGTCGCCGCAGAGGCCTGGGGGCGTCGGGTCCATGGCTTCGCGCCTGTCAAGCGCGGATCCCGAGGAATCCGACCTGTCGCTCCGCGCACCCGGCGCGGTGCGAGAAGAACGGGGACTCGCCGCAGCGCGTGCAGTATGCCGAGACGCTGATGCGCGCCGCGGCGACGCCCGCCGCCTCGGCACGCGCCGCGGCAATGGCCCGCAGGTCGACCGGCGAGTTGCGGTCCGGCCGCGGGAGCCCGAGCGCCTCGTGCACCTCCGGCCCGACCTCGTAGCACTTGCCGCAGATGGCGGGTCCGAAGTGAACGTGGAACCCGGCCGGCCCGGCACCCGCGATCCTGGCCAACGTCTCGAGCCCGGCCTCCACGGCCCCGGCGGCGACGCCGCGCCACCCCGCGTGCACGACGGCGATCGCCCTCGGCTCGGGCGAAACGATGAAGACGGGCACGCAGTCGGCCACCGAGACGGTCAGGAGCGTCCCTTCGCTTGTGGTCGCGTGCCCGTCCGCATCATCGGCGATGAGGATGCCCGGCGGGCCGTCGCCGTGGACCAGGACGTTGGTGCCGTGGACCTGCCGCGCGTAGACGACCCGGGCGCACCCCGTCGCTTCCCGGAGCGCGCGCCAGCGCTCCATCACCCGCCCCACCGGCTCGGCGCCGAAGAGGCGCAGGTCGAAAGGCTCGGCGCCCTCGCCACGGCCCGTCGTCCCCTGCACGAGCCAGGGAAAGCGTTCCGTCCATTCCGGGTGGGCGAAGGCGGGGATGGACACGGCGAGGCGCTCCTCGCGGACCTCTCGCGCCGTGGCGACCGGGCCGTTCATGCGTCGCATCCTCTTTCGGCGAGGCTACTCCGAATCGACCGGGATCGTGCGAGCGCCGCCCCCGCCCTCGAGCTCGGCGATCCGTTTCTCGAGCGCCGCCACACGGTCCCGCAGTGCCTCGAACTCCCGCCGCGGCACGAAATCGAACCGCTCGCGGGTCTCTTCGAATGCGCGCTGCGCCCGGTCCATGGTGCTGCGGACCGCCTCCTTCGCCCGCTCGGGCGACAGGTCGCCGCGTTCCCGTATCTCTTCGATCGTTTCCTCGATCGCTTCCTTGAAGGCCGCGAGGATCCCCGTCGTCGCGCGGATCCACTCCCGCGTCGCCTCGCGTGCCTGCTGCCAGTCGTCCTTCATCTCGGCCTCCCTCGATCAGGGTTCCCGGGAGTCGAAGCGTTGGATCCGCGCACCCAGCGCGGCGAGCCGCTCGTCGATGCGCTCGTAGCCACGCTCGATCTGCCCGATGTTGTAGATGTGACTCTGTCCCTCCGCGCCGAGGGCTGCGATCAACAGCGCCATGCCGGCACGGATGTCCGGACTCTCGACGACGCCGGCATGCAGTCGCGACGGGCCGACGACGACCGCGCGGTGCGGGTCGCAGAGCACGATCCGTGCTCCCATCCCGATGATCTTGTCGGCGAAGAACATTCGCGACTCGAACATCTTCTCGTGGATCAGGATCGTGCCGCGGCACTGCGTGGCGACCACGAGGGCGATCGACGTCAGATCGGCCGGGAACGCGGGCCACGGCCCGTCGTCGATCTTCGGGATGTGGCCGCCGAGATCCATGCGGATCTCCCGGTCCTGGTCCGCGGGGACGAACAGGTCCCTTCCGCGGATCTCGCACCGGATCCCGAGGCGCTCGAAGGCGAGGAGAGTCGAGTCGAGATGCTCGACGGCGGCATCCTCGATCAGGATCTCGCCGCGCGTGACCGCCGCGAGGCCGATGAAGGAGCCGACCTCGATGTGGTCGCTCCCGATGCGGTACTCGCACCCGTGCAGGCGCTCGACGCCCTCGATCTCCAGGATGTGCGTCCCGATCCCCGAGATGCGGGCGCCCATCGCGTTCAGCATGTGGCAGAGATCCTGTACGTGCGGCTCGGCCGCCGCGTTTCGCAGCCGCGTCGTCCCCTTGGCGAGGACGGCCGCCATGATGGCGTTCTCGGTGGCCGTCACGCTGGGCTCGTCGAGGAAGACATCGGCGCCCCGGAGCCCGTGGGTCTCGATCCGGTAGCCGCCGACGCTCTCGACGCGCGCCCCGAGCTTCGAGAGGGCCAGGAAGTGGGTGTCGACGCGGCGTCGGCCGATGACATCGCCTCCCGGGAGCGGGAGGAGCATGCGGCCGTGCCGGGCGAGCATCGGCCCGGCAAGCAGGATCGACGCCCGGATCCGCGCCGCGAGGCTCGGATCGATTTCCGTCTCACGGACTTCGGCCGCGTGAACGCGGACCTTGTTCGGCCCCAGCCATTCGCTCTGCACGCCGAGCACCCCGAGGAGCTCGAGGAGCGTCCGGACGTCGCGGATGTCGGGGATGTTGTCCAGCACGACGGGCTCGTCGGTGAGCAACGTCGCGGCGAGCACGGGGAGCGCGGCGTTCTTGTTTCCTGCGGGACGGATCGTACCCCGCAGCGGGTAGCCGCCTTCGACGACGAATTTCGGCATCTCTCCTCTCCATGGAAGCGCCCCTTGGCGCCTCGACCGGGAACATATCTGGACCGGTACAAAGACGTCAAATTGGCGCTCAGGTCACGTGGATGCGCACCCGCAGCGGCTCACCCTCGATCCCGAGCACGTTGACCATGGTTCTGTCGCCGATCCGGTTGAACTGGAGCGAGATCCGGCTGCCCGCGACCTCCATGCGCAACAGGTCGAGGAAGCGCAGACGTGGCGGGAGATACGGCTCGACGAGCTGGATCACGCCGGCCACGCCGTCGGGCTCGATCCCGAGGAGACCCTGGAGGATGAGGAAGAGGGAGCCCGCCGCCCAGGCCTGGGGGGAGCAGGAGACCGGGTAGGCGACGGGGGCGTCCGTCTCGCCCCGCCACATCCCGCAGAACAGCTCGGGCAGGCGGTGGTAGCGGAAGTGGAGCGCGGCCTCGAACAGCGCCTCGAGGACGATTGCCGCCTCGCGTCGCAGGCCGTAGCGGGCGAGGCCCATGGCGACGATCGAGTTGTCGTGCGGCCAGATCGTTCCGTTGTGGTACGACAGCGGGTTGTAGATCGGCTGGTGGCGCGCCAGGGTCCGGATTCCCCACCCCGAGAACATCTCGTCGCCGAGCAGGACGTCGGCCATGCGCCGCGCCTGGGTGCGGGACGGGACGCCGGACCAGAGGAGGTGGCCCGGGTTCGACGTGATGGTCGGGACCGGCCGCTTGCGGCCATCCAGTGCGAGGGCGTAGTAGCCCTGGTCCTCGAGCCAGAAGGCTTCGTTGATCCGGTCGCGCAGCTCGGCCGCCTCGGCCGCGAGGCGGTCGGCCCGCTCGAAATCGCCGAGCGCGCGATAGATCTCCGCCATCTGGAGCTTCGCGTCGTAGACGTAGCCCTGGACCTCGACGAGGGCGATGGGGGGCTCGGGCTGGGTTCCGTCCGGGAAGCAGACGCCGTCCCCGGAATCCTTCCACCCCTGGTTGATGAGGCCGTGCGGGGAGCGAGGGGCGTACTCGACGAATCCGTCGCCGTCTCGGTCGCCGTAGTTGTCGATCCAGTACAGGGCCCGCTCGGCCGCGGGGAGCAGCTCGCGCGCCAGCTCGAGGTCGCCGGTCCAGCGGACGGTCTCGCCGAGGAGGACGAGGAAGAGCGGCGTCGCATCCACGCTCCCGTAGTACGGCACGTGCGGGATCTCCATGCACGCGGCCATTTCTCCCCGGCGCAGCTCGTGGAGGATCCTGCCGGGTTCCTCCTCGGTCCAGTCGTCCTCGGTCTGCCCCTGGAACTCGGCGAGGAAGCGGAGGGTGTCGCGCGCGAGACTCGGCCGGATCATGAGGGTCTGGAGGCAGGTGATGATCGAGTCCCGCCCGAACGGGGCGGTGAACCACGGGATCCCCGCACAGATCGCCGTCCGTCCCTCCCAGTCGATGGTGAGGGCTCGGAGATCCGTGATCGATTGACGGAGCGTGGTGTTGAAGAACTCGTCGTCCGCCCGGATCACGGTCGAGGAGCCGTGCCAGTAATCGTAGGACGTCCGCACCTGCCGGAAGCGCTCGCCGAACGGGAGCGCTGGGACGCGAATCCTGCGCTCGTCGAAGAGCGGAACGATCCACACCTCGAACTCGATCGCGTCCTTCGGGCGCAGGTGGAAGACCCAACGCGCCCGGTGCGACTCGAGGATCGTGGGCTGCAGGGAGAAGTCGAAAACGGTGCGTCGCATGCGGCCGTCTCGTCCCTGGTAAGCCCACACCACCTCCCGCTCGCCGACCTGCGGCTGGAAGTATTGGCCCCGCTTCTCGCGCTTCGCGCCGCGCACCTCGAAGATGTCCGCGTAGTCAGCGGCGAACCTCAACTCGATCCAGAACTCGACCTCCCGGCCCATGTAGTTGGTCAGGATGAGCCGATCGGTCATGAAGCGGTCGAGGAGCTGCTCGCGGCGGAGGTGCAGGAAGTTCTTCGGCTCCGAGAAGAGCCCGCCGAACTCCCGGTCGGTCGCGGTCAGGTCGATCTGGGACGCGAACACACGCGCGGCCTGCGAACTGAGCACGTCTGGCCGACCCGCGGCGGTCGTGAGGTCGTAATGGCTCAGGAAGCGCGTATCCTCGAGGAAGAGGCCGAGCTCGCAAGCCCCGGGCGGCGTCACGTTGCCCGCGGCGTCGGTCAGGAGGAACAGGCTTCCTTCCTTCAGCACGAGCTCGGTGCTGGCCAGCGTTTGCGCCTCGCAGCCGATCTCGTCGTAGCCCAGCAGGTCGCGGGGGGCAACGGGGATGAGCTCGCGCAGTCTATCCGATGCGACGGTCATCGTCTCGCTCTCGTGCCGGCCCGGGTCGTTCACGAGGTACTCTGCAGCGCGCCCGATCGTGGCGCTGCATCGATCGCACGCCGGTAGTACGCTTCGTAGGCATCCACCATACGGTCGCGGCCGAAGCGCGCCGCAGCAAGGGCGCGGCAGCGCTCGCGATCGAAGCCGGACAGCCGGTTCCGCACGATGTCGGCCATTTCATCCGCGTCCCGGGCGAGGAAGCCGGTCACGCCGGGCTCGATCAGCTCGGTCGCCGATCCGCGGGGAAACGCGACGACCGGGCATCCAGCCAGCATTGCCTCCACGAGGACCAACCCGAACGGCTCCTCCCACTCGATCGGCGTCAGGAGCGCCCACGCGTTCCGCAGGAGCTGCGCCTTCCGGTGCAGACCGATCGGGCCGAGATACTCCACATGGGGGCGTGCAAGACGCGGGCGGAGCTCGCGGTCCACGTAACCGGGGTCGTCATCGTCGTCGTGAATCGCGCCGGCCACACGGATCCGGATACCGGCACGCTCCGCGACGTCGATCGCGGTGTGCGGGCCCTTCACCCGGGAGAGGCGGCCGATGAAGCAGACGTAATCACCGGCACGGGTCGGGCCGTCGTAGACCGAAGCGTCGAGGCCGTGATGAATCACGGTCATGCGCGGCAGATCCACCTCCAGCTCGCGTTGCCTCTCGGAGATCGCCACGTACCAGACCCGCGGGTAGTGCCGGTAGTACGCAGACAGCACCTCGTCGCGCGGATGGTGGAGCGTGTAGACCATCGGTGTGTCCGGGAGGAAGCGGCTCATCGCGATGGCCCCGGGCTGCTGGCAGTGGACCACGTCGTACCCCGCGCGCTGAACATGGGCGAGCGCACGACTCAGATGCGTCAGCTCCGTGAGCGAGTCCGGCGGCCACTTCGCGGTGTCGTAGTACCACACGAGCCGGGCGCGCGTACGCGAATCGCCGGTCGCGAACAGCGTCACTTCATGGCCTCGCGCCCACAGCCCCTCGGCAAGCTGGTACATGACCAGCTCCGTGCCGCCGTAATCCCTGGGCGGCACGGCGACGAACGGGGTGGATACGAGCGCGATCCGCATCGGAGATCGTGGGTGGGGCGTGATCCCGCGACCGGCGTCCTCACGGTCGCTGCCGTGCCGGTGTGGCGCAAGAGCCGTTCCAGGCACGGAGTGCGCTCAGACGTGCGTTCACGCTTGACACCCCCTGATCGGCGCGTCTAAGATGGACGCCCCGGCGCCCCGGAGCCGGTTCCCCAACGTTCGACAACAGATGCGATTGCGAGAATATCTACGCCCTGAGCTGGTCATCCTCGGCCTGAAGGGTCGCGGCGCGCGCGACGCGATCCACGCAATGGTCGAGCAGATCGGATCACAGGGCGTGGTACCGGATCCCGGGGCTCTGGAGTCGGCGCTCCTTGCCCGGGAGGCTGTGCACACGACGGCGATGGGGAGCGGCGTCGCTGTACCTCACGCCACGATCGAGGGGTTGGACCGGCCGGTCGTGGCCGTGGCCGTCTCTCCCGAAGGAGTCGCTTTCGGGCCGGTGGGCCTGGACCCGGTTCACGTCTTCTTCGTCCTTCTCTCACCACCCGAGCAGACCGGGCTGCACATCAAGCTGCTCGCGCGCATCGCGCGCCTCGTGCGTCACCCGGGGCTCGTCACCCAGCTCCGGGATGCATCGAGTGCGAGGGCGGTGCTCGAGACACTCGAAACCGTCGATGCCGGCCACGTCTGAGGGGCATAGATGCAACTACTGGTTGCCGTCATCAACGAGAGCGAAAAGCTCGACGAGATCCTGTCGGGGTTCCTCGAGCTGGGGATCACCGGGGCGACCATCATCAACAGCGAAGGGATGGGCCGGGTGCTGTCGCACGACATTCCCATCTTCGCAGGGCTCCAGACCCTGATCGCCCGTTCTCGCCCGCAGAACCAGACGTTGTTCAGCGTGATCAAGGAGGAGGAGAAGGTGGAAGGCGCCCTCGCCCTGCTCCAGGAGATCTGCGGCAATTTCGACGACCCGGCCACCGGCATCGCGTTCACGATCCCGGTCACGCGGGTCGTGGGTCTGAAGCCGGAGCTCGGGACCGAGGAGTCCTGACCGGCCGCCCGGCGGTACGGCCGAAGCGCTGGCCGCGTCGGTGCCGCTGGAGGTTCCCGAATGACTCCGCCTACCATGCTCTGCCTCTCCCCAACGGTCGATTCGCGCGCGGCGCGGAACTCCGGCCGAACCGGGACCCGACGGTTCTACCAATCTCGATGATCGGTTCCACCCTGCGTCTCGCGGTGTACCAGTTCGCCCCCGAGCTGGGGCGGGTCGAGGAGAACGCGCGCCGGATCGCGGATGCGGCGGCGAGCTCCGGCGCGGACCTGGTCCTCACGCCGGAGCTCTCCCTGACGGGGTACGGCATCGGCGACGACGCGGGCGCGCTCGGGATCTCGCTCGATGCGGGCGGGGCGCTTCCGACCGCTCTTCGCGGTTCGCCGGACGTGGTGGTCGGCCTCGTCGACCTGGGGCAGGACGGTGTGCCGTACAATGCGGCGGTGCACGTGCGGGATGGCGGGGTGCTGTTCCGCCACCGCAAGGTCTACCTGCCGACGTACGGGATGTTCGACGAGGGGCGCTTCTTCGGCCGGGGCGCTCGGGTCGAGGCATACGAGCCGGGCGGCGGATGGCGCGCCGCGGTCCTCATCTGCGAAGATTTCTGGCACCCGGCGCTGATGTATCTTGCGGCGATCCAGGGGGTGCACCTGCTCATGATCCAGGCCGCGGCCCCCGGGCGCGGGGCGTGGACCGGCGGCGCCGATGGTTCCCGCTTCCGGACGAGCGAGGCCTGGACACGGATTGCACAAACCACGGCTCACATCTACGGTATCTACGTCGCGCTGGCGAACCGGGTGGGCGCCGAGGACGGCGTGGTCTTCGGCGGAGATTCG
>Ga0207873_1003874_pt1 | contig 10446 bp, 8 predicted proteins | sample BGWIniCompost_FD_187373 | JGI IMG/M metagenome (GOLD analysis project Ga0207873, IMG submission 187373) | Cellulose adapted compost microbial communities from Newby Island Compost Facility, Milpitas, CA, USA - BGW Initial Compost (SPAdes)... ... | reverse complement strand
GCGGCGCTGGCCCAAGGCGGTCCGCCGCTGGGTGGCCCGCCATCGCCAGATCGTGGAGACGGTCATCGGGCGGCTGCGGCACACCTTCGGGCTGGCACGCGAACGGCCGCACACCCTGGCAGGTTTCCAGGCGCGGCTGGCGGCCCGGGTGGCGCTGCACAATCTCTGCTGCTGGCTGAATCGGCAGCGGGGACGGCCGCTGCTGGCGGTGCCGGACCTGCTCGCGTGCTAGGCGCCGCGCCACAACTCACACCAAGCGTTAAAGCCGGCGGGCTGAATAGGGGTAAGCCCACTGAAGGGGCTATGATGCCGACATGCCGGTGTATCCGTTCCGGCATCCTGCCGAGAGCCGTGACCCCAGCCCCTTCAGTGGGCTTCGCCGTGTCAGCCCGGGGATTTCCCCCGGGGCACGAACTGGGCGGCGGGCACCCCATCACCTGGGTGAAAGCACTGCTCCGCCCCAGCCGGCTTTAGCCGGCTTTTCCTTGTGAGCACGGGGGTCACCCCCGGGCCCTGAGCACGGCGCGAAGATGGTCACGGCACTCGCCCCCGGCACGCACCATGGCGAGGGAACCCGTCACACCACCTGTCGCGACAATGGGCATCCGGACCCCGATCTCCCCATGGGAACCGGTGGACCACCTCGCGCGTCAAGCCTCGTCCATCGCGACCTGGGGTTCGTCCGCCAGCATGGGAGGCGTATCGCTGGCGCGCACTGAGGGGAACACGGAGGCCAGTAGCACGAGGGCGACGAGCGCGGAGCCACAGAAAAAGAGCGACTCCCGGACCCCGAACCGCTCGCCGGCGACGCCACCGACAGCGTTGGTGATGATCATCGCCGCAAAGATCAGGGTCGAGCGGACGGCGAAGACCCGGCCCAGCAGGCGATCCGGGGTGTGCCGCTGGACCAGCGTGACGCTCGGCACCAGCACCATCATGCTCCCCATCCCGCTGATCGCCATGAGCGCGACGGCTAGCCAGAGATGGGACACCATCGCCGTGCCCATCACCCCGAGCCCCATCACCACCAGGCCGACGACGACGGAGAGCCCCGTCCGCACCGACGAGAGGCTGGTCAGCCAGAACCCGGCCAGGATCGAGCCGACGCTGATGCCGGTACCAAGCATCGAGTACTCCCACTCACCGCCGCCCAGCACCTCCCAGGCGTAGCCGACCAGCAGCGGGAAGGTCGCCCCAAGGGTCAGCGGGCCGAGCAGCATGACCGCCGTGTTGGCCCGCACCAGCGGCTGCCGCCAGGTGAAGGCGACCCCCTCCCGCATGTCGTGCCAGATCGAGCCGGCCACCGCGTCGCTCTCCAGCGGCGCCCCGCGGGGGCGGATTGACGCGATGCACAGTGCCGACACGACGAACATCAGTCCATCGAAGATGAAGGCAGCGGCCAGACCTTGCTCCGACCCGAACCAGACACTCGCCGTGCTGACCAGGATGCCGCCCAGCGGGTAGCCGAGCACGTCGGCGGTGTTCTCCATGATCCCGTTGAGCGAGTTGGCCGCGTGCAGTTCGTCGGACTTGACGATCGAGGGCAACAGGGCGGTCTTGGCCGGCCGGAACACAAGCGCCAGCGTGTTCACCCAGAAGAGAATGAGGTAGACCAGCCAGAGGTGGACGTGCGCCACGACGGGGATCAGCACCACCGCCGGGACCCGCAGCAGGTTGCTGACGATCATCGCCCGGCGCCGGTCCCAGCGGTCGACGAAGCTGCCGGCGGCCAGCCCGAAGAGGAGGTCGGGCAGTGCGGTGGCGACGAAGGCGATTCCGGTCTCGGTAAGGGAACCCGTCAGGCGGTAGACGAGCGCCGCGAGGGCCACGCGGTGCACGCGGTCGCCTAGCGTCGAGAACAGCTCGGCCCCCCAGAGTGCGGCGAAGTCCCGATTACGACGCAGGAGCCCGAAGCTGTGGCCGGCCCGGCCCATGATCCCTCCCTGCGCGGTCTCCCCGCCTGTTGTGGCAACGCTTGGTGAGGAGTATAACCGCCCCTGTGCCGCCGAACAAGCAAGAAGACAACTCGGACCTGACGGAGAGCGTGCATCGAAGGATGCACCGGTCACGCTGCCAATAAGCGGAGAGAGGCTCGTATCGGCCTGGGTGAACCCCGAGACATCCCCAATCGGCACCCACAAACGCCGATCCCTGCGCAGGGTGCGGGACGCGCGCCACCCTATGTTCCTCCCGAATCGCCGCCACCGTCAGCCGGTATGCGCCGTGCGTGCTCCTAATGAACGTTGACGAATTAGCTTGGTCTACCCGCCAGCAACCTGCTCCCCCTCGTGTCATCCCGAGCGCAGCGAAAGATCTCGCGTCAGACCGGCCCCGCACCGGGGAGATCCTTCGCTTCGCTCAGGATGACGGTAACCGGGCATCCGGGCGGCTCCGGTGTAGCACGGTAATTCGTCAAGCTTCATCAAGCTTCATAAGGAGACACCCCGCTTCTCAGCGCAGATAGCCGAGCTTCCGCGCGAGGTCGACGCCGAGACGGCCGAGCTGGACATCAGCGCCAGATTCGCCCAGTGGGGATATTTCGAAGCGTGCGCGCTCGAAGTACTGCACCAGTCGGCCACCCGCTTCGAACGGCTCGCTGATCGGGAAGCCGAACATGGCGAGCCCGCCGCCGGCCTCCCAGCGCTCCAGGAACGGCCCGCTCAGAGTGTGCTCTGTCTCAGAGAAGTAGCGCCGCGTGTCGGACGCAGCCTCGGCCGGGGCGGTCGGGAATGCCTGCGGCGCGACCTCTACGCCGACCCGGCCCAGCGACACCTCGAAGGGCGTCCCGGCAAGCTCGGGATGGTATTCAAACCGTGCCCGCTCGAAGTACTGCACCGTGTGCACGACCCCGGTCACCGGGTCGCGCTCGGCGAACTCCTCGGAGATCGGGAACCCGAAGGCGGCCAACCCGCCGCGCTCCTCCCAGTAGCGCTTGAAGCCATACGCCAGCGAGTGGCCCGTCTCCGGGAAGTAGACCCGATCCGGCTGGGGATCGAAAGCGGGGATGGGAACGAAGGCCGGGTGGATCGGCTCCAGGGTAAGGATGTAAGTCGCGCTGACCCGCGCCCCGAACTCACCGGCGGCTGTGACCGTCCAGGGGCCCTCCGGCAACCGGTGGCGAGGTCCAAGATCGACCGTGAGGACGCCGCCCGCATCGGCGGCGAGGTCGCGCCAGACCCGGCGCGGCCCGTCCTGAGGGGTGAGCCAGACCGTGGCCGGCTCGCCCGGCGCGAAGCCATCAGCGGTGAAGCGCAGTCGCGGCCCGTCCGTGTCATCCACGACCGAAACCTGGCCCTGCGCCGCGTACGCGGTTGACATCGCCATCCGGACCGCCAGCCCTACATCCAGCCGACCGTAGCCGCTGAACGCGTCGATGCCATCCGGACCGGTTGCCTGCGCCGACTCCAGGAGGATCTGGCGCACAGCGGCTGGGGAGAGGTCGGGACGCACGGCCAGCAGCAGCGCGGCCGCGCCGGAGACGAAGGGCGCCGACGCCGACGTGCCCCCAGCCGTCAGGTAGCCATTGCCACCCTCAGGGCTCCACCAGGTGCTGGTCACGTCGACGCCCGGTGCAACAAGGTCGACGAACGCACCGTAGGCGGAGAAGGACGCGACCTGGTCCTCCGGTGTGCTGGCGCCCACCGCGAGCACCGTCGGCACCGCCGCCGGGTAGTTCCAGCGGCCATTCGGCTCGTTGCCGACCGAGGCCACGACGACGACCCCGCGCTCCTCCGCGTAGCGCAGCGCGTCGAAGAGCGCGCGGGAGTCCATGATGCCGTTGGCGCTGATATTGATGACCTGCGCTCCGTGATCGACGGCGTAGACGATGCCGGCGACGAAGTTCGCAGTGGAACCGACCGCGTCGCGGTTGAGGATCTTGACCGGCAAGATCTGGGCACCGGGCGCTACGCCCGGCGCACCGCCGCCCGCTCGTCCGGCGATGATCCCGGCCACGAAGGTGCCGTGCCCGGCATCGTCGCGCGCGTCGGCGTTCCCATCGACGAAGTTCCAGCCTGGGAGGACGCGGCCGGCGAGATCGGGATGATCGGGGCTGACCCCGGTGTCGAGGACGGCCACGATGACCGGCGCACCGTCGGTTACCCGCCACGCGTCGGGAGCGCCGACGCGCCACAGACCCCAGTCACCCGGGGTGTCCCCATTCTCAAGGAGCGCGGCCGGTGACAGCGGGGCAGCAATCGGACGGTCCGGCTCGGCGTAGCGCACGCCCGGTGCGGTGGCGAGCTGGGCCGCCGCCGCGTCCGGGTCGATCCCTAGAGGCAAGTCAACCCGGTACAGTCCCGCCGGACCGAGCGGGACCACCGCTGCGGGCGCCCCGAGCAGCTCAGTGATACCCTCCGGGACCGCACCGAACTCCGGCGTGAGGGAGACCAGGACCGCGCCGGGAGACGCCTCGTCCGCGGCGGCTGGCAACGGCGCCAGCCCGGGGAGCGCGCCCAGGGCCAGCCAGAGCACCAGCGCGAGGACGAGCGCGCGTGCGCTGCGCGGCTGTTGTGCCCGCCGGCCGCGTTCCGCGGCCCAGCCAAGCGCCGTGCGATGTCCCCCAGCCAATCCGGTTCCCCCCTCCCGGCGGACCGCCGCTGCGGCGCGGGCGGTCCGAATTGACACCTCCTGCAACTGAAACGTATAATGGCCGCGGCCGTTGCGGCCGCGCGCAGCGCGTGGCACGCAAGGTCATTTTGTTGTCAGCGTGTCAACGACCTGGCCATCAGCTGAAAGGTAGCGAGGGTGCCGAAGAGGACGTACCAGCCACGGCGCATCCCCCGCAAGCGCAAGCATGGCTTCCTCCGCCGGATGCGAACGCGCGGAGGCCGGGCGGTGCTGGCGGCACGGCGGCAGAAGGGGCGCTGGAAGCTGACGGTGGCGGACGAGAAGAAGCCGACCCAGCGCTGATTCGACGGATCATGATCGCGCGGGCGCTACGCCTCCGTCGACCGTTCGAGTTTGAGCGCGTACGCAAGCAGGGCCGCTCCTGGGCCACGCCGCTGGTGGTCATGGCGGTCCTGCCCAATGACCTCGAGCACAACCGGTACGGCTTCGCCGTTGGTCGGAGGATCGGCAAGGCCACGGCGCGCAACCGCGTCAAACGCTGGATGCGCGAGGCGGTTCGGCACTTGCACCCTCGCCTGCGCCAGGGGTACGATATAGTGTTCATTGCCCGCGGCGCCGTGGCGTCCCCGGACGTGACGTATCATCAGGTATTCGATGCGATCGCTACTCTGACGGCGCGGGCCAAGCTGCAGACGGCAGCACCCGCACCGCCAGCATCTGGCACCCGAGGCACACCCGAATGAAGAAACTCGCGCTTTGGAGCATCCGTTTCTACCAGCGCGTCATCTCACCGGGGCTCCCCGCTAGCTGCCGCTTCTATCCATCCTGCTCCGAGTACGGGTACCAGGCCATCGACAAGTACGGTATCATCAAGGGTGGATGGATGACGGCTTGGCGGATCCTGCGCTGCAACCCATTCTCACGCGGCGGCTACGATCCGGTCGAGTGAGTTGATCGCCGGTGAGCCTGCCCGTTCGCGACTCTGCGCGTGAGCTTCGGTCTCTTTAGGAGGATTCTCACTTGCCACTCTGGAGAGAGTTCGTCGGCCTGATCGAACTCGGCCTGAGCTACATCGCGGACTACACCGGGAGTGCGGGACTCTCGGTCATTATCTTTACCATCCTCATCAAGACGCTGCTCCTGCCCTTGACGGTCAAGGCGGTGCGCTCGACCTCCGCGATGCAGGAGATCCAGCCCAAGCTCAAGGAGCTGCAAAAGAAGTACGGCAAGGACCGCCAGCGGCTCTCGCAGGAGACCATGAAGCTCTACCAGGAGCACGGCATCAACCCCGCCGCAGGCTGTCTGCCGCTGCTCCTGCAGATGCCGATCTTCTTCGGTCTCTACTTCGCTATCCGCAACCTGTCCGAGTCGGGGACCGGCACCTGGGGCGAAGGCTTCATGTGGCTGCCGAGCCTGGCGAGCGCCGACCCGCTGCATATCCTGCCGATCATGGCCGGCGTCTTCCAGTTGGTGCAGACCAAGATGACGCGCCCCGCCGGCCAGGGGAAGATCACCGACCCGCAGCAGCAGATGATGAACACCATGATGACGTTCATGCCGCTCATGGTGGTCGCCTTCGGCTGGGGCTTCCCCTCGGGGCCGGTTCTCTACTGGGCGGTGTCGGCACTCTACAGCGTCGTCCAGCAGTGGTTCATCACCGGCTGGGGGTCGATGCGCGACTGGTTCCCATTCCTGCCTGAGCTCCCGGAGCACCGCCGCCTGGGCTACCAGGACCCAGCCAAGCGGGCCGCGGCCCGGGAGCAGGCCAAGAATAGCTGGTTCGCCCGCCTGAATGGGCGCCTTCAAGAGCAGATGGCGGAGTCCGCCAAGCGTGCCGGCGCGGTGCGCCCCGTGCAGGACGAAGAGGAGCCTGTCTCCACACCGACGGCTGCCGGGAGCGCGCGGACGACGAAGCAGCGCGCCGGGGCAGCGGCGCGCCCGCCCCGGACCCCGCGTCCCGATCTGGTGCCTCGCAAGTCCCGTCCGTCGAAGCGCGACCGATCGGCGGAAGGTGATTGACCCCGGACCGGGACCCAGGAGGAGAAAGGTGTCGGGCAGAGCATGGACCGAATCCGGATGCGGAGCGTTGAAATCCAGGCCCGCTCGGTCGATGAAGCTGTACGACTGGCCCTGGAACAGTTGGGCCGCACGCGCGACCAGGTTCACATCGAGATCTTGATGGACTCGTCGGACGAGGAGGATGGGGAGGCCCTCGTCCGCGTGACTGCGAAAGACGGCGCCCCGTCGCGCGGCCGGGGCAAGGGGGGTGGGGCGACGACGCGCCCCAGCCCTGGTGTCCGCCCAGTGAGCCGTCCCTACCCGGAGCCTGCCAGCGCTCCGCGTGTCGACGCCGAGACGGAGCAGGTGGTCAAGTCCATCGTGCACGGACTCCTGAGCGCCATGGGTTTCCAGTGCACCGTGATGGCGGTCGACAACCCCTCGCTAATCCCGATCGGCCCGGACGAGCCTCCCACGGTCTTCATCGATGTCCACGGCCGCGACCTGGGAATGTTGATCGGCCGGCGGGGCGAGAACCTGGCGCAGCTTCAGTACCTGATCAACGTCCTGGTCAATAAGCGCCTCGACACCTGGACACGCGTCATTCTGGACATCGAGGGCTACCGGTCCCGACGCGAGGAGTCCCTCATCAACCTGGCCCGGCGGGTGGCCCGGCAGGTCGCCCGCAACGGACGGCCGATCTCGCTCGAGCCGATGCCCGCCAACGAGCGTCGCGTGGTCCATGTGGCCCTGCGCGACGACCCGGAGGTGACCACCTCCAGCAGCGGCGAGGGGGCTCTCCGGCGCGTCACGGTCTACCCGAAATAGGATCCCCGCCACGCAGCAGCGCCGTAGCGGGAGCACCGGTCCCGTGCCGGCTCCCACGCTCGCGTCGCTGCGTGGCAAGAGAGACACGATCCGGCACACTCACGGCGCTCCTGACGCCTGACAGATGGATGGACGCATGGCCGCCCAGCAGACGCCCGACTACCTCGCCATAGGTCACGTGACCGTCGACCGGAACCCGAACGGCTCCGTCAGCCTGGGAGGCACCGCCCTCTACGCGGCGCTGACCGCGGCACGCTTCGGGCTGCGCGCGGCCATCCTGACCCGGGGCAACTTCACCCAGCACGGTCCCGAGATCACCGAAGCCCTCGCCCGCTTCGCCGCGGAGATCGACATTATCGTCCAGGCGGCCGCCGCACCGACCGTCTTCACCAACGTCATCGTCGCCGGTCGCCGCCAGCAGACGGTCCACTCCTGGGCCGGTCCGATCGACCTCACCGGCTTGCCGCCCGCCTGGCGCTCGGCCGGTGTCATCCACCTGGCCCCGGTCGCCCAGGAGATCGACGCCCGCCAGGCTGGCCGGCTCAGTCCCGATTACTTCGGCGCGACGCCCCAGGGCTGGATGCGCCAGTGGCAGACCAGCCGACAGCACCGGGTGTCGCTCCAGCCGCTGCGCCTGCCCGATGAGATCCTTGGTCGCCTCGACGCGATCGTTGTCAACTCCGAGGAGCACACCCTGGCGCGCGATGCGCTGAACACGGTTGGCGCGCGGGGGATCGCCGTCGTCACCCGCGGCGCGGAGGGTGCCCAGGTGGTCGACCGCGGCCGGGTGATCGACGTGCCTGCCTATCCGGTGCCGACGGTCGAGGACATCGGCGCCGGGGATGTCTTCGCGGCCACCCTTTTCCTCCTGCGCGCCGAGCACGAGCCGACCACCGTCGCAGCCCGCATGGCAGCGGCCGCGGCGGCGTTACGCGTGCAGGGCCACGGCCCGGATGCCGTACCGACCCGCGAGGCGGTACAGGAGTTCCTGGCCCGAGCCGAGCGGCGCCCCGCCCGGCCACGTCGCCGTTGAGGACCACCCATACCATCACCGAGGAACCGCCATCACAATGTACGCCGACACCATCAGCGCCATCGCCACCCCCCTCGGTGAGGGGGGTATCGGGATCGTCCGCATCAGCGGCCCCGACGCCGACCAGATCGCCAGCCGCATCTTCCGTCGCGGCCGGAGCCTGCGCCCGGTCGACGTCGCCCAGCTCGAATCCCACCGCCTCTACTACGGCTACGTTGTCGATCCCCGCGACGAGCGCGTGGTCGACGAGGTGCTCCTGGCCCGCATGGCGGCACCGCGGAGCTACACCCGCGAGGACGTGGTCGAGATTTCCTGCCACGGCGGCCCGCTGGTCGTCCGCGAAGTACTGCGGCTGACGCTGGCGGCCGGCGCTCGCCAGGCCGAGCCCGGCGAGTTCACGCTGCGCGCCTTCCTCAACGGCCGGATCGACCTGGCCCAGGCCGAGGCGGTCATGGCGGTCGTCTCCGCCCGGACCCCCGACTCGCTGGACCTGGCCGTTGGCGAACTGCGCGGCCGCATGGTGGGGCGGCTCGGCCCGGCCCGCGAGGCGCTGATCGAGGCCCTCGCCTACCTCGACGCCTCGGCCGACTTCCCGGAGGACGAAGTCCCGCCGCTCGACCTCACCGGGACTCTCGCCCGAGCCGAGGCGGCGCTCGACGAGGTCGTCGCCGGTGCCCAGCTCGGCCTCCTCTACCGCGAGGGGGTACAGATCGCGATCGTCGGCCGCCCCAACGTCGGCAAGTCGAGCCTCCTGAACACGTTGCTCCGCGCCGAGCGCGCGATCGTGACCGATATCGCCGGGACGACCCGCGACGTGATCGCGGAGTCGATCAACCTTCAGGGCATCCCCGCCACGCTGATCGACACCGCCGGGATCGCCGACACCGAGGACATCATCGAGCGCATGGGGATAGACCGCTCGCGCCGCGCGCTGGACACCGCCGGGTTGGCTATCTTCGTCCTCGACGGCAGCATGCCACCCACTCCCGACGACTTCCGCGTGGCCGAGCTGCTGCAGCGCCGCGTCGCCTCCGACGGCCACGACCGGCTGGTCCTCGTCCTCAACAAACGCGACCTGCCGGATCGCCACGACCACGACGAGATCCGCGCCCTCCTCCCCGGCGCTCCGGTGGTGGAGGTCTCAACCCGCACCGGCGAGGGGATCGCCCAGCTCGAAGCAACTCTGGCCGAGGCGCTCATCGCCAGAGCCGCCGAAGGGGCCGCGCCGGCGCTGGTGACGCTGCGCCAGCAGCAAGCCCTCACCCGCGCCCTGGAGAGCATCCGGCAGGCCCGCGCCGCGCTGGACGCTGAGATCCCGCTGGACCTGGTTGCGGTGGACGTGCGCGACGCTCTCCTCGCCGTCGGCGAGATCACCGGCGAGCAGGTCAGCGAGACCATCCTCGACGAGATCTTCGCCCGCTTCTGTATCGGGAAGTAGCACCGACCTGGATCGCGGTAGCCGGGAGCCGCGTAGCATGTCGGCAGTACCCAAGGCAGGTGGCGCGAAGGGTCCCGCGCCGTGGTAAGGGCCCGGGGGTGAACTCCCGGGCTCACAATGAAAGCCGGCTGAAGCCGGCTGGGATCGATGAAGGCCGCCACTCTGGCGTGGAGTACCCGGTGCCCGGCATGTGCCCGGGGATAAATCCCCGGGCTGACACGGCGAAGTCCACTGAAGGGACTAGGGACACGGTGTCCGGTGGGAGGCCGGATCGCGTCAGTCGAGGCGTGGGTCAGAGGAGCCCCTTCAGTGGGCTTTCCCTATTCAGCCCGGGGATTTATCCCCGGGCCCGAACCAACCGGCGGACACCATATCACCGGGGTCTGAGCCCAATCCCCCCAGCCCGCTTTAGCGGGCTTCGCCTTGTCAGCCCGGGGGTTCACCCCCGGGCGCGTGCCTCACATAACAACCAGCCGCCTTGCTCACGCCCCGGAGATCACCCCGCGCGGGTTGTTGCGCTCCCCGGCGGTGAAGGGGTTCTCCCACGACACCCCGGCGCGGGCGAAGCGGTTCGGGTCGA
>Ga0207873_1003873_pt1 | contig 10449 bp, 9 predicted proteins | sample BGWIniCompost_FD_187373 | JGI IMG/M metagenome (GOLD analysis project Ga0207873, IMG submission 187373) | Cellulose adapted compost microbial communities from Newby Island Compost Facility, Milpitas, CA, USA - BGW Initial Compost (SPAdes)... ... | reverse complement strand
GGTTGTTCCGCTTCTCAACGATGGCTTTCATCCTTCCGTCGAGAGGGCGGTTGATTCGAAGTTTCATAGCACAACACTTAAGTTAACTACCTCTTAAATCCTTTCAGTCGCTCTTACCGTTCCCGTTTCAAATCGTCATAACAGGTAAAACGAACCTCAACTGTTAAAAGTTGAACCGAGGCCTTTTTTGGAATTCCGATTGGAGTAGTGTCGTTTGCGAGAGGTAAATCAAAAATAGGGAATTCCATACTAAGTTCCGCACACACCATTGCTTTTCTGGATGAGCGGTCGGATCAAAAGCAATTTTTGCCCGGCCGGCTAAACTTTTCTTAACCTATGTTCATCCCTGAAAATGGGGCAAGGCCTGGAGTAGATGTAGTCTCAATTAGGAAAGGGTATTAGGCCTGAAGGGGTATTTGCGGGCTCGGAGGGATTCAAACCCCCAACCTTCTGATCCGTAGTCAGATGCTCTATTCAATTAAGCTACGAGCCCTGAGAATGCCCCGATTTTGGGACTGCAAATCTAAATAAATAAACTACCCGGCCAAAGAAATGATTTGGCCCTGCTGGCAAAAAACTTATTTTTGGGACTCATTTTAAAAGCTTTTCCCTTTACATGATCATACGGCCCGTCTGCATCCTCCTGTTCGCAACTGCTCTGTGCCTTAACGCCAATGCACAGGACCCTACGGACACTCCGCAGCCTCAACGCAGGAGCCTTCCGGACCTGCCCGGATCCTTCGTGCTGGAGTTCGGTTTTCACCGCGCCCTCGAAGCACCCGATGACTTTGATATCGGCTTCTGGGGATCAAGGGTCGTAAACGTTTACTACCAGTTCGACAAGCGGATCGGCAATACCAAGTTTAGCGTACACCCGGGCTTTGGCTTCAGCTTCGAACGTTTCAAGTTTGCTAATGACTATACCCTGACCAGCACGGTATCCGAGACGGAAATGGTGCCTGCGTCTGACGACTTCCCGGGCGTTAAGAAGTCCATGCTCGTTACGAACTACATCAACATACCTGTGGAAATCCGCTTCAGCACGCGTCCCGACGATCCGAGCCGCAGCTTCAGAGTGTCGTTAGGCGGAAGAGTAGGATACCTGTACGACTCGTTTACGAAAATCAAGTACAGCCAGGACGGCGAGGTACGATCCATTAAGAACAAGCAGAACTACAACCTTCACAAACTCAACTACGGTGCGTTCTTCAAGATAGGCGTCGGCAATATGGGGCTGATTACATATTACAACTTGTCGCCGCTGTTCGACGCGCAGGAGGGACCCGGTCAGGCCGACATAAGCACATTCACCGTCGGACTTTCGCTGTCTAGTTTCTGATCAGAACATTACAATCATCGAGACAAACCCGATGGCAAAACCCGTGACTCCGCCCACGAGAATCTCACGCGGGGTGTGGGCATTGAGCTGAAGACGTGCAGACATCACCGCCCCTGCTACCAGCAGGCATCCGCTCGTAGCATAGAGCAACGCATTGCCCTCCGATGCCTTGTTGAGGGGAACAAAAATCCCAAGCAGACCACAAACAGCGAGACTATGGACGCTCACCCGGTAAAAGAAGGTCAAGAGCGTTGCGCCCACCACAAGAAAATCCATGATCAGCAGGAACCGGAAGATGTTATCGCTGTAGTCAATACCAAACTTCCAGTAGAAGAGATATGTCATGATCAGGTAAAATAATGAAATGAACACAAACGGAACGTACCTGTCGCGACGCTCCGGCATCGACAAAGAAGGAATCGATCCGAATAGTTTGAAGATAAACAGGTTGATGGCCGGTAGCATGAACGTTACCAAAAAGATCAGCATCAAAAAGCCCGGGTAGTTTTCCGGCCTCACCGGTTCCAGTGCCGTAGGAAAGATCAGCATGAGGAGGGCACAAAGGTATGTGCCCATCAGCAGAGGGTGTACGAGCACAGTAATAATGCGGGCCAGCAGATCCACGTTAGAGTTCCTTTCTCAGCCGGGCCACAGGAATGTTGAGCTGTTCGCGGTACTTGGCGACTGTACGCCGCGCAATATTGTAACCCCTTTGATTCAGTATCTTCTCGAGTTTGTCGTCCGAATAAGGCTTGCTCTTGTCTTCGGAGTCGATGATTTCCTTAATAATCTGCTTGACTTCCCTGCTGCTTACCTCCTCGCCGGAATCCGTAGTGATGCCTTCTGAGAAGAAGTACTTCAGCGGATAGATCCCGAAGTCCGTTTGCACAGACTTACTGCTCGCCACACGAGACACCGTGGAAATGTCCATGCCGATCATGTTGGCGATATCCTTAAGGATCATCGGCTTCAGCTTCGTCTCGTCGCCTTCGAGGAAGAACTCATACTGAAAATCAACAATGGCCTTCATCGTCTTCAGCAACGTCTGCTGCCGTTGCTTGATCGCGTCGATAAACCATTTCGCAGCGTCCAGCTTGTGCTTCACAAACGTGACCGCCTCCTTCAGCTTCTTGTCCTTCTTATCGCTCTTGTCGTATGCCTTAAACATCTCGGCATAAGACCGGCTTATGCGCAGATCGGGTGCATTGCGACTATTCAGCGTCAGTTCAAGCTTGCCGTTGTTGGACGTGAGTATAAAGTCGGGAATGATGTAGGAATTCTTGACCAACGATGACCCACTGCCGCTGCCCGGCTTTGGATTCAACTTCACGATAAGCTCCATGGCATCACGGATAAAATCTTCATCTTCCGTGTCGAGCTTCTTCTGAATCTTGCTGTAGTGTTTCTTGGTGAACTCGTCGAAACACTCCGATATGATCTTCTTCGCAACGGCCACGTCGATGTCGTGACCATTGTCCATCCGCTCGAGTTGCAGCAGGAGACATTCCTGAAGGTTGCGTGCAGCGATGCCCGGAGGATCGAACGTCTGAATCTTTTTTAGGACTTCCTCAACTTCTTCGCGGGTTGTTTCTATACCCTGCGAAAAGGCAAGGTCGTTGACTATCGCGTCGAGATCGCGACGGATGTAACCATCCCCTTCTATGCTTCCGACCAGCTGCTTGCCAATGGAATACTGGGGCTCTTCAAGACCCAGAAATTCGAGCTGATCCATAAGCTGTTCGTGAAGGGTGGTTGCCATGGGAATGGGCATCTCCCGGTCTTCATCATCATCTCCATCGCCCTGCATTTTGTAGCCGGAATAGTCGTCATCATGCAGGTAATCCTTGATATCAAGCTCTTCGTCTGCCTTCGAGTCTTCGCGGATCTCCTCTTCCATCTGCGGCTGATCGTCGTAGGGTTCCTCCTCCCCTTCTTCCAACGCTGGGTTTTGTTCCAGTTCCTCCTCGATACGAGCCTCAAGTTCCGCGGTCGGCACCTGCAACAGCTTGATAAACTGGATTTGCTGAGGAGAAAGCTTTTGTTGTAACGACTGGCTTAAACCAAGCTTTTGCATTGAAAAAGTGCGTTTTTATCAGCCTTACAAAGCTACGACTAATGGGGCATTTTCGGAACACAATTTTCGTTCCAACAAATTCTGAAGCCCATAGAATGCATTACAATTCCTTGGACAAACCGCACAAAATATCGTTTTTTGCGGCCTTCACCCACGTGTCCCAGGCATGAAGCGAACCCGCATCAAAGAACTGCTGAACCTAGAGCCTTCCGGTCAGTCCGTCGTTGTTATGGGCTGGGTCCGGACCTTCAGGAACAACCAGTTCATCACTCTCAGCGATGGCTCGACGCTCAGTACGCTGCAGCTCGTTGTCGACTTTAAGACGATGGATGAAGCCCTCCTGAAGCGCATCACGACAGGCGCGTGCATTCGCGCAGAAGGTGCCCTTGTCCCCTCGCCCGCCAAAGGGCAGACGATGGAGGTAAAGGTCTCATCGCTTGCGATTCTGGGCGACAGCGATCCGGAAAAATATCCGCTGCAGCCGAAGCGCCATTCGCTGGAATTTCTGCGGGAGATTGCGCATTTACGACCGCGCACCAACACGTTCGGCGCCGTAATGCGGGTGCGCCATGCACTGGCCTACGCAGTGCACACTTTTTTTAACGATCGCGGATTCGTTTATGTTCACACCCCAATTATCACGGGTTCTGATGCCGAAGGCGCAGGTGCGATGTTCAGGGTGACAACTCTCGACGCCGGCAACCCTCCCCGGACAGAGGACGGGTCGGTTGACTTTCGCGAAGACTTCTTCGGCCGGGAGACTAACCTGACAGTATCGGGACAGCTGGAAGGCGAAACCCATGCCCTCGCCCTGGGCGAGATTTACACGTTTGGCCCGTGCTTCAGGGCGGAAAACTCCAATACCACGCGTCACCTCTCGGAGTTTTGGATGATCGAGCCGGAAATGGCCTTCTACGATCTCGAAGACAACATGGAATTGGCTGTAGCGTTTGTGCGCTACCTGTGCAATTATGTCCTCAACAACTGCGCTGACGACATCGCCTTCCTCGCAAACCGACTAGCGGAAGAAGAACGCTCAAAGCCCCAGGATCAACGCAGTGAGATGGGACTCATAGAAAAACTGAAGTTTGTTGTGGACAACGACTTTCAGCGACTCACTTACACCGAGGCATTTGAGATTCTCAAAAACTCCACGCCGAACAAAAAGAAGAAATTTCAGTTTCCCATCGAGACCTGGGGTGTCGACCTGCAGTCAGAACACGAACGGTTCCTCGTGGAAAAGCACTTCAAGAAACCTGTGATCCTGTACAACTATCCGGCCGACATCAAAGCCTTCTACATGAAACAAAACGACGATGGGCGCACGGTTGCGGCTATGGACGTTCTGTTTCCAGGAATCGGCGAAATTATTGGCGGCTCAGAACGCGAAGCAGATTATAACAAACTGCTGAACCGGATCCGTCAACTAGGCCTTCCTGAAAAAGAACTCTGGTGGTACCTCGACCTGCGCAGGTTCGGTTCTGCGCCCCACAGCGGATTCGGATTGGGCTTCGAACGGATGATGCAGTTCGTCACGGGCATGACCAATATCCGGGACGTAATTCCCTTCCCCCGTTATCCGGGTAACGCCGACTTTTAGGTAAACCCTTAAGGATTTTGGCGGAACGCAAGCAGCGGAATTCTGCTTTGGAATGCGAGCTTTCGCGTGAGACTTCTGTCGAACAGTTTTTCGTATACGCTGTGCTCGTGTGTGAACGTCGCAAGAAGATCGCCTGAAGTTTCCTTCACGTATGCTTCTACCGCCTTATCAATATCGCGGTTAGCAACAACTTTCACTTCAAAGCGATTATAGTCGACTTTGGCAATTGCCTCCTTAATACGCGCTTCTGCAACAGCCACGTCTTTTGTGTTGGATGCTGCGTGGAAGATGTGCACCGTTGATTCAAAGATTTTTACAAAGGGAAGCATCGTGGCGAGCTCATCGTCGATATGGGCCAGGTCGGTAGCGTATATCAATTTCCTGATTCCGTTGAATTCAGCAAGCTCGGGCACGACCAGCACAGGGATATGACTAATCTCAATCAACGACGCGGTGTTGCTTCCCAGAACAACTTTTTTCAATCCGTTGGCACCGCGCGTTCCGATTACAATCAATCCCGACCGTAATTTTTTTGCTTCATTCTTAACAGTCGCATTAAACGACGAACCTTGTACGATCCGATGCTGAAGGGGCTTGGAAGTCTTCAGTTTCCCTGCCAATTCAGCGGTCAGCAACTCCATGTCTTCCTTCGCGACGTGCATAAGTTCTTCCTCCAGCGCCTCGAGCCTAAGCCGCATGCTTGCCCTGGTGGGCTGAATTACCGTCACCACGTGAAGCAGCGTAAGGGTACCATCCAGCTTATTCGCAAGTTTGATGGCATAGTCGATGGCAACTCGTGAGAGGTCTGAAAAATCGGTCGGTACCAGGATATTTACCATTGGCAGTCGGGGTTTCAAATTCTAAAATAACGCTTTTGTCCCTATCCGCATAACGCTCGCTGTAACCTGTTGCCAAAAACTACGCAATCGGTCCCACTCATTTTGGAGCTGAACCCTTGCGGCATCGCATTAAAATTCGAACATTGTGCGTCATCGATGACTATGGGTAAACGCACCTTTGCGAGTGACAACTACGCCGGAGTTCATCCGGCAATTTTTGAGGCTTTGACCCGCGCGAATGACGGTCACGCTCCCTCCTATGGGTCCGATGAATATACCCTACGGGCGATTAACCGGTTCAAGGAATTATTTGGAGAAGACGTTGAGCCGTTCTTTGTATACAACGGCACAGGCGCGAACGTTTCAGCGTTGTCGGCTATGACGCGTCCTTTTCACGCCATCATTTGCTCCGAACTTGCGCATATCAACGTTGACGAATCAACGGCGCCGGAACACTACACCGGGTGCAAGCTGCTGCCCATTCCTACAGAAGACGGCAAACTGTATCCGGATCAGATTGAAGATAGGATACAGCGCATCGGCGACCAGCATCATGCGCAGGCAAAAGTTATCTCGATTTCACAAAGCACGGAATACGGAACGGTGTACACGGTCGATGAAGTTCGCGCAATTGCTGGTGTGGCCCGGCGGCACAACCTGCTCCTTCACATGGATGGCTCGAGGATTTCTAACGCGGCGGCGGCGCTCGACGCACCGTTCCGCGACTTCACGCGTGATGCGGGTGTGGATGTGTTGTCGTTTGGCGGTACAAAAAATGGGCTCATGTTCGGAGAGGCAGTGTTGTTTTTCAACTCCAATCTCGCATCGGAATTCCGCTTCATCAGGAAGCAGGCGATGCAGTTGCACTCCAAAATGCGATTTATCGGCGCACAGTTCGACCGCCTCCTTGCCGACGACCTGTGGGCTGTTAACGCCCGCCACGCAAACAACATGGCGCGTGAACTCGCCTCCCGCATCGAAAAGATTAAAGGTATCAGGATCACCAGGAAGGTGGAAGCGAATAGCGTGTTTGTTATTATGCCTCCCGACGTTGCCTCCAAAATTCAGGAGGAGTATTTCTTCTATCCCTGGATTGAAAAGATCAACGAATATCGGCTGATGTGCGCGTTTGATACGACGCTGGCGGATATTGAAGATTTTGTGAAAAAACTGGAGAAGGCAATGACAACCTACACCGAATCGTAGGTGGCACTCTTGTAGTGACGCACGGCGTGCGTCTCATGGAACAAATCTCACTGAATAAATTGGAATAACTATTCTTTGAACCACATAGGGCACAGAGGGAGGCACATAGGATGCTAACCCGCAGTGTTTAACGCTTCAGGAACTTGAATACCCCGCGGTACTGGGAGGCGTTGTCTCTGATAGAAACGAAGTAATAGCCAGGTGCAAAATCCTTTACGGTCAACCGCACCTCGTGGTCGCTGATGGGCTCAACCTCCGGACTGAGTTCGTTGCCGATTATACTATGGACCGTGAGGCTGACGTTAGATGCTTCAAAGTCGCCGAGTTGAACGTAGAGGTAGTCGGGTGTCGGGTTGGGATGAAGCTTGATGCCCGCACCCTCCCGCTGCTCGGTGCCATAGGAAAGGTTTGAGCCCGGCTGCCCTTCAGACTGGGCGAAGGCCGAAATCATCCCTAAGGATAGTACGATCAGCAATAACGAGCGTAAAATCATCGTTCTATAGGCAAACCCGTTGAATCCTTTCTGGATATACGGCAAATTCCGCACCAAAGTTCCCACTTTTCCGCGAACTGTGGTACGATTGTCCGCACACCTAATTAGATACCATTAAGGTCGGAAAAGTTTAGCCGCCAAGCTGAAATTTTGGAAAAAATTCCCGTTTTGGACATCCAAAAACGCCAAATCTACCTAAAAGCCTGCGGAAGGTACTCTATTAGGTCCGAAGCAATCAGACCCTCCGTTCCCTTGTCGGTCGCGGCCACGTCCCCAGCCCGTCCGTGAAGATATACTCCCATGATGGCTGCCTCTAAGGGCTCGTATCCCTGAGCCAGGATTCCGGTAAGAATACCCGTCAGGACATCGCCACTCCCGCCCGTTGCCATTCCCGGATTTCCCGTGGGATTGAAATAGACGTTTCCATCGGGACTTGCGATCGTTGAGTAGGCGCCTTTTAACACCACAATGACGTTATGCCTCCTGGCAAACTCCCGAACCAGTCTGAGCCGGGCGAAATCGTCCGGCCATTGTCCGGCCAAGCGCTCAAACTCTTTTGGGTGGGGCGTCAAAATGCTCAAGGGAGGAACGAGGTCAATCATGCCCGCATTCGCAGACAGGATGTTCAGCGCGTCTGCGTCGATCACCATTGGCTTCCTGTGTTCCTCCAGGAACCGTCGAAACGCCCGGGCAGTCGCATCGCCCATGCCGATTCCCGGTCCGATTCCCACGACGTCAGCCTCAACTGCCGGCAGCTCGGTGATGGCATGCGTTCCGGCGTCGACCCGCGCCATAGCCTCAGGCACGGCAGTCTGCACAATTTCATAGCCACACGCGGGAACGTGAAGGGTGAGCAGTCCCAATCCCGAACGCAGCGCGGCACGCGCACAAAGCACAGCAGCACCCATCTTGCCGTAGCCTCCTGCCACAATTACCGCCCGGCCGTAGTCGCCTTTGTGGCCAAACTTCGAGCGGCGTTTGCGGATCCGGCGGATGTCTTTACGCTGAACCTGGTACGTGGTGGTTGAAACGTTTTCCAGGAACGCCCCCAAAAGCCCTATATCGACTACATGCCACTCCCCTGTAAAAGGATATGAGCTTGGAAGGTAAAAGGCCAGTTTGGGCGATTGAAAAGTGACCGTGTAATGAGCCTGCACAATGGCGCCGCGGGATGGCCCATCGACGAGCAATCCGGATGGAATGTCAATCGCCACACGGGTAGCATCAGCGTTGTTTATTCGTTCAATCGCATAAGCGTATATACCCTCAGCAGGTCGTGAGAGTCCAGACCCGAAGATGCCGTCAATAATGATGTCGCATTCATCAAAGACCATGGGATCCCCCGCCTGTCGCACTTCCATCCGCGAAATCGCCTGCGGCAGTCTTTCAAGATTCGTGTTGAAATCGTCGGAGCCGGACCCCTGGCCACGGACAATCCACACCTGAACTGTATATCCCCATTCTCTCAGCATGCGGGCAATGCCCAGACCGTCGCCACCATTGTTGCCAGTCCCGCACACAACACCGACCCGCCGGCTGGCATTAAAATGCTCCGCGAACCACACAACGAAAGCCCGGCATGCGCGCTCCATCAGGTCAATGGACGCAATAGGTTCATTGCTGATCGTGAAGGCATCCCATTCCCGGATCTGACTCGAAGAAAGAATTTTGAGCATAGTGCGACGCGTACGCGCCAAATATAGCCATACAGCTAATCACGTTCCTCATGAAGCCACGCGACCTTTTGCTCAGAGCGATGCTCCTGTCCAATGATCGACGCGTACAAGTCCGGCCTTCTCGCCTTCCTGTATCGATATCCGCCGGCAAGGGTCAGCTTTTCGGGTGTAAGCAACCCCGCGCAGAGATCGTCGCCCAGATTGCGACATTCAGCGATGATGTCACCGTAGGGATCAATGATCATCGAACATCCATTCTTCAATTGATCGTCATCCATTCCGATGGGATTTGAAAAGACAACATACACTGCGTTGTCGTACGCTCTCGCAGGCAGCCATTTCATAAGCCATTGTCTTCCTTTCAACCCATCGAATTCCATGCGAAGCGTAGTAGGATCGGCTTCACGGTTTTCCCAAAGTTTCGGATCGACAAAACCAGCCCCGGGCCGCGTCGAAGGCGTGCACATCGTAACGTGAGGCATGAAGATCACATCTGCGCCAAGCAATGCAGTTGCCCTTACGTTTTCGACGACATTATTGTCGTAGCAAGTAAGGATTCCGCACTTCCACCCGCGTAGCGTAAAAACGCAATACGATTCACCAGGCGAAAGATTGGAATTTATAAAAGGATGGAGTTTTCTGTGACTCGCAACGAATCCATTGTCATCAACACACACATACGTGTTGTATAATTTGCCGTCTTTGTCCTTTTCAAACAACCCCGCAAGTATGGCAATACCGTATCGTCGCGAGATTCCAATCAACCGTTGCACACTCGGACCATCCGGAACCGATTCCGCTACAGCCGTCAGTTGTTCACGGGAGAGATGACGCGCGAACGAATACCCTGTTATCGAGCACTCGTGAAAGGCAACGACCGATGAACCCTCAGTGGCCGCCCTTTGGGCCATAGATTCGATGACGGAAAGGTTGTAAGCTTTATCGCCGCTCTTGTTTTCAAATTGAGCGGTTGATACTTTGATTGGATTCATATTGAAATCAGGACAAAAGTAGTTCAGCGATTTCCTCCCAGGAATTTACCCGACGATGTTTTGTTTGCAACCTGCGATTGTGAGGCTGACTGAAAAGGAAGGTGTCGCCTTCAAATTTATCCAGATTTTTCAGATGGTCATCAATCATGATGTCGGCATTCACGATTTCCTTCGAACCGCAAAACACAATCTGACGCCAATGAATAAAAGGAAAATGTTCGTTCAGCCAT
>Ga0207873_1003870_pt1 | contig 10452 bp, 11 predicted proteins | sample BGWIniCompost_FD_187373 | JGI IMG/M metagenome (GOLD analysis project Ga0207873, IMG submission 187373) | Cellulose adapted compost microbial communities from Newby Island Compost Facility, Milpitas, CA, USA - BGW Initial Compost (SPAdes)... ... | reverse complement strand
CCGGCCGCAACTTCGGCTGCGGCTCGTCGCGCGAGCACGCGCCGTGGGCGCTCGTCGACTACGGCTTCCGCGCCGTCATCAGCTCGGAGTTCGCGGATATCTTCCGCAACAACGCGCTGAAGAACGGACTCGTGCCGGTGACCGTCGACGACGAGACGCATCGCTGGCTCCTCGAGCACGAGGGCGCCGAGGTCACGGTCGATCTCGAGAGCACGACCGTGGAGCTGCCGACCGGGCGGCGCGTGCAGTTCCCGATCGAGCGGTTCTCGCGCTACTGCCTGATGAACGGGCTCGATCAGCTCGGCTTCCTCCTCGAGCAGGAGGACGCGATCGCCGAGTACGAAAGGCGGCACGTCGCATGAGCGCGCGAATCGTCGTTCTTCCCGGCGACGGGGTCGGTCCCGAGGTCACGACTGCGGCCGTCGAAGTGCTGCGTGCCGCGGGCGATCGATTCGGTATCGAGCTCCGGATCGAAGAGGCGCTGATCGGCGGCGCGGCCTACGATGTCGCGGGCTCGCCCCTGCCCGACGAGACGCTCGCGGCGTGCCGCGAGGCCGACGCGGTGCTCCTCGGCGCGGTGGGCGGTCCGAACTGGGCGAACGTGCCCGTCGACAAGCGGCCGGAAGCGGGACTCCTCGCGATCCGCAAAGCGCTGGGCCTGTTCGCCAACCTGCGGCCGGTCCGCACCCTGCCCTTCCTCGCCGACGCATCTCCGCTCAAGCCCGAGAAGCTCGCGAACGTCGACATCATGGTCGTGCGCGAGCTGACCGGCGGTATCTATTTCGGCAAGCGCCAGCGCACCGAGAAGGCGGCGTTCGACACGTGCGAGTACACGGTCGAAGAGATCGAGCGCGTGCTTCGCGCGGCGGCCAAGCTCGCGCGCGCACGACGCGGCAAGGTCACGTCCGTCGACAAGGCGAACGTGCTCGACACGTCGCGCCTGTGGCGCGATACCGCGACGCGCATCTTCGCGGACGAGTTCCCCGACGTTACGCTCGAGCATCTGCTCGTCGACGCGGCGGCGATGCACCTGTTGAGCCGCCCTGCGGATTTCGACGTCATCGTCACCGAGAACATGTTCGGCGACATCCTGACCGACGAGGCTTCGATGCTCGCCGGTTCGATGGGCCTGCTGCCGTCGGCCTCGCTCGGCGAGTCCGGCGTCGGGCTGTACGAGCCGATCCACGGCTCGGCGCCGGATATCGCGGGGCAGGACGTCGCGAATCCGTGCGGCGCGATCCTGAGCGCGGCGATGCTGCTCAGGCACTCGCTCGGCGCCGAGGACGCGGCGGCTGCGGTCGAGCGCGCGGTGATCGAGTGCCTCGAGGCCGGTCTCCGCACGCGCGATATCGCGGCCGGGAAAGACGCGGTCGGCACGCGGGCGTTCGGCGCCGCGGTCGCCGACAGGCTTCGCGCCTGAGCCGCTTTCGCGGCCGGTTGGCCGCTCCCCCGGGACGACAGCAAGCGCACTCCGTCGACCTCGGCATTCGTGCGCGTTGACCCGGTCCCCGTGCTTGTGCTAGCGTAACAGCACGTTATTACATTAGAACGCCGTCGACGCAGCGTCATGAAAAACCACCGGACCCTCGATCCGCGCGCCGCGGCGCGGGCGGAATCGAGTCTTTATCGAGCGATCCTGAGCCTCGAGAACGAGGCCGAGTGCCGCAAGTTCTTCGCCGACTTGTGCACGCCGGCCGAGCTCGAAGCGCTCGTCGATCGCTGGGCGGTCGTCGCGCACCTCGAGAACGGCTTGCCTTACCGCAAGATCCACGACCTGACCGGCGTCTCCGTGACGACGATCGGCCGCGTCGCTCGGTTCTTGAGCAACGGCAACGGCGGCTATCGCATCGCGCTCGAGCGCCTGGCCTCACAGTCGTCCCAACGGCGGAGAAGGAACAATGCAGACTAAGCAGGACGCGCGCATCAAGATCGCCGTGCAGAAATCCGGGCGGCTGACCGAGCACTCGATGGAGCTGCTCGTGCGCTGCGGGTTGAGCTACTCGCGCGGCAAGGACCGGCTGATCTGCTACGGCGAGAATATGCCCGTCGACGTGCTGCTCGTGCGCGACGACGATATCCCGGGGCTCGTCCAGGAGAACATCTGCGATCTCGGCATCGCCGGGCTCAACATCATCGAGGAGCGGCGCCTCGAGCTGATCGAGCGCGGCGAGACGAAGCTCTTCGAGCAAGTCAGCGTCCTCGATTTCGGACAGTGCCGGCTGTCGTTCGGCGTGCCGGAAGACATGCCGTTCGATGGGCCCGAATCGCTGCGCGGCACGCGGATCGCGACGACGTATCCGCGGATCGTCAAGGACTATTTGCAGCGAAACGGCATCGAAGCGAAGGTCGTCGAGTTCTCGGGCGCGGTCGAGATCGCGCCGAGCCTCGGCAAGGCCGACCTCGTCTGCGATCTCGTCTCGAGCGGCGAGACGCTTCGCGCCCATCAGATGTACGAGGCGCTGACGATCCTCGAAAGCCGTGCGGCGTTGATCCGCACGCCGGTCGAGATCCCGCCCGAGAAAGCGCAGTGGATGAAGCGTCTCCTGATGCGCATCGAAGGCGTGCTGCAGGTGCGCGAGAGCAAGTACATCATGCTGCACGCGCCGCGCGCGCGGCTCAAGGAGATCACGGCGCTGCTCCCCGGCAGCGAGGCGCCGACGATCATGCCGCTCGAAGGACGCGACGACAAAGTCGCCGTGCACGCGGTCTGCCGCGAGAACGTGTTCTGGGAAACGCTCGAGAAACTGAAGGAAGCCGGCGCGAGCTCGATGCTCGTGCTGCCCGTCGAGAAGATGCTCGCGTGAGCGGGCGAGCAGGTCATCATGAAACAGCACGACTGGAATAGCTTGACGGACGCCGAGCGGCAGGCGCTGCTCACTCGCCCCGCCCTCGCGGACGACGCGGCGCTCAAGGCGCGCGTCGCCGAGATCGTCGCCGAGGTCCGGCGAGACGGCGACGCCGCGCTGCGCCGGCTGACGCGGACGATCGACGGCATCGAGATCGATGCAGTCGAGGTCAGCAAGGACGAGATCGACGCCGCCGAGCGCGCGCTCTCGCCCGCCCAGCGCAACGCGATCCGCGCCGCGGCCGCGAACATCGAAGCGTTCCATCGCGCGCAGCTGCCCGCGGATCTCGAGGTCGAGACCGCGCCCGGCGTGCGCTGCGAGCGCATCTCGCGCCCGATCCGCCGCGTCGGGCTGTACGTGCCCGCGGGCACCGCGCCCTTGCCGTCCACCGCGCTGATGCTCGGTATCCCCGCCCGGCTCGCGGGCTGCGGCACGCGCATCCTCTGCAGCCCGCCGCAGCGCGACGGCCGCGTCGACGCCGCGGTGCTCTTCGCCGCGCGCGTCGCGGGCGTCGAGCGGGTCTTCCGGGTCGGCGGCGCACAGGCGATCGCGGCGATGGCGTACGGCACGGAGACCGTGCCGAAGGTCGACAAGATCTTCGGGCCGGGCAACACATGGGTCACGGCCGCGAAGGCGCTCGTCGACGCCGATCCGAACGGCGCGGCGCGCGACTTCCCGGCGGGCCCGTCGGAAGTGCTCGTGATCGCGGACGATACCGCCAACGCCGCTTTCGTCGCGTCCGATCTGCTCTCGCAGGCCGAGCACGGCGTCGACTCCCAGGTGCTCCTGATCACGACGAGCCGCCGGCTCGCGCAGGCCGTCGCCGACGAGGTCGAGCGCCAGAAAGCGAAGCTGTCGCGGCGCGACGCCTTGGAAGGCGCCCTCTCGCACTCGTCGATCATCGTCGTCGACGATCTCGCGACCGCCGTCTCGATCTCGAATGCGTATGCGCCCGAGCACCTGATCCTTCAGGTCCAAAGGCCCCGTGAGCTGCTTCGGTCCGTCGAGGCGGCGGGCTCGGTCTTCCTCGGTCCGTGGGCGCCGGAATCGGTCGGCGACTACTGCAGCGGCACGAATCACGTGCTGCCGACGTACGGCTACGCGAGGCGCAGCTCGAGTCTCGGCGTCGGCGACTTCATGCGCTCGATGACCGTGCAGGAGCTGACCGAGGACGGCTTGCGCCGCATCGGTCCGATCGCCGAGACGATCGCCGCGCTCGAGGGACTCGACGCGCACGCGCGTGCGGTGACCGCGCGGCTCGACGTGATCGGGCGGAGCGCCTCATGAGCAGCGTGCTCGATCTCGCAAGGCCGGACCTGCGCGCGCTCGACCCGTACGTCCCGGGCGCGTACGAGCCCGGCATGATTCGGCTCAACGCGAACGAGTCCCCGTGGCGCGCGCCGGGCGACACGACCGAGCGCGGGCTGAACGTCTACCCGCCCCCGCGCCCGTTCGCGCTCAGGGACCGGCTCGCGGCGCACTACGGCGCGCCGCCCGAGGAGATCCTCGTCACGCGCGGCAGCAGCGAGGCGATCGATATCCTGATCCGTGGTTTCTGCCGCGCCGGGCAGGACGACATCCTGATCTGCCCGCCGACGTTCGACATGTACCGCGTCTATGCGACGATCCAGGCGGCCGGCATCGTCCGCGTGCCGCTCCTGCGTCGCGAAGGCCGTTTCGAGCTCGACACGCCGGCGGTGCTCGACGCGCTCGGCGGGCGCGTGAAGATCGTGTTTCTCTGCACGCCGAACAACCCGACCGGGCAGTCGATCCCGCCGGCCGACGTCGAAGCGGTCTGCGCGGCGGCCTCGGGGCGCGCGCTCGTCGTCATCGACGAGGCGTATCACGAGTTCGCGAGCACGAACTACCTCGATCTCCGCCGCCGATACGAGCACGTCGTGCTGCTGCGCACGCTGTCGAAATTCGTCTCGCTCGCGGGCGTGCGCTGCGGCGCGGTGGTCGCGGCGCGCGAGGTCGTCGAGTATCTGGGCAACGTGCTGCCGCCCTACACTTTCCCGACGCCGTCCATCGAGCTCGTGCTCGAGGCGCTGCGCGACGATTCGCTGCGCGTATCGGCCGAACGCATCGCCGTGATCAAGCGGGAGCGCGAGCGGCTCGCGCAGGCGCTGCGCGACGTGCCGGACGTGCTCGAGGTCTATCCGAGCGACGCGAACTTCATTCTCGTCCGCACCCGCGACAGCGCGCTCTTTCGCGGTGCGGCGCACCGCGCGGGTATCCTGGTCAGGACGTTCGCCGATCCCGCCGTCGCCGACTGCGTGCGGATCACCGTCGGCCGGCCCGAGGACAACGACCGACTCCTCGAAGCAGTCGCCCGTACGGAGAGACCATGATGCGTAAGATCCTTTTCGTCGGCCGAGAAGGCACGCTCATCGAGGAACCGGCGGACGGACGCGTCGATGCGCCGGAAAAGGTGCTGCTGATGCCGGGCGTGATCCCGGCGCTCGCGAGACTCACGCGCGCCGGTTACGAGATCGTCGTCGTGACGAATCAGCCGGGCCTCGGCAGCGAGAGCTTCCGACGGCCGGAGTTCGAGCGCGCGGACGCCTATCTCCGCGCGCTGTTCTCGTCGCAGGGCATCCCCTTCGCCGCGACGCTGATCTGCCCCCACGCGCCGGAGGAGCATTGCGGATGCCGCAAGCCGAGCGTGGGGCTGGTCCGCGAGTTCCTCGCGCCCAGCGTGCTCGACCGCGATGGCTCGGCCGTCGTCGGCCGCGGTCCCGAGGACCTCGAGCTCGCCGAGAATATCGGCATCGCGGGATTCGTCGTCGAGAAGGACGGCGCGCCCGACAAGACCTGGGAGCACGTCGCGCACGTGCTGCTCGACCATCCGCGCACGGCGGTCGTCGAGCGGAAGACGCGCGAGACGGATATCCGCGTCGAGATCGATCTCGATCGCGAGGCCGAGCCGGCCGTGAGCACCGGCATCGGGTTCTTCGACCACATGCTCGAGCAGATCGGCAAGCACGGCGGCTTCGCGCTCAAGATCGACTGCCGCGGCGATCTCCACGTCGACGAGCACCACACGGTGGAAGACGTCGCGCTCGCGCTCGGCGAAGCGTTGAAGCGCGCGCTCGGCGACAAGCGCGGCATCGGCCGCTACGGCTTTCTGTTGCCGATGGACGAGGCGGACGCGACGGTCGCGATCGACCTCGGCGGCCGGCCGTATCTCGTGTTCGAGGGGAATTTCACGCGCGAGCGCGTCGGCGAGCTCCCGACCGAGCTCGTGCCGCATTTCTTCCGCTCGCTCGCGGACTCGCTCGGCGCGAACGTCCACGTTCGGCTGCGCGGCGACAACGCGCATCACATGATCGAGGCGGCGTTCAAGGGCGTCGCGCGCGCGCTGCGTCAGGCCATCGCGCGGACCGGCGACGCGCTCCCGTCGACGAAGGGGCAGCTATGAGCGCTTCGAACGTGTCGGCGAAGCCCTCCCCCGCGGCGATGAGCCGTGCGAAGCCGGTCGTGATCGCGAGCTGCGGCTCGAACCTCGCGTCGCTCGTCTTCGCGCTCGAACGCCTCGGCGTCACGGCACCCGTGACCGAGGATCCGGACGAGGTCCGCGCGGCGAGCCACGTGATCCTGCCGGGTGTCGGCTCCGCGGGCGCAGGCATGGAGCGGCTCAGACGCGCCGGGCTCGCGGACGTCGTCCCGACGTTGACACAGCCCGTGCTCGGTATCTGTCTCGGGATGCAGCTGCTCTTTCGCTCGTCCGAGGAGGACGACACGATCGGCCTCGGCGTGATTCCGGGCGAGGTCCGGCGCTTCCCGAGCTCGGCCGACTATCCCGTGCCTCACATGGGCTGGAACCGCGTGTCGCTCCGCGGCGACTCGCGGCTCACCGCGGGCCTCGAGGAAGGCGGCTACGCGTACTTCGTGCACAGCTACGCCGCGCCGGTCGGCCCGTGGACACGCGCCGTGAGCGAATACGGCATCGAGTTCACGGCCATCGTCGAGCACGAGAACTTTTTCGGCACGCAGTTTCACCCGGAGCGCTCTTCTCGTTTCGGTGCGCTGCTGCTCGCGAATTTCCTGAAGCTCTGACCCGACCGCGGCGGAACCTCCGACATGAAGCTGATCCCTGCAATCGATATCCGCGGAGGCCGATGCGTGCGCCTCTTCAAGGGCGAGTTCGACAAGGAAACGCGCTACGATGCCGATCCCGTCGACCTCGCCGCGCGTTACCGCTCGCTCGGCGCGAAGTGGCTGCACGTCGTCGACCTCGACGGCGCGGCCGCGGGCGCGCCGAAGAATCTCGACCTGATCCGCAGGATGCGCGTCGACGGGTTGTGCGTGCAGCTCGGCGGCGGAATTCGCGACGACGCGAGCCTCGAGCAGGCGCTCGACGTCGCCGACCGGATCGTGCTCGGCAGCCTCGCGGTCACGCAGCCGGAGCGCGTGCGCGAATGGCTCGGCCGGTACGGCGCCGAGCGCTTCACGCTCGGCTTCGACGTCCGCATCGACGATGCCGGCACGCCGTACGTCACGACGCACGGCTGGACGCGCACGAGCAGCCTCACGCTCGACGACGCCGTGCGGCAGTTCCTGCCGAACGGGCTCGTGCACGTGCTCTGCACCGACGTCGCGCGCGACGGCGCGCTCGCGGGACCGAACGTCGAGCTCTACACCGCTCTCGTGCAACGATGGCCGACGCTCGCCGTGCAGGCTTCCGGCGGCATCCGGAACGCGGACGATCTCGCGGTCCTCGCCGCGACCGGCGTCGCGGGCGCGATCTCGGGCAAGGCGTTGCTCGAAGGCCGCATCGGCTTGGACGAGATTCGTGCGTACCTCTAAGCACCGGAGCTTCCGTTGGGAATCGCCATGCTGACGAAGCGAATCATCCCTTGCCTCGACGTGCGCGACGGGCAGGTCGTCAAGGGCGTGCAGTTCCGCAACCATCGAGTGATGGGGGACATCCTCGAGCTGGCCGAGCGTTACCGCGACGAAGGCGCCGACGAGCTCGTCTTCTACGACATCACCGCGAGCCCCGACGGGCGGACCGTGGATCGCCAATGGGTCAACCGCGTCGCACGTATCCTCGACATCCCGTTCTGCGTCGCCGGCGGCATCCGCACGCTCGCCGACGCCGAGGCGATCCTGAATTACGGCGCGGACAAGATCTCGGTGAACTCGCCGGCGCTCGAGAACCCCGACTTCATCGACGAGCTCGTGAAGCGCTTCGGCTCGCAGTGCGTCGTGATCGGCATCGATACGCTCGCCCAGGACGGCGACTACCACGTCTATCAATACACCGGCGATCCGGACCGGATGCGTGCGAGCCGCCGGCGCACGCTCGATTGGGTGCGAGAGGTCGAGCAGCGCGGCGCCGGCGAGATCGTGCTGAACTGCATGAATCAGGACGGCGTGCGACGCGGTTACGACATCGAGCAGCTCGCGCTCGTGCGCGACGCCGTGCGGATCCCGCTGATCGCGTCCGGAGGCGCCGGGGCGATGGAGCACTTTCGGGACGTCTTCAAACAGGCTCGCGTCGACGGCGCGCTCGCCGCGAGCGTGTTCCATTCCGCGTCGATCCGCATCCCGAACCTGAAACGCTATCTGCTCGCGGAAGGGATCCCCGTGCGGCCGCCCGCGGAAGACGCGCCGAGAAGCGCCGAGGAGAGCCGACGATGAGCGAAACGAAAGGCATCGCGTTTCTCGCCGAGCTCGAGAGGATCATCGACGCGCGCCTCGAGAGCGCGTCGCCGGAGCAAAGCTACACGGCGAAGCTCGCGCGGAAAGGCGCCGTGAAGGTCGCGCAGAAAGTCGGCGAGGAAGGCGTCGAGCTCGCGCTCGCGGCCGCGGCCGAGGACGGCGAGCGCGTCAAGTCCGAGGCCGCCGACCTCCTCTACCACCTGCTCCTGCTGCTCAGGGTCAAGGGGCTCAGGCTCGAGGACGCGGTCGCCGAGCTCGAGCGCCGGCACGCGGAGGCGGCACGGCGTTGAGCGGCGGCTCCCGCCGAGTCAGTCCGCCGGCTCGATCCTGAGCAGCGCGCCGGGATTCTCGTCGGTCAGCACGTACAGCAGGCCGTCCGGTCCCGGTCGCACGTCGCGGATTCGCTGACGCAGCTCGATCAAGATCGGCTCGCGCTGGATCGGGTGCCCCTGCTCGTTGAACGTCAGGCGCTGGATGTGCCCCGTCCACGAAGTGCGGCCTAGCATCATCGCGCCCACGAACGCGTTGCCGCGCCAAGCCGGGAAGCGATCGCCGGTATAGAACGACAGGCCCGAGACCGCGATCGACGGCATCCAGTACATCAACGGCGCCTCGAAGCCGTCGTGCGACGAGCGCTCGGTGACGGGGCGACCGTCGTAATCGGTACCGAACGTCGCGAGCGGCCAGCCGTAATTGCGGCCCGGCAGGATCACGTTGATCTCGTCGCCGCCGAGCGGTCCGTGCTCGTTCTCCCAGAGCGCGCCGGTCACGGGATGCACGGCGAGTCCCTGCGGGCTGCGATGCCCGTAGGAGTAGATCTCCGGAAGCCAGCCCTCGCGGCCGACGAACGGATTGTCGTCCGGCACCGAGCCGTCGGGACGTAAGCGCAGCACTTTGCCGCCGTGCACGCGGCCGTCCTGCGCACGCTCCTGCTCCTGACGCTCGCCGATCGCGATATACAGATGACCGTCGCGGCCGAACGCCATGCGCCCGCCGAAATTCGTCTCCGAGACGCTCCAGTTCTCCGCGACGAAGATCTCCTCGACGTCGACGAGCGCACGACCGTCGAAGCGCGCGCGTGAGACGGCCGTCGTCGAGAGGCCGTCGTCGCGGCCTTTCGAGTAGCTCAAATAGAGCAGCCGGTTCTCGGCGAAATCAGGATGGAGCAGCACGTCGAGGAGCCCGCCGAGCACCGTGACCTCGACCTCCGGCACGCCGGCGATCGACTCGGGATCGAGCACGCCGTTGCGCACGATGCGCAGACGACCCGGGCGCTCCGTGACGAGCAGCCCGCCGTCGGGCAGGAAAGCCAGGCTCCAGGGATGCTCGAGCCCGCCGGCGATCTCGACGACTCGAATCGGATACTCGACCGTCGGCAGCACGATCGGCATCGGCGGCAGAGGCGGCCCGGGCAGCGGTGCTTGCGCTTGCGCGCCGCCGACCCATCCGCACGCGAGCGCGATCGCCGTGCCGGCAGCGAGACCGAATCTCGTCGAGACGTTCACCACCCTCTCCCCCTGTCGCGTTGGCGGCCGACTGCCAGGGCGGCATTGGGCACGCCGTCACCGCAGACAGCCGCGAGCGTGCCCGCCCGCCTCCGCGATCGCCGACACGGAATCGGTGCCGCGGCTCAAATCATCACTTCTTCGGCAGGTTCTCGCAGATTGTAACGCGAGCTCATCGCATACCCGTACGCTCCGGCGTTCGCGATGAGCAAGACGTCGCCTTCCTTCGTGACCGGCATCAGCCGATCCGAGCCGAGCCGATCGCCGGTCTCGCAGATCGGACCGACGACGGTCACGACCTCCGTCGCCGCCTCGCCGACGCGCGTCAGATTCGTGATCTCGTGGTACGCCCCGTACAGCGCCGGGCGAATCAGGCTGTTCATGCCCGTCGTCACGCCGACGTACTGCACGTCCCCCTTGCCCTTCGTCTGCGT
>Ga0207873_1003869_pt1 | contig 10453 bp, 6 predicted proteins | sample BGWIniCompost_FD_187373 | JGI IMG/M metagenome (GOLD analysis project Ga0207873, IMG submission 187373) | Cellulose adapted compost microbial communities from Newby Island Compost Facility, Milpitas, CA, USA - BGW Initial Compost (SPAdes)... ... | reverse complement strand
GCGTCGATCGAGTCTCTCTCGATGCTCGGGCGGTCGTCTGAGGACGTCCGGGGGCGTCCTCAGAGACGACGCCCCTCAGAGACGACGCCCCTCAGAGACGACGGCAGAGAGCCGTTCGCATCGATCCACAAGGCACGTCGCTCACTCGGCCGTTGCCGCCGAGGCTCGCGCAGTTCCGGGCCGTGTCGTCGTCCGGCGATCCAGCATTCCAGAACGAGCCGTCCTCGCCCGGCTCGAAGGCGCTCCCGGCGACCCACTGCCAGTCGCCTTCTTCCGCCTCGTCGCTGTAGCCGATCCAATAGGCGCCGGAGAAGCGATCCAAGAACTCGCTGTTCACGAGGGCCGCGAAATCCGCCGCCGAGGTGAACTCGGCCAGGTCGTAGTCATCCCCCAGCTCTCCGCACAGGCTGCGGCCGTCGGCGAAGTTCGTCTCCTCCGCGAAGAAGCACACACGGAGGCTCGAGTCGACACCAAAGCCGACCGCCTCGGGGCACAACGCCGCCGGATCGTCACAAGGCTCGCCATTGTTATATAGATAGTAGTAATCCGATCCACGCGCCAGCGCGAGGCCGCTCATGCGGTACTGGACGCAGTCGGACAAGGCGACGTTCTCGGAAAAGTAGGCCGTCTCCAGCGAGGTGAGCTCCGGCACGGCGAACCCGGAGAGCTGCGCGTTGTCCCTCACGAGGGCGCCATAGGCGCGCCTCAGCTTGGGCAGGGAGACGCTCTGCAAGCTTGGATTCTCGACGATCCCGAGCTCCCCCACGACCAGCTCCAGGCTCGGGAGATCGATGACTTCGATCGCTGTCTCTTCGATGGTGAGCCAGCCCCCCACGTCACGGAGCTGGGGCGCCGTCAGCGACGTGAGCGCCGAGCTCCCGCAAGCCATGTGGATCGTGAGATCCCCAGCTCGCTCCAGATCGGGGAAGTCGAGGCTCTCGAGCTCCGCAGGCGCTGCACCGTCACAATTGTCGATCTGGACGTACCCACCCACGGTGCGCAGCCCCGCCAGGCTCAAGGAGCTCCCCGGGAAGCTGGCGGCGATCCAGAGGTCTCCCAGGACGATGTCGTACTCGGCGAGCGCCTCGACGTCCGCAGGCGTACGTACCTCGAAGCTGCCGAAATGCACCCGCGCCAGAGCTTCCGGGTGGCAGTCGTACTCGGTGGACTCCACCTCGGCGGCGTCGAGCTTTCCGTCCCCGTCGCGGTCCACGCCGACCCGCAATCGGCGCCCTCCGTTGGCGCAGTTGTCGCCGGGGGGTTCCTCGGAGACCACGAGGAGCGGCTTGATGTCCTCCAAAGTGAGGCCGTCCCCGCTGACGCCATTGCACACGTAGCGCGTCGTGGTGACCTCGCTCCCGTCGAGGGCCCCGTCTCCGTCGTCGTCCACCCCGACGCTGATGCGGACCCCACCGCCGGCGCAGTTGTCGCCGGGCGCTTCGTCCGCGACCTCCGTCCAGAGAACCGGACCGCCCGCGGCGCCCTTCGAGCCCCCGTCGTCCCCCCCGCAAGCGACCAGGGCCGCGCTACACGCCAAAGCCAGAATCGGATTCTTCACCACCATCGTTCTCCCAGAAGTCTCTCCACCGAAAGCGGGGGAAGCAGGCGATCGTATCCGCTGACCACCGCCATGAAAATGGGAGGTCACCCGCTCAAAATCCTCCTTCGCGCAAATGGGCTCGTCCTCCACGCGAAGCCCACGGGCTCCGCGCAGGCACCGATGTCGCTCAGCGCGATCTGGATTTCACCGGGGCTTCACCCGCGCGCAGCTCAGCCAACCTCGTGGTTCCCCCGCTGCAGCGCAGCGCCGGGGCCCTCGAGCAGCGCCGGGGCCCTCGAGCAGCGCCGGGGCCCTCGAGCAGCGCCGGGGCCCTCGAGCAGCGCCGGGGTGGATGAAGGGCCGCCGTGGTGGATGGCGCACCGCCTTGGTGGATGGCGCACCGCGCGGGGCCGTGCGAGCACCACGACGGGACCGATCGCGGTATGAAGCGCGCCATGATCCGTCTCCTCCTCGTCGCCTCGGGGGGCGCGCTCGGAGCCGTCGCCCGCTACGGGGTGGGGCGCCTCGCCGCTCGACTTCACCCGACTGCGGAGTGGCCTTGGGGTACGCTGACGGCCAACGTGATCGGGGGCTTGCTGATGGGGCTGCTCGCCGGCTGGCTCGCGTCCCGCGAGGGACCGCAGGCGGAGGCCCTGCGCCTGTTCGCCGCCGTCGGGGTGCTGGGTGGGTTCACCACCTTCTCGGCGTTCTCGTTGGAGACGGCGCTGCTGCTCGAGCGCCGCCAGTTCGCCCTGGCCGGCGCCTACGTGGGGCTCTCGGTGCTGCTGGCGATCGCCGCCCTGTTCGTCGGATTGATCGTCGCGCGTCGCGGACTCGGGCTTTGACGACGACGTGCCCGCCGGGGCCCAGCCGAGAAGGGGCGGCCCGCACCTTCAGCGCCAGGCCGCTTCGATGCCGACGCTGGGCACCGTGATCGCCCCAGGCCCCTCGTCGCGGCACGCGCTCGCGCCGCAGACGCGGCGCACCACCTGCACGCCGTGGGTGGCGTTCACGACCTCGCCGTAGAGCCCCCACCAGAAGTTCGGGCTCGCCACCCAGCGCTTGGAGACCTTCAGGTCCAGTCGCACGAAGGGGCGGCTCCGGTCGTCTCCCAGGAACACGAACTCGCCGCGTTCGGTGGCGCGGCGCCCCGGGATCCCGGAGGCGTAGACGAACTTCGTCGAGAGGCGCAGCTGACGGCCGAAGTCGTAGGTGAGCGCCGCGTTCAGCACGTGGGGGCGCTCGTAGCCGGGGATCGTCTCGATGGGACCGAAGGTCCGGCTCGCCCGGGAGAAGGTGTAGGAGAGCAGGCCGCCCAGGCGATCCGTCAGGGGCTTCTTCAGGTACAGCTCCAGCCCCGCGGATCGGCCGAAGGCGCGCCGCTCCCCGCTGCGCTCGTCGATGTCGAAGGTCTGGCTCAGCCCGATCGGATCGCTCATTCGGTCGGTGGCGTTGACGAAGCCCCCGAAGGAGCCCGACACGTTGCCGGGCAGGTCGACCTCGAGCGCTGCGGACGCGTGGACGCTCCGCTGGAGCCCCCCCGGGAGCCCGCCAACCTGTGCGCCCGGCACCTGGGGCACGAAGTTCGGCGTCTGGTGGGCCACGCCCACCCCGTGCACGGTGCGCACGGAGTCCGTAAGTCGATAGGTAGCGGTGAGTCGCGGATCGACGGCGAAGGCGGTGCGCCCCATGGACTGGAACACGTCCGCCCGGATCCCCGGGGTCACGCTGACGCGCCCTTCGGGCCACAACACCGCGTCCGCCCAGGCCCCGAAGGTGAGATCCGTGCGCTCCGGGAAGAGCGTCGGGAAGAGCAGCGGATCGCTGACGGCGGGATCGACCTCCAGGCCATACCGATCGACGGAGAAGTCTCCCCCTCCGCGGTAGACGGCACCGGCAGCGCGGTGCTCGATGCGAACGCGCCCGGCGAGCACGTCGTCGGAGATGTAGCCCGAGTTGCTCCGCGTCCGATCCCGTCCCCAGGTGAAGGCGGCGCGGGAGCGGGTCCGCGCTGAGAAGTCGTGGTCCCAGCGCAGGTCCACGCGGTGGAACTCGGTCCCGCCGAGCTGCCCGGAGGCGCTGTCGCCCGCGAAGTCGAAGGCGCCGAAACCGAAGATGCTGAGGGTGTCGCGATTGCCCAGCCGATAACCGACGAGACCCTGATAGTCCCAGTAATCGAGGCGCTGGTCCTGGCTGAGCATGCTGAGCAGCAGCGCCGTGTAGGAGTAGCGGCCCGCGAGGACCGCGTAGCCGCGCCCGTCCGCCCAGGGAGCTTCGACATAGGCGCCCGCGTCGAGCAGACGCACGCTGGCCTCGCCCTGGTAGGGGAACTGCGCCTGAGCGGGATCCGGCTCCACGAGGGTCGCCTCGACGGCCGCGCCCGCGTAGCGGCCGATGCGGGCGGGCATGGGGCCGCCGTACATGTCCACGCGCTTGATGAGCGCGGGGTGAATCACCGAGGGCCCCAAGAACGCGTGGTAGAGGAGCGGGACCCGGATCTCGTCGATGAAGAAGCCGACGTTCCCCGGCGGGGCTCCTCGGATGAAGAACATCGGCACGAAGGTGGCGATCGGTGTGACCCCGGGCAGCACCTCGATGGAGCGCAGGGGGTCGTCGAAGGCGCCCGGCAGGTTGCGGACCTCCGCGCGGCTGAAGGTGCGAGCGCCGGCCTCCTCCACCTGCCCCCAGACGACGATCTCCGTGATGGGCTCGCCCGTGGCCGCTCCCCCGCTGCTCCCCGCGCCAGGCCCCGGGGTGTCGTGCTCCGGGCTCGGCTCCTCCGGCGCCGTGGTCTGCTCGAAACGCACCTGGAAGAGGATGCGCGTGGCGATGGGCTCGCCGCCCCGGCGCGCGGGCTCGAAGCGCCAGCGTTTGGCGGCCCGCACCGCCGCGTCCGTGAAGGGCGGAGCGCCGCTCGTGGCGCGGACGTCCGTCACCTCCCCCTTCGTCGACACGACGAGCTCGAGCACGACCTCCGCCGTCCCGCTCGCTCCCTCGGGGTAGTCGACGGGCGTCGAGAGAGCCTCCGGCGGCGTGACGCCCGCGGCGGCGGGGGCGGACTTGTCGTCGGCGTGCGCGACGCCCGGCAGGACCGCGAGGAGCAGACCTCCAGCGAGGGACAGTCGCCCGAAAAAACGGCGCCCGAAGAAACGGCGCCCGAGGAAACGGCGCCCGAGAACACGACGCCCCCAGGAGCCGCCGCTCCCCTGGCGGCGCAGCGGTCGACTGCGGGTCGTCACGGTCGCAGTGGATCACGCGGCGGATCGACAGGTCAAGGGGCTCACATGAGCCGCAAACGGGGTGGCGTCAGGGGCCAGGCCGGGGATTTCGCGCTGCAGTGGCTCCGCTCTGCAGTGGCTCCGCTCTACAGGATTCGCTAGCTTTCGCCCGCCATGCCCCCCGCGCTCCCCGTCCATGAGCCCGCCCACGAGCCCGTTCCGGCCGCCGCTGCGGCCCCCTCCGGGGCGTCCGCGGAGGGGGCTGCACCGGCGGGGCCGTCGTCGGGGCCAGCTCCCGTGAATGGGTCCGCGGCGGGGCCCGCGAGTGGGTCGGTCGAGCTGGGTCCGGGGCTCGAACGTCGTCTGTACCGGCAGATGAAGAAGACCTGCGAGGACTACGAGCTGCTCGCGCCGGGGGACCGCATCCTCGTGGCCGTGAGCGGTGGCAAGGACAGCTACTGCCTGCTGCGACTGCTCGGCGCCCTCGTGAAGCGCGTCCCCTTCGAGGCCAGCGTGGTGGCGGTGCACCTCGATCAGAAGCAGCCGGGCTACGACGGGAAGCCGTTGGCAGATTGGCTCGCCCAGAGCGGCTTCGAGTACGAGATTTTGAGCGAGGACACCTACTCCGTCGTGGTCGAGCACGTCGAGCAGGGCGGGACCTATTGTTCCCTTTGTTCGCGGCTGCGGCGGGGTGTCCTGTACGGCGCCGCCGAGCGGCTCGGCTGCAACAAGATCGCCCTCGGCCACCACCGCGAGGACGCCCTCGAGACGTTCCTCATGAACCTGTTCTACGGCGGCAAGCTGCAGTCGATGCCGCCGAAGTATCTCACGGACGACGGCCGCTTCGAGGTGATCCGCCCGCTCATCCAGTGCGACGAGCCCAGCATCGCGGCCTTGGCCAAGCAGCTCGAGTTCCCGATCCTGCCCTGCAACCTCTGCGGATCTCAGCCAGGGTTGAAGCGAGACCGCATGGCGGAGCTGCTCACCACCCTCGAAGCGGAGAACCCCCACGTGAAGAGCGTGATGATGGCGGCCCTCGCCAACGTGTGCCCGACGCATCTGCTCGACAGAGACGTGCAGCGGGCCTGGGCGGAGCGGGATCCGGAGATCCCCGCGAAGGCGAGCCTGGCGGCTGGAAAGCCTCGCGCCACGGGCCGGCAGCTCCCGGTTCTCTGACGCCCCCATCGGCGCCACGGAGTCGTCCAGCGCGTCGGCGGACCACGAGGGCCTGTGCCGGCCCACGATGGCCTGCGCCGGCCCACGACGACCTGGTGCGTCGGCGGAGGGGGCTCACGTCGCCGCGCGGCGGGTGCCCGACGGGCCGCGGAGCGGGGGTTCACGACGGCGCCCGGAGCGGGCTCACGCGCGGCGGTGCGGTCACGAACCGCACGGGGAGCGAACGCTCCGCGAACGCTCACACCGTCGCGCGGAGATATCCCGCAGAGCGCCGAATGGCATGTTGCGACGACGCCGCAGGAGCGCGCGCGGTCCCGCTTAGAGGCACTCCGGGCGGTAGGACTTGATGCCGTCCTTGAAATAGTACGGGGGATCGCAGTTGACCGTCCGCGTCGTAGGAGCGGCCGGAGGCGGCGAAGCCGGCGGGGCAGCGCTCGCCGTGGGCGGCGGCGTGGGCGACGGAGCACGCCGCCGCGCCGAGGGGCGCGTGGTCGCCCGCGCAGCGCTCGACGATCGCCCAGCCTTGTCCGTGTCTTTGCCGGTGGTTTGCGGCGAAGGCGTCGCCTTGGACGCCTCGGCGGGCTCGACGCGAGCGGGAGCCGAGCGGCCGCTCGCGGAACCGCCGCCTTGCCCGAGGTGTCCCGGGCGCGAGCCTGGCGCCGCCGTGTCCGACGAGGTCGTCTCGGCTCCATCCGGGGGCCCGGACGTCGTGGGAGCCTCTCCAGAGATCGACTCCGGGCGACTGGCGTGGACCTCTGCGGTCCACCGCTCACTGAGAGCCCACAGCACCGCCGCGGCCGCCAAACCGGTCACCAGCAGCCAAACGACGATGCCTCGCCGCGCAGGGCGCTCCTCCTCCTCAAGCACCAACGTCTGCGTCTGCTCCGCTTGCGGAGGGATCGAGCGCTTGGCGAGGGCGAGCCGGATCTTCGATGCGGTGCGGTCGCGGTCGTCCGCGAAGGCGACCGCGAGCACCTCGCCGATCTCCCGCAGGGGAGGACGACGCCCCGTCGAGGCGATGTACGCGTCGAGATCGTCGCGCAGCTCGAGGGCCGTGGCGTAGCGTTCCTCGACCTGGGCCGCAGTGGCTTTGGCGATGATTCCCGCCAACTGCACGTCGACGGACGCCTCCGGCGGGACGGGAGGAATCTCCCCCGTCGCCAGGCGATGCATGATCACCGGCTCCCGGAGCCCCTCCCACATCCGCTTGCCGACGGCGATCTCCCAGAGCAAGACCCCGATCGCGAAGACGTCCGCGCGCCGGTCGACCTGGTTGCCGAGGAGCTGTTCGGGAGCCATGTACGAGAGCTTCCCCTTCACGTCCTCCGTCACCGCGTCGGAGACGGCCCCGGCCATCTTCGCGATGCCGAAATCGAGGACCTTCGCCGAACCGTCGTAGGTGACGAAGAGGTTGTGGGGGCTCACGTCTCGGTGGACGACGTTCATGAGCTCTCCGCCGAAGTCGCGGAGCTCATGGGCGTAGTGCAACCCCGCGAGCACCTCCGAGCACACGGTGAGCAACATGATCTGCGTCAGCGCTTGCGCCCTGAGGATCTCCTGCAGGGTCTTGCCCTCCAGGTACTCCATGATCAGGCACGGCGACTCGGCGTCGAGATCGACGTCGTACACCTGCACGAGGTTCGGGTGATTGAGCTGCGCGCAGAGCTTCGCCTCGTCGACGAACAGCTTCCGGATCGTGGGGTTCTCCAGCGCGTCTCGTCGGATCGTCTTGAGCACGACGAGCTTCTCGAAGCCCCCTGGTCCCTTCGCCTTCGCGAGCAGCACGCGGGCCATGCCCCCCTCGCCAATGGCCATGAAGGGCAGATAGCTCATCCCACCGTCGCCGAGGATGGGGGAGCTCATGTCGAACTCACCCGTGGCTTCCACGGTGTGCAGGCTCCCGGGCGCGGTCATGGCCCCCTAGCTTGCCATGAAGGCGTCCACTCAGAAACTCCCGGTCGCCATGATCCCGAAGGAGTCTCCTCTCGGATCGACGGCGACGGACACCTGGGGGACGGACTCACGCACGGTGGGTCGCACGAGGTAGATGATCCCCGCGGTGAGCAGAGCCGCTGCTCCCGCCCCCGCCGAGATGTCCCCGATGAGATACATGCGCTTCATGTTCGACATGTCGTCGTCCGTACAGTTCGGTGCGCAGCTCTCCTCCAGGCGACCTTGCTCGCTCTTGCCGAGGCCCGCGAGGACACCGTAGGTGGCGAGGCCCGCGATCCCCAGGCCGAGGAGCGGGTAGACCACCGTCGGCGTGGGGCGCGAAACCTTCTCCGTCATGGGGGGCGCCTGGGGCGCCGCTGCCGCGGGCGAGCTCTGGAACTCGAAGCTGACGAGCCGCATCCTCTGCCCCGCGGGCAAGGTGACCGTCCGTGTGATGGCCTCGTGGGGCGGAAGCGTGGCGCGCACGGTATGGGACCCCGGGTTGACCTGGAAGCCCCGCACCTTGTCCTCGACGAGGACGCCGTCGACGGTGATCGTCGCGTCGGGCGCGTCCTTCCCGTCGACCGTGACCTCGAAGACCATGGAGGGGGTCGCGGCCTCCACGTCCCCCATCCAGCGGCCACAGTCTTCGATGATGACCCCGGGGCACTCCGCCCTCGAGCAGAGCTGCAGCTGAGCCTGAGCCTCGAGGAGCTTGCCGTTCTTCCTGAGCTCCTGTGCCTCACCGTGCGCGGCGAAGCACTTCTGGCGAGCGGTGTCTCCGCCTTCCTCTCCGGCTTCGGTGGCCCTGGCTTCTTCGGCGTGGACCGGCGCGGTCACGACGGCCGACGCGACCATCAACGCGGCGGCCAGAGCTGAGCGATTGCAAAGTAGTCTTGCCATTCCTAGATGCACTCCGGCTTGTAAGTCTTCACGCCACCGGAAAAGTAATAGGGCGGCTTGCAGTTCACGTCGTCGCTCCCCTTCGAAGCGGACGCCGCACCCTTCACGTCCGTGCCCTTCCGCCCGGACGCCACGCCCGAGGACCTCCTCGGCTTGGTTCGCGCGGAGGGCTCGGCCTCTTCCGAGTCGGATGCAGCTGCTTCGCCCCCCTCTTCGGAGATCGCTTCGGGGTCCCCGGCGCCGACTGCTCCGGGAGCGACGGCGGAAGCGCGCGCGGACGCAGCGCGACGCGACGCCTTCGCGCTGGCGTCCTCGGCCTCCGACGTGGGAGTCAACTCGATGGCGAGCCTCGTGTCCGCCTCGCTGACGAACGTTCGCTCGACCGCCTCGTACCCGTCGTGGACCACTCGCAGGACGTGCGCCGAGCCTTCCGGGAGCCGCGCGCTCCCCCGCCCCACCCCGAGCTCCGTCCCATCGAGGAAGATGGTCGCCGTGGCGGGCTCCACTTCGACCACGACCTCGTGCAAGGTCGGCTCGGCTTCCGCGGTGGCGGCCGCCTGCAGCGCCTCGGAGTCCTCCATCAGCCGCGGCGCGATCAGCGCGACGGCCGCGATCAGGAGCGCCGCCGGGAGAGCATAGGCGAACCACGGGAGCCCCCGGCCCTTCGTCGCGGTCGCTTCCGTGCGCCAGAGGCCGGTCCCCGTGCCTTGGCTCGACGCCTCCTGTCGCTCCTCGGGTGCCTGAGCTTCGAGGTCACCACCAAGCGGTTGCTCCAGGCCTTGGGGCAGAGCCGCCGCCTGGGGAACCTCGACGTGGACCGGTCGCGTCGGAGGAGGCACGACGGGTGTGGGCGCTTCGGAGCGTTCGCGCTCGATACGCTGGATGGCCTCGGTGATCTCCCGCTGCCGTCGATCGCGGCGCTCGCTGCAGGTCGCGGCGAGCATGTCGCCGATGTCGCGCGCCAACACCTGCCCCACCCCGGGCAAACCGTCGAGGTACCGCTCCAAGGCGAGCCGCATCTCGTCGGCCGAGGAGAAGCGCTCGTCTCGGGAGTACGCCATGGCGCGGTCGACGATCGCCCTCAGCTCCGCGTCGAAGGACTCGTCGAGCCGCGGGATGCGCCCCTCCGCCACCGCTCGCACGATCTCTCCTTGAGCGATACTGCCCCACAGCCTGCGGTTCGCGAGCATCTCGAACAGGACGCAGCCCATCGCGTACACGTCCGCCCGGCAGTCGAGGACGTCGCCCCGGATCTGCTCGGGAGACATGTAGGAGATCCGACCCTTGAGGATGCCCGTCCGCGTCGCCCGCTCGGTGTCGTCCGCCTTGGCGATCCCGAAGTCAAGCAGCTTCACGCAGCCGTCGTAGGTCAGGAAGATATTCTGCGGGCTGACGTCGCGGTGGACGATGCCGAGGGGCCGGCCATCGTAGTCGGCGAGGCGGTGCGCGTAGTGCAGGCCCGCGAGCGCCTCACAGATCGCCCGGATCCGCAGGGGCAGCGTGAAGGCTTCGCCCGTCGCGCGGAGGGCGTCGGCGAGACAGAGTCCGTCCAGGTACTCCATCACGAGCATCGCGCCGTGCTCCAGCTCGACGATCTCGGTGACCCGGACGACGTTCGGGTGGTTGAGTCGCGCCGAGAGGCGCGCCTCCTCCATGAACAGCGCGCGCGCCTCGGCGCTGTGGC
>Ga0207873_1003867_pt1 | contig 10454 bp, 7 predicted proteins | sample BGWIniCompost_FD_187373 | JGI IMG/M metagenome (GOLD analysis project Ga0207873, IMG submission 187373) | Cellulose adapted compost microbial communities from Newby Island Compost Facility, Milpitas, CA, USA - BGW Initial Compost (SPAdes)... ... | reverse complement strand
GCGTAGTCCACGCCCTTGTGCATGCGCTGGGTGCCCAGCACCGGATGGCGGCGGGTGCCGAAGCGCGAGCTCAGGCGCGCGTACTGGATCGGGCTACGGATGAAGCTCTTCTTGAGCGGCCGGCCCTCGGCGGTGAAGTACTCGGCCTTGCCGTCGCGCTCGAAGCGCACCGCCGTGAACGGCTTGCCCTTGGCGGTGAACACCGCCGCGGTCACCGGGCCGGAGCGGATCAGTTCGCCCTCGCGCCAGGTCTGCTCGACCACCACCGAGAAGCGGTCGCTGGCGGTGACGTCGCGGTCGAAGTCGATGTCGTACTTGAACACCTCGTCGGTGAGCGTGTTGATCACCGCCGGGCTCAGGCCCAGCCTGCGCGCGGAATGGAACAGCGAGCGGCCGACCTTGCCGCTGATCACCGCGGTGCGCACCTCGACCGGGCGCTCGATGACCTTCTCGGCCACCTGGTCGCCCTCGAGCGACAGCTCGACCCGCTGGGTGTCGCTGCGGTCGTAGCGGAACGCGAGCAGGCGGCCGTCGGGGGCCTGCTCGAACGCCAGTTCGGCGCCCGGGCGCAGGCGGGTCAGGGCCTCGCGGTCCGGGGTCGCGTCGAGCAGGCGGTGCAGTGTGGCGGCGGGGATCCCGCGCTGCTGGAAGATCGCGCCCAGGGTCTGGCCCGACTCGACCCGCACCAGCTCCCAGTTGCGCAGCTGCTCGGCGCGCTGCGGCGCCTTGGGCAGCGGCGGCAGCGGCAGCGCCATGGTGGTGATCTCGGGCGCGTCCTCGGCCACGCGCATGGCGTTGGAGAAGCCCGGCACCAGGCCGATCACCAGTGCGCCGAGGGTGGCGAACAGGCTGGCGTGGGCCCAGTCGCGTCGGGTCCAGCGGCCGTTGAACGGCAATCGCGCCGCGAGGTCGCGCGGATCGACGTGGAGCCGTTCGTTGGCGGTGTTCTCGGCAGCGGCACGCAGGTTGTGTTCCCGGATGGCCTGGCGACGGGCGTCATCCGGTGACATCGAGGGCGGCTGCGACATGACGGGTGGTCCGGGGCGTGACGGGCACGTCAGCGCGGTAACATAAGGACATGAACTGGGTGCGTCAAACCCTTGTTGTCCAAAGGGTTTCGCGAGCGCACACTTGTTAACGCATCCTTTACGGCTTCCTTTGACCGGCATCACACCCCGGATGCCGCCTCCCCGCGCCCCGATCCCATGACCCAGCCCGTCTTCGACCCCGCCACCCTGGAGCTGCTCGCCCGCGGCGCCGACGAGATCCTCAAGCGCGAGGAGCTGGAGGCCCGGCTCAAGCTGGGGCGCCCGCTGCGGGTCAAGGCCGGGTTCGACCCGACCGCCCCCGACCTGCACCTGGGCCACACGGTGCTGCTGAACAAGATGCGCCAGTTCCAGGACCTCGGCCACCAGGTGGTGTTCCTGATCGGCGACTTCACCGGGATGATCGGCGACCCGACCGGCAAGAGCGCCACCCGCAAGCCGCTCAGCCGCGAGGACGTGCTCGAGAACGCCCGCACCTACGAGGCGCAGGTGTTCAAGGTGCTCGACCGCGAGCGCACCGAGGTCCGGTTCAACAGCGAGTGGTTCGGCAAGATGTCGGCCGCCGACATGATCCGCCTCGCCGGCCAGCACACGGTGGCGCGGATGCTCGAGCGCGACGACTTCGCCAAGCGCTACGCCGCCCGGCAGCCGATCGCGATCCACGAGTTCCTCTACCCGCTGGTGCAGGGCTACGACTCGGTGGCGCTGAAGGCCGACGTCGAGCTCGGCGGCACCGACCAGAAGTTCAACCTGCTCATGGGCCGCGGCCTGCAGGAAGCGCACGGCCAGCCGCCGCAGATCGTGCTGACCATGCCCCTGCTCGAGGGCCTGGACGGCGTCCACAAGATGAGCAAGTCGCTCGGCAACTACATCGGCATCACCGAGCCGGCGATCGACATCGTCAACAAGACGATGAAGATCGGCGACGAACTGATGTGGAAGTGGATCGAGCTGCTGAGCTTCGAGATCTCGATCGCGCAGGCGCAGAAGCTCAAGGCCGAGGTCGCCGCCGGCCTGAACCCGCGCGACGTGAAGCTGCGCCTGGCGCGCGAACTCGCGACCCGCTTCCACGACGCCGCCGCGGCCGAGACAGCGATCGCCGGCTGGCACGCCGCGGTCACCGGCCAGGGCGACACCTCGCTGCTGCCGCTGCAGGAGGTCGCGATACCCGCCGAGGGGCTGCGCATCGCCGCGCTGCTCACCGCCGCCGGGATCACCCCGTCGAACTCGGAGGCCAACCGCAAGCTCAAGGAGCGCGCGGTGAAGGTGGACGGCGCCGTGGTCGAGGACGCCGGCCGGGTGTTCACGCCCGGCTTCGAGGGCGTGCTGCAGGTCGGCAAGCGCAACTTCGCGCGCGTGCGCCTCGTCACCGGCTGACGACATGCGGCAGGCAAGGCTTGCCGCATGACTCCCGGACTGATGGCCCAGCTCGACGTCGTGGGCAGCATGGCGGTCGCCATGGTGCTCGGCGGGCTGGTCGGCTACGAGCGCGAACTCAAGCGCCGGCCCGCGGGGTTCCGCACCCACATGCTGGTGGCCGGCGCCTCGGCGCTGCTGGTCGCGATCGGCGCGCTGACCGTGGACATGCACCTGTCCGGCCGGTCGGCGGGCGTGCTCCGGGTCGATCCGCTGCGCCTGGTGGAAGCGGTGATCGGCGGGGTCGCCTTCATCGGCGCCGGCACGATCTTCGGCGAGAGCCGCCGCGGCGGGGAGACCATCGCCGGCATCACCACCGCCGCCTCGCTGCTGACGGTGGCGGTGATCGGCGTGGCCGCGGGGCTGGACTACTACATCGTCGCCGTCGCCGCCACGGCGCTGGCGCTGTTCGTGCTGGTGGCGCTGTCCTGGTGGGAGCGCCGCCGGCCGTCGGGGCCGGTCCCGCGCGAAGGCGGCTGAGCCGGGCTCAGGCGATCCGCAGCGCCGCCAGCACCAGCAGGGCGAGCACGCACAGGAAGCCGGCGAGCCAGACCAGGCTGCGCGCGCTCGCCGCGCCGGCCAGGAACAGGACGCCGTGCAGCACGCGCAACGCCACGAACGCGACCGCGAGCAGCGCGATGGTGGCGGGGGCCACGCCGGCCAGCTGCGCCATCACCACCCCGGCGGCGAACGGCGCGAAGGCCTCGAACGCGTTGAGGTGGGCGGCATTCGCGCGCTGGACGCGGTCGTTGCCGGACTGTGCGGCCAGCCAGGCGCGCGGGTTGCGGTTGTCGTACCTGGACCCCGAGGCCTTGGCCAGCGAGATCCAGACGTAGGGCAGCAGGGCGGCGATCAGCACGCACCAGTAGGCGGTGGCGAGGGTCATGGGCGGTCTCCGGTCAGGGGAGGCCCAGTAGACCATCGCGCGGGTGGCGGCCGCGGGACGAAGCGGCTGCAAGCGGGTGGGCGGCGCGGCGGCGGCGCCCCCCTCCCGGCCCCTCCCCCCGCGGGCGGGGGAGGGAGTGCGCGGTGGCGGCGGCGGCCACCTCGACGGCCGGCCCTCCCCCGCGGACGGGGAAAGGGACCGCGGGAATCGCCGCTGCGGCCGTGGCGCCCCCTCCCCCGCCCGCGGGGGAGGGTCGGGGTGGGGGCAGCCCGCAGCACCCCCGGAAAAAGGGAACGGCGCCCGCAGGCGCCGTTCCCGACACGACCCTCGATGCGCCGGGCTTACTGCGCGCCCGCCCGCGCCGCGTCGCGCGCGGCCTTGAAGGGATTGCCTTCGTACCAGTTCGGCCACTGGTCGCCGTCGGCCAGGGTCCGACCGACGTCGTGCAGCAGTTCCAGGTCCTCGACCATGCCGTCCCAGCGCCAACCGTCGTGGATCTCGTCGCTGGGCTGGTGGTAGCGGCGTGCGTACTCCTCGGACGCGGCCTTGCCGGCCGCCTCGCCGCCCTCGAGCAGGTCGCCGCCGCCCTTGGCGTACAGCGCCGGCACGCCGGCCTTGGCGAAGTTGAAGTGGTCGGAACGGAAGTAGTAGCCGCCGGCCGGGTTGCTCTCCTCCACCAGCGTGCGGCCCTGGGCGCCGGCCAGCGGCGCGAGGATGTCCTCGAGCTCGGAGTTGCCCTTGCCGGTGACCACCACGTCGCGCGAACGGCCGGCCACGCTCATCGCGTCGAGGTTGACGACGGCCACGGTCTTCTCCAGCGGGAACGGCGGCTGGGCGACGTAGTACTTCGAACCCAGCAGGCCCGATTCCTCCAGCGTCACCGCCACGAACACCACCGAGCGCCGCGGCGGCCGGGCCGCGAACTTCTCCGCGATCTCGATGATGCCGGCCACGCCGGTGGCGTTGTCGACCGCGCCGTTGTAGATCGTGTCGCCCTCGCCCTCGTGCTTGCCGAGGTGGTCCCAGTGGGCCATGTAGATCACGGTTTCCTCGGGCGCCCCGGTGCCGCGCAGGTAGCCGACGACGTTGCGCGAGGACTTCTCGCTCACGGTGCTGCGCAGGTCGAAGGACACCTTGGCCTTCAGCGGCACCGGCTTGAAGCCGCGGCGGTTGGCGGCCGCGTACTGCTCGTCCAGGTCCAGCCCGGACTCGGCGAACAGCTGCCGCGCCACCTCGCCGGTGATCCAGCCCTGGGCCGGGATGCGCGGCTCCGGGTCGTCCTCGGGGCGCAGGTCGAACTGCGGGCCGGACCAGGAGTTGCGCACCACCTCCCAGCCATAGGACGCGCCTTCGGTGTCGTGGATGATGAGCGCGGCGGCGGCGCCCTGGCGCGCGGCCTCCTCGAACTTGTAGGTCCAGCGCCCGTAGTAGGTCATGCGCTTGCCTTCGAACAGCGACTCGTCGCCGGCGTGGAAGCCCGGGTCGTTGACCAGGACCACCACCGTCTTGCCCTTGACGTCGAGGCCTTCGTAGTCGTTCCAGCCCTGCTCGGGCGCGTTGACGCCGTAGCCGACGAACACCAGCTCGCTGTCGGCCACGCTCACCAGCTCCTGGCCGGTGCGGGTGCCGAGCACCATGTCGGTGCCGAACTTCAGTTCGCGCTGGTGGCCGTTGCTGTCCAGGCGCAGCACGGTGGACTCGTCGGCGGTGGTCTCGACCATCGGCACGGCCTGGAAGTACGTGCCGTTGTCGCCGCCGGGCTCCAGCCCGATGCGCTCGTACTGGGCCTGGATGTAGGCCACCGTCTTCTCTTCGCCGGCCGAGCCGGGCGCGCGGCCCTCGAACTCGTCCGAGGCCAGCGTCTCGACCAGCACCCGCAGGTCGTCGGCGTCGATGTCGGCCTTGAAGGCGTGCCCGTCCGTGGACGCGGTGGGAGCCGTGGTGCCCGCATCGGGCGCGCGGCTGCACGCGGCCAGCAGCAGGCTGCCGGCGCAGAGGAGGATCAGGGTGGAACGCATCCGGGAACTCCGAGAATGGCGGTGCCCGGATTCTACGCGGCCGGCGCGCGCGTGGCGCGCCGGCGGCGCCGGAGTCAGTCGCGGGGCGCGCGCGCGCCGCTGTACGGCACCGGCGTGGCGCCGGTCACCGCGCCTGTGCGGGCGGTCTCGTGCACGTACAGGTCGACCTCGCGGTCGAAGCGCAGCGGGCCTTCGACCACCGCGTCGGGGCCGATCACGATCCTCGGCCGGCGCTTGATCTGCACCGGGAACCAGTTCGAGCTCGGGCGGGTGACGGTGACGCCGCCGCGCACGTGCGAACCGATGCCCACGGTGATGTCGCCACCCACGGTGGTGATGCCGCCGTCGAGGTCGACGTCGACCAGCCCGATCGAGCCGTTGACCGTTTCGATGTCGCCGCCGACGCTGCTGCCGCGGTCGACGAAGATCCCGCCGTTCACGGTCTCGATGTCCCCGCGCACCCGCACGCGCGACCCGACCCGGATCTGGCCGTTCACCGTGGCCAGGCTGTCGGCGACCACGTCGTCGCCGACATGGATGCTGCCGTTCACGGTCTCGGCATCCTTGACCTGGGCGCCGGCCTCGATGGTGATGCTGCCGTTGACGGTCTCGACGTCGCCGTAGGCGCGTCCGGCCTGGGCGACGATGCTGCCGTTGACCTTGCTGATGTCCTGCTGCGCGAACGCCGGCGCCGCGCCCAGGAGGGCGGCGCAGGCCAGGGCCAGGAGGGTGGTTGCACGCTTCATGTCGGTTCTCCCGGGTGGGGCGGCGCGGTTGCCGCTGCAACGGTCGCCGCCGTGACGTTGGCCTACAGCTTGCACCCGCTTGGCTACAATCGCACCAGTCGAAAGTCACCGGGACTCCCGTCGTGCCTGCATCCGCCCCCCGCGCCAGCCGCCCCCGCCCCGTGGTCCTGCTGATCCTGGACGGCTGGGGCCATCGCGACGACCCGCGCGACAACGCTATCGCCCTGGCCAACGTGCCGACCTGGCGCGGCCTGCTGGCCGGGCACCCGACCACGCTGGTCCACACCGAGGGCCGCTTCGTCGGGCTGCCGGACGGGCAGATGGGCAATTCCGAAGTCGGGCACATGAACATCGGCGCCGGGCGCATCGTGTACCAGGACCTGACCCGGATCGACGCCGCGATCGAGGACGGCAGCTTCTTCGACAACGCCGAGCTCAACGCCGCGTGCGAGGCGGTCCTGGGCAACGGCGGCACGCTGCACGTGATGGGACTGCTCTCTCCCGGCGGTGTGCACAGCCACGAGGCACACCTGTTCGCGATGCTCGACCTGGCCGCGCGGCGCGGCGTGGCGCGCGTCGCCGTGCACGCCTTCCTCGATGGCCGCGACACCCCGCCGCGCTCGGCCGAGTCCAGCCTGCGCGCGCTGCAGGAGCGCTGCGCCGCGCTGGGCAACGCGCACGTGGCCAGCGTGTCCGGCCGCTACTACGCGATGGACCGCGACAGGCGCTGGGAGCGGGTGCGCCTGGCCTGGGACGCGATCGTCGAGGCGCAGGGCGATGCGCCGGACGCGCTGGCCGCGCTGCAGGCGGCGTATGCGCGCGACGAGAACGACGAGTTCGTGAAGCCGACCGCGATCGCGGGCGCCCGGCCGATGCGCGACGGCGACGCGGTGGTGTTCATGAACTTCCGCGCCGACCGCGCGCGCCAGCTCAGCGCCGCGTTCGTGTCGCCAGGCTTCGACGGCTTCGGCCCCGGCGTGCGCCGCCCGGCCCTGTCGCGCTACGTGTGCCTGACCGAGTACGACGCCACCCTGCCGGCGCCGGTCGCGTTCGCGCCCGACAACCTGGTCAACACCCTGGGCGAGGTGCTGGCCGCGCACGGGATGACCCAGCTGCGCATCGCCGAGACCGAGAAGTACGCCCACGTCACCTTCTTCATGAGCGGCGGCCGCGAGCAGCCGTTCCCGGGCGAGGAGCGGATCCTGGTGCCCAGTCCCAAGGTCGCGACCTACGACCTGCAGCCGGAGATGAGCGCGCCGGAGGTGTGCGAGAAGCTGCTGGAGGCGATCGAGGCCGAACGCTTCGACGCGATCATCTGCAATTTCGCCAACCCCGACATGGTCGGCCACACCGGCGTGCTGGAGGCGGCGATCAAGGCGGTGGAGACGGTGGACCAGGCGGTCGGCAAGATCATCGCCGCGGTGCGCGCGAAGGGCGGCGAACTGCTGGTCACCGCCGACCACGGCAACTGCGAGATGATGCGCGACCCCGAGACGGGCGAGCCGCACACCTCGCACACCGTCGGCCCGGTGGACCTGGTCTACGTCGGCAGCCGCGACGCGCGCCTGCGCAGCGGCGGCGCCCTGCGCGATCTGGCGCCCACCCTGCTCGACATGCTGGGGCTGGAGAAGCCGGCGGAAATGACCGGCGCGAGCCTGCTGGTCCCGAAGGGATGACCGGACGCGTCCGCGCGCGGGCCTGGGCGGCGCTGCTGCTCGCGGCCTGCGTCGCGGCGCCCGCGACGGCCCAGCAGTCGCGCGACGCCGAGCGCCGGCTCGAGGCAGTGCGCAAGGAACTGCGCGAGGTCGCCAGCGAACGCCGCAAGCTCGAGGGCGAGCGCGGCGCCGCGGCCCGGCGCCTGCGCGAACTCGATGAACGGGTGGCGCGCAGCGCACGTGCGCTGCAGGCGACCACGGCCGAACTCGAGCGCCAGCAGGCCGCGCTCGGGGAACTGTCGGAGCGTCGCGACGCCCTGCGCACGCGTCTGTCCGCCCAACGCGGGGAGCTGCGCACGCTGCTGCGCGCCAGCTACACCGCCGGCGACGCCGCGCCGCTGAAGCTGCTGCTGGCCCAGGACCAGCTCGCCGACGCCGGCCGCGCGCTCACCTACCAGCGCTACCTGCAGCGCCAGCGCGCGGCGCGGATCGCGGCCCTGGCCGGGGAACTCGCCGGCCTCGAGGCGCTCGAGCGCGAGCTGGCCGAACGCCGCGCCGAACTCGAGCGCGCCCGCGAAGCGCAGCAGGCGCAGGTGGCCGCCCTCGAGCGCGATCGCAAGGCGCGCGCCACCGCCCTGTCGGACCTGGAAGCCCGCTACCGCGATCGCAACCAGCGCGAGCAGGCGCTCGGGCGCGACGCGCGCGCGCTCGAACGGCTGCTCGAACGCCTGCGTGCGGCCGCCGCGCGCGCCGAGGCCCAGCGCCGCCAGGCGCCGGCCGCCGGGACCCAGCGCGCGCCGGCGCAGACCGCGCGGACCACGCCACCGCCCCAGGTCGGCGGCCTGGGCTGGCCGGTCTCGGGCGCGTTGCTGGCGGGCTACGGTGCGCGCATGCCCGACGGCCGCAACAGCCAGGGCGTGCTGATCGGCGCGCCCGCCGGCACCCAGGTGCGCGCGGTCGCCGACGGCACCGTGGTGTTCGCCGACTGGATGACCGGCTACGGCATGATCCTGATCATCGACCACGGCGGCGGCACGATGAGCCTGTACGCGCACTGCGACAGCCTGCTGCGCGAGGCCGGCGCCCGGGTCAAGCGCGGCGATCCGGTGGCCACGGTCGGCAACTCGGGCGGCCAGGGCCAGCCTGCGCTGTATTTCGAGCTGCGCCGCGACGGCAAGCCGGTCAATCCCGGCGGCTTCCTGCAGCGCCGCTGAGCGGCGGCGCGCCTGCACCTGACGCCACCGGGGCCGGCACGCATAATCGGGCCCTGGCCGCGCCGCGCGGTCCACGTCCGCCGCTTCCGGAGTCGCCATGAGGTTGCCCACCCTGCCACTGCTCGCCGTCCTGCTCATGCTGGCGTCCCCGTCCGCGCTGGCCTGGCAGGCGCAGCCGTCGCCCGCGGACGCCGCGACCCCGGCGCCGGACGCAGCGGCAGGTCCGCAGGAGCCGCCCACAGTGCCGCCGGCCGAACCCGCGGATCCGGAAACGGACGCCGCGCCGGCCGGTCCCGGGGCTGCCGGCGACGGGCCGCCCGCCGACCCGTCGCCGGCAGCCTCCGGTCCGGCCGCGGACGACCCGCCCGCCAACCCGGCCGACCCGGCGGACGCCGGCGAACCGGTGCCGGCCAGCGACGACCCCGACGCCGCCGAGAGCGCCGCCACCGGGGTGCCGCTGGACGAGATCCGCCGCTACGTCGGGGTGTTCAACGCGATCCGCCAGGGCTACGTCGACCCGGTCGACGACCGCAAGCTGATGACCTCGGCGATCCGCGGCCTGCTGCTCGACCTCGACCCGCACAGCGCCTACATGGAGAAGAGCGCGGCCGAGGCCTTCGACGAGGGCACCACCGGCGCCTACGACGGCATCGGCGTGGAGGTGCTGCAGCTGCCCGACGGCAAGGTGAAGGTCATCGCGCCGATCGACGACACGCCCGCGGCCAGGGCCGGGATCCGCTCCGGCGACACCATCGTCGCCGTCGACGGCCGCCCGCTGACCCCGGCCGACGCGGAAGGCCACGGCCCGCTGCGCGGCCCGCCCGGCACGCGCGCCGTGCTGACCGTGCTGCGCGAGGGCGAGCCCGAGCCGCTGGAGATCACCGTGCACCGCGACACCATCCGCGTGGCCAGCGTGCGCGGGCGCCTGCTCGAACCGGGATACGGCTACGTGCGCATCAGCCAGTTCCAGGTCGAGACCGGCGACGACTTCGCCCGCACCGTGCGCGAACTGCAGGCCGACGGCCCGCTCAAGGGCCTGGTGATCGACCTGCGCAGCAACCCCGGCGGGCTGCTCACCGCCGCGGTGCGCGTCGCCGACGACCTGCTCGACAGCGGGCGCATCGTCAGCACCCGCGGCCGCAACCCGGTCAACGACACCGAATTCAGCGCCACGCCGGGCGACATCCTCGACGGCGCGCCGGTGGTGGTGATCATCGACGCCGGCTCGGCCAGCGCCTCGGAGGTGCTGGCCGGCGCGCTGCGCGACAACGGCCGCGCGCGCATCGTCGGCAGCCGCAGCTTCGGCAAGGGCTCGGTGCAGACAGTGATGCCGCTGGGCAACGGCGACGCGGTCAAGCTCACCACCGCACGCTACTTCACCCCCAGCGGACGCTCGATCCAGGCCCGCGGCATCGACCCGGACGTCGTGCTCCAGCCCGACCCGCCCGCGCGCCCGGCTGCCCGCTCCCGCTA
>Ga0207873_1003865_pt1 | contig 10456 bp, 6 predicted proteins | sample BGWIniCompost_FD_187373 | JGI IMG/M metagenome (GOLD analysis project Ga0207873, IMG submission 187373) | Cellulose adapted compost microbial communities from Newby Island Compost Facility, Milpitas, CA, USA - BGW Initial Compost (SPAdes)... ... | reverse complement strand
CATCAACACCGAGGACGGTGTCAACGAGGAGCGGCGCCTGGAGTACCGCTTCCTCGACCTGCGCCGCGAGCGCATGCACCGCAACATCATGCTGCGCACCAAGGTGATCTCGGCGATCCGCCAGAAGATGACGGCGCTGGGCTTCAACGAGCTGGCCACCCCGATCCTCAGCGCGACCTCCCCCGAGGGCGCCCGTGACTTCGTGGTGCCCTCCCGGCTCCACCCGGGCAAGTTCTACGCCCTGCCGCAGGCGCCGCAGCAGTTCAAGCAGCTGCTGATGATCTCCGGCTTCGACCGCTACTTCCAGATCGCGCCCTGCTTCCGGGACGAGGACGCGCGCGCAGACCGCTCACCGGGCGAGTTCTACCAGCTCGACGTGGAGATGAGCTTCGTCGAGCAGGAGGACGTCTTCCAGCCGATCGAGAAGGTGATGACCGAGCTCTTCGAGGAGTTCGGCAACGGCCGCCACGTCACCTCGCCGTTCCCGCGGATCCCGTTCCGCGAGGCGATGCTGAAGTACGGCTCCGACAAGCCGGACCTGCGCGCCAAGCTGGAGCTCGTCGACATCACCGACATCTTCGAGGGCTCGGAGTTCAAGGCCTTCGCCGGCAAGCACGTCCGCGCGCTGCCGGTGCCGGACGTCTCCGGCCAGCCGCGCAAGTTCTTCGACCAGCTCGGTGACTTCGCGGTCGCCCAGGGCGCCAAGGGCCTGGCCTGGGTCCGCGTCGGCGAGGACGGCTCGCTGACCGGCCCGATCGCCAAGTTCCTCACCGAGGAGAACGTCGCCGAGCTGACCAAGCGCCTCTCGCTGGCCCCCGGCCACGCGGTGTTCTTCGGCGCGGGCGAGTTCGACGAGGTCTCCAAGATCATGGGCGCTGTCCGCGTGGAGGCCGCCAAGCGCGCCGGCCACTTCGAGGAGGACGTCTTCCGCTTCTGCTGGATCGTCGACTTCCCGATGTACGAGCGGGACGAGGAGACCGGCAGGATCGACTTCTCGCACAACCCGTTCTCCATGCCGCAGGGCGGCCTGGAGGCCCTGGAGACCCAGGACCCGCTGGAGATCCTGGGCTGGCAGTACGACATCGTCTGCAACGGCGTGGAGCTGTCCTCGGGCGCGATCCGGAACCACGACCCGGAGATCATGCTCAAGGCCTTCGAGATCGCCGGCTACGACCGGGAGACCGTCGAGGAGAAGTTCGCCGGCATGCTCCGCGCGTTCCGCTTCGGCGCCCCGCCGCACGGCGGCATCGCGCCGGGCGTCGACCGCATCGTGATGCTGCTGGCCGACGAGCCCAACATCCGCGAGACCATCGCCTTCCCGCTCAACGGCAACGCGATGGACCTGATGATGGGCGCCCCGACGGAGCTGGACGAGGAGCGCCTGAAGGAACTCCACCTCTCGATCCGCAAGCCGCAGCCGAAGTAGTCCCCCCCTCCAGGGCGGACACTCCTCAGGCCCAGCCGTGGCGCCGTAGCGAGGGCCCGGAACCGCCGCACCGGCGGAACCGGGCCCTCAGCCATTGCTCGGTTGCCCTGCTGCTCCCCTGCTCTCCTGCCCGCTCACTCCGCAGTGCCCGGAATACGAGCCCCGGCGCCGCTGACCCGCACCCGGGGGTCCTTGCCGCGCAGTTCGACGGTGAGCACCCCTGGCCGTCCCATGTCCTCCCCCTGATGCAGCGTGAGGACGGCCTCCCGGGGCACCAGCCCCACCTCCCGCGCATACGCCCCGAACGCGGCCGCGGCGGCACCCGTCGCCGGATCCTCCACCACCCCGCCCACCGGGAACGGATCCCGCACATGGAACACCGTCTCCGAGGCCCGCCACACCAGCTGCACCGTCGTCAGATCCAGCCGCCGCATGAACGCCGCCAGCCGGTCGAAGTCGTACTCCAGCTCCGCGAGCCGCTCCCTGGTCCCCGCGGCCAGCACGAGATGGCGGGCGCCCGCGAAGGCGATCCGGGGCGGCAGCGCCGCGTCCAGCTCGTCCCCCGCCCACCCGAGCGCCGCCAGCGCCTCCCGGACGTCGGCATCGGCCACGTCCTCCACCCTCGGCTCCACACTCGTGAGCGTGGCCCGCAGACTCCCGTCACTCCCCTCGGCCACCGTCACGGGAACCGTCCCGGCAGGCGTCCGGAACTCCAGCTCCCCCGGCCCCGACCGCTCCGCCAGTGCGATCGCCGACGCGACGGTCGCATGCCCGCAGAACGGAACCTCGGCCTGGGGACTGAAGTAGCGCACATCGAAACGGCGTTCCGCCGAGGAGGACGGCATCAGAAAAGCGGTCTCGCTGTACCCCACCTCGGCGGCGATCCCCAGCATGTCCTCGTCCGACAACCCACGGGCGTCCAGCACGACCCCGGCGGGATTCCCGCCACCCGGGTCCGTCGAGAACGCCGTGTACCGCAACACCTCTGTACTCCGCGAAGCGTCCGTCATACCGGGGCCAACCCGCTTTCGGGGCTGGTCATTCCCCGCGGCTCGGCCCGCTCCGCAGCCGGACCACGCGCTCGGCCGGCGACCGCACGGATCAGACAGGGACCAGCGAGGGCTACCGCGCCACGTACTGCGTGAGGATGGCCTGGACCTCGTAGATGTCGACGCCCTTGGTGAAGGTCTTCTCGATGGGGGCCGGGGTGCCGGAGATCCAGATCTTGAGTTCGGCGTCGAGGTCGAAGTGGCCGGCCGTTTCGACGGAGAAGTGGGTGATGCTGCGGTAGGGGACCGAGTGGTACTCGGTCTTCTTGCCGGTGATGCCCTGCTTGTCGATCAGGATCAGGCGGCGGTCGGTGAACAGGATGGTGTCACGGATGAGCAGGTAGGCGGCGTGCACCTGCTCCCCGTGGCCCAGCAGCCGGGCGTACTCCTGCTGGGCCGAGGCCGGGTCGATGCTGTGCGCGTTGCCGAACAGTGCCATGAACTCTTCCCCCAGTGGTCGGCTCGGTCCGGCTGGCGCCGGGTGCGGTGTCGCGTGCGGTGCGGTTACTCCTCGGAGCCGCCGAAGCGTTCCTTGTAGCGCTCCAGGTCCTCGTCGGTGAGCTTGGCGAAGAGAACCGGCGGGACGGTGAAGGGCGTGCCGGCCGGGACCGCGTCCAGGGTGCGGGCCTGCTCGTGGCTCACCCAGGTCGCGGTGTCGTCCTTCAGGTCGAAGGCGGAGCGCATCGCCTTGGCGGAGGCCGGGATGAACGGCTCGGAGACCACCGCGTAGAGGTGGATCAGGTTCATCGCGGTGCGGAGCGTGAGCGCCGCCGCCTCCTTGTCGGTCTTGATCTCCAGCCAGGGGGCCTTCTCCTCCAGGTAGGAGTTGCCCGCCGACCACAGGGCGCGCAGCGCGGCCGCCGCCTTGCGGAACTGGATCGCCTCCATGTGCTCCTCGTACTCGGCGAGCAGCCGGGCGATCTCCTCGCCGAGCTTCGCCTCCGCCTCGCCGGGCGCGGCGCCCGCCGGCACCTCGTCGCCGAAGCGCTTGCGGGAGAAGGACAGGACGCGGTTGACGAAGTTGCCGAGGGTGTCGGCGAGGTCCTTGTTGACCGTGGCGGTGAAGTGCTCCCAGGTGAAGGACGCGTCGTCCGACTCCGGGGCGTTGGCCATCATGAAGTAGCGCCAGTAGTCGGCGGGCAGGATCTCCAGCGCGTCGTGGGTGAAGACGCCGCGCCGCTGCGAGGTGGAGAACTTGCCGCCGTAGTAGTTCAGCCAGTTGAAGGCCTTGATGACGTCGACCTTCTTCCACGGGGCACGGGTGCCCAGCAGGGTCGCCGGGAACATCACGCTGTGGAAGGGGACGTTGTCCTTGCCCATGAACTGCGTGTAGTGGACGTCGTCGGCCTCCCACCACCAGGAGCGCCAGTCGCGGTTCTCCGGGTCCTGGTCCGCCCACTCCTTGGTGGCGCCGATGTACTCGATCGGGGCGTCGAACCAGACGTAGAAGACCTTGCCCTCGGCGGCCAGGTCCGGCCAGGTGTCCGCCGGGACCGGCACGCCCCAGTCCAGGTCACGGGTGATCGCACGGTCGTGCAGGCCCTCGGTGAGCCACTTGCGGGCGATCGAGGAGGCGAGCACCGGCCACTTGTCGGCCTGCTGGTCCACCCACTGCTCGACCTCGCCGGCCAGCGCCGACTGCAGCAGGAACAGGTGCTTGGTCTCGCGGATCTCCAGGTCGCTGCTGCCGCTGATCGCCGAGCGCGCGTCGATCAGGTCGGTCGGGTCCAGGACCCGGGTGCAGTTCTCGCACTGGTCGCCGCGGGCCTTGTCGTAGCCGCAGTGCGGGCAGGTGCCGATGATGTAGCGGTCCGGCAGGAAGCGGCCGTCGGTGATCGAGTACACCTGGCGGATCGCCCGCTCCTCGATGAACCCGTTCGCCTTCAGCTCGCGGGCGATCTCCTGGGTGATCTCGCGGTTCTGCGGGCTGCTGCTGCGGCCGAAGTAGTCGAAGGCCAGGTTGAAGCCGTCGTAGATCGCCTTCTGGGCGTCGTGCGCCTGGGCACAGAACTCGTCGACCGGGATGCCCTGCTCCTTGGCGGCCAGCTCGGCGGGGGTGCCGTGCTCGTCGGTCGCGCAGATGTAGAGCACGTCGTGGCCGCGCTGGCGCAGGTACCGGGAGTACACGTCGGCCGGGAGCATGGACCCCACCATGTTGCCCAGGTGCTTGATCCCGTTGATGTACGGAAGGGCGCTGGTGATGAGGTGTCGAGCCATCGGAGGCTGCTCCCAGGTCGGTTTGTACGGAACCTTGAAATCGTAGCCGACCGGGGTGGGCCGCCCGCTGCCCGTTTTACGGGGTGGGATGGAGGGGCAGCGGGCCGCCCTCGGGGGGGTGTGAGCGGTGGGTGCTGCCGCTCAGGGGCGCCAGGAGGCGAGGACGCCGTCGTAGAGCTCCTTGTCGGTCAGCTCCCGGGGGGTCGCGCCGGCGAGGAAGCAGGCCGTGTTGGGGGTCTTGAGCTTGCGGAGGTAGTCGAACGCCTTGTTCTCGGGGTCGCCGAAGGCGACGAAGGAGAAGAAGACCGAGGGGTGGGTCTTCGCGGCCTCCGTCAGAGCCTGCGTGGCCGGGGTCTTCGCGTCCGGGGCGCCGTCCGTCTGGAAGATCACCAGCGCGGGGGTCTTCTTCGGGGCACGGGTCTTGTCGTGCAGGGCGAGGACCTCCTGGACGGCCGCGTGGTAGCTGGTGCGGCCCATGCGGCCGAGGCCGGCGTGCAGGGTGTCGATCTTGTTCTCGAAGTCGGTGAGGGTCAGCTCGCCCGTGCCGTCGTGCTCGGTGGAGAAGAAGACGACCTTGACGACGGGACCGTCGCCGTCACCGGGGGCGGTGTCCGGGTTCAGGTGGGCGGCGAGGGCGAGGGTCTGCTCGGCGAGGGCCTGTGCGGAGCCGTCCTTGTAGTACGGGCGCATGGAGGCGGAGCGGTCGAGTACGAGGTAGACGCGGGCGCGGGCGTCGGTGAGGTTCGCGTCCGCGAGGGCCTGGGCGGCAGCGGTGTAGGCGGTGGTGAGGGCGGCGGGGATGCCGGGGGTCTTCCCGTCCGCACCACCCGTGCGGGGTGCGCTGTCCGCTGCGGCCCGCTCCCCGTCGGCGGCAGCGGCGACCGGCTCCGCCTCCGGAGCGGCCTTCGCCTTCGGCTCGGCCGGCTCGTCCTTCGCCTTCGGGGCCGCCTTCTTCGCCGGCTTCGCGGCCGGCTTCTTGGCCGTCTTCGACGCCGTCGCCTTCGCCCCGGCGGACTGCTCGGCCTTCGGCTCCGCCTCGGCCTTTGCCTTGGCCTCGGCCTTCGGCTCGGCTTCGGGCTCCGGCTGAGCCTTCGCCTCCGGCTCGGCTGCCTCGGGGGTGTCGGTCGGTGTCTGTGCGGGAGCGGCGGCCGACTCTCGCTCGGCCTTCCCGTCGGCGCCGGTGGCGGCCTCGGCGTCGGCCTCCTCGGCGGTCCCGGCGTCCGGCTTCGGGGTGGCCTCGCCCTTGGTCGCCTTGGGGGTTTCGGCCGCCGCCTTCGGTGCGGCCCCGGGCTCGGCCGTGGTGGCGGATTCGGCGGTGCCTGCGGCTTCGGGTGCGGCCTGCGCGGCGGCCCCGGGCTCGGCCGTGGTGGCGGATTCGGCGGTGCCTGCGGCTTCGGGTGCGGCCTGCGCGGCGGCCCCGGGCTCGGGCTCGGCCTTGGCGGCGGTACCGGTGGTCGCCTCGGGCTCGGGCTCGGCCTTGCCGGCGGTACCGGTGGTCGCCTCGGTCTCCGTGGATGCGGTGGCGGTGGCCTGGGGCTCGGCCTCCTCGACGGACTTCGGCCCCGCCTCCGGGGCCGGCTCGGACCCGGCCTTCTCGGCGGCCGCGGCCTCGGCCTCCGGCTCGCGCTCGGTCGCCGCTTCCTCAGTGACCGCCGGCTCGGACCTGGGCGTGCGGGGCTGGGAGGGGACCGTGGCCTTGTCGAAGGCGGCGGCGACCAGCTCGTGCTCCTCGCGGGGCTCCGGGACCGAGGCTGTCGGCGGGGTGGGCTCCGTGGCAGGGGAGGGCACCTGAGGGGCGGCGGGAGACTCGGTCTCGGAGCCGGTCGTCCGGGGTGCGGCGGACTGCGCCGCAGCCTCCGCTTCGGTGGACCTCGCTTTGCGTGACCGGCCGAACGCGTTCCGCAGGTAGGTGAGAATGCCCATGTGCGCACCCCTTCGCGTGAGTTGATGCCCGTCGATCCCTGGCCAGGACGGACACGTAAGGTTAGCGGCCCGTGTGGGCGATCTTGGGCAGGGTCGGGGTGTCCCGGCCGAGCCCTGTCAAGGGCCGTATTCGGCCTCGCCCGGGCCTGTGCCGCCGCCCTGCTCAACTTCTCTTCCGCCGCCGCGTATTCATCCGGCGTTCACCCGGCCGCCCGGCTGTCGCACCTGGGTGCTCCTAGCGTCGCGCTGACACGACGGGCACCAAGGAGAGAGAACTGTGCGCAAGCTGCTGCCGTTGATCGGAACGCTGTCCGGTTCGCACCCCGGCGGCCGGTCCGCCCTCACTTGTCGGTACCGGTGTGGTGACGCCTGCTTCCACGAGGTGCCCAACACCAGTTCCAACGAGTACGCCGGTGATGTGATCGCCGGGGCGCTGAGCCGGCGGTCGGTGATGCGGGCCGCGGCGGTCGTGACCGTGGCCGGGGCCGGGACGGCCGCAGGCGTGGTCGGGGCGCCGGGTGCGAGGGCTGCGGGGGGAGGCCCGGCAGTATCCGGTTCCCCTGCGTACGGCGCCGGGGGTGCGAAAGGGAAAGTGAAGGGCGCGCGGGGGCTGCGGTTCGCCCCGGTGCCGCCGAACACGGCCGATGCCGTGACCGTGCCCGAGGGCTACCGGCACCACGTCGTCATCCGGTGGGGCGAGCCGATCCTGCGTGGTGCCCCCGCCTTCGACCCGGAGAGGCAGAGCCCCGAGGCGCAGGCGGGGCAGTTCGGGTACAACTGCGACTTCCTCGCCCTGCTGCCGCTGCCCGGCGAGCGCGGACGCCAGCTGCTCGTGGCCAGTCACGAGTACACGGACGAGATCCTGATGTTCCGCGGCTACGACCCCGACCGCCCGACCCGCGAGCAGGTGGAGATCGCCTGGGCCGCGCACGGCCTGTCGGCGGTCGTGGTGGAGGAGGACCGCAGGACCGGGAAGACGGGGCGGACGGGGAAGCTGACGCCGGTCCCCCGGCATCCGCTCAACCGGCGGGTGACGGCCACGACGGAGTTCGAGCTCACGGGCCCGGTCGCCGGGTCGGAGCTGGTGAGGACCTCCGCCGATCCGAGCGGCACCAAGGTGCTCGGCACCCTCAACAACTGCTCCGGCGGCATCACCCCCTGGGGCACGACCCTGCACGGCGAGGAGAACTTCAACCAGTACTTCGCCAACGGCAGCCGGGACACGGACAAGCGGTACGGCATCGGCAGCGGCGCCACCGAGCGGAAGTGGGAGCGCTTCGACCAGCGGTTCGATCTGGCTCGGGAGCCGAACGAGGTGCACCGCTTCGGATACGTCGTCGAGTTCGATCCGTACGACCCCGCCTCCACGCCGCGCAAGCACACCGCGCTCGGCCGGTTCAAGCACGAGGCGGCGACCGTGCGGCTGACGCACGACGGGCGGCCGGTCGTGTACTCCGGGGACGACGAACGCTTCGACTACTTCTACAAGTTCGTCAGCAGCAAGCGGATGCGGCACGGCACCAGCCGCCGGGTGCGCGAGCACAACCTCACGCTGCTCGACGAGGGGACGCTGTACGTGGCCCGGCTGAGCGGCGACTCGCCCGCGATCGAGGTCGACGGTTCGGGCCGGCTGCCCGCGGACGGGGAGTTCGACGGCAGCGGGGAGTGGATCCCGCTGGCCACCGCCACCGCCGGCGGGGCCGTCTCGCACGTGGAGGGCATGACCGCCGAGGAGGTGTTCGTCTTCACCAGGCTCGCCGGCGACAAGGTGGGCGCCACCAAGATGGACCGGCCCGAGGACGTCGAGCCCAACCCGGCCACCGGCAAGGTCTATGTCGCGCTCACCAACAACTCCAGCCGCGGCACCGGCGCCAACCCGAAGGCGGACGAGGCCAATCCGCGCAACGCCAACAAGCACGGCCATGTCCTGGAGCTGACCGAGCGCTGGAACCGGCCGGAGAGCACCCGGTTCGCCTGGTCGCTGTTCCTGGTCGCGGGCGACCCGGAGGACCCGGCGACGTACTTCGCCGGCTTCCCGAAGGACGCGGTCAGCCCGATCTCCTGCCCGGACAACCTCGCCTTCGACGACCACGGCAACCTGTGGATCTCCACCGACGGCAGCGCCCTCGGCTCCCACGACGGGCTGTTCGGTGTGGCGACGAGCGGCCCGCGGCGCGGGGAGCTCAGGCAGTTCCTGACGGTGCCGGTGGGGGCGGAGACCTGCGGGCCGGTCGTCCAGGACCGGCGGGTGCTGGTGGCCGTGCAGCACCCGGGTGAGGTGGACGGCGCGACGGTGGAGAACCCGGCCAGCACCTGGCCCGACGGGCCCGGGCACATCGTCCGGCCCGCGGTGGTCGCCGTGTGGCGCGCGGACGGGCGGGACATCGGTGTGTGACGGACAAGGGCTCTGACGTCCTGCCGGAGGTCCAGCAGGACGTCCAGCAGGCGGGGGACGGTCACGGGAGGGCCGGGACCGGCGGGGTCGTACCGGCGCTTTCCAGCCACTCCCGGTACGCCGGTGCCTGGCGGGCGACCTCGTCGTACGCCTCCGCCAGCGCCGGGTAGACACCCTCCAGCTCCGTCTCCGTGCGGGCGGCCAGCAGCAGGCGCACGCCGAGCGGGTCGCCGTACAGCCGGCGCACGGCGGTCTCGGGGCGGGAGGGCGAGGTCGGCTGGACCACGGTGACCACCTCGCCGATGGCGACCAGATTCGCCGCGGTGTGGTAGTCGCCGTGCAGCACCGGCGGGTCGATGCCGGCGTCGCGCAGGATCCGGCGCACCGCGTCCCACTCGCCGTCCACCGAGGGGTCGATCATCCAGCGGTCATGGGCCAGGTCGGAGAGATGGACCACGGCCTTGGCCGCGGCCGGATGGTCGGCGGGCAGGGAGACGAACTGCGGTTCGCGCTCCACCAGGACGCGGATGCGCAGGCTCTCCGGGATGCGCAGCGGGCAGCCCTCGACCTCGTGCACGAAGGCCACGTCGAGCTGGCCCTCGGCGACCATGCGCAGCAGGACGTTGGGGGAGACGTCCATGTGCAGGGTGGGTTCCTGGGCGTGGCGGCGCAACCGGCGCAGCCAGCCGGCGAGGGCGCGGCTGGCGGTGGAGCCGATGCGCAGGCCCTTCCCGCCCACGGCGGCGGCACGGGCCTCGGTGACCAGCGCGCGAAGTTCCGCCACCAGCGGGCGGGCGCGGCTGAGCACCAGCCGGCCCAGCGGGGTCGGCCGGCAGCCGGTGCGGGCGCGCACGAACAGCGCGCCGCCCAGCTCCTGCTCGATGCGCCGCAGCTGCGTGCTCAACGACGGCTGCGCCACACCCAGTTGACGAGCGGCTCGGTGCAGGCTGCCGGTGTCGGCGATGGCGCACAGCGCCCTGAGGTGCCTGACCTCAAGCTCCATGCCCCGGGAGAGTAAAGCGGAAGTTCAGCTTTCACCAGAGTCTCAAAACCCTCTGCTGCGGGCGGAGTCGGGTGGTTCCGGACACGATTTCTCCCATGGCGGGTCACCGTCGATAGGCCCGCGCTATCACCGGTTGACATCATCACAGCCGCCGCACGGGCGCGGACACTCGGCGATGTCATCTGACTCACCCCCACATTCAGGAGTCAACGATGCGCATGCGCATGCCCCTGTCCGTGCTCACCGCCGCCGGCCTCAGCGTCACCGCGCTCGGGCTCGGCACGGCGGCCCCGGCGTCGGCGGCCCCCACGGCCGGCGCCACCGCGTCCTACGCCGCGTACAACGGCTCGGGCGAAGAGGCCGCGGCCAACCGGGCCTTCTTCGAGGCCGTGCTGAAGTCCGTGGCCGAGAAGCGCGCGGCCAACCCGAAGAGCACGGCCGCC
>Ga0207873_1003864_pt1 | contig 10464 bp, 21 predicted proteins | sample BGWIniCompost_FD_187373 | JGI IMG/M metagenome (GOLD analysis project Ga0207873, IMG submission 187373) | Cellulose adapted compost microbial communities from Newby Island Compost Facility, Milpitas, CA, USA - BGW Initial Compost (SPAdes)... ... | reverse complement strand
CCGGCAAAATGACAATCAATGAAGTCCGGAGACGCCGAGCTGGCCCTCCACAAAAGAAAAAGAAAAGGCCGCCCGGATAGGCGGCCAATTCTCACTTCATCTTCTTGAGACAACATGCCGATTTCCATAACCTCAGATTTCGTTTTAGAGGATTGAAAATGCGACTGCTGAAGCCTGAGCAGCGCTATATGCTGCGCCGCATCGAGCACAATGAGCGTGCCATCACTCGGGAGGAATTGATAGCACCGGGGGGCAAGGCTGCACAAACGCTCAAGTTCCTTGAAGACAAAGAGTATGTAAAGGTTGTGCCCCACCAGTCAGCGATTGACCCGGTAACAAACCGGCCAAAAGACGCATACGCCCTAACGTCGCTAGGCAGGGAAGTGCTAGAGATTGACGGGCGTTAACCCATTTGACCGCGTATCTATAGCATTGGTAGGACAGGATGTGTTGACAAAAGCGCTACCCTACCCTATATTATGTGTAGACGTAGGAGTAGCGATCATGTTGGCCCGCGACATCTACAAGGCAGTCACCGACACCATCATTGCTGAGCTTGAGAAGGGTGCTGCACCTTGGGTTAAGCCCTGGAAAACGCTCTCGGTTAACTCGCCCTACAACGCCGTCACCAAGCGCAACTACAGCGGCATCAACGCGCTGTTGCTGTGGATTGAGGCGCAGAACAAGGGCTACGAAAGCGGCGCTTGGCTCACTTACAGGCAAGCCAAGGAAGCTGGCGGCCACGTTCGCAAGGGTGAGAAGTCAACGCTGGTTGTGCTGTGGAAGCCCATCGAGGTTACGGAAACCGACGAAGTAACGGGCGAAGAGGTTACCACCACCAAGCTCTTTCTGCGTAGCTACAATGTATTCAATGTGTCGCAGTGCGAGAATCTACCAAAGAGCTTGACCGAGACCGTTGAGCGGCCCATCGTATCCGATCCGGAGTTCGACTCCTGGGTTGCTCGCACCGGAGCTAGGGTTGTCCACGGCGGCGGTACGGCGTGCTACTCGCCAGCAAGCGACACCGTTCGCATGCCCCATCGGGCAGATTTTGCGACAAGCGCTCACTACAGCGCCACGTTGCTACACGAGCTAGGGCATTGGACCGGCCATGAGTCACGGCTCAACCGCCAATTCGGAAAGCGGTTCGGTGACCAGCAGTATGCTGCCGAGGAATTGGTCGCTGAGCTTACCTCAGCCTACCTTTGCGCCGAAATGGGGATCGACGGCGACATCCGGCACGCTGGCTACATCGACTCTTGGCTGAAGCTGCTCCGTAACGACAAGCGAGCGATCTTCACGGCTGCATCAGCAGCTCAGAAGGCGGCAGATTTCCTAAAGGAAGCTGCCGCGGCAGAGTACCGTCAAGCCGCATAACGGAGGAAAAGTTGTTGGGATGGCCGTTCGGGAGGCGGAAGGCCGCTTTCTTGTACATCAACAGATGCATTGAAAGTGGTCTGAATTTTCATCAAGAGGGCAGTGTCAACCCAACGCAATTAACAAACTGGATTAGCAGAGTGGGGCCAACGATAAGAATTGGGGAGTACGCCTGCTACAATTCCGAGCATGACATAATTTTCATGCCGTCCAAATTTGACCCGCTCATGTATAAGAACCATACCTACGCAACGGTTCTACTGCATGAGCTGGGGCATTGGACCGGCCATGAATCGAGACTCTGCCGCCCGTACTTCGACAGTGGCAAACGATCATTTCTCGAAAAGGGCAACTCGGAACTTATCAGGCTTTATGCCGAAGAAGAGATAGTAGCAGAACTAACGGCAGCGCAACTAGCTCTTGAATTTGGCATCTACTGGTCCGCAGCAAACAGTGCGGAATATCTCAGGCAATACCTCAATAAAACGGACAAGCCGCTTAAACACTTCTTTCAAGATGCACACCGGGCAGTCAATTACCTCAAACAATGGAAATACTGAGCTTGTCGCCAAGATCAAGGAATTGATCGAGGCGGGATATTCGCAAAAGCTTGTCGCCAAGGCGCTTGGCATCAGCCACGGAACGGTGAGCGGCATTGTCTACCGCAACGGTATCAAAAAAAGGCCGAACGCTCACCACAAGCGCCTTCCTAGCGGTGGCGGCAAGGAAGGTTGGACGCCGGAACAAACTGAACTATTGCGGCGGATGTTCTTCGCCGGACACACGCAAGCTTTCATGGCATGGAAGCTCAATAAGAACTACAAAACCGTGGCCAGCAAGCTCGCACGTATGGGCTTAAAGAGGAAGGCCCGCGCGACCAATCGTAAAAAAAAAGAGGAAAGGCGAGCTATGAGAGCGGAACGAGTCATTGAGATCATACCGCCAGACCCGGCAAAAGCAATCCGCCTACTAGAAGCACGAGGCAATCAGTGCCGTTGGCCACTCGATGAGCCTTCAGCCGATATGACTGTTTGCGGCTGCAATGTCGCAGTCGGCTCATATTGCGGCTACCATTGGGCGCAAAGCAGAAAAACAAGAGAAGAAGCTGAACGCGACCGGCAAATATACCTCAATTCAAAGATGGGGCGTCGCGTTGCATAAGAGCCTGCGAAAATCTCTCCTAATGAAACGTATGAACGACCGCCGACTTAGTGATCGGCGGCGTTGTCGCTATTACCGAGGAATTGCGCCGGACGGTACGGAGCTTACGTGGGGATCGTACAACGCCACGGCATATCAGGCATACATGTACATCACCCAGCACGCCGGGAAGTGGTTCGCCAACGCGGTGCGAGATGAGCCGGAGAGTGGGGATAGGTGGCGCGCTGGTCAGTGGATCGCCTGCCGCCGCAACTACAAGCTCTACATACGGGAGGGAATGCTATTCGAGCACATAGCTGACGGGAAGGTGTACAAAGTTTTCGCGGTGCGACGTGATGTGATCTGCTACGGAGAACCCAATCTAGCAGGCACCGAGTACAAGACGCCAACAGATAGCTTCCACGACATCGTGAAGCGAGTTGTGTCGAATCGTTTTTTCGATGACGAGTATTGAATTTTGTGTAGACGTTGCCCTATAATGTGTGTGTTAAAGGGAATAGGGCAATGGTACACGTGCATGGTAACGTTGGGGAGCTAATCAAGGCGCTTCGATTCGTGTCCCCCGCAATCAGCAAAGACGAAACACGCTTCTACATCAACTGCGTTCTCTTCGAAATCGACGGAACCGGAACGCATGTTGTCGCCACTGACACCTACCGCCTGCATTACGCCAGGATCGCACCGGATAAAGTGCACGACAAGACGCTGCGCTTCGCTATCGCGCGGGAGCACATCGCACGCATCGTCAAAGAGCTGGGTAAGAAGCAGCACCGCCACAAGTTCTACTATCTGGACTTTGAGACCAAGTGCCTCAAGATCAATGGCGAGACTATCGAGGCAATGGAGTCCACCTGTGATTATTATCCAGACTGGCGTCGCGTTGTTCCCGACAAGGCCAAGCCGGTGCTCAGCATCTACAATAAGCGACTCCGCGCATTTTTCGACATCGCCTGCAGCGCACGCTGCGCGGTGAGACTAGCGACCGATTCCGACAGTCGCACGCTATACATGGACCAAGTTGTCGATTTCAGCGGGACCGCGGCTGACGGCAACATTTATATTAAGCAGCAGTTGGGATATGTGAACACCAATACAGACATCGAGATTGGTTTCGACCCGTCCTACATCCGCGACATTTTGCGCGTGTATGACGCTGATGATCCACTTGTGCTGCGGATGGCCAATCCGGAAGGCCCAACAATTTGGAGCGATGGCGACGATAGCCGCTTTGTTGTTTTGATGCCTAAGAGGGTATGAGGTGACGCCAGAAAGACTAATCGAGCTTGGCTATGAGCATCCGCGGCAGCTTCCGGATGGACGCTGGATCGCTGGCATGAGGCTACTGTTCACATATGGGCTAGTCGTGGACATTGACGAGATCGGCTGGCGAACGCGCTACTGCTACGAGTCCTACGAGGAAGCGCGTAAAGACATCGAAACATGGGATGGGCAAGGCGATCCGCCCGGTAGGTGGATCAAACAGAAGCCGGAAAATCGGCTCAATCCAAATTGGGTAAGGGAGTTAGTGTGATGAGATTCCTTTCGAGTATTGCGTTGGGGCTATTTGCATTCACGAGCATGGCACAAGCCGGGACTCTCTGTGAGGCGACACAAACCACCAAAGCCGTTCGCTACGAGCTTCTATGCTCACACTTTTTCCGCTGCGGGGGCAAGAGCTACAGGGACTACATCAAGGGCGTCCACAAACAAATTGACATCTCCGATGAGATATTCGGGGATCAGATGGAGGCCGCAAATATCGAACCAAAGCAAGTCGAGGCGCGAGCCGTCTACAAGATGACGCTTGATGAGACGTTGAAGCACGCGCTGCAATACATGCCAAGGGCGATTCACGTCTATGAGCACCACGCCACGGGGTACGATAGGAGCATCGGGCAATTTCAGTGCAAGGCCAAGCTCATCTTCAACCGCGAATATCTTGATGACTATGTTTTTCATGCCATGTGGGCAAGGTTGCCAGACAGTGACCTTGGTCCGCGACTCGATCAAGCTTACAGGCTTGGCGTTGTTCAATGGGTTATCGACCTAATGCCCATTGTCGAGAGAGCTGCCAATCAGTACATTGACAATCTTCAGCGACAATCGCCAATCGAGTTCAGCTATACCGCACAAAGGGCGGGCGGTCGCCTCATTGTGGATGTGTTTCTTGATCTTCCGGAGTAAGGAAACTTTGCGGTCGATGTTTGCCAAATATTGGATTGATCCGGATACCGGCTATGCGTGCGTCATTGTTCGCAATCCGCATTTGGGCCATTTGTGCGGCTATGTTGGTGTGCCCGATGACCATCTAGCCTATGGGAAGGACTACGATGATGATATTTTTGACGCCGTGATGGTCCACGGCGGGCTAACGTTCTCGGGCTTTCGCCAAGCTATCGCTGGCGAACCAACGGATTTGTGGTGGCTTGGCTTCGATTGCGCTCACTACGGCGATTATGTGCCCAACATGCCATGTACTGGAGGCGTTTACCGCGATGTTGGGTACGTTACCAACGAAGTTACCATGCTCGCCAAGCAACTTAAGGCGTTGCATCAAGCTCTTTGAGTAGTGGGAGAATAGGTTCGTGCGCACTGTGCGCGTGAGATTGCTTTGCGGGCAATTTCCCGCATCAGGTCCGGGTCTTGATATTTCCAGGCGTCGATTATGTCCTCTAGCGCGCCCTTGAAGTGGGCGCGCTCTTCTGCAATCACCTCCAAAAGCTCCGCTATTTTGCCAGCGTTCTCGGCATTGATGTTGGCCTCTTCGCCACCATCGTCTTTCTTGCGAAAGTAGCGCTGGCATTCTTTGAGCCATGCGATAGCCTTCTGTGGCGTCATCTGTGATCCTGCGTGAACAGCGGCTAAGCTCAACTAGGCGGTTTTATTCATATAGGATTGCCTCGGCTTCTGCTACGGCCTGAGATAGCTTGATGCTCCAAAACAGGTTGCTTTTCAGGTTTGCGTTCTTCGCCGCGCACATCAGCTTGTGGAGGGCGTTGCGCAGTTTCAAAGCTTCCTGGCGTTCCTTGTGAAGCTCATCTAAAGCCATTCTGGCTGCCTTCCTTACGTCCTCCTGATAGAAGCGCCAATATTTGAGGCTTTCGACGCAGTTTGGCCCCTCGGTGCAGGTGTGGGACTTACATGAGGCGCAATGGCATCTACGGCAGCTCAGAAGCTCCGAAAGCAGCATGTCAACGGGTTTATTCACTGTTTGCATTTGCATTGCCTTATTTGCTGTTGGTAGTGATTGATGGTTTTGCGCTGATTGGCGAGTCGTTCAAGCGCCGCGTCAATATGGTCTGCCATGAGCTTTCCAAGCTCTTTGGGTGTGTCGCCACCGCGAAGCATGCGCGCAGCGTTGGTTAGCGCGTCTTCAAGGGCGTCTTTTAGCGCCCAGCGCGCTAGACTCTGGCAGTCTAAAACCACTTTCAGGATGTCGTCTGCTGGTATTGAGCCGTACGCTCTTCTGGCGATTATATCCGTAAGGCGATGCTCGATTCCCCTCATAAGGGACTCGAGAAAAGCGATGCGGTCGCACATTTCTTCGGCAATGCGCTCAGCAGTGGGTATACAGCCGCACTGACAGCTCGTGGCTTCAGCGCACCACGTCATTTCGTGCCAGCGTTCCTCTAGCTCGTGGCGGAACTTCTTCTCACCCATGATTCCTCACAATCGCCTGGATATCACCAGTTCTCCGTATCGGTGATGTCCGCATACACCCCTTCCCGGTACGTCTGGCTTGTCTCGATATAGACGCGAGTTGTAGGGCCAATGCCGTTACTGTTTTGCTGCATGATGACCAGATTCGTTCTTTCGAGCGCCTTTTGGTGTTGCTCTACGAAGCTCCGAAGACGAATCCACTCGCTTATGCTAAGTTTGATAATGTTGACGGTACCCACAGCCATCCTCTTGCAACTTGAGTGAGAATCGTGCATCATCATTCGCGCCAGCACTTGGCGTGCTGGCTTGACCTCCATTTCTCTTTCCTGGGAGCCGAATCTCTTACTCTCTTGATCGTTCGTTCCTCCTGGGGTGTAGCCGCCTGGGGCCGGGGGTTTCAGCTTCCGGCCCCTCACCAAAGGGTTTCGACCTCTAATAAATTGCTGAAGCCTTGATCCTTCAGGGCTTGAAGAATGGCGTCGCGGAACTCGCTGGCATCAGGCGATGCGTTGTCAATCACGACGCGCCACAATTCTTGCTTGCCGCCTTTCCAGTGGCGGGCCACTCTTTCCGCATAGATACATTCAGTCCATATCCAATTGACAGGCCATCCATCCGGCTTTTCCCGCTTGTACTTTTGCAGGATGGTGTTTGTTGCCTCGATAAGCCGCTCGGCATAGTCGCTGTCTTCGGTGTGAAGGCTGGCGATCCTTCGCAGCTCACACTGGTTGATGATGTCCCGCAGGTGGTTTGCCAGCTCTACGGCCTTGCGGTGCCTCATAGGCCGCGATCTATACTCGTGATTGTTGAATCTAGCCCTCACAACCCAATTGCATGGCCCCCATTCGTCAACCTGCTCAACCTCGACAACGTAACCCATCGTAGAAGCCCCAAATTTGGCCTGTAGCGCCCGTTGTGGTTTGACCAGAGCCATCCGCAGTCCCGTCTTAGGAATCGCCTGTACGGCGCGATTTGGCCGCTTGACGTGCGTATTTCCTGGCAGCGCTACGTAAGAGCTGGTCGAGCTGCTGGGATTCGGGGCCGTCAAAGAGGGCTTCAAGGACTTCCTGGCTAAACTCGCCTAGCTCTAGCTCAAGCTCTGCCGTGAGAACTTCAAGCGCGCCATTGGTGGCGGCGCGGGCCACCTCGCCTAAGCGCTTTTCATCAAGCACGCTTTCCTCCATCGTCACGCCGCAGCTTGGGCACAGCGGCAGCTCGCCCGCAGCCATCTTTAATCGCGTCACATAATGGCAGTTGGGGCAGAAGAAATTGCCCCACTTGAGGGCGTACTTGCTTGGGTAGTGGCCGAAGTCTTCGGCGGTCATCCCGAGGAACTTGCGCGCAGCCTTGACGTGCCTCGACGGGACGATGTTGTCAATATCCGGACCGTCCGGATAGATGTCTGTATGTAGCTCGTGCGAGGCCAGCCACATTAGGGCGTCGTAGATTCCCTCGCTGTAGTTGCGGATCATATCTCCGTGCTTTTTACACAGAGAACCGACGTAGCCCCTGCCTACGACATTAAGGATGCATCCGCATTTCAGCTCGTGTTCCATACCGTTATTCCGCAAGGGCTAAGCCAGCAATCAGAAGGATCAATCCAATCAGGGATACGCCTATTGCCGTTGCTGCCGATGGATTGGTCGGCGTAAATATGATCATCAGTGCGCCCGCGATTACCGCCCCTAGAGCCAAGAGCGTCATTCCGGCAACCATGAGCGTAACAGCGAGCAACTGCATATTGAAACCAAAGGACGGGAGGTTGATTAGCCTCCCGTCCCTCCCGCTTGCGCAGACAACAGGAAGAAACCAATCGCCGGTTTCTCTTAGGCGGAGAGAGGGAGTAGGAGGCCCTACGAGCTACCGACGATTGGTATTTCTGGTATATACCGATCTATCTCGTTTTTGCAAGCACAAAATTGAGTTCAATTCGCCTTGCGGTACCCACCAGCTATCGCCTTGCCAGAAACGATCTTCTTTAGCCTCATCAAGGCTGATCCAGCCCACAATTCTGTAGTACGGGGAATCCGTAATCACCAGCACGTAAAGGCCATTTTCGTCATTCTTGCGGACAATAAGGTGACCGTCCGGATGATTTGTCGAGCGCACGTGCAAAAGCGCGCCCGCTAGATCGGCGCGCTTGAAGCTGCGATTGGAGCAATCCCAATAAAGCCCCAGCGCCTTCGCCACAGCCATTTCTGCTGCGGCTCCGTCTATGTCGGTTGCCCAATCGCTTTTTTCGCAATGCTTGAACTTATTCCAGCGCCCCTGAATCGATGTGATCCGGCGCGCTATTCCCACCACTGCCGCGATAGTAAGCTCAATCCATGTGAGCTTTACCTTCATAACTTTTTAATCGCCCGATCCAGCAGTCTCAAGACATTCTCATGTGTGTTGTTGTCGTTGAATCCCATAAGGCTGGCGTATGGGCCAACAAGTTGCAGCATCTCTCTTTCTAGCGCCTTTATGGCCTTGGTGTACTCCCTTCCATCCGTGCCTAGATCGCTCGATTTTTTGTGGAGCGCACCAACAAGACACCAGCTACGGGCTTTGTCGCTAACTGGTGGCACGCTTGCGCCCGATTCGGTTTTGGCTAGGGTTCCTTGGCACCAGTGCTGCTTGTCCGAAAGCAGGTAGCGGACCGCCTCAAGCAAGTCCCTCGCTGTCATTCTCATCCTCGAACCGATAAGCGAACTCCGCAGCCTCGTCCCTATTGGGGAAGCGAGTCGGTATGAATGCGATCACTGGAGGCGGTGTTGCGCTATTCCAGAACCATTGATCTCCGTTCCAATAAGCGCCATCCGGAAATATCCCCTCGGCTGGGGAGTATGTCCAAAGGATCGGATACCAGCCCGGACCGCCTTGCGGCTTGTGTTTATACGCGAGAAACCAGATTGAATCAGGATTCATCTTCGATCCATATTTGCCAAAACGCAAAATCGCCAAAAATCCAGACGAGGCAAAAAGATCGCGGCTTTCTAGTCATGATACTTAACCTCTAGTACCTCATAGCGATTGTCAGAGAGCCGTTTCAGCGTGAGCGTGAACGGCTTGTTCTTCCAAACTTCAATCTGTTCTGCTAGATAGAGCGTTTTCGTCTTGACGGTTTTCCGGATTAGAGGGCGTCTCAGGAACAGCGCATTGATTCCTCCGTTTTCCTTCAACCATGAGGCCAGCTCGTGCGGAGGGATGTTCCGCTTTTCCGCCTGTCTCAAGCAATGCGCGTAGCGACTGGCGTTTGAAAGCTCCCCGCGCCCGTGTCCTTTCCGCGGAAACACATAACGACATACCAGCAAAAATTCGTCGCTTGTCTTCAGCACCCATCGCCCCTTCCCCTCACACGGCTGTTCGCGCAAGAGCCTTGACAGTTCCTCGAATGCTTCTGGCTTTTTGCATCGGTTTGCCAGCGCATAACACTTGGCTAGCAAGTCATATAGCTCGAATGACGAATGTCTCTTGCCTATCGGGCCAGCATGGGCGATTGCGCGTAAGCGCATCGCCTCTTGTGCTACTGACTCCTGCACAGTTTGTTCTTGCACTCCAAAATTGCGTGGTCTAGCAGTTCGATAACATCCTCGTATTTGCTGTTGTCATTGAAGATTGGTAGGCTGAATGTTCCGATGCGGTCGAATGCCTGCTTGCTAAGCAATGCCACCGCGTAGCGGTAGTCATCGTCAGGTATGCCACGCTCATCCTGACACTTCATAAGTGCGCCAATCAGGCACCAGCGTTTCGCTTCACTGGATAGGATTTCAGCCCCATGTCCCCATTCATCTTTCGCTAATTGCCATTGCGCCCAGCGGCTCTTGTCAGACAGAAGCTCGCGAGTTGCACATAGCAGCTCAAGAGACTTCTTACTCACTTGCAGTCTGTCTTTGATTCTCTTGAGGGGCGAAAGTTGGACGATGTTACGGGTTGACACTGGCACCCCACCACTTTGATCATCTGGTATTATCCGGAGTCTATACAGAAACGCGCCATTGTCAACGCAAACTCGTCAGCGCTGTCTCTCCTCGGCCCCATTTAGCGAGAGTTTGAAGGACGGCGCTCATGTCTCTATCCTCATGACTGGCACGGGCCACTCCCGAACAAGCAGATCCTCCGGGATCGGCTGCCGATTGGTCATTTGCTTCATGAAGAATTTCACCCCTGCCATCTTGCATTGATCACGAATTGACCGAGCCCAATCGGGATGCATGGGGCGGGCCCCGGGGCCTGACTCGCCGCCGACGATGACCCAATCGAGCCTGGTGCTGTCGAGAGACG
>Ga0207873_1003863_pt1 | contig 10465 bp, 6 predicted proteins | sample BGWIniCompost_FD_187373 | JGI IMG/M metagenome (GOLD analysis project Ga0207873, IMG submission 187373) | Cellulose adapted compost microbial communities from Newby Island Compost Facility, Milpitas, CA, USA - BGW Initial Compost (SPAdes)... ... | reverse complement strand
GGGGCTGAGGCTCGAGCTGGTCGACCACTACACGTTCGACTCGCCGGCGCAGCCGATCATCGGTGACGACTTCGACGGCGTGCACAACGTCCGGCTGACCGCGGGCGTGCACGCGCTGTTCGGCCGCCTGTTCCCGGAGCCGGTCGCGGTCGTCACGCCGCCGCCTGCGCCGCCGCCGCCTCCGCCGCCGCCTGCGGAAGAGGCCGTCACGGTCTGCGTGATCGACCCGCAGACGGGTCAGATCAAGGAGATCCAGGCGGTGTACATGCCGAGCACGGGCGACACGCTCGTCCAGATGAACGGGCAGCGGGTCGACATCGGCACGGCGTACCCGACGACGGCGCCGGTCTACGCGCGCAACGCGAGCTGGTTCGTCACCGGCCAGCCGCTGTCCTTCACCGTCATGGGGACGCGCTACGAGTGGGTGACGTTCGGCGGCACGCGCATCATCGATCCGGATGACCTCGTGCTGCTCGGCCGCGTGGACGGCCTGCCCGTCTACGCCGATGCGGACGACGTGGCCGCGGTCCGCGCCCGGCTGAACGGCATGGGCGAGCTGGACGACATGCTCGAGCGCGATGCGGAGTTGCGCGAAGTGGTGGACGACCTCGACGTCGTGTATGTCGCGGTCGACATCAACTGCGTTTTCCAGCCGCTGCGCCGCCTCGAGGAGGTCCGGAAGGTGCGCGGCTAGCCACGCGCCCGGAAGGATCCGTAACCGATTCGAGGCTCGGCCGGTACACCGGTCGGGCCTCGAATCACGTTCGGCGCTTGCGGCGCTTCACGCCGCCGCGCTACCTTCGTTGGCGATGGCCGCGAGCGTGTTGTTTCCCGCCCCGCCGGCCGCGCTCCGCGCGGCGCCGCCAGCCGAGCCATGAGCGGTTCGCTCGTCCTGCTCGGGCAGCTCCTCGGAACTTCCTTCGCCACCGGGCTGAACCTCTACGCGACCGTGGCGGCGCTCGGCCTCGCGGTGCGCCTGGGCTGGATCCCCGCGGTGCCGCCCGAGGTCGCGGGGCTCGGCAACTGGCTCGTCATCGCGACCGCCGCCTTGCTGTTCCTGGTCGAGTTCTTCGTGGACAAGATCCGCTACGTGGACTCGATCTGGGACACGATCCACACGTTCATCCGCCCGCCCGCCGCGGCGCTCCTCGGCGCCGCCCTGCTCGGCGGGCTGCCCATCGAGGCGCGGATCGGCGGCGCCGTCCTCGCCGGCGCCGCCGCCTTCATCGCCCATGGCACCAAGGCGGGGCTCAGGCTCGCGATCCACGCTTCCTCGCTCGGGCGCGCCGGGCCCGTGATCAGCATCGCCGAAGACATCCTCGCCATCGGCCTCGCGATCCTGGCCATCCGCTACCCGGCCGCCGCGCTCGTGCTCGCCGCCGGCTGGCTCGTCGTGGCCATCCCCGTCGGGCCCAGGCTCTGGCGTGCCTTCGTCCTGGGGATCCGCGCGCTGCGCGCCCGCGGCCACCGCTTCATCGCACCGGGCCGCTGGCGCGAACGCGATGAGCTGCCCGCCCGCATGCGCGCCCTGCTCGGGCCCGCGGACCTCGGCGCGGCGACGGCGCGCGCCACCCGCGCCGCCATCACCGGCCTCGACGGCCTCGGCGCTTACCGCAACGGCTGGCTCGTCATCACGTCCGACGGGCCCGTCTTCCTCTACAGGACGCTGCTGCGGCCCCGCGTCGCCCCGCTGCCGCGCGCCGCCGCCGCACGCGTCCACCACGGCGTCCTCACCGACGTCGTCGAGCTCGACCTGCCCGGCCGCCGCTGCACGCTCTACCTGCTCAAGGATGGGCCGCCCGTCGAGCTCGCCATCGCCGACCTCGTCACCACATCCCCGGCATCCTCATGAATCTCGAACACTTCCACAGCTTCCGCGAGAAGCAGAACAAGCGCATCCTCGACCAGGGCAACCTCGAGATCCGCCGCTTCTGGGCGCTCGACTCCCGCGTCTACGAGGACGGGGCCCTGGACGCCAGGACCAAGGAGCTCCTCGGCCTCGTCGCCTCGCTCGTCCTCCGGTGCGACGACTGCATCACCTACCACCTCGTCCGCTGCACCGAGCTCGGCTTCACCGACGAGCAGCTCTTCGAGGCCTTCTCCGTCGGCCTCATCGTCGGCGGCTCCATCGTCATCCCCCACCTCCGCCGCGCCGTCGCCACCCTCGACGAGATCCGCGGCCGGGGCTGACGCCCGCCGGCGCGCGGGGTGCGGGGCCGCCGGGGCGCGCCTGTCGGCTCCCGGCGCCCTCCATCCGAGCGTGGGCCTCCCCGCCGGACGCGGCACGCCCGCCGGCCGGGCCACCGTACGCCGCCGCCCACGGGCGCGGCACGACCGGCGGGCCGGCCCGCCGTGCGCCCGGCCACCGGTCGCGGCCGACTCCCCGGCCAGGCAGCCGTGTGCGGCCGCCCAACGGCCCCGGCACGCCCGCACCTGCCGCCCCCGCCGCCTGCCCCACGCGCGCCGCCCCACCCCCACCAGGCCGCCGCCCGCTGTCACTGCCATAGTGGCAGCCCAAGAAAGTATTTGACGGACAACGAGTTACACTGAGGAAGGAACCACTGCACCGCCCGCCGTGTACCTCGACCCGCTCGACCTTTGACACGCAGCCGTCACGTTCCTATATTACGACGATCTATGATCAGGATCGTGGTAGGCATGACCGAGCCGCGGACCGGGCTTCAGCTCGGACCGTCGGGTTTTCCCGCCTGAGGGAAAGCAGCGAGGAATCGGAAGCGATTCCGAACCTCGCTGTTTTTTTGCTGCCACCTATCCAGGACGTCGCGACCTATGTTTCTGAGCTCCCGCGCGCTGGACTCCTTCGACCAATACCTCTTCGACGTCGAGAAGTACCCACTCATCGAGGACCCTGAGGAAGAACGGGAACTGGCCCGCAGAGCCAGAGCGGGCGACAAGGAAGCGGCGGAACGCCTGGTGACGGCGAACCTCCGCTTCGTCATCTCCTACGTCAAGAAGTACCAGGGCCGTGGCCTGGGCCTGGCCGAGCTGGTCTGCATCGGCAACGAGGGCCTGCTCAAGGCGGTCAAGAAGTTCGACCCGGACAAGGGGGTCAAGTTCATTTCCTACGCGGTGTGGTGGATCCGCCAGACCGTGCTCCAGGCGCTGGCCGAGCAGACCCGCTCGGTGCGCATCCCGCTGAACCAGAACTCCAACCTCGTCAAGCTGGCGCGGACCGAGACCGCGCTGACCCAGATCCTGGGCCGCTCGCCGACGGACCAGGAGATCGCCGAGGAGATGGGCGAGCCGGTCGAGACGATTCGCGCCCTGCGGCGCGTCGCCGCCTCCGAGCTGTCCCTCGATGCGCCGGTGGACCGGGGCGACCGGGACAGCGCCTCCTTCGGCGAGCGCTTCGCCGGCGTCGAGAGCGAGGACATCGAGGAAACCGTCGAGGCGCAGGCCCGGCGCGAGTTCCTGGACAAGATGTTCCAGAAGTACCTGACGGAGCGCGAGCGCAAGATCCTCTACCTGTACTACGGCCTGGACGACGGCGAGGAGCGGACCCTCGAGGAGATCGGCTCGCTGCTCGGCGTCACGCGCGAGCGCATCCGCCAGATCCGCAACCGCGCGTTCGAGAAGCTGCGCGAGAGCCCGGACGGCGAGGCGCTCGCCGGGTTCTGGAGCTCCAATTAGGATCGGCTCCTCGGCTGCGTCCGCTCGCCTCGCGGCTCGGCCACCCTCCGAACGCGGGGCGCAGGGGACGCCGAGGCGCGGCGAACCAGCCTGCCGGGGCCCCGGGATCGGGGCCCCGGTTGTTTTTCTCGCGCGGGTGCTGCCGGCGTCGGGGCGGCGGGCCCGATCACGCAGGGCTTCGGCACCGGAGGCCCGGCCGACGACATCGGAACCCGCCTCCAGCAGGCACGGTAGTAGACCCGCGCTCTCCCGAATGCCGCGCACCCGCTTCGCAGCGTCTCCATGCCCGATTTGCGTCTCGTCAAACCGACGCTTCCCGCCGCCCCGAACGCCGCGCCGCGCCCGCACCCCTGCCCGGCTGCGCCATGAGAGGCCGGCTCTTTCTGGTCTGGCTGGCGGCGGCGGCTCTGCCGCTCGTGCCGGCGTTGGCGCGCGCCCAGGACACCGCGGGCTGGGACTCGCCCCGCGTGCTGGAGCTGGTGGAGGCGGCGCGGCAGCGGCGGCAGTTGCCGCGTGGCGACTCGGCGCTCCGGAACTACCAGGCGCGGGCCAACGGATACGTCTACTTCTATCTGGACCGGCAAGACTCGGACGACCGGACTCTGGTGAAGGTGGACCAGGTCGCGCTGGACGTGTTCTGGGCGGCGCCGAACCGGACGAAGCAGCGGATCGTGGGGCTGCGGGACGACAAGCGGCTACCCGCGCGCATCTACTACCACCTGGACCACCTGACGGTGGTGCAGAACGAGTTCGGGGATTCGATCCGACTGGGCGACGGCGACGAGGTGCGGGACGTGCCGCACCCGGCGGCGCCGGGCTCGGACACGGTCTACCAGTTCCGGCTGGCCGACTCTCTGTCGCTGTACCTGCCGGGCGCTCCGGAGCCGGTTCGGGTCTACGAGGTCGAGGTCCGGCCGCGGGACCTGGACCGCCCCGCCCTCGTCGGCTCGATCTTCCTGGACCGCGCGAGCGCGGCGATCGTGCGGATGAGCTTCACGTTCACGCCGTCGTCGTACGTGGACGGGCGGCTGGACTACATCCACGTCGCGCTGGACAACGGGCTCTGGAACGGGCGGTACTGGCTGCCGCACGAGCAGCGCGTCGAGATCCGGCGGCAGGCGCCGATCCTGGACTTCCCGGTGGGCGGCGTGATCCGCGGCGTGATGAGCGTCGGCGACTACCAGTTCAACCAGGACATCCCGGACGCGTTCTTCCGCGGCCCGGCGGTGGTCGCGCTGCCCGAGCCGATGCGGAAGGCGCATCCGTTCGAGACCGGCCTGTTCGACGGGCTGGACGAGGAGGGGCTGGCGGAGGCGGCGGGGCGGGCGCCGGACCTCGGCGCGTTGCGGCGGGAGGCTATCCGTCTCGTCGGGCGACGACATCTCAGCGGCCTCCCGCGCCTGCGCCTCCTGCTGCCGGGCGCCTCCGCGGTCGGGCGGTTCGACCGCGCGGAGGGCGTATTCGTGGGCGGCGGCTTGAGCTACGCCCTCACGCCGACGACCGACCTGGAGGTGGCCAGCGGGTACGCGACCGCGACGGGCCGCGGCTCCTGGTCGGCCGCGGTGAGAACGGAGCTGGGGCGGACGGCGCTGCGGCTGGGCTGGCACGCCCACGCGCTGCGCGACCTCGGGCCGCGACCCGGCGCGCCCGGCGCGCTGAACACGCTGACCGCCGGCATCGCGGGCGAGGACTACCTGGACCCCTACTACGCGACGGGCGCCGGGCTCACCGCGGAGAGGCCGCTCTCCGGCCCCTGGGGCCTGCGGCTCGAGCTGGCGGCCGAGGAGCACCGCAGCGCGCGGCTGGCGCAGCATCGCACGCTGTTCGACGATTCCGCCTCGTTCCGGCCCGTGCTGCCCGTGGACGAGGGCACGCTGGTTTCCGGTCGCCTCGCCCTCACCCGCGCCGCCCCGCTGGAGGCGGGCACCGGCTGGCGGGCGACGGCGTCGCTCGAGGCCGGCGCGCTCGAGGGCGACGCGTACGGCAGACCGGGCGTCGAGCTCGAGCTGTATCGCCGCTCCGCCGACCGCCGCGCCGAGGTGCGCGGCCGGGTCGCGGGCGGCCTCGCCTTCGGCGCGCCGCCCGCGCAACGGCTGTTCCTGATCGGCGGCCCCGGCACCCTGCCCGGCTACGAGTACCGCAGCTTCATCGGCGACCGGTACGCGCTCGCCGACGTGGAGGCCTCCCACACGCTGATCGGCCCCTGGGTGCGCCTGCGTGCGACCGCCGCCCTTGGCTGGGCGGACATCGACCCGGCCGGCATTCCCGCCGGCTGGGACGTTGCCCCGACCGGGCGGCTCCGCACCAGCGTCGGCGCAGGCGTCGGCCTCATCTACGACATCCTCCGCATCGACCTCGCCCGCGGCCTGAACGACGGCATCTGGCAGGTGATCCTGTCGGTGCGGCCGGACCTGCACGATTTTCTGTAGGGCCAGGGCAAGGGCGAGGGCGGGGGACCCTGGCCCCGCCCCTGCCCCTGTGAGGCGGGTGGGGCGAACTTCAAGGGCGCCCTCTCGCCCGCCCCGTTTTACATCCGTTGCCCGCGGAGCCCGCGGCTCAGGCGGCGTCGACTTCGGCCGCGTCGACTTCGGCCGCGTCGTCGTCTCCGACCTCGTCGGTGTCTGCCTCCGCCCCGCCGCGTGGCGGGCCGAGCAGCACGAGCTCGCGCACGGCGACCTCCGCGGTCGGGATGGTGACGCCGTTCTTCTCGTAGCTGTCGTACTCCATCCGCCCCTCGACGTACAGCCGATCGCCCTTGCGCACGTAGTTCTCGGCCAGCTCCGCCAGCCGGTCCCAGAGTGTGAGGCGGTGCCACTCCGTGCGCTCCTCGTAGCCGCCGTTGCGCGGCACGCGCCGGCTCGTCGCCAGCGAGAGGTGCGCGACCTTCGTCCCGGACGCGGTCGTCTGCACGTCCGGGTCCCGCCCCGCGTTGCCCACCAGGATCACCTTGTTCACCGAACGGCTCATGAGCCCTCCTTGTTGGGGTGCGCGCACAAGGTGAGTTGGTGGTTGGGGCAACTCCATAGCGGGGTGGGTAGGGGGCCGGACGCAGGCAGCGCTTCAGCTCACATGCTCCGCACCTCGAGCCTGGTCTCCCGCTCTAGCGTAAGCCCGTCCGGTAGCTCGACCCGGACCCTCAGGCGGTAGTGACCGGGAACGAGGTCCGTGCTGATGGTGCGGTCCTCGCGTGCAACGTCACCCGCTGCAATATCGCGGAACGTGAGCTCCAGGTCGGCCCTCCTGCGCCGGAACAGGCGCAGCAACGCCTCCACCGCGCCCGGCTCGTCCACCGTCTCGATGCGGATCGTGGTGCGATAGGGCGCGCCCGCAGGCAGGCCGTACAGCTCGTAGTAGAGCCGGAACGGCTGGTCCATGACGACGACGTGCCCGGGAAGCGGGCTCAGCGCGACGCCGCCGCGTCGAAGCACGCCGGCCTCTCCCGGGATCGCGACCACGATGTCGCTGATCGCCGGCCCGGCCCCGGCAAGGTCGGGGACGTGCCGGGGCATGCCGAGGTCCGCGCCGCGCGCGGGGTCGTCGGCGTCCGCGAGCGCCGCACGCAGGTGCGCAGGGCCCGTGGAGTCGGGGAGCAGCGAGAATGCCAGACGCCAGGTCGCCTCAACGCCCGGCGGCGCCGCAGGCAGCGTCACGAGCGTGTCGACGCGGCTGACGTGCCCCGCGATCAGCGCGAGCGAGACGTCGAGCGAGCGAGGGCGCTCGGCAGGGTCAGCCACGGCGCGGACCCAGACAGGGACAGTCATGAGCGTGCGGCCCGCCTCGCGGAACCCGTATGCGTTGAGCATGACATCGAGCGGCTTCTCGAAGCGGCGAGCCGCGGACTCGGTCGCGAGCGCCTCCATGACGGTTTCCCGCTGCTCGGCCCTCAATTCGGCGAGGAGGATGCGCGTTATCGTCGCATCGAGCGCGGCATCACGATCACCTGCCTTCAGGCACTGCTGAGCGAGCGTCAAGAACCGTCGATCGTACGGCGCCCGCTCGAGGTTGTACATGTACTTGAGGTTGGCCGCCGCCGCGAGGTCGCCCCGGAGATCACGCTCCGTGCAGCCGATGCCAGGAATGAAGACCCAATCGGGATAGTCGTACTTCGCAAAGTTGAACAACCAGATCCCGTCCGCCCGCCGGTAGACCCACGTCTCGTTCAGCGCGATTTCCCCGCCGAGAGTCACGAGCACGTCGTCCGGCACGCCGTGCCGGATGAAGAGCAAGCCACGGTGATCCCAGGGCAAGTCCCCGTCGGGCGGCTCGACCAGGATCGCCTGAACCGGCGGAGCGCCCAGGTTCGCATTCCTGCGGTACTTCACGTGCGCCTCGCCGAGCCGCCGCAGGTGCTCGCCGACCCTGGCGGCCAGCGCCCTGCCCGAGCGTGCCGCGCTCAGATCCCAGTAACGGCGGATCCATTGCGACCGTTCCCCGGGTGCCAGCGCTTCGAACGCCGCCGTCTCTTCGGGCAGGAGCAGCGGACGGAGATCTTCATAGAACGGGGCGAGGTCGTGATCCCCACCCTCTTCCGCCAGACTCAGCCCGCGCAGGTAGTATGCGCCCGCACTGTCCGTCTCCCCGAGCGCATTGAGCGCAAGAGAAAGCGCATGGTAGGCTGCGGGGCAGGACGGGCACGTGGTCGAGAGCGCCCGGCGCGCTGAGGACTCCCCAGCCTTCGCTTCGCCGCTCGCCGTGGACAGGTACGAGCGGAGGATGTCCGTGCACGGCTGCGCTGGGTCGACGTGGTCCAGCGCCTCCTGTGCCGCCTCGAGCGTCTGGCGCGTACGCGTCGCCAGTGCCAGGCGCGCGAGCTCGGCAGCGGCGGCAGACCCGATCGGCGCAGCGCCCGAGCGTGCCGCGGCGAGCAGGTGTCGTCGGGCGTAAGTCTCGGCGTTCGTTTGAGTGCGAACACGACGGTGCAGCACGCCCCGGTCGCTTCCGATGATGAGGTCCGGACCGCGAGCGTACAGCAGTCCGAGGGCGTACTCGAGGACTGCGTGCCGGCCCTTGTTCTGAATCGCCCACTCGACCTCCCTGCGGGCCGTCCAGTAGCGATCCCGGCTCCAGCGATCTTCGAGAAATCGGGCCACGGCGCCGAGCGCCTTGCTGTACCGCGCCGTGTCCTCCACCATCGCCTGGAGCTCGACGCTGATCTGCCTGGGGTCGAACGACAGCGGGCACGTGCCTGCAACCTGTGGCAGTTGCACCGCCGCAAGGAGATGAAGCGCAATCAAGGCGTTCATTGAGACCTCGCTGCAACGTCAACCACCAGCGGCTCCGCGCCCGGGCGGAGCGGGGCCGGGCCGGGGGCCCTCGCCCTGGCCCGATCACCTCACTTACACTCGTACCAGTTCTCCCCCACCCCCGTCGCGACCTCGAGCGGCACCGAGAGCTCGAACGCGTTCTCCATCAGCTCCGTGACCAGCGCACGCGTCTCGTCCACGTGGTCGCGCGGGACTTCGAAGACCAGCTCGTCGTGCACCTGGAGCAGCATGCGGGCAGGCGATCCGCGCGCGGCCAGCTCGCGGTGGATGTCGATCATTGCGAGCTTGATGATGTCCGCGGCCGTGCCCTGCACGGGCGCGTTGGTCGCGGCGCGCTCGCCGAACTGCCGCACGCTGTAGTTGTTGCTGCGGATCTCGGGGATGTAGCGCCGGCGGCCGGACAGCGTCTCCACCCAGCCGTGCTCCCTGGCGTGCTCGATCTGCTCATCGAGGTAGCGCCGCACGCCGGGGAAGCGCTTGAAGTACTGCTCGATGAAGCTGCGCGCCTCGGCCACGGACGTGCCCAGCCGCTGCGCGAGCGCGAACGGGCCGATGCCGTAGATCGTCGCGAAGTTGATGGTCTTGGCCGCGGCGCGCATCTGCGGCGTCACCTCGTCCGGCAGCACGTCGAACACCAGCGCGGCCGTCTGCCGGTGGATGTCCACGCCCAGCCGGAACGCCTCGACGAACGCGGGGTCGCCCGAGAGGTGGGCGAGGATGCGCAGCTCGATCTGCGAGTAGTCGGCGGCGAGGAAGACGCAGCCATCCGCCGGGATGAAGCCCTTGCGGATCTCGGCGCCGATCTCCGTGCGGATCGGGATGTTCTGGAGGTTGGGGTCGCTCGAGGAGAGCCGCCCCGTCGCCGCCACCGTCTGGTTGAAGCTGGTGTGGATGCGGCCCGTCTGCGGGTTCACCAGCAGTGGCAGGGCGTCCACGTACGTGCCCTTCAGCTTGTCGAGCTGGCGGTACTCGAGGATCAGCCGCGGCAGCGCGTGCCCCTGCGCGGCCAGCTCCTCGAGGACGGTCGCGTCCGTGGACGGCCCGGTCTTGGTGCGCCGCACCACCGGCAGCTTCAGCTTCTCGAACAGCACGGTGCGGAGCTGCGGGGTCGAGTTGATGTTGAACTCCCCGCCCGCCTCCTTGTAGATGTCCTCCTCGATGAGCTTCAGCTCACGGGTGAGCTTCCGCGAGAGCTCCGCGAAGAACACCGGGTCGATGCGGATGCCGGCCCACTCCATGTCCGCCAGCACCTGCACCAGCGGCATCTCGATGCGGCGGAACAGGTCCGTCAGCCTGTACCGCTCCATCTCCTCGGCGAACAGCCGCTCGAGACGCAGCGCGACATCCGCGTCCTCGCACGCGTAGTCGCGCGCCCGGTCCAGCGCGACCTCGGCGAACGGGATCTCGTTCTTCCCCTTGCCGCACAGCTCCTCGTACGTCGTCGTGCGGTGGTCCAGGTACTGGAGCGCGAGCGAGTCCAGCCCGTGCTCGCGGCGGCCCGGGTCGATCACGTACGACGCGATCATGGTGTCGAACGCGATGCCGCGGAG
>Ga0207873_1003862_pt1 | contig 10466 bp, 9 predicted proteins | sample BGWIniCompost_FD_187373 | JGI IMG/M metagenome (GOLD analysis project Ga0207873, IMG submission 187373) | Cellulose adapted compost microbial communities from Newby Island Compost Facility, Milpitas, CA, USA - BGW Initial Compost (SPAdes)... ... | reverse complement strand
TATACAGCTCATCGTCTTCATGCCACACGCCCAGGTGAATACCGGGCCGGGTGGCTGCCGGAGAAAGTTTAACCAGATTATAGGGAGTAAGCCGGACCTTGTGACCGAATACAAGCGGTTGTTCCACCTCTTCGGGCGGGACGAAGGCGATGGAGATACGGGGCGCGTAGCCTTCCTCGTGTTGCAGGCTTGCCCAGAACGCGGCGTCAATAATTGCTTCTATGAATGAGCCGGGGGTAAGCTCAGTCGTTTCCTTTTGTTCCTTCCAGGTTTTCAGGTAGCTGCCGAAACGCTCCTCGAGTGTCGAAGAGATCATTCGGGCGGCAAGGTATGTAGGTTCAGATAGCATGGAGGTACCCCATGTAGGTTTATCCTTCTTGTTTCACATCGCTCACATGTTCCAGCCTGCCTGTTTCCCCATCCGGAACGGAAGAGCCGTCCTGTGGCGCGGCCACCACGTTCTCCGGGACTACTTCGTCCCGCGGCGGACTGAAAAGGATTCGCATTGCTTCTTTAACGCTTCGTGCTTTCTTTACATCCCGCATGATATCCGCCCACTCGTGAAATACCAGGTAAATCGGGTTGTACGATTTTACAGGCTTGGTGATTCCGTAATGCGGACGTTCCTTTTCCTCTGCAAAAGTACCGAAAATCCGGTCCCAGATAATAAAAGTGGAACCGTAATTTTTATCCAGGTACTGTTCGTCGGAAGCGTGATGCACCCGGTGGTGAGAGGGCGTAGTGAAAATATATTCGATAGGGGCAGGAAGCTTCTTGATGTACTCGGTATGGATCCAGAACTGATAAAGCACCGCCACTTGATGGCAGATAAAAAAAACAAAGGGGTCGAATCCGACCATGATCACCGGAATGAAAAAGATAAACTTGATATGCTGGGTCCAGCTGAGCCGGAACGATACCGAAAAGTTATATTTTTCCGAATTGTGGTGAGTCACATGGGTTGCCCACCAGAAGCGCTGTTCATGGGCTACCCGGTGGGCCCAATAGCGCGCCAGATCCAGTAAAATAAAACAGGGGATAAAAGACCACCAGGTGGCCGGAATTTTCCACGGTACCAGGTTCCAGAAAAAAAGCACGGCTCCAAAAATGATTACCTTGAGTAAGGCGCTGATTCCCACATTGACTAGCCCAATGGTTGCGGCGGCGAAGAAATCCTTTTTATCATAAACGTCTTTATTTTGATAAATACTCAGGCCCCATTCGGCAAAAACCAAGATAAACATAATGGGCGCCGCCCATAGAATTACATTCGGCCAATCCGATGCACCAATTTCTTCCAGCGTTACATAATTATCAAACATATCCGACAAGGTAGGGATTACAATTATAAAACAAAAGGATGTGCAAATAATATGCCCGGCCCCCCGTTGCAGTAATCACTACCTGTCGTCGCCGGAGAAGCCCTCAGCTGGCCGGGATCAACCGGTGTTTCAATTCAGGGAACCGGATGAATGCCGTAATCCACAGCACCGTCTGGACCCCAACTGCCATGGCAATGGGCTGCTGATGCTCCAGGTGGGTAACAATGGCGCCTCCCAGGTACGCTACCAGCAAAAGGGTTCCGACCACACCCGTTCTGGGGATAATGAAAAGGAGCAGCGACACGATTTCGATGATGCCGATGATCCGGTACGTGGAAGCATCAAGACCCACGGCGGCAGCCTGCGCAACAGCAGTTTCGTCCAGGATAAGCTTCATGAAGGCGCTCATCGCGATCAGAAATGCCAGCAGTGCCGTCAACGTCCATCCGGTAATTTTAATTGCTTTTTGTGACATAGTTTTTAATTATTGATCGGTGCAAAAGTCTAAAAAAATACTATACTTTTGTTATCTGTTACATAAAGGATAGTACTTACAAAAAGAATAGCATGCAGGAGCATAGCATTGATAGTTGTCAAAAAGCGAAAAGGGCCATACAGGACACGCTGGACGTGGTGGGCGGAAAATGGAAGCTGGTCCTGATCTCGGTACTGCGGAGCGGTAAAAAAGGGTTCAATGAACTGTCCAGGGAAGCGGGTATTTCTCCCCGGATCCTCTCCAAGGAATTGCAGGAGCTGGAAATGAATGGGCTGATCAGCCGAACGGTCTATCAAACCAAACCGATTACGGTGAAATACGAATTGACGCCGTATTGCGCCACCCTGAACGACGTGCTGGCAGCCCTCGAAAAATGGGGCCACCAGCACCGGCAGAAAATCATTTCAGAGGGATGACGGGGCATCCCAGCCTAAGGTCAGTTCGCTTTTTTATAGGAATATTCCCGTGTTTCAACCAATTCATCCGTTAGCTTGTCATATACTTCGGCTTTTACGGGGTAGCCTGCCTCATTGTAGGTGTATTCATAGCGTTGATCGGTAATCAGGTCCCCCGTGGATGTTAAACTGGTCCGAACCGATTGATAGTTGTTGGTATATTTTATTTTCCACGACCAGGGATGGCGGGCATACATGCCTGGCTTGTCGTCGTACCCGGCATATTCAAATGTGCCCTGACCTATCCGGTGAACGATGGAGTTTCCCTTTTCATCAAATTCATAGACATTGACAACGGGAGCGTTCTCACCGAGGACTGTTTCGGTCACTGTATTCTGCTCGTAAGCGTATTGTACCAGGGACACCGATTCGTCTCCTTTATCTGAAATATAAGTCCAGATCCCTGAGACTGGCCGATCGTCGTTTTGGTAGGAATAGGATTCTGTCAAATAGATCTTTCCGCCTGTCCTCCGATCGTGAGCAACCAGCCGATCGTTTTCATCGTAGGTGAAACGCTGGATATGAACGCTTCCGTCGGCATTGTTTATTTGCCAGGCAATCAGTCGATTGGCTTTGTCGTACTCCATTTCAAAGGAAGTTTGCCCGTTTAATTTTTCCGCCACCAACAGTAAGTCGGCCGTCCTGTTTTCTTCGGGATTCGCATTCTCATCTTTACTGCAGCCTGCCAATACAACAACCGCAAACAGCCCGATTAACGTTTTTTTGATTATCTCTTTCATATTTATTGATTTTTCTGATAATTGCAAAGCTATTCTGTTGCATCACGTTCCGGAACCCCCTAAAGGGGGAATTCTATTTTAGATTGAAAGCATAACAATGGAGAAAGCCGTACGCAAACACGTAGCCGTAAAGGATAAAACGGAACCGCATCAGCTTATTAAGATCGCAGAATTCCGGAAAAATGTGCGTAAAACGAATCCGCATAAACACAATAGTTATTTTGAGTTTGTCTTATTGCTACGGGGCAAGGGATTGCATACCATTGATGGCAAATCTTATGCTGTGAATCCCCCGGTGTTGTTCATTATCCGCAGAGAGCAGGTGCATCACTGGGAGCTAGAACAGGAACCTGCAGGGTATGTACTGATCATTAAAAAGCAGTTTATCGACGAAAGTATTGACAAGGCATTGACAGAGCTGCTGTTGCAGATGAGCGAACACAGCTGCCTGAAGTTGGACGATGCCGCCCCGGTTGCAACGCTGTTTGGCCTGCTGCTGGCCGAGTGGCAAAAGCCGGCTCACGGCAGCACGGCGGTAATCGAAGGGTTGATTAAGGCCCTCTTGGGGATCGCCTTGCAACAGGCGCCGCGTGCCAGACACCCATCGAGGACCAGGACGGATCTCTACCAGCGTTTTGAAGAGTTGCTTCGGCATACCGACATGCTCCAAAACAGCGTGGCCCATTATGCGCTGTTATTAAATACCACGCCCCAAAACCTGAATGCGGTTTGCCACAGGGCTACCGGTGAGTCAGCGACCCGGGTATTGGCAGCGCACTTGGTAAAGGAAGCGAAGCGGCTGCTACTTTATACAGACCTGACCGTGGGTCAGATTGCGGTCCGTCTGAATTTCAAAGACGGTTCGCATTTCATCAAATACTTCAGACGGCACGTTGGGTCCACCCCCCGTTCCTTCCGACAGTTGGCATAGCCATTACTCAGAACTCCTTCTCCCCGAATTCGCTTGCAGGCAATTTAATCTGGCTGGTTAGCCGATTCAGATTGAATGAAAGGTTAAGCATAATTACATCGGTTTCATAGATGTAATTCGTTGTAGTATAAAAATCAGGTGCCCAGGTGGTTATGCGTTGCTCGTTGCTGGGAAGAATACCCATCCCGATATTCCGCCATTGAATGAGCGCGGTGAATGCGCCATCCATGAAGGCATGCTTCAATGAGAGGTTAGGTAGCAGGAAACGCGAATCTTCCCCCTGGACCGTCGGCCGGGCAGAGAGGTAATTGACGTTACCTTGGATACTGAATTGCCTGGTTATCTGGAAATCAGCATTGCCATTGATTGAATACACCCAGGCTTGGTTTTCACGGGCTTCGTCATAGCCCAGAACGACACCGGTTGTCCGGCTATGATACACGTTGGCGCCCAGATACAAAGCCGCCCATTTGGCCGGCGCGTAGTTGGCGCCAAGTTCGAAGCCGATACGGGTTGCTTTTTCAGCGTTTGTGAAAACACGGTTGAGAATGGTATCGGCGAATACGCTATTGACACGTTGGATGGGGTTTTTGATGTCCTGAAAATAGGCCGTGGTAAAAAATGACCCCTGGCTGAAGTCGCGAATAATTCCCAGCTCCGCCAAATAAATAAACTCAGGTAACAAATTCGCGTCCCCCTGCTCGAGTGTTTCCGAGTGTTCCCGTTCAGGAATGGGGTTCAATTCATAATTGCTGGTACGCTGCACCCTTCGGCTTATACCGGCTTTGACCTTCCAACGGTCATCCAGATGATACAGCAGGCTTGCCGATGGGAAGAAATTGTGCAAGGCAAGCAGGTAATCATCGTCACTGACTGAACGGATATTCAAATCACGATGGGCATATTCATAACGTAATCCGGCCATGTATTCCAGCCGGTCGGACTTGCCCGAATACTGCGCATAAATTGAATGGATTTGATTGATCGCCTTTACCCTGCCTGTAAATTCCGGTACCGTGGTGAAGCTGTTTTCGCCGGATTCTTGAACCGAGTACACGAATTGACCATCCTGCTTATCCAAGCGATACTGGTACCCGCTTTCCCATGTTCCCCGACCTGCAGGTATCGCCAGGTCAATTTTTCCGCGGAAGCCGTCCAGTGGGTTCCGGTAGGTACTTACCGTATTTTGTACGGTGTCGGCAGCCTCGATATTCCGATTGCGTGTCGATCCGTGCAGGCCGGCGTGTTCGTAAAGAGTAGAAAAACCAACGGTGGCACCGTTTGAAAAATGGTGGGTGTAATCGAAATTTCCGAGAATGAAATCGCCTTGCTTGTTTTGGAGATTAGCATTGAAGTATCGGTGCTCCCAAATGGTTTCGCCCGTGCCGAGAGCTGTGGTGAGGTTGTCGTAATGAATGTCTGCTACCCGATCCTGGAATTTACGGCCGGCGAAGAAGCCGGCGGATAATTGATTCCGGGTGTTGGGTGTAAAGACCACGTTGAACCGGCCCCCGTAATTGTATTTGTCAAAGCTGCGCTCTCCAAAAGAGGGAAAAGACGTCTTTCGCTCACCAATGATGGTGAAGACATCCCCGTCACGGGCGCCGGCATTATCGTTACGCAGGTAATTGGCACTCGCAGATACGTCCCATTTGCCTTTCCGGAAGTTCGCTGTAACATCTGCGCCGTAGCGTTGCTGCCTTTCTGCATTGTCGTAGTCATTGGTAGGCGGTAACCCTCCCTGGATATTGGCAAGGAGCGCGAACCCATCAGCCGCACCCTTTTTTGTGATCACGTTGATGATTCCGCCTCTGCCGTCCGGATCATATTTGGCTGATGGAGAAGTAATCAATTCGATGTTTTCTACCTGATTTGCCGGAAGTTGACTTAGGTACGTGGCGGCATCGGTCTGTAAAGGTTTCCCGTTGACCAGTAAAAGGAACCCCTGGGCGCCGCGCATGGTAATCTGGCCTTGGCCATCCACCGAAACAGCGGGCATATTACGGATCACATCAATGGCTGTACCTCCTTTGGCAGCATCAAATTGCTCCGCCCGGTAGACCTGCTTGTCGATCTTGTTAACGCTTTGCAATGGTCTGCCGGTTACCTGCACCTCACTCAGGAATTGAGGATTCACATGAAGGGCAATTTGGCCCAGGTCAACCGATTGCTTATCCGCCAGCGCCACCCGGGGCGACTCCGCCGTTTCATATCCCAAAAACTGTAAACGGACGAAGTAGTCGCCTTGCTCTACAGTTTCAAATAGAAAGCTTCCGCCAGCGCCGGAGAGCTGGCCGTTCACCAGGGAAGAATCTTCCGCGCGATGCAGCGATACACTGACAAAAGCCAAGGGGTTTTCAGCCGCTTTGTCAAAAGCGATCCCTTTGATGGATCCCGTTTGGGCGGCAAGCTCCCCCGATAGTAAAACCAATAAACCTAGCAGTAAGTATGCCTTCTTCATTCTCTTCAGGTCGTTTAGGATAGCCAATTGTATTGAACGCCGCAAAGATAAGTAGATAACCTGCCCGCAGCCGGTCTATTTGAAAATTTAGTGGTACAAATCAAGCGAATATTCCTACGTTAAGCGAACGGTTCCAGCAACAGGACAGCGAAACGGTACAGGTGCCGGGAGGGGCGTGAACACGCTTTGTTTTCCGGTTGAACCTCTTGGGGGATTTCACGCTTATCGTTTGTACATACCGCCCGGAAGGGCTTATGTAATTCAGAAATTCAGAATAAATGACTGTCAGCAAGAGGGGACAAGCGTGATTCCGGCCAATACAATAAAAAGAAAAGAGGCATGCCCGGCTCAAACCGGATTTGCCTCTTTTTCCATTTTTGTAGCGGGGGCCAGACTCGAACTGACGACCTTCGGGTTATGAGCCCGACGAGCTACCAACTGCTCCACCCCGCATTGTTTTGTTGGGACTGCAAAGATAGGGCTTTTGAATTGCTTATCCAAATGATAAGAAATAGATTTTAATAAAAACCCATTCACTGCAATCTGCTCCTAATAACGCGGGAGTTGCCGAAATGTTTTGCAGGCTAGATGACGTTGAGCATTCGTTTGATTCCAAGCTCCAATCCGCGGAGTTCCGCTAGCCCGCGTAATCGGCCGATGGCGGAATAGCCCGGATTGGTATGTTTATTTAAATCATCCAGCATCTGGTGACCGTGATCAGGACGCATGGGAATCCGGTGATCCTCGCGACCGACTGCCTTCCGTCGTTCCTGTTCCTCTACCAGCGCTTTCACCACCGCAAACATGTCTACGTCTCCTTCCAGATGGTTGTCTTCGTAGAAGCTCCCATCGGCTTCACGCCGGGTGCTGCGAAGGTGAATAAAGTGGATCCGGTGTCCCAGGCGGTTTATCATCCCCGGTAAATCGTTATCGGCACGCACGCCGTAGGAACCGGTGCAGAAGCAAAGTCCGTTTGCCGGATCGTCTACCGAAGCAAGCAATACGCGCGCATCGGATTCCGTGCTGACGACCCGGGGCAGGCCCAGGATCGGGTAGGGGGGGTCATCCGGATGGATGGCCATGCGGACGCCTTCTTCAGCGGCCACCGGTATGATCTCCCCGAGGAAGAACATCAGATTCTGACGCAGATCCGCGGCGCTTAAATCCTGATAGGCGTCCACCATCTCATGAAATTGCTTCAGCGTATAGCTTGCTTCGGAACCCGGTAATCCCGCGATGATGTTTCTGATAAGCAACTCTTTTTCGGCCTCGCTCGCTTTGGAAACAAACGCGCGGGCCCTTTCGGTCATTTCCTGATCGTAAATGGTTTCGGCGCCGGGACGCTTCAGTAAAAACAGTTCAAAGGCCGCAAAATGAACCGCGTCAAACCGTAAGGCTTTGGAGCCGTCCGCTACCTCCCAGGCCAGATCAGTCCGGGTCCAGTCCAGTACGGGCATGAAATTATAGCAGATCACCTTGATACCGCACCTTGCCAAATTGCGGATGCTTTGCCGATAGTTTTCAATGTACCTGCGGTAATTCCCCGACCGGGTTTTGATATCGTCGTGAACCGGAATGCTTTCCACAACAGACCAGCGAAGATTATGCTCCCGGTTCCGTGCGGAATCCCAGGTGATTTCCCGCTTCCGCTTCTCTATTTCCTCCACGGTCCACACTTCTCCATTGGGCACATGATGCAAGGCGGTCACAATACCGGTTGCGCCCGCCTGCTTGATATCCGAAAGACTCACCGGATCATCCGGTCCATACCATCTCCAGGTTTGTTCCATCTTATTTAAATAGAAGTAGCGGGCCAAACACCCGCTACATGCCTTTTGCTACTGTTGCCATTTATAGTTTAGCCCGCTCCAGTTTGGGTGCAAGCAGGTGGATCATTAATAACGCAAGCAGGTATGCACAGCTGGCGTAAATAAAGATCGGCAGGTAACCCGCGGCGTTCACGATATAACCCGTCGCTGCGGTAAGGGCAGTTCCTCCAATAGCACCCCACACTCCGCCAATTCCCACAACCGAGGCTACTGCTTTCTTGGGGAACATATCCGAAACCAGGCTGAATAGATTGCATGAAAAACCCTGGTGTGCCGAAGTAGCAACCGCGATCAATGCAATGGCCACCACCAGGCTGTCGGTCATTGAGGCGAAGAAAATGGGAATAACCGTGATCCCGCATATGGCCATGGTCACCTTCCGGGCTTTGTTAACCGACCATCCCATTTCAATAAAGCGGGTGGCCAGCCAGCCGTAAAAGATGCTGCCTGCATCGGATACCAGATAAATGATGATAAAGGGAAGTCCGATCGTGGTTAGATCAAGATTCTGGTCCAGCGCCTTGTTGTCCTGAAAAAAGGACGGCAGCCAGAACAGGAACATCCACCAAACGCAATCGGTCATAAACTTGCCCACGGCAAAAGCCCAGGTCTGCGGGTATTTGAATAAATGGGCCCAGGGTACTTTGGTCTGATCCTCGTTGTCTTTCTCATCCGCGTCGCTATGGATCAATTCCAGCTCCTCGGCTGAGATGGTGGTGTGTTCTTCGGGCCGTTTGTACATTTTCAGCCAGAAATAAAGCAGGACAAATCCAACGGCACCCGTAATGATGAACGAATACTGCCATCCCCAGCTAAGGATGATCCAGGGAACCAGCAGGGCGGTGAGGATTACCCCCACATTGGTGCCCGCGTTGAATATCCCGGTCGCAAAAGAACGTTCTCTTTTGGGAAACCATTCGGCGACCGTTTTGATACTGGCCGGGAAATTCCCCGCCTCCCCAAAGCCAAGTATAAACCGGAGCGTCAAAAGACTACCGATGGATCCCACGAATCCGGTCCCGATCGCGGCCACACCCCAAAGGGTCATGGCGGAAGCAAAACCTTTTCGGGTACCTACGCGGTCAATGAACCAGCCCACCAGAATGAATCCCAACGCGTAAGCTATTTTGAATGCCGCGTCAATCCAGCCTTTTATTTCGTTGAATTGGGCATGATGTTCGGCTGTTACCGGTTGCCCGTCCGGTATTTTCATGATGGCTCGCTGGAAATGCTCGTCAATTACCGTAAAGGAAATCACCTGCCGGTCAATGTAATTGACCGTGGTAATAAAGAACAGGAGCGCAAGGATTTTCCATCGATAGCCTTTCAGAAATCTATTCATGATATTAAGGTTAGTTTAGTTGCATTATTCCATTTACAGGGATTGGATGATTTCCAGTGCTGAGCGGCAGGTCTCTTCCAATTGATCCCAGGCTTTGTTTTTGATTACTTCTTTGGGAAAGAGGCTGGACCCGATCCCTACGCAGGCGGCGCCTGCGCCGAACCATTTGGAAAGGTTCTCACGGGTTGGCTCTACCCCTCCGGTGACCATGATGCTGCTCCAGGGCATGGGGCCTTTGAGCGCCTTAATAAAGCCCGGTCCGACAATGTTGGCCGGGAAAAGCTTGACAATTTCGGCTCCCAGTTCCTCTGCCGAGGCGATCTCTGTCATGGTGGAAGCGCCGGGCATCCAGGCTATCTTCCTCCGGTTGCACAACCGGGCGACATCGCTTTTTATCACCGGAGCAACGATGAAATTCGCTCCCAATTGAATGTACTGCGCTGCCGTGGGCGCATCCATGATCGTTCCGGCGCCGAAAATCAGATCCGGCAATTCTTTTTTTACAAACAAGGACAGTTCGGCGAATATTTCGTGCGCAAACTCCCCCCTGTTCGTATATTCAATTACGCGGACCCCACCCCGGTAGCATGCCCGGAATACTTCTTTGCATAATTCGAGGTCCTCATTATAGAATAAAGGGACAAACTTTGTTTCGTGTAGTGTATTGTATACTTCCAGTCGACTGAACCGAGCCATAGCTAAAAACGATTAAAATAATTATCAATAGGTGTTCATTACCTGCTTACCCTTCCGGAAGCGTCTCCGGCCATCAATTTTTCCACTTCCGCCACCGTGACCCGGTTATAATCCCCCCGGATGGTATGTTTCAAGCAGGAGGCCGCCGCGGCAAAGTTGAGCGCCTTCTGATCGTCGCCTTCATAGGTTAACAA